>Ga0070741_10001656_pt1 | contig 65575 bp, 61 predicted proteins | sample Coa_R1_4_FD_66440 | JGI IMG/M metagenome (GOLD analysis project Ga0070741, IMG submission 66440) | Surface soil microbial communities from Centralia Pennsylvania, which are recovering from an underground coalmine fire - Coalmine... | ecosystem: Environmental > Terrestrial > Soil > Unclassified ...
GCCCTCACGTCTCGCGAGCGGCCGGCCGCGGGCGACCCGGCCGGCCTGCTGGTGCTCCACCACGGCCGCGGAGCGGACGAGCGAGACCTGATCGGCCTCGCCGACGTCCTCGACCCCGGCCGCCGCCTGCACGTCGTCGCCCCGCGCGCACCGCTGACCCTCGACGGACCGGGCTACCACTGGTACGTGGTCCCGCGGGTCGGCTACCCCGATCCGGAGACGTTCCACGCCGCCGTTCTCCGCCTCGCCGCCTTCCACGACGAGACCTGGCAGCGGCTCGGGCTCTCGCCGGAGCAGACGGTGCTCGCGGGCTTCTCGATGGGCGCGGTGATGAGCTACGCGCTCGGGCTCGGTTCCGGCCGCCCCGCGCCGGCCGGCATCCTCGCCTTCTCCGGCTTCGTCCCGACCGTGGAGGGGTGGCAGCCCGCGCTGCCCCGGCCGACGAGGGTGTTCGTCGCCCACGGCCGCGCCGATCCGATCGTCGGCGTCGACTTCGCCCGCACGGCGAACCGGGTGCTCGCGGACGCCGGCATGGACGTCGAGTACCGAGAGTTCGACGGCGGCCACTGGATCGAGCCGGAGCTGGCGGCCGCCGCGGCACGGTGGGTCGCCTCGACGGTCCCGACCCGCTCGTAGGCTCGTCTTCGAACCGGCCCCGGGGCTTGACGCGCGCCCGCACGTGGTGGGAGACTCGCGCGAAATGGCTCAGTCATTGATCCAAAAGGAGCTCGACCGGGTCGACGAGGCAGTCGACGACCTGGCGGAGAGCGCCTTCGCGTTTCTCGAGCGGCTGGTCGCGGAAGCGAGCGTCCTGGGCGACGAGGAGCCGGCGCAGGCGATCGTCGCCGCCGAGCTCGACCGGCTCGGGTTCGCCGTCGAGCGCGTTCCGTTCCCGGCGGACATCGCCGACCAGCCCGGCTCCGGCGTGCCGCGGCTCCCGGTCGACGGCCGCTCGGTCGTCGTCGGCCGGAGGCCGGGGAACGGCCGCTCGCTGCTGATCAACGGCCACATCGACGTCGTTCCGCCGGGCGACGCCTCGCGCTGGAGCACGGACCCCTTCGCGCCGCACCGGCACGACGGCTGGCTCGTCGGCCGCGGCGCAGGCGACATGAAGGCGGGCTTCGCGATGGCCACGCTGGCGCTGGAGGCCGTGCAGCAGGCGGTCTCCGAGACGGCGCTCGGCCCGCTCACGTTCGTCTCCGCGGTCGAGGAGGAGTGCACCGGCAACGGCACGCTCGCGGCGTCGCTCGCCGGCGCGCTCGCCGATGCCGCCGTCCACCCCGAGCCGACCGGGCTCGAGCTCCTGCTGTCCGGGATCGGCCTCGTCTGGTTCGAGCTGGTCGTCGACGGCCGTCCGACGCACGCGCACGTCGCGGACGAGGGGGTGAACGGGATCGAGGCGGCGCTGCCGCTCCTCGCCGCGCTGCGCGAGCTCGAGCGGTCACTGCGCGAGCGCTCCGGCGAGCCCTGCGTGCTCAACATCGGCACCTTCCACGCCGGCGACTGGCAGTCGAGCGTGCCCGCCGTCGCACGCATCGGGATCCGGCTCGGCCTGCCCAGCGGGACGTCGCCCGCCGAAGGGGAGCGGCTGGTGCGGGACGCCGTCGGCGCGGCGGCGGCCGCCGACCCGTGGCTCGCCGACCACCCGCCCCAGGTCGTCCCGAACGGATTCCGCGCCGAGGCGTACTCCCTGGACGCCGCGCACCCGCTCGTCGAGGCGTTCGCCGACGCGCACCACGACGTGTTCGGCGCCGCGCCCGCGATCGCTCCCGGGACGGCGACGACGGACGCGCGCTACTACGTGAACCGCTTCGCGGTGCCCGCGCTCTGCTACGGCCCGCGGGTTCGCAACATCCACGGGCTCGACGAGGCGGTGGAGCTGGCCAGCATCGTCGCCGGCGCGCGCGTGCTCAGCCGCTTCCTGCTCCGCTGGCCCAGCCTCGAGGCCGGGCTGCCGTGACGCCCGACCGGAGCCCCGGCCCGCTGCTCGGGCCGCTCCAGCTGCGGACGACCGGCGAGCAGATCGCCGAACGGCTCGTCACGGCGATCGCCCTCGGCGAGTTCGTCCCGGGCCAGCGGCTGCCGCCGGAGCGGGCGCTCGCCACCATGCTCGGCGTCTCCCGGCGCAGCGTCCGGGAGGCGCTGCACTCGCTGGCCGGGGACGGCTACGTCGAGATCGTCCGCGGCCGCAACGGCGGAGCCGTCGTGCGAGCCAGCTGGCTCCCCCGCTCGGCGGAGCTCGTGCGCCGCACGCTCGGCGAGAACTGGGCCGTGTTCGAGTGGCTGTTCGACCTGCGGCAGCTGATCGAGCCGCTGATCGCCAGGACCGCCGCGCGGCGCCGAAGCGCGCACGACGTCGAGCAGATCCAGAACGCCTGCGCCCGCTACCGGGCCGCGGGCGATCGCGAGGCCTCGCGCGCCGCGGACGCGGCGCTGCACGCGGCCGTCGCGGACGCGACCGGCAACCCGTACCTGGCCAACCTGAGCCGCCAGATCCGCGCGCAGGTGAGCCTCGGCTTCGAGGCGGAGCCGTACAGCCGCTCGATCCGCGAGCGGGCGATCGTCCAGCACGAGGAGCTGGCGGCGGCGATCGCGGCCCGCCGCCCCGAGCAGGCGGCCGAGCTGGCCCGCAGGCACTTCATGCTCACCGAGCGCGCGCTCCGGGCGCTCGCGAGGCGCGTGGAGGCCGAGTCGTGAGCCCTCGCGGACGGTACGCGCTCCGCCGGGTCGCGCTGGCGGTGCCGACGCTGCTCGCGATGACGATCTTCGTCTTCCTGATCATCCGGCTCGTCCCCGGCGACCCGGTCCGGACGATGCTCGGCTTCCGCGCCACCCCCGAGAACGTGGCCACCATCCGCCACGACCTCCGGCTCGACGAGTCGTGGCCGGCGCAGTACGGCGCCTGGCTCGGCGGCCTCGTCCGCGGCGACCTCGGCGAGGACTACATCAGCCATGCGTCGGTCTCGGGGCTGCTCGGCCAGCGCCTGCCGGTGACGCTCGAGCTGACGCTCTTCTCGCTCGCGCTCGCCCTGCTGGTCGGCGTCCCGCTCGGCGTGGTCGCGGCGACCGGCGGCCGGGCGAGCCGTTGGCTGACGGCCACGTTCACGATCGGCGGGATCAGCATCCCGGACTTCTGGCTCGGCACGCTGCTCGTGCTCGTCTTCGCCGCCAAGCTGGGATGGCTGCCGCCGACCGGGTACGCGTCGCTCTTCCACCATCCGGTCGAGAACCTCCGGTACATGACGCTGCCGGTCGTGACGCTCGCGATCGGCGAGGCCGCGTACATCCTGCGCACGACCCGGGCATCGATGCAGGAGACCCTCGGCCGTCCGTTCGTCACGTTCCTTCGCGCACGAGGGCTGCGCGAGCGGTCGGTCGTCTACCGGCACGCGCTCCGCACCGCCTCCCTCCCGATCGTCACCGTCGTCGGGATCCAGTTCGGCGTGCTGCTCGGCGGCGCGATCGTGATCGAGACCGTGTTCGGGCTTCCCGGCGTCGGCAAGCTCGTCGTCACGGCGATCAACCAGCGCAACTACACCGTCGTGCAGGGAAGCGTCCTCGTGATCGCCGCCCTGTTCATCGTCGTCAACCTCGTCACCGACCTGCTCTACGGCTGGCTCGACCCGCGCGTCGAGGCGCGCCTCGGCCGATGACCGAGACGGCGCTCGAGCTTCCGCGGCGTCGGTCACTGCCCCGGCTCCGCGGACGGGTCGGCCGGGAGGCCGGGGTCGGCCTCGGGCTGCTCGCCGTCCTCGGGCTCCTCGCCGTCCTCGCCCCGGTGCTCGCGCCACATTCGCCCGAGGCGATCGACCAGCACCGCGTTCTCGGCGGGCTGACCTGGGCCCATCCCTTCGGCTCGGACGCCCTGGGCCGGGACGTGCTCAGCCGGGTGCTGTTCGCGTTTCGCGCCTCGCTCTCGATCTCGCTCGGAGCCGTCGCGATCGCGCTCGCGGTCGGCATCCCGATCGGCGTCGCCGCCGGCTACTTCGGCCGCGCGCTCGACGCCGTCCTGATGCGACCGATCGACCTGCTGCTCGCCTTCCCCGCGCTCCTGCTCGCGCTGTCGCTGATCGCCATCACCGGCCCGGGACAGCTCGTGACCATGTTCGCGATCGCGGCGATCTACCTGCCGATCCTCGCGCGGGTCGTGCGCAGCTCGACGCTCGCGGTCGCCTCCGAGGCGTACGTCGAGGGCGCACGCGCCCGCGGCGCGAGCCACCTGCGCACGATCGTCCAGCACGTCGTCCCGAATGCGATCGGGCCCGCGCTGGTGCAGGCCAGCGTGCTCTGCGGGTTCGCGCTGCAGATCGAGGCGGCGCTCGCCTTCATCGGCCTCGGCGCCCAGCCGCCGACGCCGTCGCTCGGCCTGATGCTGTTCGACGGCTACCAGGTGCTCGAGCAGGCGCCCTGGGCCGACGTCTTCCCCGGCCTCGCGATCGCGATCACGGTCGTCGCGTTCAACCTGGTCGGCGACGGGCTCCGCGCCCGACTCGACCCGCGGGGGATCACGCGATGACGCCGCTCCTCCGCTTCCGGAGCGTGAGCGTCCGCTTCGGCGACGTCTCGGCGGTCGACGACGTGTCGCTCGAGCTCTCCGAAGGAGAGCTGCTCGGTCTCGTCGGCGAGTCCGGGTGCGGCAAGACGACGCTCGCGCTCGCGACGATGGGCCTGCTTCCGTCGTCCGCCACGGTCGAGGGGGCGATCGACTTCCGGGGGCAGGACCTGCTGGCGCTCTCGGAGGACGAGCGGCGGCGGCTGCGCGGCGACCGGATCAGCATGGTCTTCCAGGATCCGGCGGCCGCGCTCGACCCCGCGTTCTCGATCGGCGACCAGGTCGCGGAGACGATTCGCGCACACCGCCCCGTCGGCCGCCGGGAGGCGAAGGCGCGGGCGTTGTCGCTCCTCCGCGAGGTCGGGATCGCGGACGCGGAGCGGCGGTACCGCGATGCGCCGCACCGGCTGAGCGGCGGGATGCAGCAGCGCGTCGTGATCGCGACCGCGCTCGCGAACGAGCCGAGCCTGCTGATCGCGGACGAGCCGACGACGGCGCTGGACGCGACGATCCAGGCGCAGATCCTCGACCTGATCCGCGACCTGCGCCGGCGCCACGGGACGACCGTGCTGCTGATCGCGCACGATCTGGGCGTCGTGGCGCGGCTCTGCCGGCGCGCGGCCGTGCTCTACGCCGGCCAGCTCGTCGAGACCGCGCCGGTCGAGCGGATCTTCGAGGCCCCGGCGCACCCGTACACGCGGGCGCTGCTCGCCGCGCTCCCGGACCGGTCCCGGCCGCGCGGTGCGCTCGCGGCCGCGGCCGGCCAGGTGCCCGATCTCGCCGCGCCGCCGCCGGGCTGCCGGTTCGCGCCGCGCTGTCCGCTCGTGCGCGACGAGTGCGTCCGCCGACCGCTGCGAACCGCGGTCTCATCCGGCCACGACGTCGCGTGCTGGGCGGCCGCGCCTGCGGCGAGCACGGCAGCCGGGGAGATCGTCGCCGCGACCAACGGTGGCAGATGAGCGAGACCCTGGTCGCGGCCGAGCGGGTCTCCAAGCGCTTCCGGGTCGGCGGAGGCGTGAGCCGCCGGGAGCTGCATGCGCTTGACACCGTCGATCTCGACGTGCGCAGGAACGAGATCCTGGCGATCGTCGGCGAGTCCGGCTCGGGCAAGACGACGCTCGGGCGCTCGCTGCTCGGGCTCGCCTCGCCGACCTCCGGCCGCGTGCTCTTCCGTGGACGCGATGTCGCGCGCTTCGGCCGCGACGAGCGGCGGCGCTTCCGCCGGGCGCTGCAGCCGGTGTTCCAGAACCCCTACAGCTCGCTCGATCCGCGCTGGCGCGTGGAGCGGATCGTCCGCGAGGGGCTCGACGCGTTCTCCCTCGGCACGCCCGCCGAGCGGCGTGCGCGGGTGACCGAGGTGCTGGAGGCGGTCGGTCTCACGGAGCGTCACGCCCGCTCGCGGCCGCACGAGCTCTCCGGCGGCCAGCGCCAGCGCGTCGCGATCGCCGCTGCGCTCGCCCCCCGCCCCGAGCTGATCGTCGCGGACGAGCCGGTCTCGGCGCTGGACGTGCTGGTCCAGGCGCAGATCCTCAACCTGATCGCCTCGCTGCACCGCGACTTCGGCCTCACGCTCGTCCTGATCACCCATGACCTCGACGTCGTCGCCCACCTCGCCGACCGCGTCGCGGTGATGTACCTGGGCAGGATCGTCGAGTCGGGCTCGGCCGCCGACGTGCTCGAGCGGCCCGCCCATCCCTACACCCGGGCGCTCGTCGCGTCCAGCGTCCACACCCACCGGACGCCCGGGGCCGAGCGGGCCCGGCTCGGCGGCGAGATCCCCTCGGCGGTCGATCCGCCGCGCGGCTGCCATCTCCATCTCCGCTGCCCGCTCGCGATGGACGTCTGCCGCGGGGTCGTGCCGGCCCTCGAGCCGCGGCCCGACGGGCGGCTCGTCGCCTGCCACGCCGTCTCGGCCGGTGAGACCGGCCCGCACACCGACCCGACCAAGGAGGAGCCGCATGCCGACCGCTAGCGTCAACGGGGTCGACCTGAACTACTCGCTCGAGGGCGAGGGCGACGAGACGATCGTCCTCGTCAACGGGCTCGCCGACGACCTCGAGACGTGGGTCTTCCAGATCGACGACCTCGTCGGGGCCGGCTACCGGGTGCTGCGCTTCGACAACCGGGGGGTCGGCAGCTCGAGCGCCCCGCCCGGCCCGTACACGACCCGCCTCTTCGCCGACGACTGCAAGGCGCTGGTCGACGAGCTGGGCCTCCGGGACGTCCACCTCGTCGGCGTCTCGATGGGCGGAATGATCGCGCAGGAGTACGCGATCGCCTACGGCGAGGACCTGCGTTCGCTCGTCCTCGCCTGCACCTACGCCGCGCCGGGACCGTTCTGCTCGCGGATGTTCGCCATGTGGGCCGACCTGGCGCCGCAGCTCGGCGTTCCGTTCGTGATGCGCGACGTCACGCTCTGGGCGTTCACGGTCCCGTTCTTCGAGGAGCGAGAAGACGAGCTGCGCGAGTTCGAGCAGGCGATGGCGGACCTGGCACAGCCGGTCGACGCCTACCTCGCCCAGCTCGACTCGATCAGGACCCACGACACGACCGACCGGCTCGACCGGATCCGGGTTCCGACGCTCGTCCTCGCCGGCGAGGAGGACATCCTGATCCCGGTGAGCCTCTCCCGGCGGCTGCACGAGGGCATCGCCGGAAGCGTCTGGCAGACGACCAGGGGCGGCCACGCCTGCCTCTGGGAACACCCGCGCGAGTTCAACGAGGCAGTGCTCGCGTTCATCGGCAGCCATCGCGGCTGAAAGGAGGCAGGAGACATGGACGACACGAGCTACCAGGACGGTGCCCCGGGGCGGCTCAGCCGCGGGGCGCTGCTCCGCCGCGGCGGCCTCCTGGCCGGCGCGCTCGCACTGGGCGGACCGGCGTCGGCCGTGGCCGGGCGCATGCGGTTCGCCGAGCTCGCCGCCGGCGGAACGCTGAAGGCCGCGCTCACGGGCGAGCCCGACAGCCTCGACCCGGCCGTCTCGCAGATCTACACGGGCGCCCAGGTCTACGACAACATCTTCAGCAAGCTCATCGACATCGACCCGCGCCAGCGCTTCTACGGCGTCCTCGCCACGCGCTGGCGGCAGGTGAACCCGCGCCTCTGGGTGTTCGACCTCAGGCCCGGCGTGAAGTTCCACAACGGCGAGCCGTTCACGGCCGCGGACGTGAAGTACACGTTCGAGCGCATCCTCAACCCGAAGACGGCGAGCGGCTACGCGCCGCTCTACACGACGATCGGACGGATCGAGGTCGTCAACCCGCACCGCGTCGCGTTCCACCTGAAGGCCCCGTTCGGCCCCTTCCTGACGAACCTCGCCAACAACGGCGAGATCGTCAACAGGAAGGCGATCGAGAGCGGCAAGAACGCGGCCCGTAATCCGGTCGGCACCGGGCCGTTCCAGTTCGTCGAGTGGGTCCAGGGCGACCACGTCACCCTGAAGCGCTTCCCCGGCTACTTCGAGCGCGGGAAGCCGCATCTCGACGGGATCCAGTTCCGCTTCCTGCCGGTCGACCAGAGCCGGATCGACGCGCTCGCCTCGGGTGAGCTCGACTGGCTCGACGCCGTGCCGCTCCAGCAGCTCTCGGCGCTGCGGCGCGACCCGCGGTTCACCTACGTCGGCTCACGGCTGGCCGGTATCCCCGACTACCTGGCGATGAACGTCCGCAAGAAGCCGTTCTCGAACAAGGCCCTGCGGCAGGCGGTCGCCTGGGCGCTCGACCGCGGCGAGATCCGCGCCGTCGCCTACTTCGGCGCGGGCGAGACCGGCTCGGAGGAGGTCCCCACGGGATCGGTGTGGCACGACTCCAGCGACCCGTACCTGAAGGGGCCGAACCTCGACCGCGCGAAGGCACTGATGACGAAGGCCGGCTACCCGAACGGCCTGACGGTGCACTACCTCGGCCTGCCGCAGTACCCGGAGCTGCTCAAGACCGGCCAGGTCGTCCGCGAGCAGCTGAAGAAGATCGGCATCGACATGCGGATCGAGCAGGTCGACGTGTCCGTCTGGTTCGACCGGTTCAGCAAGGGCACGTACGAGATCACCTCCGCCTACCAGGAGCGGACGATCGACCCCGACAACTTCTACTCGCTCGTCCTGAAGACTGGTGCCGCGATCAACGCGACGGGCTACTCGAACCCCACCGTCGACCGGCTGATCACCCGGGCCGCGCGAGAGACCAACCAGGCGAAGCGGAAGCAGCTCTACCGGCAGCTGCGGAAGATCGTCTTCGACGACGCCCCCCTCGTCTTCGCCCACTACGAGACCCTCAACTACCTGATGCGCAAGCAGGTTCACGGCTCGACGATCAACCCGACGCTCGAGCTGCGGATGGGCAACGTCTCCATGTAGGCCGACGGCGGCGCGGCCGGAAGGTCGCGCCGCCGGCTCGACCGCGCTAGTGTCCGACGGCGTACGCCGTTGGTGAGACGCTTCCTGATCGCAACTGCGTGCGTGGGTGCCGCCGCGCTGTCCACGTCCGCGGCCGCGACGCCGGCAACGGCCGCCTGCCGGCCGACCGTCTCGGCAGGCGGTGGGCCGTTCGCGACCGATGCCTCTCCGCCGCCTCGACGATCGCGAATCGGTCGTGGCCATGTCCTCGCCGGGCGGATCCTGCGCTACCCGGATTGCGCTCCGATCCGCGGCGCGCTGGTCGAGCTCTGGCAGGCGAGCAAGGGCGGCGGGTACGACCGCCGGGGCCACGGGAGCGTGATCACCGACCGCACGGGCCGGTTCAGGTTCGAGGGCCCGGTGCCGCCGCGCGAGGTCGGACGGCCGCCGCACATCCACGTCCACGTCAGCGCCGCCGGGTTCCAGGACTTCGTGACCACCTACTTCGTCGCGCGGGGCGAGCGGCAGCGCAGCGTCACGATCGTGCTCGTCTCGGATCTCTGATCCCGTCCAGCAGCTCGGCGGCGAAGAGCGCATAGACGGCGGCGCAGCGGAGCACGGCCTCCTCCTCGACGAACTCGTCCGGGCCGTGCGAGACGTCGAGACGACCGGGCCCGTACGCGAACGCCGGGATTCCGAGCTGCGCGTACCAGCGCGTCTCGAGCACGCCCGGGCAGAGCTCGAACCTCGGCGGCGCTCCTGCGACCTCGGCCACGCAGCGGGCGAGCGCCGCCGACGCGGGGTGCGACCTGTCTGTGCTCGCCGCGGGCGCCAGCTGGAGGACGTCGACCGAGACGTCGGCGCCGGCGCCGGCCGCGGCAGAGGCGATCGTGTCGGTCAGCCGCGCGAGCTCCCGGTCGAGGTCCTCCTCGGGGTTGAAGCGGCGGTCGACCGAGAACCAGGCGGCCCCCGGGACGACGTTGAAGCCGGCGCCCGACCCGGCGGAGCCGCCGACCACCAACATCGAGCCTCGGGCGCCGTCGCTTTCCATCGAGTAGGCGGTTCGCTGCTCGAGCAGGTCGCGGGCGAGCGCTGCGAGCGGCTCGGCCACGCGGATCATCCCCTCGAACGCGTTGACGCCGAGATGGGCCTGGCCGACATGAGCTTCCCTGCCGCGCACCTCGACCCGGAGCGAGATCGCACCGCGGCTCGCATGCCAGACGGCGCCGCCGGTCGGCTCTGCGGTCAGCGTCGCGAGGGCGTCGGGGTCGATCAGGTTCCGGGCCCGCAAGTAGCCCGACCCCGCAGCGCTGCCGGTCTCCTCGTCGCAGACGACGTGCAGCTGGACCCGCCCGCCGGCGAGCAGGCCGAGCTCCCTCGCCGCAGCCGCGCCGTAGAGCATGCTGACGAGGCCGCCTTTCATGTCCGCGGTGCCCCGCCCGACGATCCTGCCGTCTCTTCGCTGCGGGCTGAGCTGCGCCCGCGACTGGGCAGGCACGACGTCGAGGTGCCCGTGGAAGTACACCGTTCGCGTCCCGTCGCCCGCGGCGGCGCGCACGACGCACGGCTCCTCGAGGCCGCCCGCCGGCGGCAGCTCGACCAGCTCGGCCGCAAGGCCGAGGCGTCGCGCCGCGTCCAGCACGATCCGGCCGCAGCGGCCGAGCTCGCGGCCGGGCGGGTTCTCCGTGCCCACGGCGACGAGCTCCTCGACGAGGCCGGCCATGTCCTCGGCACGCGACTCCAGCCAGCCCCTGAGCTCGGCGGATCGGCTCACCCGGTGATCATCGCGTCTCCGACGACCCGGGGCGAGGCACGGACGGCGGTACCCCAGCCTGCTCGCCCGGTCTCGCCCGGGCAGCTCGGTCACCGGCCGGGCCGACGATCGCGAGCTAGTCGCGCGCGGGGCCCGACCCCGTCTCGCCGTCTCCGGCGTCCATCCTCCCGGGCTCGACCTCGCCGTCTCCACCCGCGCTCTCGCCCGTGGACGGACCGGCCGACTTGGCGATGCGGGCAGCGGCTCTGCGCTCCTCCTTGCGGGCGCGGCGTTCCCGGACGGCCTGCTCGCGCTTGAGCTTCTCGAACGTCTGACGTGTCCGCTTCTTCGCCATCAGCGCTCGCCGTGCTCCGGCAGCGCGATGTGCGCGTCGATCCACGCATCGGCCTCCTCGGCGCCGACGTCGCGGGCCGAGCAGATCTCGCGGACGAGCAGCTCCCGCGCCTGCAGGTAGACGCTCCGCTCTCCGTGGGACAGCCGTGCGCCGTCACGCCCCTGCTCGTAGCGGGCTCCGTCCCTGACGATCTCGGCGAGGTCGACCGGGCTGCCACGGGACAGCTTGGCCTTGCTCTCCTTGATCCGCCTGGACCAGGTCCCGTCGCGGCTGGGCGGTCCGGCGGCCAGCGTCGCGCCGATCTCTTCCAGCCCGGCGCCGTCCGCCACGGGCCGCAGGCGCACCGCCGCGTCGTCGAGCGAGAGAGTGACGCGCAGGCCCGAGGCGAGGTCGAGGACGACGCACTCGCGGTCCGTTCCACCGACCCGCCGCTGCTCGAGGGCGACGACGCGGCCGACCCCGTGCGCCGCATACACGACCGTCTCGCCCACCTTCATCGCCGGCCTCGACAGAGCGTCCCGGTCGGTGCCCGAGACCGGCTCACGACGACTCGCGGCCGTCTCGTCGTATCGGTTCCGTGATCCACCGGCCACCTCGCGATTCCGTCACGAACGCGTAGGGAAAGCGCCTCGGGCGCGAACCGGACCCGCTCTGGATGGAGGTGCCAGCGTAGCAGGCACCCCTGCACGGCCCCGGTCCGCGACGACCGGGCCCGCGCGATCGCTGCTACTGTCTCGCCAACGAAGAACGGGTCCGGTTTGCGCAAAGCGCCTTCCCACGCGTTCACCAGAAGCAAGGGAGGTGTTTTCCATGGCACAAGGAACCGTCAAGTGGTTCAACGATTCGAAGGGGTACGGGTTCATCACCCCCGAGGACGGGTCGAAGGACGTGTTCGTCCACCACTCGAACATCCAGGGCGAGGGCTACAAGTCGCTTGCCGAGGGCGCGCGCGTCGAGTACGAGCCGCGCCAGGGTGCGAAGGGTCCCGAGGCGACGAACGTCGTCGCCTCCGCGTAGAGCTCTGCAGTAGCCCGGGCGGCCGCCCGGGCTGCCCCCTCTCGGTGAGCCGGCCCCTGCCGACAGCGAGAGCGTGGCGAGTGGGGCTAGCTGCGGAGCGCCTCGATCGGCGCCGTCTCGACGACGCCGGCGACCGCCCGCGCCAGTTCCTCGTCCGAGGTGACGAGGGCGTCCGCCTGCAGCTTCGTGAGCGCGACGTATTCGGCGTCGTAGGTCGTCTCCCAGCCCAGCTCCTCGGCGACCTTCCAGGCCTGCCGCTGCAGCACCTTGTCTCCGAGGAAGCGAACCTTCGACGAGTTGATCCGCGTCACCCGCTCGATCCCCTCGGCGGCGGAGATCTCGCCCCGGCGGGCTGCCTCGTACAGCGCCGAGAGCGCCTGCGACCGGACGAGCGTGGGCGCGACGAGCTGGTGTCCCGCGGCGACCTCGATCTCGCCGGCGGCGATCCGGAGCAGCGTCTCGCAGTCGACGACGAACCTGGTCACGCCGCAGACGCTACACCTGCCGATCCCGCTCTCCGGGCCGACGGTTCGCATGTCCGTCGCCGCCGATGAGAGACGTACCGGGATGACGAGGCGGGTCCTCCTCGCCACCGTGGCGCTGGCCGCCGCCCTCGCGCCTGCTGCGAGCTCGGCGACCTCGCTCGACCGGGCAACCGTCACGGCCGGCTCCTCCCGGTTCGGCCGCATTCTCTTCGACGGCCGCGGCTTCGTCCTCTACGCCTTCACGAAGGATCCGCGCGGGAGGAGCGTGTGCTCGGGCGCATGCGCGGCGGCCTGGCCGCCGTACCTCGTCCCCACGCGGCCCAAGGCGGGGCCCGGCGTGCGCCGGAACCTGCTCGGGAGCATCCGCCGAAAGGACGCAAAGCTCCAGGTCACGTACGCCGGCCGCCCCCTCTACTACTACGTCGGCGACCGCGCGCCGCGACAGATCCTCTGCCAGAACGTCTCGGAGTTCGGCGGCCTGTGGCTGGTCGTCCGCCCGACGGGAACGCTCGTCAGGTGACCTAGAGCTCGCTGCTCCGGCGCGACCCGGCCCGATGGGCTCCACGCCGGCGGTACGGAAGCCTCACCGCTCCGGGCCTCGCGGCTCGGCGCCCGCGAGACGAAGCGGACGCCGTCCGCGCCCTCGAGCGAGAAGGTGTCGCCCTCGCCTGCGGCGACGTCGAGCTGGAAGGCGGGGCGCCGCCAGCGCTCGTACTGCTCGGCGTCGACGTAGAAGGGCACCCCGGCGACCTCACCGAGCAGGAGGTCGCCGGGGCCGAGCAGCAGCTCGCCCTGGCGCAGGCACAGGGGCGCGCTGCCGTCGCAGCAGCCGCCGGACTGGAAGAGCATCAGCGGCCCGTACCGCTCGCGCAGCCGCGCGAGCTCCACGAGCGCGCCCTCGGTGGCGGTGACGGCTTCCATCCGGCTTGCCTCCTCAGAACAGCCCGAGCGGCTCGGGGCTGTAGCTGACGAGCAGGCACTTGGTCTGGCTGTAGTGGTCGAGCATCATCCAGTGGTTCTCGCGCCCCACGCCCGACACCTTGTAGCCGCCGAAGGCGGCGTGCGCCGGGTAGAGGTGGTAGCAGTTCGTCCAGACGCGGCCGGCCTGGATGCCCCGGCCCATCCTGAACGCCTTGCTCGTGTCGCGCGTCCACACGCCCGCGCCGAGCCCGTACATGGTGTCGTTCGCGATCCGCAGCGCGTCTGCCTCGTCGCGGAACGTGGTCACCGCGAGCACCGGGCCGAAGATCTCCTCCTGGAAGATCCGCATGTCGTTCCGGCCCTTGAAGACGGTCGGCTCGAAGTAGTAGCCGCCCTCGAGCTCACCGCCGAGATGCGCGCGCTCGCCTCCGGTCAGGAGCTCGGCGCCTTCGTCGATCCCGATCTGCACGTAGCTCTCGATCTTCTCGAGCTGCGCGGTCGAGACCTGGGCGCCCAGCTGCGTCGCGGGATCGAGCGGGTGCCCCTGCCGGATCGACTCGATCCGCTTCAGGCACCGCTCCATGAAGGGCTCGTAGATCGACTCCTCGATCAGCGCCCGGGAGGGGCAGGTGCAGACCTCGCCCTTGTTGAACGCGTAGAGGACGAGCCCCTCGACCGCCTTGTCGAGAAATGCGTCGTCCTCGGCCATCACGTCGGCGAAGAAGATGTTCGGCGACTTGCCGCCGAGCTCGGTCGTCGACGGGATGACGTTCTGCGCGGCGTACTGCATGATCAACCGCCCGGTCGCGGTCTCGCCGGTGAAGGCGACCTTCGCGATCCGCTTGCTCGTCGCGAGCGCCTTCCCGATCTCGGCGCCGGGGCCGTTCACGACGTTGATCACGCCGGGCGGCACGATCTCCCCGATCAGCTCCATCAGCTTCAGAATCGACCACGGGGTCGGGCTGGCCGGCTTCAGGACCGAGCAGTTGCCGGCGGCGAGCGCCGGCGCGAGCTTCCACGCCGCCATCAGCAGCGGGAAGTTGAACGGGATGATCTGACCGACCACGCCGAGCGGCTCACGGAAGTGGTAGGCGACCGTGTCCTTGTCGATCTCCGAGATCCGGCCCTCCTCGGCACGGATCACCGAAGCGAAGTAGCGGAAGTGGTCGGCCGCGAGCGGGATGTCGGCCGCGAGCGTCTCGCGCACGGGCTTGCCGTTCTCCCAGCTCTCGGCGACGGCGAGCGGCTCGACGTGAGCCTCGATCGCGTCGGCGATCCGGTGCAGGACCCGCGACCGCTCGGTCGTCGACGCCTCGGCCCACGCAGCCTTGGCCGCGTGCGCGGCGTCGAGCGCGAGATCCACGTCCGCGGACGTCGACCGGGGAACCTGGGTGAACACCTCGCCCGTCGCCGGCGTCACGTTCGACGAGTACTCGCCCTCCACCGGGGCGATCCATTCGCCGCCGATGACGTTCTCGTAGCGCGCCTTCAGCTCGACCGGGCTCTCCGGCTCGCCGGGGGCCGCGTAGGTCGTCCGTTCCTCCAGCGTCGTCATGGTCTCTCCTTTCGAAGAGGGTCCGCGCCAACAGCGCGGGTTCAGTGCCAGGCTCGCCGCCGGCGAGGCGCCGCGCATCGGTGGCGCACCCGATCTCGCGTCCGTGGAAACCCCGGAGCCCGGCGGCTTCGGCGTACGCGCGAGCGTTCCTACGCCCCGAGCAGCCGGTTGAGGTCGCGGAGCCCGTCGCGAAGCCGGTCGAAGCGCTTCCGGCCGAGCGCGGCCCCCCACTCCTGCTCGATCTCGGCGACTGCGCCGCGAATCACGGGGACGATTGCGAGGCCGCGCCTGGTGAGGTCGATGCGCTTGGAGCGCCGGTCGTCGGGGTCCGGCCGGCGTTCGATGTACCCGCGCTGCTCGAGCTGGCCGAGCAGGTAGTTGAGCGCCTGCTTGCTCATCCGCAACCGGGAGGCCAGCTCGCTCGGCCTCGCGCCCTGCGGGCCCGGATACTGGAACACGTTCAGGTGCGCCGTTTCCAGATCGGTGAACCCCGCCTCGTGCAGTCGCTCGAGCATCCGGCCCCGCACGACCTGCAGCGGCATGCGGAGCAGCGCTCCGATCAGCGGCGGCCCGAACGCCTCCGGCGGAGATGTACTAAAGCGACTTGACGATCTGGTCGAAGACATATATCGTCAAATTACTTTACCAACTATTCGGAAGGAGCCAACATGTCGGCCACCAGCGCGCGCGAGGAGATCAGGATCGGGCCGCTCGCGATCCGCTTTCTCCTGGAGGGCGAGCACTCGGGCGGATCCGTGGCGATGTTCGAGTTCGACGTCCCGGCCAAGGCGAACGTGCCCGTCGCACATAGCCACGACGGCTACGAGGAGACCCTCTACGGGCTCGAAGGCGTGCTCACCTGGACGATCGACGGCGAGAAGCGCGACGTCGGCCCGGGCGACGTGCTGTGCATCCCACGGGGCGTCGTCCACAAGTTCGAAAACGGGGGCGACCTGGACGCCAGGCAGCTGGCGATCGTCACCCCCGGCGTCCTCGGCCCCGAGTACTTCCGCGACATCGCAGCCGTGGCCGCCGGCGGCCCGCCCGACCCCGCCGCGATCGGGGCCGTCATGCGCCGCCATGGCCTCACCCCCGCCCCTTGAGTCGCCGGCCGCCGCCGCTCAGTGCAGTGGTTCCGGCTTGCGCGCGACCAGCTGGTGCATGCGGGCGTGAGCGACCACGGTCAGGGGGTCGTCGTCGGCCGCGCGCATGGCCTCGGAGATCTCCTCGTACCGGGCTTGCGTCATCCCGCCCCGCTCGACGACGTTGGCTCCGGCCTCGCGGTACGTCCAGCTCCAGAACCCCTTGTGCTCGCCCGTGAGGTAGTGCGGGTGATACGCATCGGTGTGGAGGATGTCGAATCCCGCCTCGCTCGCCCACCGGTGCAGGCTGCGACCGCCGGCGTAGTCCACGCCGAGCGTGGCACCGGTGGCGAAGGCGATCTCCACGAACTCGTGGTAGCCGGACGGGGGCTCCGCGTAGATCGCGCTCATGTCGGCTTCCTCGCAGACCATCACGCCGCCCGGCTTGAGCGCGGCGTAGATGCTGCGCATGGCGTCGACCGGCCGGTTCAGGTGCATGAGCAGCCAGCGCGAGTACGAGACGTCGACGCTCTCCGGCGCCAGGCCGTGGTCGTACACGCTTCCGACCCGGAACTCGGTCCTGCCCTCGGCCAGCTCGGTCGCCTCCGCGACCTGATCCGTGCTGAGGTCGATACCGAGCGCGTCTGCCCCGATCGAGGATGCCCAGCGCGTGACGTAGCCGAGGCCGCAGCCGAACTCGACGTACCGGTGACCGGCCTGGAGCCCCGCCTCGAGCAGGAGCGCGCGAGTTCGTTCGTCGTGGATCTCGCCGATCGCCCGAAGCCGCGCGTGGCCCGACTTGCCGGAATCCAGAACGTAGTTGTCGCCGTGGACGTCGGTCACCGTGGCCGCGACCGTAACGCACGACCCTGAGGCGCACAAGTGCGCTGAGCGGGGCACCCACGCTTCACTCGATCACCGGCTCGATCTGCTTCGGATCAGGTGACGAGCCGCATAGAGGGCGGCGCCCCCGCCGAGCAGACCCACGCCGACGCCGACCGTGTCGACCGGCAGCGACACCGCAAGCGCAACGCAGCCGATCAGCCCGAGGACAGCGAGTCCCCGCGGCCAACGCCGCTCCTCTGCCGGGAGCGTGAGCGCAGATGCGTTCGTGATCGCGTAGTAGACGAGAACGGTGACGGAGCTGAAGCCGATCGTGGAGCGCAAGTCGGCGAGCGCGACGACCGTGACGACGACCGCGGCGATGACGAGCTCGGCAACGTGCGGGACCCGGTAGCGCGGGTGGACGGCCGCGAGTCGCCGCGGAAGGTCGCCTCCGGCAGCCATGGCGAAGGTGGTGCGGCTCACGCCGGCGAGGAGGGAGAGGAGCACTCCGAGCGACGCGACGGCTGCACCGAGACGGACCACGATCACCCACTGGCCAAGACCTGCTTCGGTGACTGCCGCGGCGAGCGGCGCTTTCGATGCTGCGAGCTTCTGGGGGCCGAGGACGGCCAAGGCGGCGACGGCGACGGCGGCGTAGACAGCGACCGTGATCCCGAGCGCAAGCGGGATCGCGCGGCCGATCGTGCGGCCCGGGTCGCGGACTTCCTCACCGAGCGTGGCGATCCGGGCATACCCGGCGAAGGCGAAGAACAGGAAGCCGGCAGAGGCGAGGATGCCGCGCACCCCGCTGCCCGTCCAGAGCGGTGTCAGATCGTGGCTCGACGGTGCGCCGGCCACGAGAGTCGAGGCGACCACGAAGACGAGCGTTCCGACTACCAGCGCGACAAGGAGACGCGTGAGGCGTGCCGTCTTCTCGACACCGACGTAGTTGACCGCCGTCAGGGCGACAACGGCCGCGATGCCGAGCGGCCGCGCCACCGACGGTGCGACGTAGAAGCCGAACGTCAGGGCCATCGCCGACAAGCTCGCGAGCTTGCCGACGACGAAACCGAACCCGGCGAGGTATCCGAAGAAGTGGCCGAGACGCTCGCGCGCGTAGACGTAGGTTCCGCCCGAAGCCGGGTAGAGCACGGCAAGTTGTGCCGACGAGACCGCATTGCAGAAGGCGACGACTGCTGCGATCACGAGGCCGAGCAGCATGCCCGCGGCGGCGGCCTGCGCGGCCGGGGCCATCGCCGCGAACACGCCGGCGCCGATCATGGAACCGAGGCCGATGACGACCGCGTCCGTCAGTCCAAGGCGCCTTGCGAGCCGTGTCGGCGGCTGGCCGGTCGTCATTGCTCGAGCCGTGTCCGCCATCGCGTATCGCTGCACCGCCTGGCTGTCTCTACGGACAACAGATCAGCCGCCCCCGAGCGGCGGTAGCTCGCGTGTTCGATGGCCAGGCGAGCATGCAACCCCGAGGACCCGGAAGGCAATCCTTGCCCTGTCGTGATCTCCTCTCGGGATCTCACGACTGCAGCCTTGGTCGATGGGGGTACGGTCCCCGCATGAGCGGTGAGATCGCGATCCAGCATCGACACGGTCATCACGTCCACTCGCACCAGCAATCAGGCACGCATCGCCATCTGTGGCTCCCTCTCAGGTCGGACGCCGCTCCGGATCACCAGCACGACCACGATGAGGCCCATCACCACGGCCCCGGGCGTGGCCACGGCCACTCGCACGGGCTCGTCGACGTATCGATCGTCCGCTCACGGAAGGGTGTCCGCACGGTCTCCATCAGCCTGCTCGTCCTCGCTCTCACAGCCGGAGCCCAGGCAGCGATCTTCGCGTTGTCCGGCTCCGTCGCGCTGCTCGCCGATCTCATCCACAACTTCGGCGACGCGCTGACGGCGGTGCCGCTCGGGATCGCCTTCTATCTTCGCTCGGCTCGCGGCGAGAGGCTTGCCGGGCTCACCGTCGTTCTCGCGATCTTCATCTCGGCCTGCATTGCTCTCTACGAGACGATCCAACGGCTGATCCACCCACAGACGCTCACCCACCTCTGGGTGCTCGCGGCCGCAGGCGCCGTCGGCTTCATCGGCAACGAGATCGCAGCTCAGGTCCGGCTCCGCGGCGGCCGCCGACTCAAGAGCCCGGCACTGGTCGCGGACGGGAATCACGCCCGAGTCGACGGCTACGTCTCGCTCGGCGTGATCGCGAGCGCGGCCGTCGTCGCTCTCGGGTTCCCTCGAGGCGACCCGATCGTCGGCCTCGTCATGACGCTCGTCATCTTCAGGATCACCTGGGACGCATGGCGAACGATCAGCGGGAACCAGCCACGCTAGCGCTCGCGAGCCGCGCCGGCTTGCGGCGGGGAGCTCGTGCAGGACGCCCAGGTAGGCGCGTGCGAGTTTCGGCTTGCCCCAGAAGCAGCCCTGGCCGAAGTCGACGCCGAGCTCTGTAGCCTTCTCCGAACTCGTCGAGCGCGATCCAACAGCCGAGCTCGCGCAGACGGTGCAGCCTCTCCGGGCGCTCTGCTCCGACCGGTCGCTCGGCGTCCGCGTCGTAGAGTCCCGTGAATGGGTGTGCTCGACGGCAAGGTCGCGCTCGTCACCGGAGCGGGCTCGGGAATCGGGCAGGCCGCCGCAGTCGCGCTCGCCGCCGCCGGCGCCGCGATCGTCGTGAACGACCTGGACGGGGCAGCGCTCGACCCGACCCTCGCGGCGATCGAGTCGGCCGGCGGAGCGGCAGCCCCGGCGCCGGGCGACGTGCGGTCGCGCGCCGATGTCCTCGCCGCCGTCGAGACCGCGCGCGAGCGCTTCGGCGGGCTCGATGTCGTCCTGGCGAACGCAGCCGTCTCGATCTACGAGCCGTTCGAGCATCTCACCGAGGACGTGATCGACCTGATCCTCGACACCGACCTCAAGGGAGCGCTCCTCTGTGCCCAACTGGCGATCCCGGAGCTCAAGCGCCGCGGCGGCGGCAGCATCGTCTTCGTCTCGTCCGTGCAGGCGTACGTCACCCTCCCCGGCTGTGTGCCCTACGCGGCGGCGAAGGCGGGGCTCGTCGCCGCCGCCAGGGCGCTCGCGCCGGAGGTCGGCCGCGACGGGATTCGGGTGAACGCGATCGCCCCCGGCACGATCGACACCCCGATGCTCCGCCGCGACCTCGGCGGAATGAACAGACAGGAGGCCGACCGCTTCCTCGAGGACGTCGCCGACGCGAACGCGCTCGGCCGGATCGGCACTCCGCAGGAGGTCGCGGACGTCCTCGTCTTCCTCGCCTCCGACGCCTCGCGCTACGTCACGGGCACGACGATCGTCGTCGACGGCGGCTACCTGACGGTCAAGTCGTTCTGACCGCAGGCGCCGGCGAGCTCGATGCTCGACGGCGCTCGAGCACCCGGGAGCTTTGACCCTTCGACACGGCGGTAGTAGCCTCGTCCGCCGTGCCGAACACGCTCGCCGAGAAGATCCTGCTCGCCCACACCGACGTCGACGAGGTGACGCCGGGCGACATCGTGATGGTGCGCTGCGACGTGGTGATGACGAACGACATCTCCGGACCGATGGCCTTCCGGGCGATGGAGAAGATGGGCGCGTCCCGGGTCTTCGACCCCTCGAGAGTCGTCCTCGTCCCCGACCACTTCATCCCCGCCAAGGACACGCGCTCGGCCGAGCTGCAGAAGCTCCTTCGCGACTGGGCCGCCGAGCAGGGCGTCACCTACTACGAGCAGGGCCGCGGCGGGATCGAGCACACGCTTCTCGTCGAGGAGGGCTGGGTCGTGCCCGGGTCGGTGATCGCCGGCGGCGACTCGCACACCTGCACGTACGGCGCGCTGAGCGCCTTCGGGACGGGCCTCGGCTCGACCGACATCGCCGCGTGCCTCGCGTCGGGGACGTTCTGGCAGGCGGTGCCGGGGACGATCCGAGTGGAGTTCGCCGGCGAGAAACGGCGGTTCGTGACCGGCAAGGATCTGATCCTGGCGGTGATCGCCGAGATCGGCGTCGCCGGCGGGACGAACATGGCCCTGGAATTCGTCGGGGCCGGGGCCGAGGCGCTCTCGATCGACGAGCGGCTCGCGGTCGCGAACATGGCCGTCGAGGCAGGTTCCGAGACAGGGTTCTTCCCGGCCGACGATACGGTCGCCGCGTATCTCGACGGACGCACGTCTCGGCCGTGGACGGCCGAGACGTCCGACCCTGGCGCCGAGTTCGCGCAGACCGTGCGCATCGACCTCGACGACCTCCCCCCGCTCGTCGCGATGCCACACTCGCCGGGCAACGTCGTCCCGCTCGACCAGGCGGTCGGGACGAGGATCGACCAGGTCTACATCGGCAACTGCTCGAACGGAACGATGACCGACCTCCGGCAGGCGGCGGAGATGCTGCGGGGTCGACAGATCGCCGCGCACACCCGGGCGATCGTCGTCCCGGCGACGCAGCGCATCTACCGCCAAGCGCTCGCGGAAGGGCTTCTCGACCTCTTCGCCGAGGCCGGCGCATTGGTCTCGGCACCGACCTGCGGCGCGTGCTTCGGCGGCAGCAACGGCGTCCTCGCCCCCGGCGAGAACGCGATCACAACGACGAACCGCAACTTCAAGGGCCGGATGGGGTCGAGCGAGGCCGGCGTGCACCTCGCGAACGCGTGGGTCGCGGCGGCCGCCGCCGTCGCCGGCGAGATCGTCGACCCGGCGGAGCTGGGAGCGGCAGCGTGAACCTGGAAGGCCGCGCGCTCGTCATCCGCCAGGACGACGTCGACACCGACGTCCTCTATCCCGGCCAGTTCCTGAACGTCACCGACGTCGACAAGATGACCGCTCACCTCTTCGAAGGCCTCGACCCGACGCTCCGCGACGAGCTGGGCGGCGATACCGCGCTCGTCGTCGGCTCCAACTTCGGCACGGGCTCCTCACGCGAGCACGTGCCTCAGGCGATGGCCGCCTCCGGGATCCGGTTCGTCGTCGGAAAGAGCTTCGCGCGAATCTTCTACCGCAACTGCATCAACCTCGGTCTGCCGGCGGTGATCGCTCCCGACGCGGTCGAGGCAGCATCGCCCGGGTCGGCGCTCGAGCTCGACCTCGACGAGGGCACGGTCAGAGTCGACGGCCGCGTGTTCGCGATCAACCCCGTACCTGCGTTTCTCCGCGAGATGTTCGCTGCCGGCGGGCTCGTGCCCTGGATGAAGCGGCGCTTCACCGCCGCCTGACATCGAGGGTTGCAATGCGCCGCAGACAGGCGTAGGTTTGGCCGACCTCCGGACTTAATGTCCGCATAGTGAGAAAACTCATGGCTCACGAATTCACGCTCGAGCAGATCGCACCGGAGATGGAGTACGCGACCGTCACGCGCTGGCACAAGCGCGAGGGCGACACCGTCGCGGCCGGTGAGCTGATCGTCGAGCTCGAAGTCGAAAAGGCGAACTACGAAGTGGAGGCGCCCGTCTCCGGGGTGGTCGCGGCGATCCTGGCCGTCGAGGGCGACGAGCTCAAGGTCGGCCAGACCCTCGCCGTGATCGAAGAGGCCTGATGGACGACCTCGAAAAGCTCCTGCTGAGCATGTGGCAGATCCGCGCCTTCGAGGTGCGGGCGATGGAGCTCTTCGAGGAGAACCTGATTCGCGGCTCGGTCCATCCGTACGTGGGCATGGAGGCGATCGCCGTCGGCACCTGCGCCGCGCTCGGCCCGGCAGACCTGATCACCAGCACCCACCGGGGGCACGGGCACTGCATCGCGAAGGGGCTCGAGCTGAAGCTGATGATGGCGGAGATCATCGGCCGCGAGGACGGCTACTGCCGCGGCCGCGGCGGGAGCATGCACATCACCGCGATGGACAAGGGGATGCTCGGCGCGGACGCGATCGTCGCCGGCTCCTCGGCGATCGCCGTGGGCGCCGCCCACGGGCTGCGCCTGCAGGGAAGCGACGGTGTCGTCGTGTGCTTCTTCGGCGACGGGGCCTCGAACCAGGGGATCCTGCACGAGGCGTGCAACCTCGGCGCGGTGCTCAGCGCGCCCGTGGTGTTCGTCTGTGAGAACAACCAGTGGGCGATCTCCACGCCCGCCGCCGCCTCGACCCGGATCGAGAACATCGCGGACCGCGCGGCCGGCTACGGGTTCCCCGGCGTCGTCGTCGATGGCAACGACGTGCTGGCCGTTCGCGAGGTCGCCGCCGAGGCGGTCGCCAGGGCGCGCGCCGGCGAGGGCCCGACGCTGGTCGAGGCGAAGAGCTACCGCATCACCCCCCACTCCGCGGCGACGAAGACCGATCTTCGCCCGCCCGAGGAGCTCGACGCCTGGCGCGCCAAGGATCCGATCCTGCGCTTCTCGCGGCTGCTCGCCGAGGAGCACGGCGTCGAGCCGGGACGGCTCGAGGAGATCGAGGCTCGGGCCAAGCAGGACGTCGAGGAGGCGGTCGAGTTCGCGCTCGCCTCCCCCAGGCCCGAGCCCGAGGCCGCCCTCGAGGACGTCTACGCACCCGCCGACTGGCTGACCGCGGGGAGGCTCGCGTGAGCGAGGAACGTGACCTGACGATGTCGGAGGCGCTGAACGAGGCCTTGCACGAGGAGATGGAGCGCGACCCCGGCGTCTTCGTCGTCGGCGAGGACATCGCCGGGCTCGGCGGCCTGTTCCAGGTCACGTCGGGGCTGCTCGACCGGTTCGGGCCGCAGCGCGTGATCGACGCGCCGATCTCCGAGGCGGCGCAGGCCGGCGCCGGGGTCGGCGCTGCGCTCGTCGGCTGCCGGCCTGTGATCGAGCTCCAGATCGCCGACTTCGTCTCGCTCGTCATGGACCAGGTCGTCAATCACGCAGGCAAGTGGCGCTACATGTCCGGTGGGCGGGTGACCGTGCCGTTCGTCCTCCGGGGGGCGGTCTCGAGCGGAATCGGGATGGCGGCGCAGCACTCGCAGACGCTCGAGTCCTGGTTCGTCCACGCGCCGGGCCTCGTCGTGATCATGCCCTCGACGCCGTACGACGCAAAGGGCCTGCTCAAGGCGGCGATCCGAGACGACAACCCCGTCGTCTTCCTCGAGAAGCGGCTGCTCTACAGCCGCCGCGGCCCGGTTCCGGAGGAGGACTACACGGTGCCGATCGGGGTCGCGGACGTGAAGCAGGAGGGCGGCGACGTCACCCTCGTCTCGTACGCCGCCGGGGTGCACCTCGGATTGCAGGCCGCCCGCCAGCTGAGCCGCGAAGGGGTGAGCGTGGAAGTCGTCGACCTCCGCACCCTGAAGCCGCTCGACATCGAGACCGTCGTCGCATCCGTCCGCAAGACGGGGCGGCTGGTGGTCGCGACGGAGGCCGCGCGCGCCCTCAGCATGGCGAGCGAGGTCGTCGCACGCGTGTGCGACGAGGCGTTCGACGCGCTCGAGGCCCCGCCCGTCCGCGTCGCGGCGAAGGACACCCCGATGCCGTACGCGGCGCCGCTCGAGCGCGCCGTGCTCCCGCAGGTGGAAGACGTCGTCGCCGCGATCCACCAGGCTCTCGGCCGCGTCGAGGTCGGGTGATCGTGACCGTGCAAGCCGTGGAACGAGATACGCGGTCGCTCCAGTCCGTGATCAAGTCGTTCGACCTGATCGAGGCGCTGATCGAGCGGGGCGAAGCGACCGCGTCGGAGCTCGCGGCGCTCGTGGGCGAGCCGCGCAGCTCCGTCTACCGGATGCTCGCGACGCTCCAGCAGATCGAGATCGTCGAGGCAGGATCTCGACGCGGGCTCTACCGTCCCGGCCTCGGGCTCGTCCGCCTGTGCGGCATGGTGCTGACGCGCTTCGACGAGCGCCAGCTGGTGATGCCCGTGCTCGACCGGCTGCGCGCGGAGACGAAGGAGACGGTCCATCTCTGCCTGCGCCGCGGCTACCAGGCGGTGTTCATCGAACGGCTCCCCGGCGAGCACATGCACACGCTGGCGGTCAAGCTGGGCGGCGTCTTGCCGCTGCACGTGGGCGCCGCGCCGCGCGCACTGCTCGCGTTCGAACCGGACTCGTTCTGGGACGAGTACTTCGCCGCCGTCCCGCTCGAGCCGTGGACGGCGAAGACGCCCGTCTCCGAGGCGGCCGTCCGTGAGCTCCTCCACGAGGTGCGGCGCACAGGCGTCTCGTTCAGCGACGAGGACGTCGTCAACGGAGTCGCCACCGTCGGCGCGCCGGTCTTCGACCACCGGGGCGCGGTCTGCGCGGCGCTCGCGTTCAACCTCCTGCCGGACGCCCTCCACCGCGACCGCGAGGCGTACGTGAAGCTCGCCGGGGAGGCATCGATCGAGGCGAGCCGCGCCTTCGGCTACGACCTGGCCGGGAACGGGCTGCCGCTGCCGTCATGACTACGAAGGAGAGACCATGGATTTTCTGGAGAAGCTGTTCGGCCTGAGCGGCCGTGTCGCAGTGGTCACCGGAGGCGCATCCGGTCTCGGCGCTGCCTTCTCGAAGGGCCTTGCCGACGCCGGCGCCACCGTGGTGATCGCCGACATCGACGAAGAGCTCGCCGGCCAGGTCGCCGAGGAGATCTCCGCCGCGGGCGGAACGGCCGAGGCCCGGCTGCTCGACGTGACCAACGTGGCCGAGGTCGAGGCCTTCGCCGACACGGTCGTCGCCGACTTCGGCCAGGTCGACGTCCTGATCAACAGCGCGGGCGCGGCACATCGCTCTCCGATCGAGGAGTTCACCGAGGAGGCGTACGACCGCATCCTCGCGCTCAACCTCAAGGGCACCTACTTCATGAGCCAGGCGATCGGCCGGAAGATGCTCGAGCGGGGCACGGGAAGCATCATCAACATCGCCTCGATCGGCGGCTTCATCGCCTACCCGCACGCGAGCGCGTACCTGTGCAGCAAGGGCGGCGTCGTCCAGGCGACGAGGTCGTTCGCGCTGGAGTGGAACGGACGCGTCCGGGTCAACGCGATCGCGCCCGGGCTCTGCGAGACGCCGCTGCTGAAGAAGGTCCTCGCCGAGAGCAAGTCGACCACGACGACGGACTTCATCCAGCACCGGATGCTCGGGCCGCTGATCCAACCGGAGGAGCTCGTCGCCGCCGCGATCTTCCTCGCCGGCGACGGCGCGGCGAAGGTCACCGGGCACACGCTCGCAGTCGACGACGGATACCTGGGGCAGTGAGCGAGATGGAAACGGCCACGTTGCAGATCGAGCGGCTCGCGGACGGCCTCGGCGCGGCGGAAGGCCCGGCATTCCTCCCCGACGGGCGCTTCATCTTCGTCGAGATCTGGCGCAGCCGGGTCTCCGTCTGGACGCCCGACGAGGGGGTGCAGACGCTCGTGGACGTCGGGGGAGGCCCGAACTCCGTCCTCGTCTGCTCGGACGGCTCGCTGCTCGTCACCCAGAACGGCGGCATCGACCGGGAGTGGCGCGCACGCGACCAGCGCCCGCCGTCGATCCAACGCGTCTCCCCCGAGGGCAAGGTCGAGGTGATCGCCACGGAGATCGAGGGCATCCCGCTGAGCGCGCCGAACGACCTCGCGTTCGGCCCCGACGGAAAGCTGTACTTCACCGACCCCGCCGGCGGCTTCAGCCGCACGACGCCGCCGCCGCCGGGCTACATCTTCTCGCTCGACCCCGACGGCACCGGACGCGTCGTGGCCGAGGTCGGCCAGACCTTTCCGAACGGCATCACCGTCGAAGCGGACGGCAACGTGGTCTGGGTCGAGTCGTTCACGCGCGCCGTTCGCCGCTACGTCGTCGCGAGCGGGAAGATCGAAGATCTCTGCATCCTCGAGGACGAGGCCGCGATCCCCGACGGGCTCAAGCCGGCCGCGAACGGCGACCTCTACATCGCCACCGTGCTGACCGGCGGCGTGAGTGTCGTCGGCGCGGACGGCACCGAGAAGGGCCTGCTGAAGGGGTTCGGCGACTACGTCAGCAACGTGCAGTTCCGGGGATCGACCCTGTACGTGACCGACATCGGCGGGGGCTCGGGCGACGACACGGAGTACCACGGCTCGATCTCGCGCACGACCCTCGAGGGCGTGACCGGTCTCGAGCTGTTCCCGGGGCGAATCGGCTAGCCAAGGAGGTGCGAGCGAGACGAGCCAGAGCAGGAACCGGTCCGGCCGCCGTGGCCGAGCAGGCAAGAGCACCACGACCTCTGGACAAGGAGGGAGCATGAACGACATCACGCCGCATGACGGGCTCGAGCCGACCGACGATCTCGTCGGCGGGCTCGTCACCGGGCGGATGAGCCGCGACGAGTTCGTGAAGAGGGCCACCTTCCTGGGCCTGTCGGCGTCGGCAATCGGCGGCATGCTGGTCGCCGCCGGCAAGGCGACCGCCGCCGACGAGCGCGCCGCACGCGGCCTCGCAGGCGGCACGGTCAACCTGCTCATTCCCGCCGAAGGCGCCGACAAAGGCGTGCGCGAGAAGATCGGCGAGATGAAGAAACGGTTGGGCGTGAACGTCAACATGACGGCACTCGCCGTCGGGCCGCTCAACCAGAAGCTGGATCAGAGCGTCAAGGCGCCGACCGGCACCTACGACGCGATCTCGGTCCTCGGCTTCACCGTCGCGCAGTTCGTCGGCGGGGGCTACTTCACGAACCTGACGCCCTACGTCAAGAAGCTGCCGGCGAGCTACGGCTACCCCTCGGACTTCGCAAAGGGGGAGCTCGACTACCTCAGCTACTTCGACATCAAGCACCAGCGGTTCGGCGGCAACACGCCGTACCTGATCCCCGGGCTGTACGCGGGCCCGATCATCCTGTTCTACCGCAAGGATCTGCTCCAGAAGGCGGGCGTCCAGGTGCCGACGAACTGGACGCAGTACCTGGCGGCGGCCAAGAAGCTGAACGGAAACGGGGTCGCCGGAAACACGATGATCGCCAAGTCGGGCGACGTCTCGATGTTCCTCGTCGACTGGTACACGCGCTTCGCGAGCCAGGGCGGGAGGCTGATGAGCGGGACCCCGCAGGCGAAGAACTTCACGCCGCGCCTGACGAGCCCGCAGGCGGTTGCGGCGCTCGAGCACATGGTCGAGTGCGTGCAGTACTCGACTCCGGGCGTGCTGTCGTACGACTTCACCGTCTCGACCGACGCGTTCAGCGCGGGCAAGACGGCGATGATGCTGATGTGGTCGACGATCGCCGGCCCGGTCTACAACCCCAAGACCTCGAAGGTCGCGAAGACGGTCGGCGTCGCCGTCTGCCCCGGCAACGGCGCGCTTCGCGGCACGATCGTCCGCGGCGGCTGGGGCATGGGCATCCCGAAGAACGCGAAGAACAAGGACGGCGCCTGGGCCGTGATCACCTACCTCTGCTCCAAGGAGTGGGGGAAGTACGAGGTGGACGCGCACCAGACCGACCCGGCACGGAACTCGGTCTTCTACGACCGCGCGCTCAACAGGAAGTACCCGTACCTTCGCGTCGCCGGCCAGGCGAACACGAAGGCGCGGATCCTCGAGATCGCCAACATCCCGGAGGCATTCGAGCTGATCACGATCGCCGCCCAGCAGTTCGCGGCGGCGCTCAGCGGCTCGTCGTCCGCGAAGGATGCGTGCGCCAAGGCCAACGCCGAGTGGATCAAAGTCCTCAAGCGTGGCGGCCATCTCAAGTAGTCACCGTACGCGTCTCGCCCCGCCCACCCAGCGGCGGGGCGAGACGCTTCTCCTGCTCGGCCCCTGCGCGCTCTACTTGGTCGTCTTCTCGATCTTCCCGCTGATCACGAGCCTCGTGCGCTCGTTTCAGGACTACGACCCGAAAGGGAACACGTGGACCTGGATCGGGACCCGCAACTACGCGGAGCTCTTCCACGCCGGCCAGTTCTGGACGGTGGTCGAGAACACCGTCGTCCTCACGGCGGCCGGCGTCGCGATCCAGGTCGTTCTCGGGACCGCGCTTGCGCTCTTCTTCAGCCAGCAGCTCCGGGGTGCGACGATCGTTCGGGGGCTGCTGATCCTTCCGATGCTGCTGACCCCGATCGTCGTCGGCCTCATGTGGCGCGCGTTGCTGAATCCCGAGTGGGGCCTGCTCAACTGGGTCGCGGTCAAGCTCGGGTTCGGCTACATCGGCTGGCTCTCGGATCCGCACGTCGCCCTGTGGACGCTGGTGCTCGTCGACTCGTGGCAGTGGACGCCGTTCGTGTTCGTGATCGTCTACGCGCGGCTGCAGGCGCTTCCGCAGGACGTCTTCGAGGCGGGCTCGGTCGACGGCGCAAGCTGGTTCCAGCGCACGACCTACCTGACCCTGCCGCTGCTCGCGCCGGCGATCGTCTTCGCCGCCGTCTTCCGGGCGATCGACGCGTTCCGGACGTTCGACCTCGTCTGGGGCCTGACGAACGGCGGCCCCGTGCAGGCCACCTACACACTCTCGTTCCAGGCGTTCCAGAACGGGTTCGTCTTCCAGCGCTACGGGTTCGCCTCGGCGATCTCCTACGTGATGGTGGTCACGGCGGCAGTCGGGGTGACGCTGCTCTTCCGGGTGGTCAAGGTGCGGAGAGTCGAGGCGCCGGCGTGACCGCGCACCGGGTCGGCCGCGTCGTCTCCTACGTCGTGATGATCCTGATCGGCGTGGTCGCGGCCGCGCCGTTCCTGTACCTGCTCGTGCTCTCGTTCAAGAGCCGGATCGACATCCTCACGGTCCCGCCCACGCTCCATTTCGACTGGTCGCAGATCAAGTCCAACTACGGCAACGTCGTGCACGAGCAGGGGTACATCACCTACATCGAGAACTCGGCGATCGTCACGGGCGCATCGACGCTGATCGCGCTCGCACTCGGGGTTCCGGCCGGCTATGCGTTCTCGCGCTTGCATTTCCGCGGCTCGGACACGCTTGCCTCGACGATCCTCAGCTTCCGCTTCATGCCGCCGGTCGCGGTCGCGATCCCGATCTTCCTGATGATCCGATACCTCGGGCTCGTCAACGGCTACCTCGGGCTGATCCTGCCGTACGTCGCCTTCACGCTGCCTCTCGTCGTCTGGATCATGATCGGCTTCTTCGACGAGATCCCCCACGAGATCGACGAGGCGGCGATGGTCGACGGGCTGACACGGCCGTGGGTGCTCCTACGCGTGCTGCTCCCCCTCGTGCGTCCCGGGATCCTCGTCGCGGCGACGTTCGGAGTGATCTTCATCTGGAACGAGTTCCTCGTCGGCCTCTACATCGTCAACTCGCAGGGGCACTGGACGATCCCGATCGCCGCGTCGAGCCTGCTCACCGTCGAGAGCCCGATCGACTGGAACATCGCGGCGACCGTCGGCATCCTGACGGTGATCCCGATCCTGGTCTTTTCGATGCTGGTCCAGCGCTACATCGTCCGCGGGATCACCGCCGGGGCGGTTCGCTGATGGCGACCGTCTCCTTCGCGGACGTCGGCAAGGTCTACCGGGACGGCACGCGCGCGCTCTCGGAATTCAGCCTCGACGTCGCCGACGGGGAGTTCATGGTCTTCGTCGGGCCTTCGGGCTGCGGCAAGACGACCGCGCTGCGCATGGTCGCCGGGCTGGAAGCGATCAGCGAGGGCGAGATCCGGATCGGGAACACCGTCGTCAACGGCCTCCATCCCCGGAAGCGGGACGTGGCGATGGTGTTCCAGAACTACGCGCTGTACCCGCACATGACGGTGTACAAGAACATCGCCTTCTCGCTGAAGGTTCGAAAGACCCCGCCGGACGATATTCACCGCCGCGTCGAGGAGGCGGCTCGGATCCTCGGACTGCAGGACGAGCTCGGGCGCAAGCCGGCGCAGCTGTCCGGCGGGCAGCGCCAGCGGGTCGCCATGGGTCGCGCCATCGTCCGCAACCCGCAGGTCTTCCTGATGGACGAGCCGCTCTCGAACCTGGACGCAAAGCTCCGGGTCCAGATGCGGGCGGAGATCGCGCGCATCCAACACGAGCTCGGCGCGACGACCGTCTACGTCACACACGACCAGGTCGAGGCGATGACCATGGGTGACCGGGTCGCCGTGCTGCGACGGGGCAGGCTTCAGCAGGTGGCGCCCCCGCAGGACCTCTACGAGCGCCCCGCGAACCTCTTCGTGGCGAGCTTCATCGGCAGTCCCGAGATGAACCTCGTCGAGGCAGGGCTGGAACGCCACGACGGTGGGCTCGTGTGCCGGGTCGCCGGCCAGGCCCTCGAGATCCCCGCCGGTGTCGCCCAGGCGCGGCCCGGGCTCGAGGCATACGCTGGGAAGACGGTCGGCCTCGGCATCAGGCCGGAGCAGCTCGAGGACGCGTCGCTTGCCGGCGACGTGCCGGCCGGGCAGCGCCTGCGCGGGAAGGTCGTCACCGTCGAGCTGCTCGGGTCGGAGCTGCTCGCGCACGTCGAGCTCGAGGCGGCTCCGGTGACGACGCAGGAGGTGCGTGAGGTGCGCGCAGACGTGGATCGCTCGCGCGTCGCCGATCTCGAGTCGGAGGCGCGCGCCCAGCGCACGGTGGTGATCGGGCGATTCGGCATCGGCTCGGCCGCGCGGCCGGGAGAGGAGGTCGAGATGCACGTCGACACGTCGCGCCTGTACTTCTTCGACCTCGAATCGGAAGACGCAATCGGCTACGGGACCCGTACCGGAAAGCCAGAGGAGGTTGCACCATGACGCAGACCACCGACGTCGCCACCGAGGTGCGGCCGCTGTTCCTCGCCGGTCGCCCGACGACGAGCGACGAGAGCCTTCCCGTCCTCTTCCCCTACGACGGCAGCGAGATCGGCCGCGTCGCGCTCGCCGACCGGGCAATGGTCGAGCAGGCGCTGAGCTCGGCCGCCGCCGCGGAGGCCGAGGCGGCTGCGGTTCCTCCCTTCCGGCGCGCCGAGATCCTGATCCGCGCTGCCGAGCTCGTGCGCTCCCGCGAGGACGAGCTGGCGCGGCAGATGACGCTCGAGACCGGCAACGCGGTCTGGGAGACGCGCTTCGAGGTGCAGCGCACGGCCGAGATCCTCCAGCTCGCCGGCGAGGAAGCACGGCGCATCCAGTCGACCGGGGAGTTCGTGCCGATCGACGCCGTGCCGCGCGGCGAAGGCAGGATCGGCCTGACCCGGCGGTTCCCGGTCGGAACCGTGCTTGCGATCACGCCGTTCAACGCGCCGCTCCTGCTCGTCGCGCACAAGCTCGGCCCCGCGATTGCCGCCGGGTGCCCGTGCATCGTGCGCCCGGCATCGAAGACGCCGCTCTCCGCGCTCTCGCTCGGCGAGATCATGCTCGAAGCCGGCGCCCCTCCCGCCGCCGTCAGCGTCGTCCCGTGCGCGACCGAGCTGGCCGAGAGCATGGTCGCGGACGAGCGCGTGAAGTTCCTGTCCTTCACCGGGAGCGCGGCGGTCGGCTGGCACCTGCAGAAGGTCGCCGCCACCGCCCGGGTGACGCTCGAGCTCGGGGGCAACGGGGCCGTGATCGTCGAGCCCGACGCGGATCTCGACTACGTCGCACAGCGGTGCGCCTTCGGCGGCTTCCTCCGCGCCGGGCAGGCGTGCATCTCGGTTCAACGCCTGTACGCGCACTCGTCGATCTACGACGCGCTGCGCGAGAAGCTGCTCGAGCGCATCGCCGAGCTGCAAACGGGAAACCCGCTCGACGAGTCGACGATCGTCGGCGGGTTGATCGACGAGGCCGCGGCCGAGAAGGCGGAGGCGCTCGTCCAGGAGGCCGTCGCGGCCGGCGGACGCGTGCTCTGCGGCGGCACGCGAGCGGGCACCGTGCTCGCGCCGACCCTGCTCGTAGACGTGCCCGAGAGCCTGCGAGTCTGCGCCGAGGAGGCGTTCGCGCCGATCGTCGTCCTCTCCCCGTACGACGACGTCGACGCGGCGATCGAGCTGGCGAACGACTCGCCCTTCGGCCTGCAGGCAGGCCTCTTCTCCAACGACATCCGCGTGATCAACCGGGCGTTCGAGCGCCTCGAGGTGGGGGCTCTGATCGTCAACGACGTGAACACGTTCCGCGTCGACCAGATGCCCTACGGGGGCGCCAAGCGCTCGGGCCACGGCCGGGAGGGGATGCGCTGGACGATGCGCGAGATGACGGAGGAGCGTCTTCTCGTGATCGATCCCCGCTAGCGCTCGACCGGGCTGGACGCGTACGGGCACAGCTTTGCGGGGCCTTTGGTCAGGGAGCCGATCGTCGGCGACCCGTAGCGATGCCGCTATTGGGCGTCGCCGTCGACGTCGGCGGGCAGCCGACTCGTTCCGGCTCGCCGGTACGCGCGCTCCTGGAAGCGCATCAGCACCGTCATCGCGGCGAGAGCGACCACGACACCGACGACGAGCGCCGCGGCGAGCGAGTGGCTCGAGGCCACGACGGCGATCAAGCCGGCGGTAGCACCAGCCAGCACGGCCGTGATCACGCCGACCATGCCGGCGACCGTCCGGAACGACTGGCCCACGGCCGGCCAGGAGGCTCGGCCGGCCAGGAGACTCCCTCCAGCAAGGACGTCCGATAGCAGGACGCTCACCATGTACTGCTTGAGCTCCGGCGCCTCTCGGAGGTAGTACTCGCGGAGCAGGGCGATGCGGCGCATCAATTGGTAGTCCTCGAGTCCGATCTGCAGCGCTCTCTCGAAGGTGACCAGGCCGACGAAGGAAAGCGTCGGGAGCAGAACGAGGCCGAAAGCGTAAAAGGCCGTCCCGACACCCGTTGCAGTTGCAACCAGCCCGAGCGCGATCAGGCCTCCGGAGGCCGAGGCCAGGAACATCGTTCCCCGCCCCGTCGACTCGGCGATCGTGGCCGCTCGAGCGCTTTGAAGCGCGAAGTGCTCGGTCGTCACGAAGCTGACTGCCGACGGGCGTGGCGCCCCGGCGTCGCCGTCTCTCGCCACAGGCTTGTTGGTGCCGGCAGTCTCGCGGGGAACGGTCATTAGGGGGTCGAGAACAGCTACGTGCCTCCTCGCCCGAGCAGGTCCAGTCTAACGCGTGCCTGTGTGATCAATGTGGTCAGGCTGCTCTTCTTACTGATGCGCTCCGGCTCGCCTCGAGCCGACCGCCACCAATCACGAGAGCTCGCGACCGATACGCGGGCGCCTCGCCGACGCCGGTTCGATGCCCGGTTCCTATCGACGGGCGATCGGAAGAGCACTACGGACGCTGTTTGCAGGACTTTTCGTTGAGTCCTGACAACGCGCGGATGGTCCTAACTGGGCATCTTTCGAACCCTTCTCCAGCTCTAGAGAAGGCTCTCCATGCCGTGAGACCAAAGTAGAAGGGCCCCGCAACGGCCCTCCGCTAGCCATTCTACGCCTGTGGTCGAGCTCGGTCCAGTCGGCCCAGCGGGCCGGAGTAGCCCTTGAAGAGCCCCAGGCTATGACTTCTAAAGATGGGTCTTGCGGCCCATAGACGCTCTCTGGTGACAGCCATAGCTTTGTAGAGGCTCTTACTGTTGGCAGCTGGGAGGGAGTTCATGAATCTGCGGCTGGGACTCGTGAGTTGCTGCACCATCCTTCTGGCAACTTTGGCGAGTCTGGTTGGCGCGAGCACCGTTGTCGCGTACTCCGGCCCGATCTTCACGGTCATGAACACGAGCGAGACGCCTCCTGACGGAGTCTGGTTTCGTCGTAGCCCACATACCGCTGACACCGATCGTGTGACTGGTCACGGCGTCTACGTGAACGAGCGGGTTCAACTTGTCTGCTACGCGTGGGGTGACTCAGTCGGCGCCTATAGCAACAGACTCTGGTACTTCGTCTTGAACGTCACGAGGCCGACTAATGCAGGCGTCGAGAACTCTGGATATCTCAACGCTCACTACATCAACGACGGCCTCGTAGCCAACCAGATCGATGCAGGCGCGCCACAGTGCGGTGCCGCACCTCCCCCACCACCGGAGGTTCGCTACCGCTCGGTTTTCTATTCACCGAATTCGACCCCAACCGCATTCAGTGGTTACTCGGCGGCCGATTTCAATCTTCCGTACGGCTCCTGGGTAGCTGGCAACTGCTCTGCAGCGCGCGCGAGTGTGATCCCTGGCCTGGCCACCCAGGATGTGGCAGCCACTTTGTCTGGCTGGAGCATAGGAAGGCTCGGCCCGATCTACTACCTGAGCTCGGCTGGCAGCCAGCGGGTTGGTCAGGTTCGGACGATCGTGCTGTTTGATCCGGGTAACTCGAGCGACATGAGAGCGTCGTGCGACGTCCGCTATGACATCAACAGCCTCTTGGCGAATTGGTTGCGCGCCAATGGCGGGACGCATCTAATCGTTTTGACTGGACAACTGAGCGAAGAAGCAAAGGCCGGTAAGTCTTCATTTGCTGGTTTGTGGAAGTACTACTTCGCGGGGATTTGGAATCAGCCATTCGCAGACAGGGCATTGGTTTGCGACTATAAGAACCTCGACCACAAACTTGTTTTCAAGTACTTCTCCTGGATGGCTAGGAACCCCGTAATCGGCGCGTGCCCCACCGATAATAGAGCCCCAGCGCCAGTAGCCTGGCATCCATGATGCTCTTGGCATAACTGACGTTTATAGGATAATGGTGATGGAATGTCTCGCCAATATTCTGTTACCAGTTTAATCAAGCGAATAGTTCTCGGCTGCTGTATCGGTGTTGTCTTCTGGCTTCTCGTAGACCTTCCTCGGAACACAGCTAGACCGCTATGCGATGGTGCTCAGCCGGCTTGCTCGTCGCGGACCATTGTCCGTCGCGACCCCTATTGCTTAATTGATCCCACGTGTATCTCCCCATTCGTAGGCGCACCCAGCGTCGGCGACGACGGCCTCTTTCAGCAATGGCGGGGCCAAGCCGTATTCTCCGATCCTTCGCTACTGGGAGGCAACCCGCTGACATACCTGTCACCACTCAATTACGTGCTTTTCGTGCTTCTAGCCGGAGTCGTAGTCTCGCTGCTGAGGGCAAGGACAGCCGATGGGACGTTCTTGATTGGTCTCGCAGCCACAGTCACGTTCGTCGCGTTCGAAGCGATAAGGTGGTGGCTCGCCAGCAGGCGGCTAGCCGAGTTCTTGGGTTACGACAGCTTCTGGTTCAGCTGGGAGACCTTGGCGTTGCTCGGTGTGATGACTATCCCTCTGGTATCTGTGATTTGGATTGCATCGAGCCGTGCCAAACCAGTGCGTAGGACGCGAATCCTCTAGACAGAGGTCAGAGGTCAAGTGTGTCGACAGAGCGACCGTGCTCTTGTGGGTTGAGCACCCTGTGAGCTCTCACAATGAGTTCAGCCAGCTCGTGCGCCAGGTCGCTCACGACGATCGCCCGTTCGAAGTCCTGACGTTCTAGAAGATCTCTGCGAGCCGCCGTGAGGACGCGTAGTAAGTCCTGAAGGTTGTTCGGCAGCGGCGTCCACCGCGGAGGTTCCACGGCTGGACTCCTACTCGACCGGAGCGGCATCCATGCCTCGGGCTCGTCGCTCTCGGGAACCTTCTTCGCTCTCCCCGACAGCTGATCGACGAGTTCCTCGTGAATCCTCTGGCGAGCCTCTGGATCGAGACGGTCGAGAATCCTCATCGCGGCGCACTCGTCGTCGAGGACGAGGCCGAGCAGGATGTAGCCGCTGCCTAGATATGAGCTGCGGCAGCGCGCTTCGCGGATCGCGAAGTGAAGCGCTCTCTCCGTCGTCTCACCGATTTCCTCGAATTTACGGGGCTTTCGTTTTTGGCCCCTCCCGGCTGGCCAGCAGGACGAGGCTTACCCTAAGCAAGTTCCGCACAGGGTGAGCTTCCCTGACCCGAACGTCTCGTTGACCCACTGCTCTAGGTCAGAACGACTGCCGGCACCCAGCTTCACGTAGTCGGCGGTCCGCTCCGGCCGGCCGTGTCCGCTACTACCAGGACTGCGTCCGCCCGTGGGAGCCGCTCCGCGAGACGCCAGTCCCGGCGCTACGGCGCAGGCAGGTCGAAGACCACACTTCACAACCGAACTTCGCGAGGCCGTCTCGATGCTCGACCGCATGGTCGCCGCCACGGTCGCGAAAGCCGAAGCCGGAGGCTCGAACAGTGGTCAATAGGTGATCAGCGAGCGAGCAGAGGCATGAAGACACCCGCCGTTTCCAGCGGGTTCTTGGATGGACCTGAGAGAACATCTTTCCAACCTTCCTGATTCTCTCCAGAGAGCTCTCACGAACGTTTGAGCGTCTCGTCAGGCGCCCCCTCCCAAATGATGCAGATACATCGAGCCGTGGAGGTCCCTCGGCGAGCCAGTCTCGCGTTCGTCCGTCAAGAACTACCTCGCGCAAGGCTGCCGTCGTCGGCAGCCGGTGCTTGAACGCGTTGGTCATGGCCGCTACCGCTTGACTAGGTGATCCGACGTCGCTGGTTCGAGTCCTCTCGCGCGAGCTCAATGATCGTCTGACTCTCTGCTCTCGGGCTCGCTTTGAGTACGGGCAACGAGCCAAAGCACCAGCCTGGCAACTGCCGACACGAATAAAATGCCAATGATTGCAGTCTCCCAAGTTCGCCCGCTGGCCACCCCGATTGCAAACGCGATCGCAAATGCGACAGTTGTCAGAAGCAACCAGATTGGAAATGCTATGCGACGCGTAGGACTCAAGGTCACCCGATGCAGCCACCGGTTAACTGCTGCAGGATGATTCCAATCGCCGCAGCCGTTTCCGCTCTTTGGCCTGCACTCGTTGCAGTCCTCTTGGCTATGCTCAGCGACAGTGCACGAATTACTTCTGCCGTGCTCTTGCCCGCTTTGAACAACGCGACCGCCTCTTTCGTGGCCAGTGCAAGCTCACCGCCTCCAACTATTACACTAGCGGCGAAGACGACGCATCTTGCCCAGCGATTCTTCTCAAGATACTTCTTTATCGCCTGGTAAGAGTGCTTGACCCAGCAAAATCCAGTCCAACACTTCCCATTAAGATCGTATTTGTTCAGAGGGTCCTGACAGACATAGTCGTAAAGGTTGCACGACCCCCCGTCAATTGGATCTACGGAGAGGAACCGTCCCAGCGAAGGATCGTACGTGCGTGCGCCCATTTCGACGAGTGAAGTTGTAGTGTCGAGCTTCTTGTTCCATGCCGCGACCCATCGCTGGGTCGTAGCATTTCCTGGGACGCTGCCAGAGCGAAGCGCTCCAAAGGGATCGTAAGTAAAAGCGGCGGTGCGATTGCCGCTTTGGTTAGCCTCGGCGGCAAGATCGCCATGTCCGTTGTAGTACTCATACGTGGCGGTGAACGCGCTTGTCGGCGGTCCGGTGAAATACTCCAAAACGCGGTCGTCTGTTCCGGCGATACGAGAGGTAGTGATCGTCCCGCTGCCGTCGGTGTCGAAGAGACCATTGAGTAAGTAGTGCGTCGTCACTGACCCGCTAGTCCGCTGCCGGCGGAACCCAGTGGCGTCGAAGCCGTAGGTAACCGCGATTCCGCCAAATGTGCCTCCGGCGTGACGCCCACGACTGTCCCACGTGATCGCGTCGGGACCTCGGCTGACAGTATTGCCGTCAGTGTCGTACCCGTACGTTGTCGTCGTGCCGCCAACGACCACACTCGTAAGCTGGTCGACGCCGGGGGTGATCGACGGGTCGTAGCCGTAGCCGGCGACCGTCGTGCCGTTTTCGACGATGCTTGTCCGGTTGGAGTCCAGATCGTAGGCGTACATCCGACTCGTCCCGTTCGGAAGCGTTACCTGCGAGAGGCGACCTAACATGTCGTACTGATAATTCGTAGTTTCAGTTGTGAGGCCTCCGCCGCTGCGCACCTCCTGAGCAACGGTCTGGTCCTGGTTATAGGTGTACGCATAGTCGGCAATAGGGCTGCCTTGCGAATCCAAGGGGACAGATCCTGGAAGCGGGGCCGACAGAGTTCCGTGCCTGTTGTAAACAGCCGTCGCCCAGCCGTCCGGATTGTAGTCCGTCCAGGAGAAGGTACCATTCGGGTACTGAACGGCCTTGAGCTTCCCGCACCTACAGTAATAGAACGTGTACTGGCGACTCGCCGGGTCGGTTAGGGAAGCGAGTTCGTCGGCGGCGTCATACACATAATTTGTCGTGTAGTTCGGTGTTGCATTCAGGGCGCCGCTCGCCGACGTTTGCGACAGAATGTTCCCGTCGTTGTCATACGCGATGGTCTGCTCGGCACCGAAGGAATCGAGCCGGTGCTTGACGCGTCCAGCTTCGTCATAGTCGGTTGTGACGGTGCCGCTGGAGTCGGCAGCCGTCCGTTGGGCACCATCGGGGTCATACGTGTAGGTGATCCCCTGTGACTCCCCAGGCGCCCTATCGCTCGTGACTCTGCCTTCAGCGTCATAGCCTTTACAGGCCGTTCCCTTCCCGTTCGTGGTCGCGATTGGTCGACCCCCGCCGTCGTAGACGGTTGTTGTGGATGCAATTCCGTAGGGCGTTTTCGACTTGAGAAGCTGCGCCTGGTCAACAGAGCCACCACCGCCGCATGCGGAAGGCGGCGCAGCCGACTCGCTCGGCCCATAGTAACTCCAAGTTGTAGAATACTTGTCGTCGATCGAGCCTTGGAGGTTTCCGTCACCGTCGATCGTTCGATTCGCGTTCCCCTTCGGCATGACCTCGATCGTCGTCCGACCATAAGTGTCATAAGCGAGGCTGGTGATGACGGGAGTGCCGTCGCCGAGCTTGCCGAGCAGGTAGTCGGGCAGCTGCTTGGCAGGATCATTGTAGTGCCTGAATGTAATCTTCCCCGTAGGATTGATCTCCGATGTCTGGTTTCGCCAGGACGGTTTGAGTATCGAATTTGGAACTACCTGGTTACTCAGCTGCGGACTGCACGTTGCGCACGAATATCTGAGGTGGATCTCGGCAGAACCGCCTTCTTCCGCGTATTCAAGAACAAGATAATGGGCCCCTGGTTTTAAGTGAACCGGCTGCGAACTGACTGTCGCGGCTGTATGTTCGCTCGTGTCCGAGATGACTGCGCTTTGTTGATCAGTACCGTCAATCGATTTGTCTTGGCTGACTGCAAGGCTGGTATTGCCATCTGATGTAGTGTTGAAGACATAATCACCCTCCTGGCTGATCGCGAGGGTGCCCGTCCAGCGCACGGAGAAGTTGTCGTTCCGGTAGTTGAGCGCCGCAGGTCCGGTCGAGCCCCAGTTGAAGTCGACCTGCGGGTCGGTCTGCTCAGCGGTGGGGCGGCCTGAGAACCCAGAGTTGGCGAAGTAGGCGGCGTGGAGGCCGTGCAGGGCGGGCCCGGGGTTGTTGGCATCGCCGATCTTCAGCTCGTCGTAGCGATAGCTGCTGGTCGGCCGCCCAAGGGGACCGGCACCGTCTGGATCGGGCATCTGGGTTTGGGTGACCACGTCAGTGACGGGGTCGTAGCTGTTGTCGGTTGGGTTCCCGTCTTCGTCCTCTGACCAGATGATCTGATCCTGACGGTTGTAGCCGAAAAGTCTGTGGTTACCGAGCGCGCTGATCGTCTCGAGTGGGTGGTCGGCGTCGTCGTAGTAGACCTTTTGGGTGGCGTTGTTCGGCTGGGTGATAGTCGTGTAGCCGTCAGCGGTTCGCGGAACGCCTTGGTCAGCATCGACGTGGTCGTTGGCCGGTGAATCCGGCATGGAGACCGTGCCAGAGTTATAGGCGAAGCCCCAGGTTGTGTTGCCAGGCTGATCGGAGATGCCTGACTCGACTACGGTTGAGATGCGGCTGCTGCTGTCGTAGTTGACGGTGACGTTGTGGTTGGCGTTGTAGCCAGGGCTGGCGTGGGTCGGATCGAGATCGTTCGCATTCTGCAGCGTGACCACCTTTCCGTTCCCATTGCCACTGGTGCCCCAGGTGATCTTGGCGAGGTCGCGGGTACCGTCGTTGACCTTGATCAGCTTCCCGCTGGCGCCGCTGAGGTTGTCGCCGACGTACTTCCAGGTGACGTTGTCTGGGCCGGTGACGCAGAGGATCGCGTTCGAGCAGCTCCCGTCGAGGACGTTCCAGGTAAGGGTGAGGCTGCGTCCGGCTTGGTCTTTTACCTGGGTGAGGCGGAGCGGGTTGTCGTTGTAGGTGTAGGTCAGCTTCGCTTTGTCCGGGTTCGCGGCGGTGATCTCAGCAGAGTCGAGTGTTCCGCCTGGCTTGAAGGTGTAGACCGAGCCCTGGTTGTCTGCGAGCGTCCACCCGTCGCTGCTCTTGGTGAGCTGCATTGGCGAGCCAGGTGGTGCTTGGTAGAGGTCGGAGTCGGGGCCGCCGATGTGGCTGAAGAAGTCGGAGGAGCCGTCTGGCCAGATGACCTCTGCGGCGTCGAAGCGGTCGCTGGGAGCAGCCGTGGCGTGGTCGACGAGCTTCAGCGGTGCGCCACCAGCGCCCGCGGTGAGCGCCCAACCCGCTCCGAGGCCGTAGTCGTTTGCGTCCTGGGAGTTGTAGGTGATCGTCAGGGCGAGCGCGCCGACAACGCTCGGGTAGGACGGGCTTGGCAGGCTGAGGATCAGGTTGCCATTCGCTTCGTTGACGGCGAGTGGGCCGGCTTTCCAGATTGGCCAGTAGTCGCGCACGCCGAGCCGCTTGACTTTCACCTGCAGTGAGCGCGGCTGGCTCCAGAGCGTGGTCAGATGGGTGGTGTGGTCGCGGGCGCGCACCCGCCAGTAGTAGGAGCGGCCGTCCTTCAGCGGCTCCGTTGGCGCCGACGCCCAGCTCACGCTTGGATCCGGCTGCCAGGCAGAGGTTCCGTTGACGCTTTCGAACTTGTTGTCCTCACCGATCTCGAACTCGTAGTCGTAGTTGCTGCCAAGCGTCTTCGCCGTCACAGCCGGCGTGACCGAGCGAGCGAGCCCCTGATCGACAGGAACGTCCTGATCCGGCCCCGGGTCGTAGACGCTGTTCGTCTGGGAGCTGTTGGCGCTGATCGGGGTGCCATTGTTGGCGGTAACAACGACGTTCAGCCGCTTGCCGCGGTCAGCGGCGACGGGCTGGTAGGTCTGGCTGCTGCCGTTGGTCGTGATGTTGGCGCAGTTGAGACTGCTGTTCTTCGCCCGCGCCTGAATCTGAGTGACGGACAGCGCGGCGGTGTAGGCCGCGACCTCATCGATCGAGCCGTGGAAGAGAGCCTTGGAGTCTCCCGCGGTTCGGCCGATGTATGCCGGCTGGCCCGTGGTATCTACATCGCCGAGGTCCGGGGTCTTGGTCGTGGTGGCGACTTGGAGGCCGTCGAGGTAGAGGTAGTAGCTCGAGGTCGAGGTCTGGCGGGTGAAGGCGACATGGTGCCAGTGCCCGTCGGCGTAGATCTTCCCGGGCGTCTCCAGCTGGATGAAGGCGGAAGAGTCTTGAGCCCGCGCCTGCACCTTGCCGGCGGCGAGCACGACGCTGACCTCGTTGGTCAAGTTTCGGTCGGTGCCCGACATCCAGATCTGCTGGGTGTCGGTTCCATCGCTGCTCTTGAACCAAGCCTCGACCGTGAAGTCGCCGCTGTTGAACTGGACGCTCGGCAGGGTCGCATACATGTCGCCGCTGTTCTCGAGCGAGTTGTTGAAGTTGACACTCGTCCCCGGCTCGTAACCGAGCGCGCCGGCGGAGGCGTAACGAGGGCTGCCGGTGTAGGCGCCGTTGGTGGTCGGCGGATTGGCGGTGTCGACCTCGTTGACGGCCCCGTCGCTGGGAGTGTCGTCAAGGCGGTACCAGCGGATCGGCTGCGGGTCGCCGGTCTTCGTGATCGTGGCGGGGTAGCCGTCGCAGCGCTGCCACTGATAGCTGTAGGTGATGCTGCCGCTGCCAACCCACGTGCCTGGATGCGCGGTCAGCGTCTGCCCGGTCGCCGCACTTCCGCTCACGGTTGGCGGCGAGCTATTCACCGGGGCTCCGGCTGCGGCTGCAAGCTGCACCAGCGAGTCCTGTGACGTGGTGCCTTGGCTGTTCGTGGCGGAGACTTGGGCGAGCAGGAAGTTCCCGGCATCGGCCGAGACGACCTGGTAGGTGGACGAGGTCTGGCCGCTCAGAGCGGTGCAGGAATCGAGACCGTTCGAGTAGTGCACCCCGATCCGGGTCGAGCTGAGCGCGCTGCCGTAGATCGCGACTTCGTCGATCGCGCCTTTGAACCACTGCGAGCTGTTCGCTTGCACGCCGATATAGGCGAGCGAGTTCGGCTTGTCGACGTCGCCGAGGCTGGTCTGCGTGCCGGTCACTGCAGCGGCGTTGTCGAGGTAGAGCGAGGCACTGGGGCCGGTGCGGGTGAGGGCGACGTAGTGCCAGTTGCCATCGGCATAGGTGCTGGCGGCGCTGGTTATCGTGATCATCTTGCTGCCGTCGTCGACGATCGCCTTCACCTGACCGTTGGTGAGCAGCAATTGGACGCCGGTGGAGCCGCTGCCGGCCGGGTCTTTGCCCGAGTGCCAGATCTGGTAGGTGTAGCTGTGGCTGTCGCCGGGGCTCTTGAACCAGGCCTCGACCGTGAACGGCACGGAGTTGAACTGCGGCCCGTCCAGCACCGAGACCGCCTGAGTGGATCCGTCCAGGTAGATCGCGGTGTCGGTGTCGTGGCCGAGCGCGCCCTGGTAGCCGAGCACCGGCCCGCCGATGTAGCTGCCGGTGCGGGTGCCGGCGCTGTCGGCCGCATCTGGGTTCGACTGGTCGCGCTCTCCCAGGCGCCAGTACGAGAGCGGCGTGTCAGCGGTGACGTAGGTCTTGTACGGCGTGCAGCGCTTCCACTGGTAGGTGTAGCTGGCCGCCTGGTCCCACGAACCGGAGGTTGCGGTGACGGTCGAGCCGACCACCGGACTGCCAGTGATCGTCGGCGGGTTGACGCTCGCCGGCTTCGTCTTCGCGATCACCACCACCCCGGTCGAGCTCGCCGGGGTGGAGCCGGCGCCATTCGAGGCGGTCACTTGCACCTGGACGCTCGCGCCGACGTCGGTCGAGGTCAGCGCGTAAGTCGAAGTGGTTGCTCCAGCAATGTTTGTGCAGGGCGCGTTGCGGGCGTTGTAGTGCGCCATCACGCGCCCGCTCGGCCCACCGGAGAGGGCGCTCTTATAGATCGCGACCTCGTCCAGGGAGCCGATGAAGCGGTTTGGCCCGGAGACACTCCGGCCGATGTACGCGGGCGCGTTCGTGATGTCGACGTCGCTCGGCGATCCCGACCCGGTCGCGACCGAGCTGCCGTCGACGTAAAGCGTGAACGTCGATCCGGAGCGGGTGAACACGCCGTAATGCCAGGCCCCGTCCGCATACACCGACGAGCTCGTCAACGAGACCTGCTTCACCCGCCCGCGCAACTTCCCGTTACTGCTGATCGAGAGCTCGACGTAGTTGTTGCCGCTACCGTCGTTCCCCGACGAGTAGATCATCTGATCACCCGTAGTGGTCGTCGACTTGAACCACGCCTCGATGCTGAAATCGCCGCCATCGAACTGCACGCTCTGACCGAGCGTCACCTGCTCCGAGCCGGAGAACTCAACCGCCGGATTCGCATCCGACAACAACGCCCCAGCAACGCCGAACGTCGGCGAGCCCCCATACGTCCCGCCGTTGTCACCAATCGTGTCCTGCGCCACCATCCCCGAAGCCTCCGCAAGCCGCCAGTAGTCGGAAGGAGCGTCAGCACCAACAGCCGCCGCGTAGGCGGTGCAGCGCTGCCACTGATAGCCGTAGGTGATCGTCGGCGCGCCCGACCAACCACCCGAGCCGGCCGTCAACGTCTGCCCGTCCTGCGCCGTACCGCTGATATCCGGCAGATCCAGATTCACCGGCGCAGCTGACACGATCACCGTCGCGAACGACGACGACGACGCCGAGCCATCGGTGTTCGTCGCCGTCACCTTCACCCGGATCTTCTTGCCGACATCTGAACTCGCCGGCGTATACGTGGTGGAGGTCTGCCCAAAGAGGCTCGAGCAGTTCGCATCCACCCCATTCGCAGTCGTCCCAGCCGCGTAGTGAGCGCTGATCTTGGTCGAGTTCAGCGCAGTCGAATAGACCGCGACCTCATCCACCGTCCCTGACAGGTAGCTCCCGCCGCTCGCGTCGAAACGGCCAATCTGCAACCTCTGGGTCGAGTACTGCAACGCCGACCCATTCGTCGTCACCGTCGCCGCCGCGCCGGCATCGACGTACACGCTCAGCGTCGAGCCGCTCAGGGTGGCGACCAGGTAATGCCAGTTGCCGTCGTTGATCGAAGCGCTCGAACTGACCGAGTACGCGCCGCCAGCCAGATTCACGGCAGCCTTCGCCTTCCCCAAGGCGACGCTCAGCGAGTACGACACGCTCGAACCGGCGCTGTACGGCTTGTCGACGATCACGCCGTTCGAGGCGGTCGTCTTCACCCACGCCTCCACGGAGAACGCCGTCGCCGGCTTCAGCTTCGACGCATCCGGCACATCAACGAACGACCCCGCGCCATCGAAGCGTGCCGCCCGGTCCGGATCACCTGAGAGCGGACCCCACTGCCCGAGTGTCGGCGTATTCGTGTACGTCCCGTTATCCGGGCTCGAGGCTTGATCCACCGCCGTCGACGCGCCCTGGGCCTCCCCCAGCCGCCAGTACGCCGCCGGCGCATCAGCAAGCACCACGTCTCGGTAGGGCGTGCACTGCTGCCACTGATAGGCGAACGTGAACGGCTCAGTCCCGACCCAATCACCCGTCGACGCCGTCAGCACGTCGCCTTGCGCGAACGACCCCGACACGACCGGCAACCCTATATTCACTGGCGCCGTTGCCTTGGCGGATGCGACAACGCCGCCGTAGAGCAGCACAACACCCAGTCCGACCAGAATCCGCCGGCGCATCGAAACCGAAACGGAGCCGAACCAGCGCACTGCAGGCGAGCGCCCTGAAGTGCCCAGGGTTGCGGCAGCCCTGAAGCCTCTCCCGATCATCTGACGCCGACTGATTCGCCTCCAAGGTCAACGCTCCTCCCGACCTGCATTGACAAAAGTTGCTCGGCGCCAGACGCGACGGACGCTTCCGGCATTCAAGCGCGACAAGGCAACCGCGGCGGCTCTGGAACCTCGCCCGGCTCATGCCCGACGGGAAGAACTACTCGCGGATCAACCGCGGCCGGAAAGAGCCGATCGACCAGATCCTCGTCTCCGAAGCCCTCGTCAAGCCGCTCGACAAGATCACTGTTGAAGCGATCATCCGGTGAGCAGCTGCCGGCGGTCACCGAGGTCCGAATGCGCGCAAGAACGCGCCGAGCTCAGACCACGCACCCATCGTTGCAAGCTTCGCCAACGCCTGAGATATCAGATGACGTTCACGACCAACCAAGCAGAGTGTGCTGCCAACGGTGATCTCGCGCGGGAAGCGGGCGATATGTCTGGACTCGCAGCTTCAGAAGGCGGGCGTCGCCGACGCAGCGCCCCCAGCCGCCTCCAGTCCAACATGTCGATCCATGCCAGCGCCCCGTTGTAGCGGGAGCGGTATCGCCTTCACGAGTAGTCAGTCAGTTGCCGCTTGCCTCTCCGCGGGTCTTCGCAGCGGCGTCGCCTCGCCGAGAAGCGCCGAACCATCAACGACAATGGTCGCATCTATCCCGATGACGTCCGTTATCAGCGCTTCTGGCAGCGCGGTTACAGCGGCCAGTTCCGAGATAGCACGCTCCCCCCAGACGAGTTCAGCGGCGCGACTCAGCATGACCGGATCCTCGCTGCGACGGAGCGGCGCCGGCTCGACCGTTCGCGAGAAGTCACGAGTCAACGAAATGAGGGCCCGCCGGTAGCTCGACTCACTCAGTCGTCCAAGCTCACGCGCTCGATACAGCAGGTTCTGGATTGAGACGCCCCAAGTTCGCTTGAGGGAGATAAACACCTGAGGGTCCCAGCGTGCGGGCAGCTCGTCGAGGATCTCTCGCCGGGGCATCAAGAACGCCGCAGCGAACGCGTGCGCTTGCCGCTCGAGGAGGCGATTACCTCCTTCGCCGTCGGCGTGGCCGACAAGGTGCCCGAGCTCGTGTGCACCGTCGTGACGGTGCCGTGCTTCGTCTTCTTTATCGCCATTGAGGATGACCAGCGGTCGCCCGCCGTGCCACTGGGAGAAAGCATCAACGCGCGGATCGATCCGGCTCAGGCGTGCTACGACAACGCCGTGTGCCTCAAGTAGGCGGACGACATTAGCGACAGGCCCCGGCGGCACTTGCCAAAGAGCACGCAGTTCAGTTGCGGCATCCTCAATCGCCTCTTGGCCTTCGCTGAACTCGCTTGAGAAGTCCGGCAGATCGAGTGTCGGAAGACGAACACGCGCTGATAGCGCGGCGACCACGGTCGCAACGAGGGCCGCATGCGCAGCCGCACGCTGCCGCTCTAGCAGAGGGGTCGCCCGCAATGAGCGGAAGAAGGCGGTCGCCACATCCGCGCTAGGACACCTACGACCGTCGCCGGCAAAAAATTCAATGGGGAAGCCGAGCGTGAGCGCCAACCGCGTCAGCGTCTGCGGGCTCGGCCGTGACGCACCATGCTCGAACTGCGAGACTGCCGCCGGCGAAACCTCAACCCGCCGCGCTAGCTCGACCTTGCGCAGCCCGGCCGCCTCGCGAGCGATCCTAAGGCGCGCCGGATCAAACAGCGCTGCGGCTCCGCGAGCATTGCCCGGTCTCACGGCTTCTCGTCGTTGACCTGCTCACCCGCGCCGTCGTGAAGCTCGAGCTTGATCTCCGGCGCCTTCAGCTCGGAGTATGGAACAGTCCGCTCCCAGCTGACGCCGTCCTCGTCTACGCGAACCGGCAGATGGCCGGCATCAAGGCGCACGACCCAATTCCAGTACGAGCCGTTCTGCATCTCCCGCCGCGGCGCACCGAAGAAGACGCCCATGAGACCGCTGTCCGGATTGCCGAAGTGCCCGACAACGAGTTCGCGAGCAGCGTAGGAAGCCTCGTCAGGATCGGTTCGCGGCGTCGCCGCGTCGATGTCGAGTTCGAGCTGTACGAACTGATCATTCAGTGAGCCGACCAGCTCCTTTGCCGCACTCGTCGGCTCCAGTCTCTCTGTGTGGATGTTGAGGGGAAGATGCGAGCCCATTTTGTAGACCCGCATCGTGATTCCCCTAATCTCGAGGCGCCAGCACAGCGGATGATTGTCGGCGGTAACGCCAACGCGTGCGTCAGTCACGCGCTTACGGATCGCAAACGAGCTGTGGTGGTAGACGTTTTGGCCAAACGTGTAGCGGTTGTCGCCCACCGAAGGATCATGATCCCGGCACTCCCGCTCATAGGTGTCTCGAAGTGCGCCGAGTACATGGTCGACTGCGTAGTCGAGGAGGTCGGCAGTCTCTGAGTCGAGGCGCTGGAGCAAAGGTTCAGGGAGAAAGCTCATGGCGCCCGAGCTTAGTGAGGCCGTCGGATGGCGTCTGCAAACGTAAGTAGCTCGATCGGGAACGCGCACTAGGTTCGGCCTTGCGCCCTGATCGCTGTCAGCCTATGACGCCTTTCTTCGGTGACTGATGATCGGGCGTGGTCGATCGGCGCCGCTCTCAGCTCGGTTGAGGCGGCCTTCGATCAACAGGTAGACCCGCTTCATCACCATCAGGAGGACAAGGACCAGGTGAACGCCGAGCGCAAGGCCGATCGCCGTGCAGACTCGTAGCGTCCAACCGGCGGTGAGGGTGGCAACGACGTAGGCAACAGCTGCCGCGATGCAGATAAGTGAGGCGTAACCGGAGTTGGCTGCCAGCTCTCTGAGAGAGCGCGCGTGAACCGAGGTCGCCTCGCCCGGTTCTGGTTGTGAGTCAGCCCAATCAGTGGCCCGCTCGAAGACCTGGAGCATCACGCCGAACAGGAACGCTCCGAGTAGACCCGATGCGGTCAGCAGACCTGCGCTGGCGGCAGTTCCCAGCTCCCAGCCGAGCACGACGGAGGCGATACCGATCGCCAGCGGCAAACCGCTGAAGACGAGGGTGTCCTGCCAACTAGCCCTTCCGTTACGCGGGGTAATGAGCGTCTTGCGATGCGCCCGGATCAGGACCAGGGGATTGGGTTTCGCGTCGCCAGCCACGCCCCAACCCAACGCTATCGGACTAGAGCGAGGGCGGCACGAAGCTGAGCGAACACGCTTTCCTCAGATGGCTCGCCCTCCTGGTTGAGAGACAGATCCTCCATCTCGAGGGTGAAGGGGAAGCCCGACGAGGGGTTCTCGATGTTGAAGGTCCTGTGCGTCTCATCCGGGAGGACAACCTCCACCTTGGCTTCGTCGAAGCGGATACCTTCGAACTCCACGATCTCGTCGAACGCGGTGGTATCACCGCCTAAGAAACGATCCACCAGCGCGTTCCTGACTCGCTGCGCTCGCCCCGTCGCAGTGATGTCAAGTTCGAGCTTGCCCGTCTGCTCACCTCGAATCCATTTGCGGGTCGCGGCGACGGCTGAGTCATTCGGCCGCTGTGTCTTGATGAGCCGAACCTTGTCGATTTGACCATCGTGGACCGCCTGCTCGAGGACACCTCGGTGAACGAACGGGTTCAGCTCGAGCTTCAGATCGTCGAAACGCTCCCGGAAGCCAGAGATCAGACCTTTCTCCAAGAGACCCTTGATCCCGCGACCGTTGTTCACATGTACGGCAAGAAAGCCCGTGTCCTGATCCCGCGGCAGAAGGAAGATGCAGCCACAGCGAAGTAGCTGACTGTCCCGGGCGACTTGGCGTAGCCGAAGGTTGCCCTCGTCGCTAACGATGTCGGCCACGACGCCGCTCTGGCCGTGCTGGAAAGTCGAGAGGAGCTCGTCACGATTGCTCTGCGCGCTCATGCACCGCACAACCTTGCTGTGGTCGTCGTTGAAGACCTCGAACCCGTTCAGGCAGTCGCCAACCACACCCATGAGGTCAGTTCCAGCATCATCAACGCTTCCGAGAAGCCGGTAGTCCTCCGTGCGCAGCGGGCGCACCCGGACCGTGTAGAGCGCAGCTCGATGACTCAAGTCACGACGATGCTAGCCCCATCGCCGGACGTCCCTAGCACGCTGGCACTTCAGGCGGCGCGTCTGTTGATCGGCGTCGTCCGGGTCGGTCCCTGAACGCCGCCAGAGGCATACGTGACCTTCACGGAACGCGTTGTCGTGGGCGCGACTGTTACCACGATGTCCAAGCCGCCTTCTGCGTGTTCCTTGCAGAGGTACGCCTCAGAGTCAGGCGCCCATACAGCACGTGTGCTTGGCTTCCTGCAGCGAATGGCGAGCTTGTTCTTGGCATCTTCGGCTTGGCAAATCAGACATTGCATGGCCTTCGTTTCGCCGTGGCTATCGCGCCTCCTGCTGAGGTCTCATGCTCGGGGCGTTAGCAGCCGATAGAGCGGTTGAGAATGGCCTCCGTGACAATGAGATCCTGGCGCGTTGCTGCCCGTCTTGAAGTTATCCACAAGGCGTAGGGCGCACGCCCGTGGCCCTATTTCCAAGAACAGGCGTCATCTATCGCGATGACAACCTAGATCGCCTCCGCCAGTTCGAGGCGGACAGCGTCGATCTGATCTATCTCGACCCGCCATTCTTCTCGAACCGTCACTATGAAGTGATTTGGGGCGACGAGTCCGAGCTTCGCTCGTTCGAAGATCGTTGGAAGGGAGGAATCGGTCACTACATCGGCTGGATGAAGCCTCGTTTGCAGGAGATGCGTCGCGTGCTGAAGCCGACAGGCTCAATCTATCTGCACTGTGATCCGCACGCCAGCCATTACCTCAAAGTCGTCACGGCACACATCAGGACCGAAAGACGGGAGACCTTGGAATCGATGGGTGGTCGTTCCTCGAGCGGCTTCCGATCCAAGTCAAGCAGTCGGACCGTATCGGAAGAAACATTGTGGACAACTTCGAAACGGCAGTTCGAAGAGCCGAGAAGGATAAGGGTTACATCATCGGCTTCAGCTTCACCAAGGGCGCCTATGAAGAAGCGGCGCGAGCTCGCGGGGAGGGTCTTGAGATTGCACTCATTGAGCTCGAGGCGCTCTTTGCGGCAGGCCGGGACGTTACTCCCCGCCCCGCCGCGACTCAGATGGAGCAAGATCTCTTCCATGCCGTCCGTCTTGCCGCGGCCGAGCTTGGTCGTACGGCCCCTGGCCCCAAGCCAACAGCCGAGGAACTCGATGCAAGCGTTCGCGGGCGTTCGCCGTCGACCGTGTAGGCTCAACGGTTGAGCGCTGCAGAGGACACGGCTCTAAGTGTCATCTTGCGGAGACGCCGTCTCGTGCTCCATTGTTGTGTCCGGGCCGGGTTCTCCTGGAAAGCGCCTGCGGCGACTGTGGCGTTCGGCTAGCCCCCGGCCCTCAGTTCTCGGCAGCCTTCGGGCGCCGGCCGCGGCGGGCCTGCTTCGTGCCCTTCCGAGCCAGGTCGTCGACTTCGTCGGCGTTGACGTCGAGCACGACCTGACCGCGACGGGCATCCGTGTACTTGACGCCACCGGGTCAGCGAGCCCTCGCGCCTCTTCCTCGACCACACGCTCGCCATCGCCGCCACCCGCCTCGCCCTAGAAGCCGCAGCACGGGATCGCCTGCTGGTTCAGGTTGCGCGTCCGCTTGATGACCGCGCCGATGGCCAGCTCGTCGGCTCGATCTCGACCTCGACCAGGTCAAACAATCTCTTCCGCGTCGCCACCTCGCAGGGCTTGGTGGCGACGATCGTCGGGGGCGCAGCATGTACGACCACGCTGCGCAAGCTGCCAGCGGAGATCGTCGACTGCGTCGTGACGAGCCCGCCCTACTTCCGGCTGCGTGACTACCAACACCCCGGACAGCTCGGACTCGAGCAGCACGTCCAGCTCTGGGTCAACGAACTGCGAGGCGTGCTCTGCGAACTTGCACGCGTGTTGGTCCCGACCGGCTCGGTCTGGCTGAACGTCGGCGACAACTACTCGACAGGGCGAGAAGGGGCTCCTGCCAAGAGCCTGCTGCTCGGCCCGGAGAGGCTGGCCCTCGCCCTCATCGAGGACGGCTGGATCGTGCGTAACAAGATCATCTGGGCGAAGCGCAACCCGATGCCGAGCCCGGCGCGCGACCGCCTCGCGCCGACCTGGGAGGCCGTCTACCTGCTCGTCAGGCGCCGCGATTACTTCTTCGACCTGGACTCGATCCGCATTCCTCACAGGACGACGGAGAGGCCACGGACTACGAAGCGCGCCTGGTCGGTGCCACCGCCCTGGCGCGTGTCAACGAGTAGCAACAGCGGCCTCGGCAAGCTGAGCAGGGAAGGCCGTGTTGGTCATCCGCTCGGCAAGAACCCCGGCGACGTCTGGTCTCTGCCGACGGCGTCCTATCGCGGCCCTCACCACGCGGTCTTTCCGCCCGCGCTGATCGAGCGGCCGATCAGGGCGGGTAGCCCGGAGCGACGGTGCGTCCGCTGTCGGCTGCCATGGCGGCGTCCGACCATCCGCCGACTTGGTCATCTTGCCGTCCGCGGCGAACTGGCGCCGAGCTGCACCTGCGGCGCGGCCTGGGAGCGAGGGCTCGTGCTTGACCCGTTCTTCGGCTCAGGCACGACGGCGATCGTCGCCGAAGCGCTCGACCGCCGCTGGCTCGGGATCGAGCTCAACCCGACCTTCGCGCGGCTCGCTGAGGAGCGCGTGGCTGCCGCGAGGGCTAGCCATCAGCGGAGGGCTGCATGAGCCCCGAGGGATCGCTGCTGTGGTCGCGCCGGCCGGATGGCCGGACGGTGCGCGGAACCGCTCTAGGAGTTCCGCTCACCGATCAGCCATCCACCCCTATCAAGGAGGGAGCCGTGACCAAGGCTCAAGAGGTGTACGAGCGGACTGAGGCCCTCCTGGCCTCGGGCGTGAAGAAGGCAGACGCCTTCCGGCAGCTCGCGGAGGAGTATGGATCTGAGTTCAACTCCATCCGGGGTGCCTACTACGCTCACACCCGCTCGCTCGGCGGCGGATCGTCCAAGCGGCAGGGCAAGCGCCCGGCTCAGGTTGATCCGTTCGAATCGGCTGCGAACGTCCTCGAGAAGGCGATCGAGGCCATCGACAGCGAGATCAGCGCCGCCAAGGAACGCGCTGATGCCGCGAAGGCCGAGTACGACCACCTACGCGAGACGGCTGGCGAGCGCAAGGCCGCACTGCAGGCCAAGATCGACGCTCTGAAGGCATAGCTCGCGAAGGATGGCACGGCCCGAATGCTTCAAGCATTCGGGCCTCCAGAATTGAGAACCAGCATGCTAATCCGATAAAATATATGGAAATATCCCGACTTAATTTTCTGTTGTGGAATAACCGACAAAGTGCTGCATTTGCGCAGGCCATATGAGACAATGAAAGTACTAAACGGAGCACCTGGTATGAACCAAAGCCCGGCCAATCGGCTCGGTGAGTGGTTACGGGAGCGACGGCGTGAGGCGGGCATCGGCACCACTGAGCTCGCCAAGCGCACCGGCATCAACGACGCCACGATCACCAGGATCGAGCAGGGAGCGATCGCGAGCCCTGACCCACATAAGCTCAGGCTCATCTCTCAGGAGCTCGACCTGAACCTCGCAGACGTCTACGCGATGGCCGGCTACGCCGCCCCAACTGACCTCCCCAGCTTCCAGCCTTACCTGCGTCGCAAGTACGGCGGTCTATCGGACGAAGCGATCGAAGACCTCGAACAGGCCTTCGAGCGGATCATCAAGAAGCACGGGTACGAGCCCACCGGCCCAAGCCGCGGAGAGGACGAAGAGCCCATCAACTAACCAAGGAAAGGAGGCGATCATGTTCGACCAGTTCAGCACTACAGCACCCGAGCGGAGCGTGCTCGCCTCCCTGCGTGCCCTCGTGCCGAAGCGGCCGCTCACGCCACGTGAGGCCCTCAACGTAGCCGAACTCCAAGCCAATCGACTCCTGCGCCACTTTCGAATCGAGAGTGCGACGGTCCCGGAGGAGATCGTCAGTGAACTGCCTCGTATCCGTGTCGTGCGAGACGACGGGCTGCCGGTGTCTGGCGCCGCCTATTGGAACGGCCGCTACTGGATCATCACGGTCAACGCCGATGAGCCTCTGTTCCGTCAGCGGTTCAGCCTGATGCACGAGTTCAAGCACGTGCTCGATCACACCAGCAAGCACTTCCTCTACCACGACCGGCCCTTCCAGACCGCCGCCGAGCAGGCCGAGCGGGTCGCCGACTACTTCGCCGCCTGCCTGCTGATGCCGAAGATGATGGTCAAGCGACTCTGGTACCAGGGCAACCAGAACATCGTGGCCCTCGCCGAGAAGCTGCAGGTCAGCCCCGCCGCGATGCGGTACCGACTCGACCAGCTCGGTCTCACCGAAGGCCCGCGACGCTGCGATCGACGCCCCTTCCGACACGCCTCGGTAACCAAGCCCATACTCGCTGCGAGAAGCTTATGAGTGAGAGTCCGACCGCTGTTCTCTACCTGCGTGTATCCACGAAGGAGCAGGCGGAGCGGGACGGCGACCCCGAGGGCTACTCCATCCCGGCGCAGCGCGAGGCGTGCAGGCGCAAGGCGGCATCTCTCGGCGCCGCCGTGGTCGACGAGTTCGCCGATCGCGGCGAGAGCGCAAGGCGGGCCAACCGACCTCAACTGCAGGCGCTCCTAGCGTTCATCCGCGACAACCCCGTCGACTACGTCATCGTCCACAAGATCGACCGGCTCGCCCGCAACCGAGCGGACGACGTCGAGATCACGCTTGCGATCAAGGCGGCTGGAGCTGCCTTGATCTCGTGTAGCGAGAACATCGACGAGACGCCCTCCGGGCTCCTGCTGCACGGGATCATGAGCTCGATTGCGGAGTTCTACAGCCGCAATCTGGCCAACGAGGTCATTAAAGGCTCCGTCCAGAAAGCAAAGACGGGCGGCACGATCGGCAAGGCGCCGCTTGGATATGTCAACGTTCGCCGCATCCAGAACGGCCGGGAAGTGCGAACGGTCGAGATCGATCCAGTTCGCGGCCCACTTATGCAGTGGGCGTTCGAGACCTACGCGACCGGAGCTTGGAGTGTGCGGCGCCTCTGCCACGAACTCAACAAGCGCGGCCTCACGACCGTGCCCGGGCCCGTGCGCCCGGAGAAACCCATCTACCAATCTCTCCTGCACATGCGCCTGCGCGACCCCTACTACAAGGGGATCGTCCGCTACCGAGGCGTGGAATACCCCGGCTCACACGAACCGCTGGTCTCCGCCCAGATCTGGCAGCGAGCGCAAGACGTCCTCACCGCTCAGAACCACGCCGGGACGAGACAGCGCGAGCACAACCACTACCTCAAGGGCACGGTCTTCTGCGGTGAATGCGGCAGCCGGCTGATCGTGAGCAACTCACGCGGCCGGGCCGGCAAGGTGTACCCGTACTTTGTCTGCTCCGGCCGGCACAACAAGTTCACCGAGTGCACGTTCCGCGCCGTTCTCATCGAAGCGGTCGAGCAGAAGGTCGAAGAAGTCCATGCCGGGTACGGATTGAAGTCGGAACTCCGCGAGGCGATCGAGCGAACGCTGATCATCGAGTTCGAGTCCGTCCGGCGCGAGGCTGCTGAGGAGCGAAAACGGCTGCTGAAACGCCAACAGCGGCTGATGTCCGAGCGCGACAAGCTCCTCCAGGCGCACTACGCCGAGGCGATCCCCCTCGACCTGCTCAAGAGCGAGCAGGACAGGATCCGAACGTCCCTGAGCCAGATAAGCGCGCGTCTCTCCGGCACTGAAGTGCACTACAACGCCTGCGAGACGAACCTCATGGCCTGCCTCAGCTTCCTCGAGGACGGTCACGCGATGTACCTCGGCGCAGACGCCGTGCTCAGGCGACAGATCAACCAAGCCCTCTTCAAGCGCATCTACATCGAGCGCAGCGGCGATGTCCGAGCCGACCTCAGCGAGCCATTCACGTCGCTCCTCAGCCCAGGAGTTCGCGATCTCGTCGCGACCAAAGCTGGCGACCACGTACTCGACTGGCAAGCCTGGGAGGACTCCTTCAACGACAACACCCACGGGGATCCCGTGGGTGTTGGTTCGACTTACGAAACTTTGGTGGGCGGTACTGGGCTCGAACCAGTGACCCCCAGCTTGTCGAGCTGGTGCTCTCCCAACTGAGCTAACCGCCCCGGGAGGCATAGAGTAGCCGCTTCGGGGGGCGCCGCGTCCGGGGTCTCGGTCGCCCGGGAAGGTCGCTCACGGTAGCCTGCCGGGGATGGTTCTGTTTCCGATCGCGTTCCTGTGGCTCGCGTTCGTCGTGCTGTGGGCGCTTCGGCAGACGCTCGAGCCGAGCGAGGGGCCGTGGCGGCCCTGGCGGCAGCGCCGGCCCGGCGGCCGGGTCGGCCCGCACGGCCGTCCGGCTCGCGGCGGTTCGGGCGGTCGCATGGCCAGCGTGGCACGTACGGCGCGCGTCGCAGGACGCCGATAGCTCGGGTTCCCCTACCAGGAGGAGGCTGACATGGCTGTTGCGCGCGTGGTGACCTTCGACGGCGTCAGCAAGGACCGGATCGAGGAGATGAAGCGCGAGATGGACCAGGGCGAGCGGCCCGAGGGCCTCGATGCGACGGAGATCATCGTCCTCCACGACCCCGCGGCCGAGAAGTCGCAGGTGATCCTCTTCTTCGACGACGACGAGGCGTACAAGCGGGGGGACGAGATCCTCAACGCAATGCCGGCCGGGGACACCCCCGGGAAGCGGACGAGCGTCACCAGGTACGACGTCGCCGTTCGCATGACCGCCTGACCCGGACGGTCGGCTGTGGACAGGAAGTCTCCTAGCCGGCACGGTTCCCCTGTTTGGCAGGCAGACAACGCGGGCAGAACGCGGCCCATGACGCGGGTTTCGTTGCGCTGGATCGCTGGGTCGGCCGTCCTGCTCGTTCTCGTCGCGACGTCGGCGGCGATCGTCGTCACCAGGACGAGCGGAGGGCAGACGGCAGCTCCGGCCGCCGCGAGCCCGACGTGCGCGGCCGTCCTGCTCCGCGACTGGTCCGACGGACGGATCGACCGCACCTACCCGATTCGCTGCTACCGGAGCGCGCTCAAGGCGCTGCCGTCCGACCTTCAGGTGTACTCGAGCGCACCCGACGACATCGCGCAAGCGCTCTCGCAGCGGATCATCCAGAGCCACACGCGGGCGCCGGCCGCGAAGACGTCGAAGGCACGCCACCTCGCCGCGGTCGAACGGCAGCGCCGAGGCGACGCAGCGTCCGCCCGCTAGCGCAGGAGGCTTTCGACGTAGGCCGCGCCGATGCCGACGCTGTCGTAGTGCGCCTTGCAGAGCTCGATGTAGTCGAACGCGTCGAAGGTGCCGTCGGGCTCGCCGTCGTCGTCCAGCCAGATCAGCGGGCCGGTGACGTTGAAGTGCACCCGCATCGGCTCGGCGTGCTCGTAGGCGACGAGCGTGTGCCCCTCGCCCGGTGACTCGTAGACGAAGTCTCCCGCGGTCGCGACCCAGTCGTGCTCGAGGTATCCCCACTTCCCGGAGATGGTGTAGGCGAAGACCTGGTGCGGGTGGTAGTGACGGTTGACGAGGCCCGCGCCCTTCGCGTAGAGGATGTCGCACCAGCGGTTCTGCGACGGCGAGATCCAGAGCGGCCGCGACGAGACCGTCTCCGTGAACGGGACGTACCAGCGCTCGTCCTCGGTCGGCGCGTCCTGGACGTACGCCTCCGGAGCGGCGTCCGGCCTGAACACCTTTCCGATCGGCTTGACCTCGCGCCAGAACTCCGTCTCCAGGTGATCCGCCATCTCCGCCTCCTGTCTCGACGCCTACCCGGCCGTCACCCTTGCGTGTCGCGAACCGCCTGTCAACGAGGCGCGACAGCTCCGAAGCCTTTGTCGCCGGACGTGTCCCGGCCGCAGTCGTCGACGATCGCCTCCCCGAGCCCGTCGACCGGTCCGGCACGGCCCGACGTCGCTCACGCGAGCTTCTCCAGCGGCGCGTACTCGAGCATCAGCCTGCGCTCGGCGCCGTCGTCGGCGAACCGGACCGTGACCACGCCGCCCGGCTCGACGCGAACGACCACGCCTTCGCCCAGGGTGCCGTGCCGCACCGAGTCGCCGGTCGCCAGCTCCGGCAGGTCGCTCCGCGGCTGGACCGGCGCGCCGTAGCTGCTCCACGACGCCGGCCGCAGCCGCTCCCACGCGATGCCGTCCTCGGGCAGCTCCTCGAGGAACCGCGACGGGAGGTTGAACGCCCTGTTTCCCCACAGCGAGCGGGAGGTGGCGTGGGTCAACACGAGCCGTTCCCGGGCGCGCGTGATCCCGACGTAGCAGAGGCGGCGCTCCTCCTCGATCCCCTGCTCCTCGATCGAGCGGACGTGCGGGAAGATCCCCTCCTCCATCCCGATCATGAACACGGCCTTGAACTCGAGGCCCTTGGCGTTGTGCAGGGTCATCAGGGTGACGAGGCTCTGCTGCCCGCGCATCGCGTCCTGGTCGGAGTAGAGCGAGATCTCCTGCAGGAAGCCCGAGAGGCTCGGCTCAGCCGCCTGCTGCTGGTACTCCCGGGCGACGCCGACCAGCTCCTGCAGGTTCTCGATCCGGCCCTGCGCCTCGATCGTCCGCTCGGCCTCGAGCGCTGCGAGGTACCCCGTGCGGTCGAGGACGGCCTCGACCATCTCCGCCACCGACAGCTCCTGCGCCGAGGCCTGCAGCGAGAGCAGCAGGGTGCGCAACGCCGTCACGGCCTTCAGCGGCGCGGTGCCGACCCCCGCCTCCTCGCCGTGCTCCAGTGCCTCCCAGAGCGAGATGCCGCGGCCGTCGGCATGGGCCTGCAGGCGGGCGAGCGTCGCGTCGCCGATCCCCCGCCTCGGCCGGTTCGCGATCCGCAGCAGCGAGACGGCGTCGAACGGATTGTCGACGACCTGCAGGTAGGCGATCACGTCCTTGATCTCGGCCCGCTCGTAGAAGCGCGGCCCGCCGATCACCTGATAGGCGATTCCCTGGCGGACGAGCACGTCCTCGAGCACCCGCGACTGCGCGTTCGTCCGGTAGAAGACGGCGATCTCGTCGGCGGAGTAGCCCTCCTCGACGAGCGCGGCGATCTCCGCCGCGACGAACCGCGCCTCCGCGTGCTCGTCCTCCACCTCGACGACGTGCACCGGCAGCCCCTCGCCGAGCTCCGACCAGAGCGTCTTCTCCTTGCGCTCGCGGTTGTTCTGGATCACCGCGTTCGAGGCGCGGAGGATCGTGTTCGTCGAGCGGTAGTTCTGCTCGAGCGGGATCGTCCGCGTCTCGGGGAAGTCGCGCTCGAACTCGAGGATGTTGCGGATGTCCGCGCCTCGGAAGGCGTAGATCGAGTTGTGTGTGACGAGCCCGTTCGCCACGAAGTTGTGTGTCCGCTCGACGTCGAGGTCGTAGACGGGGCGATCGAGGATCACCCGCTCGACACGCTCGACCACCTCGTAGTCGCCGTGCTCGTTCACCATCAGCATCCCCGGGCGTACGGCGGATGCGGGTATGAAGGGAAGCGCATTCCTCCGGCGGAGCCCGTCGGGGCCTTGCCCCGCGAGACGAGCGGTGAACCGGACCGAGACGTCTAGCGTCTGCTGGATGAGGGCGACGATCTCGCAGATGCGTCCGAAGTCGCGGTGAGCTGTCTCGAAGCGCCACGCCCGGCTGTTCTGCTTCGAAGGCCGTACCGAGAGCCCGACGCTTTCGAGCGCCCGCCGACCCTCTTCGTCGCAGCCGAACAGCGCAATTCGATGAAGCGGGCCGGCCCCTCGCGCATCGCCGCACAAGGTCACGGTCAAGCGACGGCGCATGCGCGTTCCGGCTGTCGTCGTCGGCGTGCTGAAGTGCGGATGGCGGAAGCTCAGACCGTGGTCGCGGAGCAGCCTCCGAGCGCCACGCTCCGTGTCGATGGTGGCGAAAACTCCGTCGAGGAGCTGCTGATCGCCGACGAGGCTCCGCCCTCCGGCAGACCGGCCTGGGCGAGCGACGAAGGGCACCGTCGGCAGCTGGTACCTCAACGAAAGCGTCGTCTCGGCCGCCCTCGCCCGCGCTTCGTCCGCGTGCACGGAGACCACCCAGGCCGCGTCGGCGTGCTCGCCCTTCAGCCGGACCTGAGGGCCGGCGACCGACCGGGGCTGACCGCTCGTGTACGTGCGGGACGTCCCGACCCGAAACCCGGCGCCCGCCTTGTACATCAGATACGTCATCTGCAGCTGAGGTGTCCGTCCCGCCTTGAAGCCGGCGAAATGGACGTGATCCGGCGTGGAGACGATCCGGCGGCCGCTCTCGGTCGTGATCGCGATCCCCTTCCAGTGCTCGGCTCGATGGACCCGCGCGACGCGTGCCGGCCCGAACCTCCCGCTGCCCAGGCAGGAGCGGACCTCGTCGCCCGCGGCAATCGCTTCGATCGGCTTCGTCGAGCCGTCGGCCATCGCGATGCGGGTGCCGGCGGCGAGACACTGGTCCGGATCCCCGACGACCATCAGGTTCCGGTGCTTGCCGGCGAGCAGCTGGAGCAGGCGGTACTGGGCGTGGTTCGTGTCCTGGTACTCGTCGACCAGGATGTAGCGGAAGGCCTTCTGCCAGCGCTCGAGCGCCTCGGGGAAGCGCTCGAGCACCTCGACCGTCAGCATCAACAGGTCGTCGAAGTCGACCGCGTTCGAGGTGTGCAGCCGGCGCTGATAGAGCTCGTACACCTCGGCGACGGTCTGGTCGTAGAACGACTGCACCCGCCGCGTGTACTCGGCCGGGCCGATCAGCTGGTTCTTCGCGTTCGAGATCTGCGCGTGGATGCCACGCGGGACGAACCGCTTCGGGTCGCGCTCGAGATCCTCCAGGCACTGCTTGACGAGGCGCACCTGGTCGGCCGAGTCGTAGATCGTGAAGTTCGACCTGTAGCCCAGCCGGGGCGCCTCGCGGCGGAGGATGCGGCCGCAGGCGGCGTGGAAGGTGAGGATCCAGATCGCGCGCGCCATGCCGCCGAGCAGGGCCTCGAGGCGCTCGCGCATCTCGCCCGCCGCCTTGTTGGTGAAGGTGATCGCGAGGATCTCGTTCGGCTTCACGCCGTTCGTCGCGATCAGATGGGCGACGCGGTAGGTGAGGACGCGGGTCTTCCCGGAGCCGGCGCCCGCGATGACGAGCAGCGGGCCCTCGGTCGTGAGCACGGCCTCACGCTGGGAGGGGTTCAGGTCGGCGAGATAGGTCTCGGGCGAGGCGACGCTCACCCGACCGATGCTATCGCCGCAGCCCCAGCCTCTTTCCGAGCCCGAACCAGCCGGCGAGGACGAGCACCAGCTCGGCGAGCGCGTTCCGGGGCCCTTCGTTCGTGACGCCCCCGGCGACGACGGCGGCCAGCGCCGTGACGATCGCGGTGCCGGCGACGAGCAGCCGCGTATTGCCGCCCAGGTCGACCGGCAGGTCGTCGAAGACGTCGCCCGGCTCGCCCGGAACGGACGACTTGACGACGGCGGCCGCGTGCGGCGACGACGGCGCCGGCAGCCAGAGCGGCGGCGCCGGCGGGCACGGAGACCAGGTACCAGAGCGCGAGCTTCGAATGGAAGGCGACCGCGTACGCCACGACCGAGGCGATCGTCAGAGCGTCGAAGCCGAGCGCGAATCGCGCCCGGCGCAGGAGGAGGGCGACCTCGGCCGCCGGCAGGCGCGGCTCGCGCCGCCGCCGGTGGGCGCGCAGGATCATCGCGAGCCCCGCCGCGAAGGTGAACTGCGGGAAAACGATCATCCCGATCGCTCCGGCGACGCCGAGCGGCGTCCACGCTCCGGCGGACATCCCGGCGGCCCAGCCGGCGCGGGCGAGGAACAGCCAGGCGGCCGCGAAGCAGAGTCCGGTGGCCGCGAGCACGCCGAAGGTCGCGAATGCGGCACGACGGACGCGATCGGTCGCAAGCTCGTCGGCAAACTGCTGCGCCAGCTCGCGCGGATCTCCGAACAGCGCGGGGTTCCCCTCGGCGAGGTGGTCGGCGGCCTCCGCGAGGATCCGGTCGTGCAGCCTGCCCCGAATGCCGACCGCGTGAAGCTCGGCGGCAAGCGCCTCCAGATACGTCACGCCAGCACCGCTTCGACGGCGCGCGCGAACGTCTTCCACTCCAGGCGGCGGACGGCGAGGGCCTCGCGCCCGGAGCGCGTGATCCGGTAGACGCGGCGGCGCCGCCCGCTCGCCTCCGTCCAGCGGCTCTTGACCAGGCCGTCGCGCTCGAGCCGGTGGAGGGCGGGATAGACCGTCCCCTCGGGCAGCACGAACACCTCGTCGCTTCGCCGGCGCAGCCGCTGGATGATCGCGTAGCCGTGGGCGGGCTCGGCCTCGAGCGCGGCGAGGACGAGCGCGTCGAGGTGGCCCTTCAGGACGTCCGGCTTCATACCTCGCCGTACCATACCTCGCGTGCCGAGGTATCTCGCAGAATTCCCCGCGGTTACCTGGTGGCTTCTTCCAGCGCCGCCTCGATCCAGGCCGTTGCCGCCGCGAGCGCGTCCGGGTCGGACGACTTGACCACCACCTCCACCTCGCCGCCGCGCTCGTCGAAGCTCGGGTAGGAGCCGACGAGGACGGAGGGGTGCCTCTCGCCCATCGCCTCGAGCACCGCGACGATGCGACTCTCGGTCGTCCGGTAGCTGCGCCGCCAGCTGACGATCGGCCCGCCGGAGCGGAGCTCGTCGACCAGCGTCTCGAACATCGCCTCCATCTCGGCGGGCAATCCCGGCAGGACGAAGACGTTGCCGATCGCGAAGCCGGGCGCACCGCCGAGCGGATTCTCGAGCGCGCGGCTCCCTTCCGGCAGGCACGCCCAGCGCGTCACGTAGTCAGGGTCGCCCCGGTAGCGGGCGCGCAGCCGGTCCGCGACCTCCGGCTGCTCGACCTGGGGGACGCCGAAGGCGGCGGCGATCGCCTCGCGCGTGATGTCGTCGGGCGTTCCGCCCAGCCCACCGGTGACGAGGACGGCGTCGACCATCGCCGCCCACTCGCGGACGAACCGGGCGACGGTGTCGATCTCGTCGGGCAGGACGGCGATCAGGTCGACCGCGACGCCGAGCGCGGCGAGCCTGCGGGCGAGCCAGCTGCCGTTCGTGTTCTCGACGTCGCCCGAGACGAGCTCGTTTCCGATGGTGACGATCGCTGCCCGCGACACTCCAGCGAGTATATGAGCGTGCCCGAGCGGCTCCGGAGGGGCCGGCTCAGGCGAGCGCGACCAGCATCGCCAGCGCCCCGATCTCGGCCACCTGCGTGACCGCGCCGAGCGTGTCTCCAGTGACGCCGCCGATCCAGGCCCGGCCGGCGATGCCTCCCGCGGCAGCCACCCCCACGACGACGGCGGCGGCAGCCGCGCCGTCCCAGCCGAGGAGGCCGACGGCCAGACCGGCGGCGACGAGCATCGCGAGCGCCACCGCCGCGAGCGGGGTGCGGCCCGACAGGACGCTGCCCGGTCCTCCCTCGGTTCGAGCGTAGGGAAGGAGGCGGGCGAGCGGCGGAGAGGCCGCCCGGGACAGCGCACCTGCCACCGCGAAGACGACGACCGCGTTGCGCTCGACCGCCGCCGCGCCGAGGAGCGACGACTCGACGAGCAGCGCGAGCGCGAGCGCGACGGCGCCGAAGCTGCCGATCCTCGAGTCGCGCATGATCTCGAGCGCCCGTTCGCGCGTCGGAGCGCCGAGCGCGTCCGCGCTGTCGGCGAGCGCGTCGAGATGCAGGGCGCCCGTCAGGCAGGCCGCGAGCCCGACGCCGAGGCCGCCGGCCGCGATCGCCGGCAGCGGCCCTTCCAGCCCTTCGGCGACGAGGCCGCCGACGGCGCCGACGGCCGCCCCGACCAGCGGGAAGAAGGCCGTGCCGCGGCCGACGTCGTCGGGGCCGAGCTCGGCCCACCGTCCGAGCGGCATTCTCGTCAGGAAGGCGACCGCGGCGAGCGGCGCCCGGAAGCTACCGGCCGGCATCGGTCACGCCGGCGCTCTCGAACGTCGCCATCCGGTCGAGGATCGCGAGCGAGGCGGTGATCAGCGGGAGGGCCAGGGCGGCGCCGCTCCCCTCGCCGAGCCGGAGCCCGAGGTCGAGCAGGGGTCGCAGACCGAGATCGTCGAGCACGAGCCGGTGGCCCGGCTCCGGCGAGACGTGGGCAGCGACCATCGCCGTGCGCGTGCCGGGCGCCAGGCGCTCGGCGACCAGCGCGGCCGCGCCCGTGATGAACCCGTCGAGCAGCACGACCAGGCGCCGCTCGGCCGCGGCGACGGCAACCCCGGCCAGGAACGCGATCTCAAAGCCGCCGAGCGCGGCCAGGGTCGCGAGCGGATCGTCACGGTCGGGGCGGTTCACCTCGAGCGCCCTGCCGACGACCTCGACCTTCCTGCGCACGCCCGCCTCGTCGAGCCCCGTTCCGGGGCCGCACGTTTCCTCCGGGTCGACGCCCAGGAGCGCGGCCACGAGCGCCGAGGCGGCCGTGGTATTGCCGATGCCCATCTCGCCGAGCCCGACGAGGCCGAAGCCCTCGCTCTCGAGCCCGGCTGCGACCCGGCGGCCGGCGGCGATCGCGGCCTCCGCCTGCTCGATCGTCATCGCCGGCCCCTCGGCGAGATCGGCCGTCCCCGGCCCGATGCGCAGGTCGCCGACGCTGCGGTCCCGGAACGCCGACCGGACGCCGAGGTCGAAGACGCGCAGTTCGGCGCCCGCAAGCGCGGCGAGCACGCACACCGCCGCGCCACCGGCCGCGAAAGTCGCGAGCATCTGCCCCGTCACCTCCTGCGGGTAGGCGCTGACTCCGCGTGCGGCGACGCCGTGGTCGGCGGCGGCGAGGACGATTGCCGACCGGAGCGGCGCCGGGGTCGTCGTGCCTCGGATCGACGCGACGCGGACGGCGAGCTCCTCGAGGCGTCCGAGGCTGCCGCGCGGCTTCGTCTTCGCGTCGAGCGCCGCCTGGACGAGCTCGCCGACGCCGGGCTCGTCAGGCAAGCTCGAGCGCCCTCCCGGCGACCACGAGCAGCGCCCGGTCTGCGGCGGCCGCGAACGCGGCGTTGACCCGGCCCAGGAGGTCTCGGTACCGGCGACCGAGCGGAGTCGCCGGCACGACGCCCATGCCGACCTCGTTGCTGACCACGATCGTCTGTCCTGCGCGCGCCGCGACGGCCGCCGCGACGAGGGCTGCCTCGTTCTGGATCGCCTCGTCGCTCCATCCGTCCGCCATCAGGTTCGAGACCCAGAGCGAGAGGCAGTCGACGACGACGCACTCCTCCCGAGCGGCCGCCGCGAGCGCCGACCGCAGCTGCCGGGGCTCCTCGACCGTGCGCCACCCGGCCGGCCGCTCCTCGCGGTGACGGCGGATCCGCTCCTCCATCTCCGCGTCGGTCGGCTCGCCGGTCGCGATCAGCGTCGCGGACTCGCCGGCGAGGCGGACGGCGAGGGCCGACTTGCCGCTGCGCGCCCCGCCGAGGAGCACGACCAGGCTCACAGGCGAACCGGGATCACGGCGCCGTCGACCACGCGGACCCGCGCGCCGTAGTGCTCTGCGATCAGCGGCTCCGTGAGCACCTCCGGCGCGGCGCCGTGGGCGACGATCCGGCCGGCGGACATGAGCAGCAGGCGCGGCGCGTACTGGCCGGCGAGCGTCAGGTCGTGCATCGCGGCGATCACCGTCAGGCCGGCGTCCAGGCGGAGGCGGTCGATCAGCTCCAGCGCCTCCTGCTGCCGGCCTGCGTCGAGGGCGCTCGTCGGCTCGTCGAGCAGGAGCAGGGACGCCTCCTGCGCCAGCGCCCGCGCCAGCACGGCCCGCTGGCGCTCCCCGCCGGAGAGGGTCGCGAGCGGCCGCTCCGCGAGCTCGATCAGGTCGAGCCGCCGGATCGCCTGCTCGGCGGCGGCGTGGTCGTGACGCCCCTCGCGCCCGACGTAGGAGACGTGCGGCGTGCGCCCGAGCAGGACGTACTCGCGTACCGTCATGCCCGCCGGCATCGCGGGGGACTGCGGCACGACCGCCACCCGTCGCGCGACCTCGCGCCGGCCGAGCCCTGCCAGGTCGGAGCCGTTCAGCGTGATCCGCCCGCGATGGCGGACGAGGCCGGCGATCGCGCGCAGCACGGTCGTCTTGCCGGCCCCGTTCGGCCCGATCAGCCCCACCCACTCGCCGCGCTCGACGCCGAACGACACCC
>Ga0070741_10001657_pt1 | contig 65568 bp, 49 predicted proteins | sample Coa_R1_4_FD_66440 | JGI IMG/M metagenome (GOLD analysis project Ga0070741, IMG submission 66440) | Surface soil microbial communities from Centralia Pennsylvania, which are recovering from an underground coalmine fire - Coalmine... | ecosystem: Environmental > Terrestrial > Soil > Unclassified ...
GAAGGATAGATCTCGTTGTGGCGATGATTGATGATCGCCGCGATACGCCCGACGACCGTCCCTTTTTTGTCTTCGGCAAGGAATAGCCGGTAGGTCGCATGTTTGTAAAACGGGTTTTTGACCTCGTCGATCAGCCGCATTCGGTCCATTTCGAGCGGGGGGACCCAGTTCTTTTCGTCCTTATAGAGTTCCCACGGCAGGCGAATGAACTTGAGCTTGCCCTTCCGGTTCTCGACCGGCCGCACTCTTACCGCGGTCGAAGTGGAAGGAACGGCAGGAATGGAAGCCGGGATCGTTACTTCCGAGGGCGATTCCTCTTCATCGAGGACACCGAGTTCCTCGCCAATTTCCTTGAAGAGCTCCAAAATCGTATCGAGATGCTGCTTCTCATGCGTCGCCATGTAGCTCGTGCGCATCATCTGCATTCCCTGCATGACGCCCGGAACGACGAACGCATTGACGAAGACGCCCGCGTCATAGAGCTTGCGCCAGAAGACGAGCGTTTTAATATCGTCCCCAATGATCACCGGAACGATTGCCGTCTTCGACTCGATGATCTTAAAGCCCATCGCTTTGAACTCGCGGCGCATGTAGTCCGCATTGTCGATAAGCTTTTGGATCCGCTCCGGCTCGGCCCGCAGGATGCGGAGCGATTCCAGCGCCGCCGCTACCGAGGCCGGCGTGGGGCTGGCCGAAAAGATAAGGGCCGGGGACTGGTGCTTGATATAATTGATGACCCGTTCCTCCCCGACGACAAAGCCTCCCAAACTCGCGAACGTCTTTGAAAACGTTCCCATCGTCATGTCGGTCTCTTTGACGAGATGGAAGTAACTTGCCGTGCCACGGCCTCCCTCCCCGATCACGCCCACCGCGTGCGCATCGTCGACCATGACGCGCGCATTATACATTCCTGCGATTTCGATCATTTTCGGAAGATCGACGATCTCGCCCGAAGTGGAAAACACTCCGTCCGTCACGATCAGCTTTGGCGCATCGGCCGGAAGCTTCGATATTCGCCGCTCGAGATCGGCTACATCGTTATGATTGTACCGAACGACTTCGCCATACATCCCTTTGGACATCAGGTTTCCGGCAACGATACAGGCATGATTGTCCTTATCGCTGAGGACATAATCGCCTCGCTGGCAAAGCGTCGGGATCACGCCCTGCGCCGTCTGGTAGCCTGTCGAGAAAAGAAGGCATGCTTCTTTCTGAAAATAATCCGCCATCTCATGCTCGAGCTCTTCGTGCAGCCGGACGGTGCCGGTCAGGTACCGCGAGCCGGAGCAGCCGGTGCCATAGCGTTCGATAGCCTTAATGGCCGCTTCTTTCACACGGGGATCGGCCGTAAGCCCAAGGTAATTATTCGAGCCGGCCATAATGACTTTCCGTCCTTCCATCTGGACGACAGGCCCCTCGTTCTCTTCAATCGGGCGAAAATAAGGATAGTAACCGGCCTCTTTTACTTCATCGGCGCGGTTAAATTCGTAACATTTCTGAAATAGGTCCACAGGGTAATTAAGATAATGAAAGGCGATCAGCCAGAACGTATATCGCAGCGCGGGGCGCCGAGCGGTAAACGCAAAGGGCCGCTCCTGAACTCCCTCTCACGAAAAAGTCTCTTGCGCTATACAATAATGAATCGGCGCTCGATTTGAAAAAGGCAGTGCTATTGCACTAAAGAACACACACCCAACGCATGAAAACAGTCACGAAAAAAACACTTCGCGAATCGCTTCACCTCTATCGCTCGATCGCTCGCTGGAATGGCGAATCCGCCTCCGACCTTCTAAAATGGGTTCGGCGGCTGGCCGAAGGCGGTGGCGGCGTCTTAATGCGGATGGCGGCCATGCACCTTACCCATTACCGTGCCCCGCGCGAAATGCGGTTCGACTTCAGCGAACTTCGGGAGCCGGTCCTCGCCGTCGATAAGCGCGGTTTTGCACTCGTCGGCACCCTCACCGCCCCCAAGGTACTGCAACTGGTCAGGATCTGAGCCTGATCAAATCTGAGCCTGATCAAATCTGAGCCTGATCAAATCTGAGCCTGATCAAATCTGAGCCTGATCAAATCTGAGCCTGATCACATCTCATCTTATCGCTGGATCACAAATTCGCGGCTCACGCTCGAACCGTTCGATCTCAGGAGTAACTCGTACGCCCCGTCGGCAAGGCCTTCCGTCGGGAGTTCGAAGGTCTCGATCGGAAGTGCGAGCGCGCCGGAGTAGTACGTGCGCAGGTGCCGGCCCAGCGCGTCGTACAGTTCGAGTTCCACGCCCCGGCCGACCGGAGCGCTGAGCGTGACCTGCGCCTGAGCGCGCGCCGGATTCGGGAACGGTTCTCCAAGCGCCAGCGCCGGCGGGACGCCCGGTCCTTCGGAGACCGCACTCGACGAGGTCCCCCAGGGGAACTTGAATGCGCGGTACGTGTAAACGGGCGACGCGATGTGGAGTTCGTACGCGATGGCATTGTTCGGCGTCACTTCCGTAATCGTGGGCTGATCGACGAAACCGGTGACCGGATTGAATGCAAGGCCCCAGTCGATCAGCGTGTTGCCGTTGCTTAAGCGCTGAACGTATCCCATCGCCGTGCTCTGGATCGTCGAATCGTGATCGTAATGCCACACCAGCGTTGCCATTTTGGAAGGAATATCCAACCGGTATTCACAGGCGCGCGCATACGGAGCGGAGGTAACAATGGTATCATACGTGGGCGGGACCGTACTGCTATCGATAAAAATGCGCGTCGATTGCACCACATGCCCATAGTTCCCATTATCGAACAGCGTCAGGTCGCCGTTGGCAATTCGGCGCAACGCATGTTGATGGGAAAAATGGATCGCGTCATTGACGAACATGAATTGATTGTGCTTCCCACCGAAGCGCCAGATAAACGACCCATTCGGATCGTTCCGGTCGATCTTTGAAATCTCGTCCAAATGTCGCGATGAGAGGAGGATATTACCGTCCGTATCGACCTGGATCGCATTCGCATGGACCGCATCGACGACGTTGCTCATTAAGTTCACATTTTCATTCTCCGCATCCGTATCGTTGAAATGACCCGGATCCCAGGAGCGCCACGCCCACACCGGATTTTTTTGAGCATCTACTTCCTCGATCACGGCGCCCACGAAGAGCGCGTGCGTACTCGCTCCGGGAAGGTCCCGGCTCATATTCCAGCCGGGCAACGTATCGACCCCGAGCAGCAGCGCATGGCCGTTCGGCAACAGTTCGAAATCGTGAAAATCGGTTGCATAGGAAGCGCTGTCTTGCCGGACGGTGAAACTATCGACGAGGGCGTAGCTCGAGTCCATGATATAATATTTCGTTCCAGCATCGATAATGGCCTGGGAACCGGCAACATATCCGCCTTCGCAATAGGCCAGGCGTCCATCGGGAAGCATTTTAAAATCAAAATCGAGCAGGCGCGCCGGTTTGGCATAATAGACCGGGTTCGCCAGAGAATCGAGGATCATTCGATACGCGCTCGTGCTGCCGGCATTGGTCGCGGCGCTGAAGGTCGCTAAAAAAAGCTTCCCCGGGGCCGGGTGGTCCATAGAGTCGACGTTCATCGCCGGCCAGTCGGACGGCAGCGAGGTCGTAACATCGAGATTGAGCGTCGAGGGCTGTTCCACGAACGGGCTTCGATCGTCGGCGGTCCAATGCTCCGCCGGAGGCGAAATTTGATAGGAGAACACGACCGGTTGGCCGGATCGCTCTGAAGCCATATCCTGAAAACGGACGCGGACCGTTTCGTTTGGCACAAATGCCGCATCGGGACGAAAAACAAACGTGCGATGATCGTCCGATAGTGTAACCGTTCCCGAATGGAGGCCCGAAAGCGACCCTGAGACCTGAAACTCCTGGGAGGAGACTTCCGGCGCGCTCAACGCGCTCGATATTCTGACGATGATCGGCGCTTTTGGCGGCACATAACATGACCCATCCATCGGGAAATGATATTCGACCACGGCGGGGGCGATCTGCTGGGCGCAAAGAGACCCCGACGCCATCAAAAAAATAAAAACGCTAAGTAATCGAGAGACGCGAAAATGGACCATAACGTAATAGGCTTTTCGAAACGTAAATAAAACCCCGCCAAATCGAAATCGTTACAGCCTTATTTTAGGACAGCGCTACCGTCCTGGGCCGGCGTTACTATGCTCAGGTCGGCTTTACCATGCTCCCGAGCCGCTCGACATAGTCGGAAAATGCCTTTTTCCCTTTTTTCGTAAGTCGATAACTGGAAACCGGCTTTTTAGCGACGAATTGCTTCGTTACGCCGATATAGCCGGCTTCCTCCAATTTTCGTAGATGGATGCTTAAGTTCCCATCGGTGGCGCCCGTCTTCTCGCGAAGGAAGGTGAACTCCGCTTCGTCCACCGAGATCAGGACGGCCATGATCGCCAGCCGGATCCGGGAGTGAATGACCTCATCGAGTTCCCGATAATCGAAGGAACCGGCGCTCATGCTTCTATCGCCATTCTTTTATATCGGCGTTGAAGGATCATTCCAGGAACCACCTGGAACAAGATCAGCATCAGGGCATACAGGCCGAGGACGTGCACGGAGGGCCACAGGAACATTACGATGCCTCCGGCCCACCAAACAAAGCCCAGGTTCCGAAACCATTTAAGGTCGTTCACGATGCCCGATAAGAAATACGCAATGCCCAGGATCATATTCGAGAAAAAACAGGTGTAGAACGGATGGATCGATGGAACTTTCCCGTCCGAAAAATTGACCTGGCTCAGAATTAAAACGATACCTAACCCGAGCGTGCTGCCGCAGGCGCCCCAGATCGCGCCGGCAATGCGATCGAGAAAGTTTTTTGCGCGTTTTTCCTGCTCGCTCTTTTTTCGCGCATAATAAAAGATCGATCCCCATCCCAGGAGCACGAGCCCCAGCCAGACAAAGCCGGTATAAAGATCGCGCTGGATGAGCACCGAAATGTAGGTCACCGCCATTCCAACGGCGACGATCAGGCCCCAGAAGATGTAGGGTTTGCCGTCTTCGACGAAGGCGACACGGCTTTCATCGATAATTTTGCGAATGAATAGAAGCTCCTCTTCCGGTCGGAGAGAAGCTTCTGAAAGATTTGTGTTTTCCATGGTGCTTTTAAAAAATTAATTCTCCGTGTGGCATCCGATGCAGGTTGCCGGCGGTAGATCGGAATTTGGTTTGCCGAACTCTTTTGTTTCCAGCCAATGATTGGCTCGAGTCGCGTATTCGGAACCTTGTAATTCCGTAGTGATGAGACTAAAATACATTTCAGCCCTTTCGGTTTCACCGAGCCTCCGGCAGGCGTCCGCCATTCCGCCGAGCAGTTCACCGCGCGAATGAACGGAAAGCTTGGAAAAGTAACGAGTTTGGAGCGCGTACGTCCGCTCGTAGTCGGCAAGGCCTTTTCGTAAAAGAATCGTTCGATTTGGCTCCGGAAGATATGGAGCTGCCGCAAGAATAGCCGCGCCACGGGGAATCCGGACGGCAACATTGTTCGAATCGAGTTCGACGGCGCGATCCATTTCGCCCATTCCGCTATCGGACAACGCCATTCCTTTCTGAAAATCTCCGGACTGGAATGCTTGCCCGGAAAGATACCAAATCGCGCATCCATGCCAGACCAGCGCCTGGGAATGATTCGGATTTGCCCGCAGGGTGTCTTCGCAGAGCGTCATCGCACGATGAAGCGCCGAGGAATCGCCGCGGAAGCCTGCGAACATGTCTTCGCGCACGAGATAATCGAATCGTTGCGGGGGATCGCTCTCCATGTGCCGAGAAGGCCCATAGAAACCCATGACGCCAAGGCCCACGGATGCGACCGAAAAAAGAAAGAGAAGGCGGTTGGAAAGGTTGTTTTTCATAATACGGAACATTAGATGAAAAGCACTTTAAATTACAAAGTACTTTAACAAGACCATATGCCATTTGTTCCGATGCGATCATTATTTTTTAAGGGTTCGTTGTTGCAACAGGAATGCAAGCTTCCTGTAGCCACCTCGATACGATCAAAGATGTTACGCCGATCACGCCCAATGGCTGTGAAGAATGCCTCAAAATGGGCGATTCCTGGGTCCATTTACGGCTTTGCATGGCCTGCGGCCACGTCGGATGTTGCGACCAATCGAAAAATAAACATGCGACAAAGCATGCGCATGCGACGGGACATCCGATCGTAAAATCCTTCCAGCCGGGAGAAGACTGGATGTACTGCTATCCAGACGACCTTTTTATGGAATGATTTTTTTATGGTATAACTATTTCACTGTGCGTTCGAGGAATGCACGGTCCCAATCGCCCAGGTCCGCGATCGCACGGTAGCTGGTTTCCAGGAATTTCAAGATCGCCCCTTCCGGATCGGGTGAGACACGAACCGTGTCATACGGAAGGATAAATTCGCCCATCGCCGGGTCCCATTTCGATCCTTCGGGACTGATTCGTTGACCTTCGATCCCCTTCGGCGCCGGATATCCATACGCATAGAATGCCGGCTGAGGGAATTTCTCATTACCGGGCCAGAACCCGCCGGAAAAATGTTCTTCGTCGCAATCGATGCGCGCCAGACGCGGTGCGTGCGACGGAGCAGAGCATCCCCGTCCCGAGTAGCGCGTGAGATTAAGATCGAACGATCCCCACCAGAAATGAACGGGGCTCGCCTTGCCCGAAAATCCAGATCGAAATTGTTCGAAGACGCCGGCCACGCGCGAGAGCAGGTTCCAAAATCGCTCGACCGAAGCCCGATCGTACTGAAAATCTGATGTGTCGACATTCAAGGGAACGGTACTCTCCATTTCCTGCGGCGTGGGATCGATCGCAACTTCGATATCGAGCTCTTCGAGCGTGGCAAACAGGAGCGCATAAAAATCGGCAACACTTCGATCGCCGAGCTCGAACGAGCGCATTCTCCCTTTGCTGTCCAGGACCGTGAGGTTATGGCCCAAACAATCGAAGGTAATTTCGAACAGCCGGCCCCGGAAAGGAATGATCCCGGTCGTCAACCCTCGCGCCCGGGGGAATAACGCCGCATGCCACCACTCATTTAAAAACGGCGAGAGCGCAAGTTTGATCTTGCCCGCGATTTGCGTATAACGGTGCAGCGTCCGGTACGTTGGGAGCCATTGTTCATAGGGCAACTGCGGCCAGCCTTCGTGTTCCATCGAGAATGTAGGTTCAGCGACTCCTCAGCATCTCTTCTTCGAGGTCGAACGTCGAAAGGATGCGTAACGCCCGGAACCGTTCGACGATCTCTTCCATCGAAAGATTTTCGATCCCTTCCGTCGAGAACTTCGAGCAGCAGTAACTGGCAAGGACGGTGCCGTAGATCACCGCGCGCTTCGCGTCTTCATAGGTCACCGCGCCGCGCCGCGCAAGATAACCGATAAATCCGCCCATGAACGTATCGCCGGCCCCGGTGGGATCGAAAATATCTTCCAGCGGGAATGCCGGCGCGGAAAAAATAAACTCGTCATAGAACAGGAGCGCGCCATGCTCCCCTTTTTTGATCACGACGATGCGCGGCGAACCCTCGGCCAGCATGGCCTGCAGTTTTCGTCCGGCGACAATAAGGCTTGGGTGCTCGATGAGCAAACGCGCTTCGCTATCGTTGATGACGAGCGCGTTCGAAAGACGGAGCGTCCGTTCGAGGCTTTCCCGGTGGCCCGTGATCCAGAAGTTCATCGTGTCGAGCAGAACAAGCCTCGGCCGCCGGTCCAGTTGTTCGATCACTTGCCGCTGCAGGTCGGGCTGGATATTCCCAAGCACCAGAAAATCAGGCGACGTAAAATGTCCCGGAACGTGCGGTTTGAAATCGGCAAAGACATTAAGATTGGTCTCGATCGTGTCCCGCGTATTCATATCGTAATGATATCGTCCGTGCCAGGAAAATGTCTTTCCCTCGGGGACGATCTCGATCCCGGAAGTATCGATCCCCCGCTGCCGGAAAAGGTCCCATGCGCGTTCGGGAAAATCGTCCCCGACAACGCCAACGACGCCCACTTTTTCTGGCGCAAAATAACTGGCCGCAAGGGAAATAAACGTGGCGCTGCCACCCAGGGCAAGCTCCCGCGTGGCGAACGGCGTTTCAATGATATCGAGTGCGAGCGAACCGACGATGAGAAGTGACAAAGCCTATGAATGATAAGTACTGAAATACTAAAGTGTTCAATTTTGGTATAACCTATAAATTGGCAAAAATGTCATTATCTTTTAAGAACCCTACGTGTTCATTTGCTGGGAGTTAACTCCCCTTCTTGCCGTGTTCGGCATCAATTCCAATGCTCGCTCGGTTCATCGTCGGCTGTATTTTGTTGCAGGCAATGTATGCCCGTGCCCAGACAATATTGCCGGAAGCAAAGCGACTTGCGCATCCACCAGCGGTGGCGCTCGTACTTTCGGGGGGCGGGATCAAGGGCTTTGCTCATATCGGTGTGCTCGAAGTCCTCGATTCGGCACATATCCCGATCGATCTTATTGCAGGAACCAGTATCGGCGCGGTCGTCGGAGGTCTGTATGCGGCCGGTTACACGCCCAAGCAACTCGAGGAATTTGCGACTTCGATCAATTGGGCCGATGTACTCGAACTCGAGGACCAGTCCCACCGCCCGGAACGCGTTCTTTCGCAAAAGGACGATCGCGCGCTGCTCTCGCTCCGCTTCACCGGGTTTTTCAATCCGGTGATCCCACAGGCGATCTCGAGCGGCGAGCGGCTTACGATGCTGCTGAACGGAATGGTCTTAGGCGCGCCGGCGGGCGTGCCGCGCGATTTTTTGAGGGACATGAAAGTTCCTTTCGTGGCCGTGACCACCGATATCGTTCGCGGCGAACGCCGCCTGCTTACGAACGGCGACCTCACCGAAGCGCTCCGGGCCAGCGCCACGCTTCCGCTCCGCTTTAGTCCCATGCCGGGCGATTCGACGATGCTCATGGATGGAGGGCTGCTCTCGAATATTCCGACCGATGTCGCAAAATCGCTCGGCGCCTCCCGCATTATCGTCTCGAATACGACGGCAAGTCTTCGTCCTCGCGAAGCACTCAACACGCCATGGGATGTGGCCGATCAGGTCGTCACGCTCATGATGCAGCAGGAAAACGCAAAGGAACTCGCGCTCTCCGATTACACGATCACACCGGATGTCTCGGGCCTGGACGAAGGCGATTACAGTACGATTCCTGAGATGATCGAGGCCGGACGTGAGGCCGCGAGGCGAATGCTGGGCGTGCTGCAGCATTCGATCGCCGGGATTTCCGATCCGCCCGAAATATCGATGAAGGACGATACCGTGCTCCGTTCATTGCGCGAGATCCGAGTCTATGGCACGACCGGCGAGTTCCCGGACACGGCATTCCTTCATGACCGTACGTTCCTCGGAAAGGCACTGTTACGATCTTCGAATTTGAAACTGATCGAGCACCGGCTGCTGGAAGATTATCGTTCCCATGGCTATACGCTGGTCCGGATCGATAGTGTTGTCCTGCATCCGGGTTTTGGCCGTGCCGATCTCTACATGGACGAGGGCCGCATCGGCCGGATCGTCGTCCATGGCGATCCCGGGATCGATTCCGAAGTGGCATTGCACGAGCTTTCATTCGCGCGCGGCGATGTTTTTCGCGCTTCGGAGGGTGAACGCTCGCTACAGCACCTTACCGGTACCGGCCTTTTCGATTTTGCGGTCATTCAAATTTCCTATGATACATCATGGCCCGGAACACAATATGTCTGGCGGCCCGATACGATCGCCTTCCCGCAGGAGCCGCCCTCGCTGGAGCCGGCGGTAATCCTGACGGTCCATGCTCGCAGCCCGAATGTCTTGCGTCTGGGTGCGCTGGCCGATAACGAATTCGGCGCAGAATTTTCCGCGGAATTTGCCAATGAGAATGTCGGCGGGAGCGGGATCGAATATTCCCTCATCGGCAGCTTAGGCGCATTGGCCCGCTCGGCGTCCTTTACGCTCAATGCGCCCCGCCTCTTTCACAGCTTTGGCGTACTCGATGCAAGTATTTATTCCGGATATCGGGATATTAATGTGTACCAACTCGAGACGGTCGCGCCCGAACATAAAATAGTAAGCAGTGTAACGGACGTCGTACGCGAATCTCGCGACCTCGGGCTTCGGCTGCAGGCCGGCGGCCAGGTGGAACGCTTGGGAGCGATCACGGCCGAACTGCGCGTGGAACAACAACGATGGTTCAGCACGCGCGATAGCGCGAACGATCAGGGGACCGACGACCTTCGGGCCCTCCGAGGAGAACTCTTAGTCGATTCGCGCGACGATGGCGATTATCCTCATATTGGAACTCTTATTCGGGCCTATGCCGAAACCGGCCTTACGCTGTTCGGCCATGGAACGAATTATACGAAATTGTTCGGGGAAATGGAAGGGGCGATCCCGCTGTCGGCGTTGCATACGCTCCTTCCGCGCATCCGGCTTGGATTCGGCGATGCCTTGCTGCCCCGGCTTGAAACATTCGCTTTGGGTGGAATGGAATCTTTTTACGGCCTGAACGAATATGAGCTCCGTGGGAAACAAATGCTCGAGGGCAGCCTTTCCTATCAGATCGCTATTCCGCACTCGCTCTTTTTCCCGACCTTCGTTTCTATTCGATACGATATTGGGGCCGTGTGGCCGGAACCCACGGAAATTAAGTTCGAGTCGCTCTTACACGGCCTTGGAGCACAAATCGGAGTAAAAACGCCCCTGGGTCTTGCCCGCTTCGGACTCGGAGAAAATTTTCGGTTCGTCGAAACGCCCGGAGTGAAACCTCTGGCACAACCTTCCCAGGTGATCGCCCTGAACTCCCCACACTTTTATTTTTCGATCGGGTCGAGATTATAAGTATGCATGTTCTGATAACGGGTGCTTCCAAAGGGATCGGTCTCGCGCTGGCTCAACGGTTTTGTGCCGATGATACTCGGATATCGATCTGTTCCCGGTCCAAACATTCGATACGGGAAGCAAAAGCGACGATCGAGCGGTCCTCTCCCGGCGCGCTCGTGTACGCGGCTGCCTGCGATGTTTCTCAGGAGACCGAAGTAACTCGTTTCCTGCATGCGGCCGAGAGCGCTTTGGGGCCGGTGGATGTACTTATAAATAATGCAGGCTTCGGTATTTTTCGCTCGGTGCTCGATATGACCGTCCACGAGTTCGACCGAGTGCTGGCAACGAATCTCCGAGGTGTCTTCCTCATGACGCAGGCTGTCCTGCCTGGAATGAAGCAGCGTCGATCGGGAACGGTCGTGACAATCTCCTCGCTGGCCGGCCGAAATGGATTTGCCGGTGGTAGCGCCTATTGCGCCTCGAAGTTCGGAGTTCGCGGCCTTATGCAATCCCTGTTTCTGGAAGCGAGAGCGTCCGATATTCGAGTTATCACGGTGTTTCCGGGAAGTGTCAATACAGCCTTTTTCGAAACCGCGGGGCATCCATTAGGCGAGCGTGCAAAAACGGTCTTAAGCCCGGAAGATATAGCCGATTCCGTTTATGCCGCAGTCCATTTGCCGCCACGGGCAACAATCTCAGAGCTCGATATTCGACCGACGAATCCTGCGGGCTAAAACGAATCCTGAAGGTCCCAAAAAAAAGATTATAATCCAAAATAAGAAAGGCCCTCAATTACTTGAGGGCCTTCTTTGCACGTTTAATCTTGCGTTAGTTTTGCTGCGTCAGCGAAACGAGCTGGCGCGTGAAATCCTGTTTGGTGAAGGTCACTCCATCGGAGGTGAGGTACCACCAGTCGTATTGGTAGACGGGTCCGATATAGCATCCGAAGTACTTGTTTTCGTAATTGAAGTCCTTATCGGCAAGCTCCTTTGTGGTCATTCTAATATTAACCGTATGGGGGCTGACCATTGAGGGTAACACAACGAGCGTGTCCTTATTATCGACCGAACAGAACGTCTGCGAGTTCGGCTCGTTGATCACATCGTAATCCCACTTGCTCTTCCATCCGTTGTTGACAAAATCGCGAGTGAAAATGCAACGCTCTTCGACGATCGGCGCGCCCGGCATTCCGCCCTGGTGTTCCCAGATGAACGCGGAATCGTTGTGCTCGCTATACCAGATCGTATCGGTCTGCCAGACGTACGCTCCTGTATTCGTAAAATCATCGGCGCGGGTGCGAATAAGCCCTGCGATACCGGCCAGAATGGTATCGGTCGATACCGGGCGCGGGCGCGTCTGCATGGGAATTGCACCGCCGACGATGGCGCCGGGAGCGATGAATGCTCCGTGCGTCATATTACTCCTTGTCGCCGGAATGTAGTATAGATCGAACGGCGCTCCACCGGCATAGGCTGCCGAAACGCGGTAGGTAATCTGATAGCGGAAAAGCGAATCGCCATTCGGCCCGATCTGATCGAAGCCCATCGTCTGCACGATGTCGTTCGCACCGAGGAGCGACTGAGTGATCACTCCGTTCGAATCGTAAATATTTTCGGTATTCTGGAAGATGTAGGTCCAGCCGGCTTGCTTTTTATAGAAATAGTCGCTCATATTCGGCGAGCCAAGGCTCCCATGAGAACCACCCAGCGCGGCAGGGCCGTCCGGCGAAACAGAACATGCGGCAAGAATCGCCGACGCAAGTGTGGCGAACGCAAAACGCCACAGGAAATTACGGGATTTCATAGTATCGTGCAGTGAAGTAGTTGAGATTATTGAGTAATAGAGAAACCGCCCAAAGCGCGAGACGAATCGCATCGCCGGCAAAAGGGGCTGGCACTAACGCTTGAATTTTGATTGAGTCGAAACACCTTCGAAGCTCCCAGGGGCCAAGAACGCAGGCTCCCGGAGATCGGTAATGCATCACGTCCGGCAGAAGACCGGCGCGGGCGACCGACTGCAAGATCTGCCTTGCAGAAGGGGCACGTATGCTCACCATCGTTTCCGATGTACGAGCAGGATGGACACGATTTTAGCATCAGAGTAGAGAACGAATTGTTAGAGTAGAGAACAGATTACTTACTCGCACTACTCCCGGAAAACGCACATCCTGAGATTTAGTGCTCTCTTGATGGTACACAATATAAAACTTATTCTGTCATCCGCTCTGACACAATGCATTTTTTTTAGAAAGAATTCCAATTGTAGAAATTAAGCAAAAAATGCAATGTTTTAAAATAAAAGAAGAAAATTTAAATTTCAAAATGAAATGGTGTTGGACAATGATGTAATAATTTGCAGATGGTGTCCAATAATGATACAGTATCTATTTTATACAATCTATTTTCATAATGAAAGCAGAGGTTATATTAGTGTCTCAATTTGAGATATATGTATAAGAACGATACAGTTAAGAAAGGCCTAAAATGAAGAAAAGCCCCCTGGTATTACCAAGGGGCCCGTTCTTCTCTCTTTCTCTTAAGGAGCTCGCTTGTGTGCGTTAGTTGTGAGTTAGTGAGAGCAGCGAGCGTGTAAAATCCTGTTTCGTGAACGTACTGCCGTCGGTCGTTACATACCACCAATCGTATTGATAGACGGGTCCGATGTAGCAACCGTAGTACTTATCTTCGTAATTGAAGTCGTAGTCGGCCAGCTCCGTGGTCGTGAAACCGATGTCCACGGTGTTCGAACTCGTTGTTGCGGGAACGGTCATAGACATGTTCGATGTGTTGACCGTGCACGTCGTCTGCGGATTGGGCTCATTGATCACATCGTAGGACCAATGGCTTGCCCAGCCGTTCGTCGTAAAATCGCGAGTGAATATGCAGCGTTCCTGCGTAATGGGTCCGTTGATTCCGGCATGTTCCCAAATGAAGGCCGAGTCGTTATGCTCGCTATACCAGATGGTATCGGTCTGCCAGACATACGTGCCGTTATTCGTGAAATCGTTCGCTCGAGTACGGATCAGGCCCGCGATGCCAGCAAGGATCGTATCCGTAGAGACCGGACGCGGCCGCTTCTGCATCGTAATCATGCCGCTAACGGTTGAGCTCGGATCAACGAAGGCGCCATGGGACTGGTTAGAGTGCGTCGCTGTGACGTAATTGACCGTCATCTGAGTGCCGTTGGCGTACGCAGCCAGTACACGATATGTAATTTCATAACGGAAGAGCGAGTCGCCATTCGAAGCCATTTGATCGAAGCCCTTGCAGACAACTACGTCATTCGAGCCTGTCAGCGTTTGAGCCACTGAACCGTCACTATTATAAATTTTTTCGACGTTTTGGAACGTGTAGGTCCAGCCAGCCTGCTTTTTATAAAAGTAGTCGCTCATGCTGGTCGAGCCGAGGCTTGAATTCTGAGTCCCGTGCGATCCGCCGGGTCCGGCGGGGCCATTTGGACTTACGGCGCACGCAGCCAGCAGCGTGCTCGCAACGGATGCTAGTGCAAAACGCCATAATGTGGTAGGGGTTTTCATAGGGATTGTGCTGTTTTGTGGAAGTAGTATCGAGCTGGGTCTTTTATCGATTAAGGGAAAACTGCCCAAAACGGGGGCATGGAAATTCAGCCGGCGTCGAGGGTTCATTAAAGGTTCTAAAACAAGTGGACAAACTGGGCCGAAGGCCTCCGGAGCTCCGCATAGCGCGCGCATGAGTTATACTTCTCATGCTTGTTGAATCCGAACGGCGTGGACGGCCGACGGCTAAATCTGCCTTGCAGAATGGGCAGACGTGCTCACCATCGTTACCGATGTAAGAGCAGGATGGACATGATTTAAGCATCGTATTCTTCAAAACGATTTTCTTCATTTTTTCGCCCTTCAGCGTTCGAGACCGCTTCCGGTCTCCGGCGCTGTAGTGCGCTCTTCATGCATACAAGATACTTTCCGGTCTGTCAAGAGCACTGACAGAAAAAACTTTTTTTCGAAAAAGATGGAAATTGCGGAATTTGAAATGAGAAATCAAATTTTCGACTCAATCTTCATTTTTCTGGGCAATTTGTGACTTCCGACGGCATTTCATTTTGAAATGCTTGCACGCGATCATTGTCGCGAAACGAGACAGACGTTAAGATTCCGATTCTTTTTCAGTAAGAATCGTAAGATTTGTATAGAAAGAACGAAGCTCCTGGGAGGGGTCACTTCGAAATTCCGTCTTTAATTTTCGCGTGTATTCGTCGAAAATACGGACCATGTTCGTTTTTTGACGGCGCCGAGCATTAATTGTTAGCAGCCCGCGAAGCGCCTCCTCATCGAATTCATCGTACGATAGCAGCTTTAGACAAATTTCTTCTGCCCGTTCGAGCAAACCACGGTCGAGTTCAGTCTGGATCAGGCGTACGGCAGCCGTTCGCCGAATGGTGTCCATCCGCGTTCGTAATCCTTCGAGCCATGAAGCATAAATGCCGTCCATAAACGGCCCTCGCGCAGAGATCTTGAGGATTTGCTCGTAGTGAAAGGTGATCGAAAACAGCGCATTGCGTTTACGAGCCTGTCTGGACTCGTTATAATGTCGAAGGACCGCTTCTGCATCGGTCTCGACAATGGGCCCCAGCGCATATCCATCTTCATTCAGGACGATGGCGTCCGGTCCGCCTAAAAGTGCGCGCGCGCGCTTAATCGTGGTGTGAAGAGTATTTGTGACGTTTGCGCTATCGGAATCGGGCCATAAAAGATCGATCAGCTTTTCGCGACTGACAGCGCCCCTGGCGCGGCCCATACGCGAATCGATGGCCTCGGCCCGTGAAGCCACTAAGAGTGAAAGCAACTGCCGGACTTTATTATCCCGATGTTTCGGTTCCGACGAAGGACCATTCCTTTTTTCTTCACCATTTTGGCCAATTTCATTGGCGGGTTCGATGGGTTCGGCAACAAAAGCACCGAATGTATATAGCCGTATGGCCGGTTTGACCGATTCTTCTTCGCGAATTTGTGCGCCTTTTGTAAGGAGAGCCGCCGACCGCTCGGAGTGATCTCGTTTTGGAAGAATTTCTTCGAATTCTTTGCGGATCTGATCTTCAAGGAGCGGAGCGTCCCATTTCCTCGCCAGATCGATCATTTCTTCGATATGGAATGTCAGTTTCTGGCGCAGGACCTGACGTTCAGCAACCGTTCGGGCTTTCCCAACCGTAAGCCATAGAAGGCGCGACTCTGCAAGAGCGAAGCGAAGAAAATAGGGATTTCGCTCTTTATATTCCGATCTTACAATTTCTATTTCTTTTCGGGCTTCTTCAAAGCGTCCCATACCGGCATATGCCATGATGAGCGCTGTTCGAGCGGTTCGCTCCGCAAGGCGCTGTTCGCCGGCAAGCTGAACGGAGGTCGTTGCCACAGAAACTGCCTCCTCAAATCTGCCCAGGCCGACGAGGGCAAGTGCTTTTTCATTTTGCGCCCATGCCGCGAACGAATCGTGCTGGTTACTTCGTGCAAGCTGTATCGCTTCTTCCGCAAATTCGAGCGCCACATGATACCGACCCAGAAAATTCATTGCCGTAGCACGCCCTTCAATGAGTGAAATACGCTGCAACAAATTCGGCGACTGCGCCACGACACGAGCGTCTTCAACCAAAACCGAAAGCTGCTGCGAACATTCTTTGACTTTATCGGCATCCTGCTGGACACCGGCAATGATCATACGCCAAAGATAGCTCATGATCTCGACGAAGCGAATACCGTAACGACGGCCATTGACAATCCCGAGATCGCAATGCTTCGTGGCCGAACGAACGTCGCCCGTGCTAAAGGCAGCCAGGGCAGCCTGAAACAGGAACATGGTTTCAACGAGCGTATTGCCATGCTCCTTCGCTTCCGCAATGATCTGACTCGTCAGTTGGCTCGCCTGCTCGTTCTGGTCCTGTTTTAACTTACTGTTTACAGCGAGCCGGTAATAGAGGGAATATTCGTCGAAACGAGATGCTGCCATGAGCCGAGCCACCGGCATCCCCTCTTCAATGAGCGCGTCCGCTTCCTTGTACCGGCCTGCATTGAGCAAAGCTTCACCCTTGGCCCGTGCGAGGACCGTCAGAAGATGCGCTCGTTCCATATTCGATTCCGGAACAACCTTCAAAGCACGGCGAGCTTCTTCCGCCCAGCGTTCGAATTCGGCATACGATGTCCGAACATGATGTAAAATCGCTCGGAGGGTCGCGACACGGCCTTGAGCAATGCCCTTGAATGCGGTCGAATAGATGCTGGATCCTTGAATGAACTTCTCGAGAACGGCCGCGTGCTCCAAATCCCGTTCCGCATCGACCGGGGAACCATTCCTCAAAAATGCTTCGACGAGCAGACTATGTAGTTCGATAAGCGCTCCCATGGCCGCTTCGCTCAGGTCAGGACCGTAACGCCAGGTAATTTCATCGCGCATTGGCCGAATGCCGAGCAGCAACCGAAGGCACTGCTGAGGCTCCTGAGACCAGATCGACTGCACGACTTTCGATGACCATTGTAAAAAATGCTCGACCCGGCGCAGCATTTCCGGACTTTTCGTCAGCGCGAACGGTGGTGTCGTAACCGAAAGAAAGGCATTGCTATACAGCGGCAGGTGCTCGGTGCCGGCGATCCAGACGATGGTCGTGATCAGATCGTGCTCGTGTTCTACCGCCGAACGTGCGCTCTCTAAGATCGTATTCCAAAAATGGGCGTGAGAAAATTCATAGCACCAATTGCTTTTCTCTTCCGAGGAGGTATGAGTGGAATCGGTCGAAAATGAGATGGATGGCGTCGCACGCCGAATGATCGACTTAAAGGTTAGGAGGTCGATCGAGCGTTGAAAAATCTCGTCCGATAGATCCGAATCCCCAAGTCTGTAGCGCAATAATTGACGCAGGAGCCGGACGTCGAACTGCTCGCCTAACAGCGCGCCATGCATCACAATGATCTGCTCGTCCTCGTTTAATCGCTCGATTTCGCGCTGGAACCGAGCCAGCACTTCTTGTTCGCCCGTATCGGGGGCTACTTCATCGAGCACTACCGATCGATCTTCCTGCCAATGTCCTCCTTCGTATGAAAGAACGCCCATCGTGACCAGTTGCCGCAGCATGGTCCGAAGGCTGAGCGGGCGACCGGTCGTCCGACTTTCGATCGTATCGATCAGTGCTTTACTCGGCTCAATTTCGAACAAAATTCCAAAAAGGCGCGTAATATCCCGCTCGCCAAAATCGTCGAGTGTGATGGCGTCGCTGGCGCGTTCTTCGCGGAGGGCAATTTCACGCATCAGATGCTCCGATGTCTGATGCCGATTAATTTTCTGCGAAAGTGCAGTGACTCGCTCTGTGAGGACCACAAATTTCGATGCAGAACTGAGACCTAAAAAAAACTGGTCGAAAAGGGGCAGATCGTCCATGTTATGGACGTCTTCGAGAATAAGGACGAGGGGAAATCGCTTCGCTATTTCGCTCAAAGAATCGAGCAAGATCTGGAGTGGAGGAGGTCCCACTTCTGACCGCCCCGGTTCTGCATGGCCATTCCCATTCGCAGGAATGGAGAATCCGTTCGATTCTGGACGAAGGACACTTCGGCCGCGCAGATAATCCTTTAAATTGCTCTGCTGGGAAAGGCAGGCATCGAAGGCGTTCGTGATCGGCGTCAGTGCAGCTACGTTGCCTTCCAGATAACGGGCGTGGACAATGACAACCGTTTCTCCATATTCTTTGGTCAGCCGTTCTTCGAACTCGCGGACCAGGCGCGTTTTTCCGCCGCCGGACTCCGCGCGGACGAGCACGTATTTCGATTCTCCTTCATCCAGGAATTCCCGAAATAGCGCGTCGAGACGCGAAAGCTCCGCCTCCCGCCCGACGAACGGCAGGATATTCTGATTCAAATAGCGGTGACAAAGGGGGTTCATAGCCACATACCCACGGAGCCCGGACGCCGCATTAAATACCGGAATCCACCTCGCATGGCAGAACTAAGCAGAGACGCTCCTTTTGTAACCGTGAACATACGGTAATTGCTCCCTACCGGCTCTACTAATTGCTCGCCGGTGCCGATTTAACGTGCGTATGACCGTACATTTGGAAGCCTTCCCTAAGACCACAACCCGGAAAACCCTTAGTCCAACACAATATAGCGCGGGGCGTCCGGCAGATTGGGATCGATTTTAATCGCGATGTCTTCGCGTTGTTCTGCAAACCGGCTGAGGACACCGATGCCGCCTTCTTCGAGCGGGATGACCACCAGGACGAACCAGCCATCGAATTGCTTGCCACTCGCGGCCGTCATGACATAGCGCACGAGCGCATCGCCCACCATGCGCGTTTCCATGACCATGCTATAGAGTTGCTCGATCTGCGTGCCCTCGTACTCGCGCTCGAAATAGAGCGATTTGCCGATAATTTCCTCTTTATCGACATTCGAGCGCTCCAGGAAAATATGGTTCACGAACGTAATGACCAGGTGCCGATTGCAGACCGTGTAGGCCGTGTCATGGAACAGTTCCGCAACGGCGGGATCGTCGCGCATGATCGTCTGCACGAGCGAAAGGAGTTCATCGCGTTCCGGCTTGTTCGACATGCGGTAGAGCGTCGCCAGCGCCGTCTCGATCAGTTCGGCACGCTTGGCAATATCCAGCACGAGCACCTCGTCTCGCGAGGCGCTCTGCGAAAAATGCATTAATTCGCTCCGTTTAATCGAATCGGCCACGGTGGCTATAGTAACAAATGGTTTCCTCGGAAGTCACGCTTTTCAGAACTTACACTCTTCGGAAGTCATGGGAGGTCACGCTCTGCGATAGGAAGAATCAAGGGTCGGGCAAAGCAACGCTCCCAAGGGAGGAGCCGGCGACGATGCCCACAGCAGGGTTACAAAGATACAAAAAATGAAACAAATCATGGGGAAAAAGGTGCGGCGGACCTCCGTGCTCACAATTCCTCTCTTTATTGCAGGACAAATTGTTTGCCCGCAATTTGCCGAACGATCGACTTGAGTTCAAGCTGCAGTAACTGATACAGCAGGTCCTGTACCTCGAACCCCGCTCGAGCGGCGATCGCGTCGATCTGCAGCGGACCGCCCGCTGCTTCCAGTATATCGACGATTTGAGTTTCGAAAAGGTTTAATGCCGTTCGATCGATGGTCCGCGGACGCGCTTCGGCTCGCCGGCCGATCCAGCCTACATCCGCAAGCACCTGTTCCGGAGCCGACGCCGGCCGTGCGCTCTTATCGCGAATGAGTTGGTTCGGGCCGCCACTCGACGGCCGATACACATCTCCCGGCACGGCAAAGACCTCGCGGCCCGCTTCGAGCGCGAGCGCCGCCGTGATCATCGAGCCGCCCTCGGCTTCGCTTTCGACGATGAGCGTGGCGCGCGCAAGCCCGCTCACGATCCGGTTGCGCCAGGGGAAATGCCGCGCGTCCGGTTTCGTTCCAAGCGAAAGTTCCGATACGATCGCTCCGCGTCCGCTCGCGATCAGTTCTTCGGAGAACGCTTTATTGGTATAGGGATAGATCACATCGACGCCGGAACCGAGCACCGCGATCGTTTTTCCACCCGATTCGAATGCCGATTGGTGCGCGATCGTATCGATCCCCTTTGCAAAACCGCTTACGACGGCAACCCGCTCCCGCGCAAATCCTTCCGCAAATTCTTTCGCCGCGCGGCGGCCGTAATCGCTCGTTTTGCGAGAGCCGACGATCGCCAGCATCCGTTCCTCGCTGAGCAGTTCCACATTGCCGCGCACAAAAAGGAGCGGCGGCGGCGCAGAGATCGTTTTTAATAGTTCCGGATATGCCGCGTCGAAATAGGTCACGATCGCGGTGTCCTCCGGCATCCGTTCGAGCTGTGCGCGTGCTTCCTCCAGCGCCGCCTCGCGCTCGCGGGCGAACTGCCCGGCGACCAGATCGCCAACTCCAGGAACCTTCTTTAACTCCCATTCCGGCGCTTGGAACGCCCGTTCCGCGCTTTGGAAATACTCCACCAGCGCGAGCAGCCGCCGCGAGCCAATGCCGCTCGTACAATGGAGCGCGAGGTAATATGTAAGTTCGAGTCCTTCCAAATTCGATTATTTAATTTGCGAATTTTTTCTTATTAAAAGGAAGAGTTTGCACGAATTTCGAATTTCGTGGGAAAATTTAAAAAACAACGATAGACAATAAAACGATGCCCATAACATCACTTCCAAAAAGGAATTAAAATCTGATGGAACGAAATCTTTTTCAAAAATTGGATGTCAACAGTTTTGATCTCCAAAGTCGTATATTTGTGTCTAACGTTCGTATGAACCGCCTCGCGAGGTGATAAGCCACTCCGGACCCGGCCCACCCAAACGTCCCGATAATACGCATACAACATCTGCGTATTCTTTCCCTGATAACTTATTTTAACTTTTTACGGAGATGAAAACAAAACTTGCAGTCTTCGCATCGATTCTCTTTCGCTGGTTCGCTGGAAGCGCGCTGATTATTACCTTCACTTTCTCGATCTTCGGGTGTTCGCACTCGAGTCAGCCGACCCAGCCAGCCTCTGGATTGCTCGATAGCTATTTCGACTCGACTACATCCAATCCCGTAGCCTCGAACATAACTTATACCCGAAAGGATGGTGCAACTTCAACAGAGATTGCAATACCAGGTCAAATTACTATCCTGTCGAATTTTGACGCGAATTCCGATTCTGTTGCCAAAGTTATTATTTTAGAGGGTGGAGACGTTCTCGCACAGGCTCCCGCAGTAGGCTTTTACCTCGCCGGAATCGACTCGACCCGGACATCGGCATTCCTTTCGTCAATGTATAGCAGCAACTTAGTATTGGATGCCTTTCCGAATGAGGTCGGAATCGGTAGAAGTAATTATGGAAATCACAATAACATAATCCTCGCAGTTACGAACGACGCAAACGCGCTCGTTCAAACAATCGATGTTTCTGCGAATATAGGTTGCTCTAAGTATCCTACAGACTCTAATGTCTGGCATGAAGATGGTGTAGGGAGCATCGCAGGGCAAAATGGAGTGGACGTCAGAATCAATGATGTTACCATACCGATAACTGCACATAGCATTCATGCTAGTGCAACAGGGTGGTCAATGATACATGAACTATTGTCTTTGATTGCAGCACGAAAAAATGGACCACCACTCATTATCAACTTTTCCATGGGCTCGGATCCAGATAACTTAGCAAACGATTATCATTGGTATGACCACTTTGTTTCCGCCGTCCTCAGCGGTGTAGTAAAACGAGATCCCCAAGCTCTGAATAATGTTGTAATCTTCGTGTCCGGTTCTGATATGAACTTAGATGAAACTAGTTCTTTTAATAACCTCCACGACATCTACCCTAACTCTCCAATTTGGAAGAGCCTATACTTCGTGGGTTCTAGTAACAATGGGTCCGGGTGCAATTTGGGGTTTGCTGCTGTTGGTACTCCGAATACCCTTAGCGCACCCGGATGCAACCTCTCTATCCCGAATGCACCATGTCCAGGCAACGGGAACTCCTTCTCGACCCCCGCTATTGCGAATCTCGTCGGCCAAACTTTCTTAGCAAGTGGAAGCACGCTCAATCTTCAAGTCATCGCCCAAACTTTGTGGCAATATCAAACGAACAACAACGGACAACTCCCGAGTCCAACGTTGCTCCTCGCCCTGTGTGGCGGCGGCAATACCGGTGGTGGTGGCAACGGTAGCAACCAATTCGATGGGACATACTCTGGCTCCCAGACTGGAAACTGGACTTGCCCGCTCGGTGGTCCGTTCAGTGATACTTTTGGTATGGTCGTAAATGGCAACTCGATAATATCGCTAGCCGAGGGTGGTGAACCAACTACAGTCACTTCTTCACCTATCGACACGAAAGGAAACTTTAGTCTCACGGTTTCATACCAGGGAAGCTACACTACTACTATCACATTAAACGGAAAATTCGCTCTTACTGGTAATTCAGCAACGGCGAGCGGTCCTATTACTGGAAATGGGGGAGGGTGTACCCTTGCTGGAACCTGGACGTGCGCTCGGCAATGAATTGGGGCAACCTTAACCGCTAACTGGAGCGGGTTATATGCCGCCTTGGGCTTGGCGTTATGTTTTTGATGACTCACTCAATTCACTGGGGAAATCATTCCTTATTTTAACTTCGACCAAATGATACAAACACTCGTATACTTCGCTTCGATTTTTTTTCGCCGATTCACAGCAAATGTTGCGATCATTTTCTTGGCATTTGCTATCTTCGGCTGTTCACACTCCTCATCACCGCCGGTCACTAGCAGCACCGCTACCTATGCTGGAAGTTATCAAGGCATGGTATCCGACCAGGGTTCAATGTTTTCCGATAGCTCTGGCTATAGGATTTGGGTAATCGACACTGTGGTATACAGTTCGTACGGAGCCATAGGAAGTGTATCCTCGAATGGAGAAGCAACTTTCACAGATCCCGGTACAGGTCATTTGTTTGGTGGAGGTCTGAAGTTTGTCGGAAACATCGGGAGTTCTTTAGCCAGCGGAACATTTTCTGAAACTGCCTTAGACATCTTCAATCGGCCCGAAAGTGAATCGGGCACATGGAGTTTAACAAGACAATAATAACTAACGCATAGTAGTCGGGCACTACAATAGTTGCGCGACACTTGGCAGTTCAGCACGGATGGTGAAATTGGTGAAGGAATAAATCCCTCCACCTGTCCTCTTCCCAGGAGGGGGTATTACTCGTTATGATTGACCGCGCTCATCGCCGCGAGTTGCTCTTCGAGCTTTTTTACGCGCTCGATGAGTTCCGGGAGTGAGCGCATCGCGCCTTCGAGCTTGAGCATGTCGCGGCCGTTGCGGGCGGGGGAACCCATATAGAGTCCCGGCTTCGTGACCGATTTCGACACCCCGGACTGCGCGCCGACGATGACCTGGTCGGTCGTCTGCAAATGTCCGGTAAATCCGGCCTGGCCCCCGACAATATTTTGGCGTCCGAGCTTGGTCGAACCGGCAATGCCGACCTGTGCGGCCATCACGGTGTTCTCGCCGAGCTCCACGTTGTGCGCGATCTGGATCAGATTATCGAGCTTGACGCCGCGCCGGATGCGCGTTTCAGCAACGGTCGCGCGGTCGATCGTCGTGTTCGCGCCGATCTCGACATCGTCTTCTAAGACGACAATGCCGATCTGCGGAATTTTCCGGTAGGTGCCGTCGCCCATGGGAACGTACCCGAACCCGTCGAACCCGATCACGCTGCCGGCCCCGACCACGACGCGGTTCCCGATCTTCATGCGGTCGTAGATCACGGCATTCGGGTGCACGTCGCAATCGTTCCCAATCGTCGTATCCGGGCCGATATACGCGCCATGGCGAATAACGGTATTGGCGCCGACCATGACGCCGGCCCCGATATAGACGTGTGCGCCGATATGGGCCGTCGCATCGACCCGTGCCGAAGGATCGACCACCGCGCTGGAGTGAATCCCGAGGGACGGCCGCGACGGTGCCGGGCTGAAGAGAGCGAGCGCGCGCGCAAAGCCGTCGTAGGGGTTCGCGGCTCGCAGGATCGCGGGCCCGTGTCCCAGCTCATAGGGAACCTTCAAGTACTCGCTCACGATCACCGCGGAGGCTTTCGTCGTCGAAAGAAACCGCTCGTACAGCGGGTTCCCAATGAAGGTCACGGCACCGGGGATGCCGTCCTCGATGGCGGTCGCGCACGTAATTTCCTCGTCGCCGAGCGCCATCTCGAGCCGGAGCGCTCCGGTCTTCTGTGCTAATTCCCTGATATTCATATCGTACGTTCTACTATAGAAACCGCCCGGAAGCGGTGGGCCATTCCATGAGAAATTAATACTGCGGTACGGCGGGATCGATCTCTTTGCTCCAGGCCAGGATCCCACCGCGAAGATTGCGCGCACGCGGAAGGCCATTGCGTCGCAGGAATTCGACGGCCATCGCACTCCGCCCACCGGAACGGCAGTGGACGACAATGTCCTCGTCCGGGCCGAAGTCCTGTAAATGCGTAGCAAGGGTATTGAGCGGAATCAGGGTCCCTCCTAAATTCGCGAATGCAAATTCGTCGGGCTCGCGGACATCGACGAGCCGGAACGCCTTTCCGGAATCCCTCCACTCTTTAAGTTCCTGCACCGAGATCTCGAACGGAATCGATAATGCCATAGTGGTCGTAGAACAGCAGTTTTCGAAAAATCGTCAAGGGCGCGGAAAAAATCGAGGAGAAAAAAAATCGTCAAAAATTAAAAAAGCGAATAACGCCGCTCGCAAAGTCGACAAGCGGTTTAAAGTACACGCCGAGCGCGACCGTGGGGACGGCAAGTCCGAACAGCAAAACGATTGCCGGGATAGAATACCGGATCCGCGTACGGCCGATCTCTTCGCGCAGAAACGTTTCGGGTATTCCGCTTCCGGCATCGGCTGCGAGCGCCATTTCGCGGAGCGGCCGTTTAAGGAACATCGCCGCCGCGACGCGAAGATAATAATAGAGTGAAAGCACCGAGTTTAGAATGACCGCCACGCCAAGCCACATCCACGGATAGGTGTGCGTGATGGCGTCGGGCGTGAGGACGGCCGTGAGCACATAAAACTTTCCGATAAAGCCCGCGGTCAGTGGGATCCCCGTGAGCGAGATCAGGAAGAGCACCAGCGCGGAAGCGGCCAGAGGCGACCGGCCCGCAAGCCCGCGGTAATCGTCGATCTCCTCCGAACCGATCTTGTTCTCGATCAGCATCACCGCATAAAACGCTCCCAACTGGGTGAAAAGATACGTGACAAGATAGATCAGGATCGCGACGACACCGCCAAAATTCGAACTGCGCGAAAATGCGACCGGTCCGGCCGCCAGCGCCGCAAGCATGTATCCGGCATGCGCGATCGTACTATAGGCGAGCATCCGCCGCACGTTCGACTGGAGCAGTGCCGCCAGGTTCCCGAACGTCATCGTGAGCACCGCGAGCACGGCAAGCGCAGTCTGCCAGTCCAGCAGCGGCGCACCTTCGCGCGAAGTAGGAAAGGCAAAGAGCAGGAACCGAATGAGGACGCCAAACCCCGCGGCCTTCGAGGCCACAGAAAGAAATGCCGTCACGGGCAGCGGCGCACCGTGATATACGTCGGGCGTCCAGAAATGGAACGGGACGGCGCTGATCTTATACGCCATCCCGACCAGCGCGAGGATCGTCGCCGTCCATAACAAGTACATATTCATTCCCGTGTGCGTGGCGGGATTGAGCGCGAGGATCTGGCGAATGGCGATCAGGTTCGTGGTCCCGGTCAGGCCGTAAAAGAGCGAAAAACCATAGAGCATCAGTCCCGAAGCGAGCGCGCCGAACAGGATATACTTCAGCGACGCTTCGGCGCCATAATCGGTTTCGCGCGAAAAGCCGGCAAGAATATATCCCGCGATCGAAACGAGCTCGATCGAAAGATAGATCGTCACGAGATCGAGTGACGCCGGCATGAGATAAAGCCCGACCGTCATGCCGAGCACGAGCGAGGTATACTCCCCCAGCCGCCACGAACGTTCGCGGAGCTCCTTGGAGACGAGCGACATGAGGAGGACAAATATTCCCGCCAGCGACGCGAGCAGTTTAAAGAACACGCTGAAATTATCGACGACCGCCATCGCATAGCCACGGTCGAGCACGCGGTTATGCGCGATCGGCGCGAAGAGCGTTTGCGAATAGGGAAAGATAAAGTATCCTCCCTGCCAGTCCGGCGTGAATGGGCGCCATTCGGTCCAGGAAAAAATTCCGGCGAGCGCGAGGACCGCGATCCCGAAAAAAACGCAGAACGTTTTGCGACTTGTCCGCCGCGTGACCGCATCGAGCAGGACGGCCAGGAGAAATCCGGCCACGAGGACGAGTTCGGGTATGAACCCATTCACACTGAAGGCTGCATAGCCCTGGGCGGCCCGGGCGATCTCCGAAAGCGAGTGGACCGGGGACGGCATCTTACGGCAACAGGGCCGCTTTCGTGAGCGGCGCATTCGTATGCACGATCGAGACCAGCGCGTTCACGCTCGTCGTCATCAGGTCGACGATCGGGCCGGGATAAATTCCGACGGCGATCACGATCGCGGCGAGCGGCACGAGCGAAACAAGTTCTCGCGGCGTCACGTCCGTGAGCTGGTTCCACCGTTCCGGAACCGTTCCGAAGAACATGCGCTGGAGCGTGAGGAGGAAATATGCGGCCGTCAGGATCATGCCCACGGCCGAAGCGATCGTCCACGTCTGCCACGTTTGGAACGAACCTAAGAAGACGAACGCCTCGGACAAGAACATCGAAAATGCCGGGAGCCCGAGCGCGGCAAAAAACGCGATCACGACGAGGGCGAAATACCGGGGCATTTGGTTCGCGAGTCCGCCAAATTCGAGGACACCGCGCGTTTGGGTCCGGTCGTAGAGCACCCCGACCAGCAAAAAGAGCATCGCCGTAACGATCCCGTGATTGAACATCTGGAACACCGCGCCGAGCATCCCCTGCGCGTTAAGCGACGCGATCCCGAGCAGGACATAGCCCATGTGGCTGATGGAACTGTAAGCAATGAGCCGCTTGAAGTCGCTTTGTGCCATGGCGCACAGCGCGCCATAGACAATATTGATAAAACCAAACATCGCCATATACCACGAGAGCGCGACCGCGATCTCGGGAAAGATCCCAAGCGAAAGCCGCAGGATCCCATACGCGCCCATTTTAAGCAATACGCCGGCGAGAATAACGGAAATCGCCGTCGGCGCTTCGACGTGCGCGTCCGGCAGCCACGTATGGAACGGTACCATGGGAATTTTTACCGCAAACGCGAAGAAGAGCCCGAAGAAACCGGCATAGCGCCAGGCCGTGCCCGCGCCGGAAAAAATACTTCCCGCAACGAACGCGCGCGGATCCATCATCCGCAGCATACTAAACGTGTGATAGAGCTCCGGGCGGTGCGTCATCGGATTTCGAAGGACCTCATGCGTTCCCGGAATGAGCAACATGACCTCGTTCGAAAAATAGAGCCCGATCATGACCAGCAGCATGAAGATGGACCCGAGGAGGGTATACAAAAAGAACTTCATGGCGGCATATTCGCGCCGCGCGCCGCCCCAGATGCCGATCAGGAAGTACATCGGCAGGAGCATCAGCTCCCAGAAAATATAGAACAGGAAAAAATCGAGCGCACAGAACGTCCCCATGATCCCGATATCGAGCAGGAGGTACATGAGGAAATACCCCTTGATGTTCCGCTGGATCGAAAAGCTCGCGATCGCCCCCACCGCCGCAATGATCGCCGTGAGCAGGACCATCGTGACCGAAAGGCCGTCGAGGCCCATGAAGTAGTCGATGGTAAGATTCCCAAAGACTCCCAGCCCCGAAAGGCGGATCCATGGCAGCCGCTCGACGAACTGGAAACTTTTCGGGTCGTTGATGCCCGCGAGCGAACCGTTGAAATTCGCCCAGATATAGATCGCGAGTGCGAGCTGCACGAGCGTGACCCCGACCGTGATCGCGCGAATCCAACGGACCTGCTGCCGCGGCACGAATGCCGTCGCCAGCATTCCGATAAGCGGGAAAAACGTAATGAAGGTTAGAACCCGAAACTCAGCGATCATCTAAAAAAGGCGGCAGTGAAAATCGTCGAAGAACGTCGGTCGATAAAAAACATCGGTCCGTCAATAGACCGTCAACGCTTGCACCCGGTGCGCTCCGGAAGCGCTCGTGAAGCTCACATAATACGTGCCGGAGGCAAGCATGCTCGCATCGACGGGCAGGCTGTGAAAGCCCGAAGGCATCCAGCCATCGGCCAGTACCTGCATGCTGCGTCCGATGGCATCGAACAGTTCGATCCGCACACGATCGGCCGACGAAATCGAAAACGAAACTTGGGCTCGGGACCGAACCGGATTCGGGCTGATCTCCAACGAAAACGCTGAGATTTCAGATGGCGCGACGGATGCGGTCGTATCGTCCGCCATGGCTTCCTGGTAGGTTGCGACCCCGTTACTGGCCGAATTGATGCTCACGACAAACTCTCCGTGCCCGCGAGAAACGCTGATATCGGCGCCATCGGAAATATAACTGACCGGAATTCCGATCGGCGACCACGTGCCACCGAAATCCGTGGTACGATAGACACCCATATTCGTCGTGACGATCGCCATATCCGAGTGCGGCACGAAATGGACCGAACCGGGCGCAACGCCCGTCACCGGAAGCGTCTGGAGCGTATCCCACGTTACACCACTGTCGTTCGAGATCATGATCCCATTCGTTCCCGTCACACTGCCGCTCGTTCCGGTCGGCCGGAAGCACGCCATGCCGTGCTTCGCGTCGTCATCGAAGGCGACCGAAAGCGAATGCTGGTAACCCGTTACGACGGTCTTCCACGTCAAGCCGCCATCGGTCGTGCGCCGGATCTGGTGACTGTTCGTTCCGTACCATCCATTTTTTCCGACCCAGGCCGTCGCATTGTTCCAGCTGGCCACGCTGCCGGTCGCGATGCTCGGCTTCGAGAGCGGGTTCCACGTTTGGCCTCCATCGTTGGTGATCCCAATACCCCACCGGCCCGATTTGGGGTCCCCAATTAAAATTCCATTCAGGGGATCGAAAAAGTGGACCGTGTTCACAAAGGCCGCAAAGGACGAGACGTCGACCGTATTAAAGTTCTTCCCGCCATCCGTCGTGGAGAGCACCGCCGCCGTTCCACCGGGAGGGCCACTGCCAAAAAACGCGGTGAGCGAATCGAGCGCCGTAACGCAATACGGCGGGTTCGTTCCATCGCTAAGCGTCGAGGTATCGCTCCAGACACTGCCCTGCTCGTTGGCGAACTCGGCATTGTAAATTTGTCCGTTCGAGGACGCCTGACCGAACGCCGCCCACGCCGCCGTGTTCGAGACCCGAGTCACGCTGGAACCATAAACGCCCCCGCGCTCGAGGACAAAACCCGGAACGACCGAGAGCGGAATGTAGAGTGTCAGCGTATCGCTATAGAGTGCGCCATCGGTCACCGCAAAACGCACCGGGTAATCGCCGCTGCTGAAGACGCCGTTGCGTGTGATCTGGAAATCGCCGGTGGCCGTCGCGGACTCGGCCATCGAACCGAGCGAGCCGGAAACGGTCACCAGTTTAGCGCCGAGTTCCGATGTTGCAACTGCCGAAAGCTTCGTGCCCGCGCCCATGACGTTCTTGAACGTCACTTTCAGATCGTAGGTATGGTTCGCCTTGAGCGAATCGGAAACGACACCGTCGAGCGAATACGAGCTTACGACGAGCCCCGGCACGAGCGGCGTCGACAACGCTTTTGCGGCATTAAGCCGGCCCCAGTAATCCGGCCGATCGGTTGTATTGATGACGTTATCGCACGTGGCAATAAGCTGCCGTGAAATGTACTCTGGGAGCCAGTCCGTATGCATGGACCAAAGGAGGGCCGCCACTCCGCACGCATTGGGTGCGGCGAAGCTTGTGCCGTCTTCCGCGCTATAGGCGCTGTTGCCCGGATAGTCGCAACTTTCGATCGATGCTCCCGGAGCCCATACTCCGACCGAGTGACCGAAATTCGAGAAAAACGTCGCCTGATCGTTTCCGTCCGTCGCGCCGACGCTGAGCACATAGGGTCCATTGGCGGGGTATTGCGGATTTTGATCGTTGTTGACCCCGGTCACTGTGACCCCCGGAATACCGTTGCCCGCCGCGGCGACGACGAGCGCACCGCGCGCGTGGGCTTCGTCCAAAATAAGATTGGCGACCGAAGTATCGAAGCCGGTAATCGGGCCGCCCCAGGAGCAATTGATAATCCGCGCCCCGTGCGTCGAAGCATAATGGATCCCTTCGAAACCGGCGGCGACATTGTCGTAATCCGCGCCGGCCGACTTGATGGGAAGTATTCTGCACCCATACGCGACCCCGGCGATGCCGAGATTATTGTTCCCAGTCGCCGCAATACAGCCGGCCGTATGCGTGCCGTGGCTCGCACCCGATTCGCGCGGGCGGGGATCGTTATTGGGCTGGAAGGCATCGCCGCCGGAGGCATTCACGTCGCCGACCACGTCCCACCCCTCCCAGTTATCGACATAGCCATCGCTATCGTCATCGATGCCGTTCGTCCGTTTATCGTGGCCGTTCTTATCCAATCCGACCTCGCCCCAGTTGATCTTCACTGCATTTTTAAGGTCTTCATGATCGATATTGATCGCGCAATCGACGTCGGCAATGACGATGGACGTATCGCCGGTCGTCGTATTCCACGCGTTCAGAACGTTCATTTTCGTGAGCGCATATTGCGAGGTCAGCAGCGGATCGTTGGGCTGGTTCGAGACCGGGAATAAATAGCGGACGGAACCGGCTTCGACTTCACCCGTCGCGACGAGCATCGCGACCGCGCGGTGCGGGTCGATCGAAAGATTTTTATAATAGAGGCAGTAGAGACGGTCGATGCCGAGTGCGCGCGCGATCGAATCGTGGGCATGGGCATCGAAGGGAACGATCTCCAGCACGCCGAGCGTGCGCGCGACACGTTCGAATGCGCCCGCATCGGCGGATTGTAGGAGTTCACCCTTTGTGCCGATCTTTGAAATTACCGAGCTGCCGGCCTTCCACTGGATATACACGACTCCGGGTGCGCAGGGCGTGATGTGCTCCGGTGCGCCGGGGTGCGTGGCGCGATTACGATCGCTCGCAAGGGCGGGAACCGAAACCGAAGCGAAGAGAAGAAGAAGCAGGGCGTTTCTTAAAGTCATCATAGTAAACGTTACGAGTGGAACAGTGCAAACCGAAGGACGACCAGCGCAACGACGACCGCGGCAACGACCCATGCAAGGTACGTTTGTACGCGGCCGGTCTGAACCGAGCGCGCCATGAGGCCGAGGAATTGCACCGTCGCTCCCGTGAGCGTAACGATGCCGTCGATCACATACTTATCGAACCATCCGGTAATGTGCGCGAGGAGAACAGTCGCGCGTGCGGCTAAATTCACGAATCCATCCAAAATGCGGCGGTCGAACCAGGCGGTCACCCGCGCGGTGAGCATAACGGTGTCGACGACGATAAAATCGTAGATCGCGTCCAGATACCAACCGCGCTGGCTGGCGTTATAGAAGGGGCGGAATGCGCGCCTGAGGGACGCAGACCACGAAGGCCGCCACACAAAAAGGACGAATGCGAAGAGAAATCCCGCGAGCGCCGAACCCAGGGCTGCCCCTTCTGCCATTCCGGTATTGGCCACGCGTGCGCGTTCGAGCGCGACCTGGTGGGGCATGGGTGGAAGTTCCCATACATGCGCGCCCTCCTGCGGAGGGGTGATCGCAGCGCCGAACGGCTGGGAAGCAAATTCCTGGGGCGGTGGAACATACCCCGCCGGCCGGAACGGCGGTGCGGTCTGCGGCGGAACGACCGAGGCCGGCGTTTTCACCCATTTCGAAAGAAACCATCCGTGCTCCGCACTCAACGGATTTCGCCCGAACCAGAACCAGACGCAAAAAACAGCGAGCGCAACGAGCGGGACCGTCATGACATACGGAGACTCTCGGATCTTTTCCTGGACCGCCGGTCTTGCAGGGTTCCCAAAAAACACGAGAAAGACCTGCCGCCACATATAGAGCGCCGTGAGCAACGTGACCGCAAGACCGATCCACGGGATCGCGAGCGCTATGCCCTGCTGAAGACCTCCATAGGCCATGCTCCCGGCCAGAATTTCATCTTTCGATAAAAATCCGGCGGTCAGCGGAAGGCCCGTGATCGCAAGCGTCGCGACGAGGTACGTCCATCCCGTGACGGGCATTCGCCGAAACAGTCCGCCCATGTTGTGAATGTCCTGGGCATCGGTCTCGTGATCGTGAAGATCGTGGAGCGCGCGGTGCATCGCATGGATCACGGAACCGGCTCCCAGAAAGAGGCAGGCTTTAAAGACCGCATGCGTTACCAAATGAAAAAATCCCGCGGCCACCGCTCCGGAGCCGATCGACATGATCATCAGTCCCAACTGCGAGACCGTCGAATAGGCCAGGACGCGTTTGATGTCGCGTTGCGTAATCGCGATCGTCGCCGCGAGGACGCTCGTGAACGCACCGGTGAGCGCAACGATCAGCATGGCATTGCCGGTCAGGATCGGGAACAGGCGCGCCATGAGATAGACACCGGCGGCGACCATCGTCGCCGCATGGATCAGTGCGGAGACGGGCGTCGGACCTTCCATCGCGTCCGGCAGCCAGACGTGCAAGGGGAACTGCGCGCTTTTTGCGACCGCCCCGCAGAAGATCAGGAGTCCGGCGATCGTGAGCGTGGTTTCCGGCGCAAGGCCTAACATGCTGAACGAGAGCGGAAGCCCCTGCTCGATATATCCAAATATTTCCCGAAATTCAAAGGTCCGAAATTCACTGAAAAGAAGTAAGATCCCGATAAAAAAGAACGCGTCCCCGATCCGGTTGACGATGAACGCTTTTTTCGATGCGTACTGCGGTCCATGGCGCTCGTACCAGTGGGCGATCAGGGAGTAGCTCGAAAAACCGACGAGTTCCCAGAACATATAGAGCTGGAAAAGGTTACCCGCGAGGACCACCCCCAGCATAGCAAACGTGAAGAGTCCGAGAAAGGCGAAATAACGGGCGTAGCGAGTGTCCTTACGCATATACCCGATCGAAAAGACATGCACGAGGAGGCTCACGCCGGTCACGACGACGAGCAGGATCGCCGTCATGTTATCGAGCAGGATACTATGCCGAATCACGAGCGGCCCCAGGCCCGGAACGTTCCCAAAGCGGATCCAGTCCGCACTCCACTCGATGGCAAGCAAGCCTGGCGTTCGAACTTTGATCCACGCGACATAGCACGCGAGCGCCGAGCTGAACGCCATCGCCGGCAACGCGATCAGGTGCGCCCGGTCCGCCAGCGCCCGCTGATTGAAAATCACGAGCAGGAATACCAGGAGCGGTAGTCCGAGCGCAACGAGCGAAAGAAGTATGAGTTGGTCCACGGGTCGGGCGGAAGTGCTATCGCGTTATGAGGTGAAAAGGATTCCGTTAATCCCGCAATTGATCGGCCTGCCGAACATTGATGGAACCTTGCCGCTTAAAGAGGTTCAGGACGATCGCGAGCGCGACCGCCGCTTCGCATGCCGCCATGACGATCACAAACAGGGCGATCGCCTGCCCTCCGAGATTGATCGCTCCGTAGCGCGTGAACGCGACGAAGTTAATGTTCGCAGCATTCAAGATCAGTTCGATACCCATCAGCACGGCAATGGCATTACGCCGCGTCAGCATCGTAAAAATTCCAAGTACGAGGAGTACGGCACTCAGGACCAGGAAATGGGTCAGGCCAACGGGAATGTAATTCATCGGGAACCCTCCGGACGGTTGTGTTTCGCGAGCAGGAATGTTTCTTTTCGTGCGATCATCGCCGCGCCGATCAGTGCGACGAGCAATACGACCGAAACCAGTTCGAACGGCAACAGGTAATCGGTGAGCAGCAGCGTTCCGAGTGCCATGGCCGTCCCCTGGCTGCCCTGGTGATCGAGGATTTCACGCGGAGTTCCCTGCACGGCATGCGTCGCTTGTTCGATCGCGTCCTTATTCCAGGGACTGCGACTCCACGGCATTTGGTCGAACTTCATCCAATGTCCCTCCACGAGAAACGAGCCAAGCAGGCACAGCAGCGCCAGACAAATGACGAGCGCCGGAATGCGGGACTTGAGCGCCGAGCGAAGGTCGATATTCGTCACGCGGTTCGTCAGCATCACGCCAAACACGATCAGCACGAGAATGCCCCCGACATAGATCAGGACCTGGCTGATCGCCAGGAAATCGGCCGCAAGCAGAACATAAATTCCCGCGATCCCGAAAAATGTAAAGAGCAGAGAAAACGCCGCATGCACAATATTGCGCGAAAAACAGACGACCGCTGCCGAGGCCACGATCGCGGCGGCAAAGAGATAAAAGAAGATGTCGAAAAGAGGCACGGTCTATAGCTTAGTGTTTCGGTCCTTTGTTCGCCCACGGCGACGCGGCGGAAGGCGGCGGCGAAGAGGGCGGCGTTGAGGAAGGTGGCCCTGCCGGCGCGTTCGCGGCGCGGTCCGCCGCTTGTTTGGCACGCTGGACATTGGCCTGCGCCTCGTAGTTCGCCCGGTTTTGTCGGTGGAGTTCGGCCTCGGCTGCGTCCATCGTTGCGTAGTGGTAGATCAGGTTCTCCCGTTTCGGTTCCGAAAATTCAAACACTTCGGTCATAACAATACACTCGGTCGGGCACGGCCAGACGCAGAGCGAACAATAGCAGCACTTCGCCATATCGATATCGAACTTCGTGACCCACAGCGATTTCTTTTTCGCAAAGCGCGTCGTCACTCCGAGATCCTCTTCGGGAATCGATTTTACCGTTTCGATTTCAATACAATCCACGGGACAGGCACGCGCGCATTTATCGCACCCGATGCAATCGTCCATATTGACATAGAGCCGGTTCCGCGCGCGTTCCGGAAGGATATATTCGTTCTTTGGCTCCGGATACTGCCGGGTAACTTTTCGACGACCGAGATGACGGATGACGACCGTCAGTCCCTTCACTGCTGTCGAAAGCCCTCGCGTAATATCGCTGAAGTATCCCATGAAGTTTCTCTAACACGCGAAACAAGACGAGTAATCCATCTTAAGGAAAAACGCCGGCGCGCTATCGTTATTCCTCTTCGATATCATCTCCCTCTTCGATATCATCGGGCGTGAGCAGGTTGCCAAACGCACCGATGACCTGCAGGACATGGCCCGCGAGCGGCAGCCAGACGCCAAACGCGGGCGATACCAGGTCCCTCCACGCGGCATACCAGCCGATCGCTGCAACAATCGTTCCGATACAAAAGAGCAGCGTATAGACCAATTGCCGGATGCGAAAACGATCGAGCGCGCGGTCCGCATTCGCGCGGCGAAAAAACTCGTGCTCTTCGGGAAGATCGGAATCGAGCATCATTGAATCGCGACCGCAATAACGCTCGCTGCGGCAACGGCCGTGAGCCCGAATGGGATAAGGACTTTCCAGCAAATACGCATCACCTGGTCGACGCGAAATCTCGGCAGGGTCCACCGGATCCAGATTTGAGCGAAGACGAACGAGAGCCCTTTAAGAATAAACCAGAGAAATCCCATCGCGGGACCGTTCATCGTGTCTCCCAGGGGCGATTGCCAGCCGCCTAAAAATAAGATCGACGCCACCGAGCCGACGGCGAACATGCTGGCATACTCGCTCAGAAAAAAAAGCGCGAATTTCATGCCGCTGTATTCCGTATGGTACCCGGCGACGAGTTCGGACTCGGCTTCGGGCACATCGAAGGGAACCCGGTTCGTTTCGGCAAGCGAGCCGATGAAATAGATCGCGAACGCCACGAGCATGACCGGGACCAGAACGAAATTCGTACTGCCGCCGAACCCCTCGAGATGTTTGGGACCGCCGAGCAGGAACCAATTATTGATTCCCCCCGCCTGAAGATCGGTGATCGTCTGGAGGTCCATCGAACCGGCAATGACGACGACCGTGATCACGGCCAACGCGACCGGAATTTCATATGAAATGATCTGCGCGACCGAACGCATGGCACCGATCATCGAATATTTATTGTCCGACCCCCACCCGGCCAGCAGGATCGAAACGACGACGAGGGAACCCATGCTGAGGATATAGAAAATTCCCGTATTGAGCCGCGCCCCGATATAGGCCACCGAAAACGGTAGCGCCGCGAACGCGGCATAGCTGCCGATGAACGCGACCCAGGGCGCCAGGCGATAGAGCGGTCGATCGGCAGCGCGCGGTGTCGTATCTTCTTTTTGAAGAAGTTTCAGGATATCGGCGATCGGTTGCAGTATGCCTTTCGGCCCCGTCCGCATCGGGCCGAGCCGGTCCTGCAGCCACGCCGAAATTTTCATCTCCCCTAAGATCGCGACGAGGCCGTAAACAAGGATAAACACAAGCGGAATGGCTGCGTACACGAGGGTCGTCACGACCAGCGTAATGATGCTCGGCGAAAAAAAACGCGAGATAAATTCGTAAAGGGCCTGATAGATCGCGGTCATCGGTCCACCTCCCCCAGCACAATATCGATGGAACCTAAGATGACGATGAGATCGGCGACGAGGTAGCCCCGCGAAAGGAGCGGGAGCAGGCTCAGGTTGGAAAATGCCGGCGAGCGTACCTTCACCCGCCACGGCTTGACATCGCCGTTCGAGACGATATAATATCCCAATTCCCCGCGCGGCGTTTCGGTCCGGGAGTAGATCTCGCCTTCCGGCGGCTTCAGCCGTTTGGGAATGGCCGACTGCACATCCGTCGCGTCCTGCCGTGGGAATTGTTCCAGGATCTGCTCGATAATATTCAGGGACTGTTCCCACTCCTGCATCCGGACCCAATGGCGATTGAAGGAATCTCCCGGTTCTCCACGGTCCGAAGAACCGATCGCGACCTCCCACTCGAAGCGATCGTAGATCGAATAGGGATCGTCCTTGCGGATGTCCCACTTGACTCCGCAGGAACGGAGCATCGGGCCCGACGCACCGCCATTGATCGCGACCTCGCGGTCCAAAACGCCGATCCCTGCCGTGCGCTCGACGAAAATATGATTGAAGGTCAGGAGATCGTTGATCTCTTGGTGCGTGGCCCGCGATTTTTTCAGGAAGTCACGGCACATCGGCAGGACGTCCGGGTGAAGATCGTGCGAAAGGCCGCCGACCCACATATAATTATAGAGGAAGCGCGCGCCGCACGTCTTCTCGAACATCTCGAGGATCGTTTCGCGGTCGCGGAAACAGTAGAGGAACGGGGTGAACGCGCCGGAATCCATCCCAAACGTTCCGATCGCGATCAGGTGCGATGCAATCCGCTGGAGTTCTGCAAAGAGCACCCGAATGTACTCGACTTTTTCCGGAACCTCGATATACAGGAGCCGCTCGACAGCCGTCACGTAGCCGTGCTCTCCGGACATCGCCGCAATGTAGTCCATCCGATCGACATACGGCAGGACCTGCGGGTAAGTCAGATTTTCGGCGTGCTTTTCGAAGCAGCGATGAAGATACCCGATATGCGGGATCACATCGACGACCACTTCGCCATCGAGCACGACCTCGAGCCGCAGCACGCCATGGGTGGAGGGATGCTGCGGGCCGATATTGAGCACCATTTCTTCGGTATGCAGGCGCTTCGGTTCCACGCGGTCGGGCAGATGGACCGGCGCGCTCGCATGCAGGAGCGAATGGCTGTGGATATTCCGTTCTAAGATTTCCGGCATCGACTAATTTGGAACTTTCATTCCGTGATAAAAATCGGGTTCCTTGAAATATTTTCGGAGCGGATGGCCCGGGTAGTCCTCTTCCAGCAGGATCCGGCGATGGTCCGGATGTCCTTCGAACCGAATGCCCATCATATCCCACGCTTCGCGCTCCTGCCAGTTGGCGTGCGACCAGACACTCGTGACCGAGGGGACCCGCGCCTGCGCCATGGGACGCGTGATCTTCAGGACGATCTGGTGACGGTACACCGTCGACTCCAGATGATATACGACAGAAAGCGAACCATCGCCATGGTCGACGGAAGAGAGGAGCAGCAAGCTGTCGAAGGCGAGCGCAGGTTCATCCCGAAGAAAAAATGCGAGTTCCAAAAGACGGGCCGGGTCCGATACCTGAAAAAACGATCCCATCCGCCGCGCATACGCAGACTCGGAGTTGGACGCGTGCCATACCCCCAGCGTTTCGCCAAACGCCGACTGAAGCCGTTCGATGATGCCCAATTGCTCCATTAGTCGATGCTCTGTGGCTCCTTACTCGGTGAATTCGATGTCTTTTCCCTGTGCGCGAACTTTTTCCTGCAACTTCATCAGCCCTTCGAGCAGTGCTTCCGGCCGCGGAGGACAGCCCGGAATGTAGACGTCGACCGGGATCACCCGATCGACGCCCCGGAGCACATGATACCCATACTCCCAATAGGGTCCCCCACAATTGGAACAGTTCCCCATCGAAATGACGTATTTGGGGTCGGCCATTTGCTCGTAGAGCATCTTGACCCGCGATGCCATTTTGAGCGTCACGGTCCCCGAAATAATGATCACGTCGGATTGCCGCGGACTGGGTCGGGGGATCACGCCAAAGCGCATCATATCGTAGTGCGCGGCCGCCGTGGACATCATTTCGATCGCGCAGCATGCCAGCCCGAAACTCATTTGCCACAGGCTCGAAAGGCGCGACCAATTGAAGAGCGTGTCCAGGCTCGTGACGATCACATTTCCTTCCCCGGTTTTATCCGTGGGAAGGACCGGCAGTTCCATATGGTCTAAAAATCCCATCGATTATGCAATTCCCTGTGGGCGCGTTGGATTCCGGAGCGCGACCACGTCCTGGAGCCGCGCGACGAACGGCTTCGGACGCGCCCATTCGAGGTCGCCTTTCGACCAGACGTAAACATAGCCGACGCCCAGGATCACGAGGAAGGTAAACATCTCCCCGACCGCAAGCCACCCCATCGGTTTGTACACGAGCGCCCAGGGAAATAAAAACAAGATCTCGACATCGAACAAAATAAAAATGAGCGCGACGACATAATAGCGAATGTTGAATTTCGTCCACGCCCCGCCGATCGTGTCCTCGCCGCATTCATACGAGGCCAGCTTGAACCTATTCGGATTTTTGGGACGCAACAAACGGCTCGTGACGAGCCCGCCCGCGACAAAAAGGATCGCGAGAATAATAAACGCAAAGACGTGGCTGAATTCTGTGAGCATTCCGATCGATTAAAAAACATTCGTAGATCGAAGATAATGCCGAACGGATTATTTCGGACGTGTCCCGGACGCTATCATTATGTCGCATTGCGGACTAAGGCCTTTAGGACCTTCAGGTTTTCATAGTCCTCCGTCATCTTCTCGTCCTTTGGGGTCTCGAGGATCTTTGGGATTTTTTTAAATCGGGGATCATTCATGAGCCGGCGAAATCCCTCGAGGCCGATCGTCCCTTTCCCGATGTGTTCGTGCCGGTCCACGCGGCTTCCGAGCGGAGTTTTCGAATCGTTCGTGTGAATGCAGACCAGTTTGTCAAAGCCAATCCTCGCTTCGAACTCGGCGAACGTTCGCTCCCATGCTTCTTCGGTCCGCAGGTCGTATCCTGCAGCAAAGAGATGGCAGGTATCGAGGCAAACGCCCATGCGGCGGTCGTCCCTCACGTTTTGAAGGATCGCTTCGAGATGCTCGAATCTATATCCCACGGCCGATCCCTGCCCAGCGGTAATCTCGAGCACCGTTTTTGTTTTTACTTCCGGGGTCCGCGCGTGGATCCCGTTGAGCGCGCTCGCAATATTCCTGATCCCCTGCTCGATCCCCTGGCCGCCATGGGAACCGGGATGAAAAACGAAATAATCGATGCCGACCGCATTGGCGCGGAGCAGTTCTTTCAAGAAGCTTTCACGGGACTGCTCCTGAATCTTCGCGTCCGAAGAACCGAGGTTCAGCAAGTAACAGGCGTGCGCGACGAGGGGGCCGTCCTGCTTCCACGCCTTCCTCCGTGCGCGGAATCCCGCAATTTCTTCCGCGGAAAGCTCCTTCGGCGCGAACCATTGTTTATTGTTCTTCACAAAGAGCTGGAACGTGTTGATTCCCAACGTTTCTGCGCGATCGAACGCCATGAGGATCCCACCGGTCGCGGAAACATGGACGCCCAGCAGCGGGGCGGCCGGCGTGGTAGAAAGTTTCGTCCCGGTCTGTGCCATAAAGTTCCAGCGCCTTCCATAAAAAAGGCCGCGAACCGTCGCGGCCTTTGAACGCTCGATCGAGCGAGGTTAGTCGTTCTCGACGTACATTTTCAGCACTTCGGCAGCGCGGCCGGGATTATTTCCTGAATTCATATCGTGCGGGCGGCCGGTCACGTCCGGAAGATTGACGATCTTATCGACCACGTCCATTCCCTCGGTCACCTGGCCAAAGACGGTGTATTGCCGATCGAGGAATCCGGCATCGGCTACACAAATAAAGAACTGGCAGGACGCCGAGTTCGGATCGTTCGTGCGGGCCATGGAAAGGATTCCGCGCGCGTGGTGAATGTCGTTGAACTCGGCCTTCAGGCGGTTCGAGCCGTTGTTGCCCATGCCGTCGTTCGAATAGTCGTTATCCTTCGTATTCGGGTCGCCGCCCTGGATCATGAAACCCGGGATCACTCGATGGAAATAGGTCGAATCGTAAAAATGCGATTTCGCCAGGTCGATAATATTCTGAACGTGGTTCGGCGCGACTTTCTCGAAGAGTTGCAGTTTAATCGTTCCCTGCTTCGTCACGATGACAAGCCGGCGTTTCGGATGCGATGTGTATTGGTCCAATTTCGTACCGGTGATCGGTGGTTTGTAAGTCGGGCCGGTGCCCGGAGTGGTTGCAGCAGTGATAGTAAGATAGCTCGCAATGCCGATCATGAACGCGGCCGCGAACATCGAAACAATCTTAACGTTTTTTTTCATCTTTGAATCTTCGTTGTTAGAGCGAGAAGTAAAATTTCGCAGTTCCTACATAATCGAAAACGGGCGGTTCAGTTCCAGTTTTTCCTTACCCGATCGTAATCTCTTCCACGGGGCTGTTATAGGTACCGGGTACCGGCGAGCCGTCGGGCGCCGTCAGTTGAAGCCGGACCGTATGCTTCCCGCTCGAAAGTCCACGGATATAATACGGCTGCCATTTTACGATGTCGGGCATCGCCGCGCCGTCGATCCAGACTTTCACTTTATAGCTGTTCGTGTCGAGCGTTGCGTTCGAAACATAGAAATCGAGCAACACGCTCGAATCCTCCGTTCCGGTGTAGGACCCTTTGGGCCGGGAATACGTCAGCATCGGGCCGTTCAAATTATTTCCTGTCGAAGCTTTCGTTTCCTGCCCGACAAAAAACGTCCGCGTTGCAAACGCACCGGGCGATTTAATGCTCTCGTGCCAGGAAAACGAAGGGAATGCGCGGACCGTATGCATTCCCGGCGGAAGCACGCCGATATTGAACGGTTGTCCATTCTTATAATCGGCCATGTACGGTTTCTCGTCGACGATCACATGGACGTGCTGTCCCTGTTTCGAATATGCAATGCCGCGGGTGCTGTCCGCATCGGTATGAGTCCCGAGCTCCGTTCCCGTGACCTGCATAATGATGAAGACGGAATCCTTCGGATTTTTCAGGACTTCCCCTTCGCGTGGAGCGACGATGGCGAGCTTCGCGTCCGGGTATGGCACCGATGGCGCCGGCACGAGTTCGACGTGACGGGTGGTGTCGACAGAAGTTTGTGCGCCCTGTTTCGAACAGGAAGCGAGCGCAAACGCAGAGATCAGGAGAAGAAAAGTCGCACGAAAGGTCCTATTCATAGCTGCAAAAATATCATAGTCGCAAAAATACGGATATCGCTCGTGCAAAGATACGCATGCCGCTTCACATGGAACGGCATTCGCTTATTCCAGGAATACGGTGTAAGCCAAACAGCCGAGTTCGCGCATGCCATATTGCAATCCTGTTTATCCATACGATTTTCCCGATCCGTTCGTATTAAAGGTGGGGGGTGAGTATTGGGGATATTGCACCGGTTTTCAATCGGACGGAGGTGTTTTTGGGATCATCCGTTCGAGCGACCTCGTCCATTGGCGCCCGGTCGCGAGCGCGATGCAGCCGGTCGACAGAAACCTCCCATGCTATTGGGCGCCGGAAGTTACCGCCGAGCCCGATGGATCGTTCCTGCTCTATTACAGCGCCGGCAACGAAGAGACGATGACGATTCGCGTCGCCAAAGCCGGCCGGCCGGAGGGACCGTTCCGGGACCTTGGGCTTACCCTCACCAAAGAACCCTTCGCGATCGATCCGCACGTCTTCCTCGACGACGATGGCTCGCGTTATCTTTTTTATGCGACCGATTTTTTAACGCACACCCACGTCGGCACGGGTACGGCCGTGGATCGCATGCTCGATCCATTCCGGCTGGAAGGAAATCCGGAACCCGTCACGCGGGCCCGGTACGAATGGCAGGTGTACGATCCAAAACGCGCTTCGAAAGGCGGCGTGAAATGGCATACCGTCGAGGGGCCGTTCGTCCTGAAACAGAATGGGAAGTATTATCAAATGTTCTCCGGCGGGAACTGGCAGAACCTCACCTATGGCGTGAGCTACGCCACCAGCGAAAAAATAAAACGGGGCGAAGAATGGACCCAGCATGCCGATGGGGCCACGATCCTTCCCATCCTGCGGACGATCCCCGGCAAAGTGGTGGGACCGGGACATAACTCGGTCGTTCGCGGTCCGGACGACCGGCAGCGCTACTGCGTCTATCACATCTGGCACGAAAACAAACGGGCGATGTGCATTGACCGGCTCGATTTTGAAGGAGACGACCTCATCGTCCATGGCCCCACGACCTCCGAAGAACCCTCTCCGCTCGAATGGGCCGAGCTCGGAGAATCCGTACGCGCCTGACATGGGAACGATGGAAACGCAATCGAATTCCGCCTCGATGGTCTCGGCGCTTGCAGAGATCCCCATCGCTCCGAACGGCGTTCATCCCGCAACGCCGACCCATGCCCTTGCAACGAACGATCTGTTCGGGCCAGCTCCGGAGGCCTTCGTCTGGGCGAGTGGGATCGAAAATACGTTTGTCGTTCAGAGCCGGAAAGGCCACCGGCCGCTCGATGAATACGAGCTGATGGGCCATTACGCGCACTGGAAAAACGATCTTCGTCTCGCGAAAGAGATCGGGTTTCGCGCCCTCCGGTGGGGCGTGCCGTGGTATCGCGTCGAGCCGAAACCGAATACCTTCGATTGGTCCTGGACGGACGAAGTGATCCCGTATCTGGTGGAAGAACTTGGGATCGTTCCGATTGTCGACCTGATGCACTACGGCTGCCCGCTATGGCTCGAAAAAGAGTTTGTCAATAAACAATATCCGGCCCTCGTCGCGCGGTATGCGGGCGCCTTTGCCGAACGATATCGTTCCCTCGTGCGGTATTACACGCCGCTCAATGAACCGGTCGTGAACGCGATCTGGTGTGGCAAGCGCGGCGTCTGGCCGCCCTACCTCAAAGGCGACAGCGGCTATATTCGGATCATGCTGCAATTAGCACGCGGGATCCAGGATACGATCGATGCCATCCGCGCCGTCCAAACGAATGCGGTCATGGTCCATGTCGAAGCGACCGGCCTGAGCCGCGCCGCCAGCGAGGAAGTGAAAACGCTCGCGCTCGAAGATTCCCACAAGAACAATCTCTGTTTCGACCTGCTCACCGGAAAACTCATTCACGACCATCCTCTGACCTCGTGGCTCATCCGGAATGGCGTTTCGATCAATGAGGTCCGCGAGATCACCGCCCGCGGGCGCCCCTTCGATGTGCTCGGCCTCAACTTTTATCCACAATGGTCCACGCAGCAGCTCTATATCGACGCGCGCGGCAAGCTTGCCTATCGGGCGCACGAGCAGGACGGGGCCGGGTTCGGGACGATGATCCACGACCTTTATAATAGTTACCAGTGCCCGATCATGATCACGGAGACGAGCGCGTTCGGGTCCGACGATCTCCGCGCGAAATGGCTCGCGACATCGATCAGTACGGTGAAGGAACTCCGTGAAAAAGGCGTTCCGGTCCTCGGCTATACCTGGTTCCCACTCTTCACGATGATCGACTGGCGCTATCGGTTCGGCCGCGGACCGAAAGAGCAATACCGCATGGAACTCGGACTCTTCAAACTCGGACATTCGGTCGACCGCATGGGCGAGGAAGGGACCGAACGCGAGCGGTGGCACCCGACTCCGCTCATTGCGCGCTTTCAACAACTCATCGCCGACCCGGTCTCGGCGGTGGGAACGTTAAAAATGGCCGCCTCCTGACCGTTTTAAAATAACGCTGAATAAACAACCCTTTAAAGCACAAGGGGCACGCCTGTCGCGTGCCCCTGAAACTGCATTCGTGCTTGGAAACCGGATGTGAGCGATCACTCGCTGGGGACCCGTAGGGCGTAGAAGTGCGAATCGCCCTTGCTATCGACCACCGTAAGCCCGACGGCTTTACCTTCATTGGCCTTGATGATCTGTTCGAACGAACCGGCATCTTTCACTTTCTGGTGTGCCGCTTCGGTGATGACGGCATCGCGCCCCAGGCCACGATCGTACGCTTCCGAAGCCGGCTCGACGTTCGTGATGACGACGCCGTTCGAAACATGATAGTGGTCTTTGTCTTCGGCCGTCGCCGTGCGCACACTGATACCGATGTTATCCAGGGTCGCTGTCTGCTTCCCGGACTCGTCCTGTGCATTTTCCTGATCGCTCGAATTATCGGAGGAAGTATTTTCCGCAAGATCGGTGCGTGCTTTCAGCGTGACCGTCTTATCGAACTCTTTGCCATCGCGCCAGATGTGGAGCGTGACATGGTCGCCCGCATGGTGCATTCCAATGATGCTCTGGAGCTCGTTGGACTCGTTCGTCTCCTGCCCATTGACGGAAAGGATGACGTCATTTTCTTTGAGTCCCGCTTCCTCGCCGGCGCCGCCTTTTTGCACCTGGTCGACACGCACGCCGCGCGGACGGTCGAGTCCCAGCGCCTGCGCGACGGTCTGGTCGACGTTTGCGATCTGCACCCCAATGTAGCCGCGGTTGACCTTACCGTTCTTGATCAGGTCCATCGCCACTTCTTTGGCCATGTTGATCGGCACGGCAAACCCATAGCCCGCAAAGTATCCGGTCCCGGACGCGATCGCCGAGTTGATACCGATAACTTCGCCTTTGATGTCGAAGAGCCCGCCGCCGGAGTTACCGGGGTTGATCGCCGCATCGGTCTGGATAAAGTTCGCAATGCCGTAATGGCCCGCCTCTTTCTCATCGAAGATATTGAGCGGACGGTGCAGCGAGGAAACAATTCCCTGCGTGACCGTCGATTCGAGGCCGAGCGGATTGCCGACCGCGAGTACGACCTGGCCGACCTGGAGATCGTCCGAATTGCCGAGTGCCGCGACCGGAAGGTTCGTTGCGTCGATCTTGATCACGGCGATGTCCGTCGTCGGGTCGGTTCCCACCACATGCGCATCGAAGACGCGCTTATCGGTCATCTGGACCGTAACGCCGCCTTTTTTCGCGGCATCTTTCACGACGTGATTGTTCGTGAGGATATATCCATCGCTCGTGATGATAACGCCGGACCCGATCCCCTCTTCAGGGCCCTGCTGGGGCTGCGGTAACTGGAAATGGAACGGCATATCGCCGCCGCCATTACCATTATCGTCATCGCCGCCACCGCCGCCGAAGAACCGCTCGAACGGGTTATCCTGATTTTTCGAAGCTTTCGGAGCTTCAGTCTTGACATTGATCTGTACGATCGTTGGCTGGACCGCTTTTGCGATCGCGACGAACGAGTTGTTCAGTCCGGCCAGCGATTGGTCGTTCGGAAGGCTCGGAAGCGCACCACCCAGCGCAGGCTCGCTCGCGCCGAAGGCGACGTTCATCCCCTTCCAGCTACCGAAACCCGTCACTAACATCGCCCCAAATACCAGCCCCAGAACCACTAAAAATACGGCTGCTAAACGCGGATGATCGCTCATGCGAAGATGACCGTTCACCCGAAATGGACGTTTTGTTAACATATTCTATCGACTCCTTGGAAAAATTGTAGCCCAGCTTGAAAATGTGCCCGGGACAAAGGTCCGGACAGACTGAACCGGTGATTCTTAACGAATACCAGAAATCCTTGTTTCATCAATGAATTACCTAAAAAAATTCATTTGCAAGGCGTGTGCTAATTCCCTTCCTCGACGGCTGTTTTTAGGACATCACCTTCCATTATATCGCTTTACATTTTTAAATTCTCCGAATTTAAATTCTTCTCCTAATTTAAATTCAGCGTTCTGGAATTCGTTAGTTCCTCCTCATGGAGACTCCCGCTGGCCGGCCGTGGCATACCGGTTGCCCAAAATGTCTCGGATATAAGACATATCTGAGGATATAACACCTATATCGTAACTATCATATCGCAACTATTTAATTGGAGGAATTATGGCACGAACAATGAGAAGCCGTTCACGGAGCACGCGTTCAGGGAGCACGCGCTCGCGTTCACCGCGGGGCCGTTCGCGGCGAACGTCCGGTTCAACGCTCTTCGGAATGCCGATGTGGCTTGGGCTTACGCTCAGCTGCGTAGGACTCGGTGGGCTTATTTTCGGACTCATGCAGATCGATAGCGTCAGCGACGCGGTCGAACCCGTCGTTCATGACGTCGGCGAGTTCTTCGGTCTGACGGAAGACGAAGGTATCGACACGTCGAACATCACGCACGATCGTACCTACAGCAACACCTCGATTCGGTCGTAAAGGTAAACACCTCGATCCGGTCGTAACGACCGTCGAATACAGAAAGTGATCGAAGAGAAGAAATTCGAGGGACTCGAGTCTCTCGTGCTTTCGAATAGCGAGGCCGAGCTCGTCGTAACGACGAGCGTCGGCCCTCGCATTTTGTCGTACCGCCGGTCCTCCGGCGGAACGAATATTCTCGGCCTTCATCTGGAAGCAAAACAGGAGACCTCCCTCGGCACCTGGAGACCCTATGGCGGCCATCGGCTCTGGGCCGCGCCCGAAGAAATGCCGCGGACCTACTATCCGGACAACGCTCCCACCCAATTTGAAATTATCTCCGGGGGCTCAGTCCTCGTTGGGAACTCGGTCCTCGTTGGGAACTCGGTCCTCGTTGGGGACTCGGTCCTCGTTGGGGACTCGGTCCTCGTTGGGGACTCGGTCCTCGTTCGAGCTCCCGTCGAACGCGTGACCCATCTTCAGAAGGAAATGCGTATTACGCTCGGGCGAGGCACGCAGGTCACGATCGAACACGCGATCCGGAACTGCGGAACGTCCGCCGTCGAACTCGCACCGTGGTCGCTCACCATCCTCCGTTCCGGAGGGCGCGTGACGATCCCGCAGGAACCGTTCCAGTCGCACGACGAAAATCTCCTGCCTGCGCGGCCCGTCGTCCTCTGGCATTTTACCGATCTCACCGATCCACGTTTTCATCTGGGGAAAGAAGCGATCGCGCTCGACTGCGATCCGAACTCGACCACGCCGCAAAAGATCGGCGTCCTGAACAAGCAGGGCTGGGCGTCCTATCGCTCGGAAGATCTGCTCTTCGTTAAAGAATTCGATTACACGGCCGGCGCGGCCTATCCCGATTACGGATGTAACTGCGAAGCCTATACCGACGGCGGCTTTTTAGAGCTCGAGTCGCTCGGACCCATGGAACGATTGCAGCCCGGCGAAGCCGCGACCCATCGCGAACGATGGCAGCTCTTCGATGTCACGGACACCACAGAGCAAGACCGCCCGCCCCGCTTCGCTGCGCTTTTTAAATAAAAAAGGCGCTTAAAAAAAAGCACGACCCCGGAGGCCGTGCCTGCGACAAAGTTCCTTGTTACTCCGAACGTGTCCCTCGAGAATGAGGCACTCGGGGAAAATTTCAGAATGGAAGATCGTCCACCGGAGCTTCCTGCGGCTCGTAGTCGGGGGTCGCGACCGCCCCGGAGGCCGGCGCAGCTACGCGGCGCGGTTCTTCGCGATAGCCCGAGTTCGACGAACCGTTGCCCGCACCGGCGGTACGCTCCATCGTCATGACGGTCGAAGCTTCGACCTCGGTGACATATTTCTTGACGCCGTCCTTATCGTCATAACTGCGGGTCCGAATGCGCCCTTCGACAAGGACGCGCTTGCCTTTCTTTATATTTTCGTTGCAATATTCGGCGAGCCAGCCCCAGGCGACGATATTGTGCCAGTCGGTCTGTTCCTGTTTCTGGCCGGAATTGCGGTCGGTCCAGGATTCCGTGGTCGCCAGCGTGAATGTTGCGACCGGCTTGCCCGAACCGGTATATCGTACTTCTGCGTCTTTTCCTGCATTACCGACCAATGTGGCGCGGTTGATACTAAATGCCATGATGATTCTCCTTAAAGATAGGTGCCTGTTTCAAATAGGTGCCTGTTAAAAAGTAAATAAATATACGACCAAAAAAGAGCCGCGCATAAAAACCGAAAGGGCGGCTTCCGTTGCCTTCCCGGCCGCTTTTAATCCCGCCGTTTCGTCACTAATAAGGCCGGTCCGCAGCCATTAAAGTTGCCGCTTTCAGAAGCCGTCTGTAGCCGAAACGACCGATTAACGCGCAATGACCTCCGGGGTTAACGCGCAATGACCTCCCGGCGCAGGTGCTCACCCGCAACAAGGACATCGACCGTGTAAAATCCTGAGATCTCGGAGCCGGGTGTAAAATCGAACGTGCTCCCCGTTACCGCTCGCGCTTCGACGAGGCGGCCGATCGCATCGTAGACCGAGACCGTCGCCGGACCGTTTTCGTTCCACGAAATATGGAGCGTGTGCGAGAACGGGTTTGGGAACGCTTCCAGAGTCATCGCCGGAGCGTCCGTCCTCCCGACCGACGACGTCTGCTCCCACAGCGCCTGGGCATCGTCGAGCGTCTGGTAGAGTGCCTGCGGCGTTTCGCCCAGCGCGAAGAGGACCGTCATCACGACCGAGTCCTCCGAGCGGAGCGGCATATTTTTAATACCGAACATATGCGAAATATCCCCGGGCCCCGCATACGGGAAAAATTCCGTGAGGCCGGCCCATTTCTCCCACGTTGGGAACGAAGCGTAGGTATTGATATCGCCCTGCGAACCGTCGTTAATGATCGCATGGTAGTTGAAGGCCGCACCCGGAGGGAGCGGCGATAGGAGCCGCATGCCGATATAGGGATAGCCTTGTTCGAGGCGGTACGTGAGCGCGGCTCGGTGCGCGCTATCCCATCGGGTCACGTTCACCGATCCCGAAAGCCCGACGTCCCAGTCGAGATAGAGCCCGGCCGCCGTCGAATCGCTCGCGTCGGGAACGTCCTGCCACGTCCCGTGCCGAAAGATATAGTTTGCAACAATGGCGTTCGCCGCGAGGCCTTCGCTAAACGCGTAGGCATTGCACTGCGCCTGGACTCCGACCTCCTTGAAGGGGTCCGCAAGGCTGTCGGTGTACGACGCCGATAATTCCTGGACGGTATTGATGTGGTCCGTCGGCGAAACATAATGCACCGGCACTTCCGGCGTCAGGTCCGTATTCGGGAAATTTGGATCGGACCCCTCGACGACATCGACGACGCGGTTGGAGTCCGCTCCGACCATGAGGCCGCCCTGGAACAACAGCGTTCGGCCATAGAGCGAGATCGAGGACGGAGCATTCCGCCACTGGAACCCCGAGCCTTCGCTGTTCTCGAGCACATCGTTGTATCCAATGCTGCCCATCGAGGAGAACGTGACCGTCAGATTGTTCTTGTTGAGATTGAGGTACGATGGATTGACGATAAAGCGAAGGTAATCGTAGTCCTGCGCATAGCCGACGGTCGAATCGTAGAAAAAGACCCGGATGAGGACCTCCGTATTCGCCGGAACGCTGTCGGCGACCGAGAGCCGGAACTGCGCCTGGTCGTTCGAAACGATCTGCATTTTCCCCGCCATGGAGTCGAACGGAACGATCGCCTGGTCGAGCGTGACATAGGGGCTGCCATTGACGACCTGCAGGCGCGCCCTCAGGTGCGGGAGTGGCTTTAAATAGTTACGGACGTACATCACGATGCCGCCCCGCTCGCCGGGAGCGAAATTGCCCGTGCCGAGGTCGTCATCGATGACGAAACTTTCGAGCCGCGCGGAGAACGTGTTCGTGTCCGAAACGGCCGCGAGCGCATCGACCGTCCCGTGCCCGGAGAAAAAGAGCCGGGAACTATCGACCCCGCCCGTCGGGAAGACGGTCGTGCGGACCTGCTCCATCGCCTGCCCCGCCGTCATCCACGGGAACCGTTGGCGCACCAGGGCGACCACGCCGGCGGCGTTCGGACAGGCCATGCTCGTCCCGCTCATCGTCGTGTACGAATTGCCGGGGACCGTGCTCAGCACGTTCCAGCCCGGCGCCGCGACGTCCACATGCGTATTGTAATTCGATCCCGTCACGAGATTATTGTTCGCGTCCACCATGGCCACGGAGAGCACGTGTTGGTACGAGCCGGGATAGAATTCCTGGAAGGGATAATCATTCCCAAAATTTCCGCACGCGGCGACGACGGCGCAGTCCTTGTCGTACGCATAATCGACCACGTCCTGCTCGGCCTGGGAGAACGTCGGGCCGCCCCACGAACAATTGACGACCTTCGCCCGCATGTCCGCGGCGTAGATGATCGCCTGGAACCCGAAGAGGAGGTTTTCGCCCGGATCGTCGCTGATCTTGATCGGAATAATGCGCGCGCCGAAGGCGACGCCGGCGATCCCTTTATTATTGTTCCCGACCGCGCCCAGGATCCCGGCCGTGTGCGTGCCGTGCGCCGAACTGCCCGGCATCGGGTTGTTGTCGGGGGAATTATTATCGGGCCCGGCGAAGTCCCAGCCGTGCCAGTCGTCGATGAAGCCGTTGCTGTCGTCGTCGATCCCGTTGATCCGTTTATCGATCCCCCTCGCGTCGACGCCGATCTCGCCCGGGTTCTGGTAGATCGCGCTCGCGAGGTCTTCGTGCGTCCAGTCCGTCCCGACGTCGGCATCGGCGAGGAGCATCGTCGAATCGCAGCGGACGATGTCCCAGGCCTGGAAACAGTGCATGAGCGAAAGCGAAAATTGGGAACCGACATCCGGATCGTTCGGCGTGTAACAGGGACGGCGAACGTATTCCGGCTCCGCGCGCTCGATGAACGGGCTCTTGCGGAGGAGCTGGACCGCGCGCTCGTCCGAAATCGAGTCCGAGAACGAGAGCACGAACCAATGCGCGATCTTATACTCGGTCGCCCGAAGATCGGACTCGGCCGTCCCGATGGGAGCGATCGACTCCGTGGAACGAAAGAGCGCGGGGTTCGAACGCTCGCGGATCTCTTCGAAGGCGATGCTGTGCGTCGGAATGAACGGCCGAAGGCGAAGCCCGTGCAGGGCGCTGGGAACCGAAAGAAGGCTCCGAACGGTGCTGTCTGCCGCAAGCACGGCGGAAGCGATGTCCGTGTGGCTGAAGGAGGGATCGCCCGCCGGACGAACGCTCCGGAATGCAGCGCCCATCGCGCTGTCCAGGCTGCCGTTTACCTGAACGAGTATCGTTCCGGGCCGCTCCCAGGACGAGAGCGACGCCTGGGCGTGGGCGCCCGGGACGAACGGTAACGAGGCGAACGGTAAAAGGAAGATAACGAAGAGGAGCGACCGCATACGATTCGAGATGTGCCTGTTTTCGGGAAGTGCCTGTTTTCGAGTTATGCTATTTTCGAATGTGCAGATTAAAGATATTTACATTCGATGCTATTTAACGGCATAAATGCGCATTCCGCTGGAGATATAATGGTTTACAGCGCGTACAGCTTGGAACACCGCCCGCTTAAAAAGGTTACGCGGCCGCGCGGCGCCGGGCTCCAGAATTCCATTCTTTTTCAGCCACTCCATCAGGAGGTCGCCCTGGTTGGTAACGTGCGATTCCCGAAAACCGGCTTTTTTGAGATATTTCTGCATCGTCCGGTTCGAGAAATAATAAAGATGGCCTTCCGGCATAAAGTAAAACCACTCGGCGCCGCGCAGTTTGCGTTCGGGACCGTCGTAATTACCTGTGGCCATAAATAGAACTCCGCCCGGCTTGAGCCATCTCTGGATCGTACGCAACGATTCGAGCGGATGCGGCAGGTGCTCGATCACCTCCCGCATCACGATCGCGTCCCACGAATGTTCGGCAAAATTCGCCTCTTCGATCGACTTCGTCTCGACCGGAATGCCCATGTTCCTCACGAATTCGGCGGCATAACTCGAGAGCTCGAGACCCTGGCACTCGAAACCATGTTCGCGCGCCTTGGCGAGAAAGACTCCCGTCCCGCACCCGATCTCTAACAAGGAACGGGGACCCGCATCGCGGGCGGTGGGACGGCGGGCATCGCGGGCGGTGGGACGGCGCCCATGGGTATCGAGAAGTTCCCGGATGGTGTCCAGGTCCCAGTCGTGGAGCGAGTAGGCCGTGTTTTCGCCGCTGAACTCGGTCACGTCCCTGACATAGTTGACGCTCGTATCGAAGCCGTGCCCCTGAAAATAATCGGCATCGTACAGCTCGGCGATCTTCGCGCCTTTGAGGCGCGGGTTTGTATAGACCATGCCGCACCGCGCGCACTGCACGATCGAAAAACCACGCTTGCGGTAACGTACCCGGGGCTCGTCCGCACCGCAAAGATCGCAGGGGACGCTCTCGAAATCGCTCGGTAAAAAATTCACTGGCGTGGACTAACCTACACAACCCTGAGCCTGTTCCGCGAGGGTAAAGGGGGTAATGCGGTGGCGGAAGAAGCATTGTTTCACCATCCGTCCTATCTGCAGTCAGGGAATAACAGGACGACTATAGTTTACCGACCCCATTGTTTCTGCCGAATAAAGGCATTTCCCGGGAACGTTTTTTGAAAATATTTGTTCTAATTTTTGGAAAAATTTTAAAAAAAGTTCCAAAAGGGCCAGTGGCGGGTTGGGCGGAGGCAAAAAAGAGGTCGAAATTCATGAAAAAAGAGGCCAATTTCATGAAAAATTTCCCCCGCAGAAATATTTTCCCTTCTCCCCCGATAGAAAAACCTGTGGGATTGAGCGTATTCCCAAAAAAGATAAATGACCGGAGAAAATAAATGGCTGAAAACGAGATACAGATCCTTGAAGTGTAAATACAGATGCCTGGAATGGAAATTCGCGATAGATTATTGTACCGCTATGAAATGGCTCGGTACCGCTATGAAATGGCTGGCATTTGCCATCGTCGGTCTTTGGGCAGGCACGTGCGAGTGCCAGTGGCTGGCCGGGCCTAATACGGTCTCCTTCGCCCGACCTGCCGAAGGAAGGAGGGTCCATGCGGCGAGCCTTGCGCTTTCGGATCCGGCGCCAGAGTTGCCCCATTCCCTTTTTCAGAATGTGAATATTACGCGGTCCTCCCAGTGGGGCCAGTTCGAACCGTCCGTCGCGGTGCTCCTCGGGAATTCGCCGCAGAGCGACCGCCTGATCGCCGGCTTTATCGACGACACGGACGAGGCCGACCTCGCCTATGCGACCTCTTCCGACGGCGGCCTCTCCTGGAGCCGCGCGCTGCTGCCCCAACGCACCAATGGCAGTTATGACATTGCGACCGATCCTTCGGTCGCCTTCAATACGGGGGGCGCTGCGTTTTACGTGAGCGGCTATACGGACCTGCCGGCATTCCCCGCGAACGCCGTCGGCATTTTTCGTTCCACGGACGATGGCGGCGATTGGACCCAGCGGACCGACCTCTTCGAAAATATGGTCGATACCTCGAGCGACAAATATTATCTTGCGATCGACCGGAACCTCACGAGCCTCTATTATGGAACGATCTACGTCGCCTGGGTGGACGAAGGGCCTTCCGGGAGGCCGCGGATCGTCTGCTCCCACTCGACCGACGAAGGGAATTCCTGGTCCGAACGGGTGTACCTCTCTCCGGAAGGAACGGTGACGGACCCGGTCCCTGCGGTCGAGGAGGACGGATCGGTGCTCGTTACGTACGTCGATTATCTCGACCGGAATCAAATTTTGGTTACCACTTCCAAAGATGGCGGGGCGACGTTTTCGGCCCCGCGGGAGATCGCTCCGTACCGGAACCTTGGGCCGATGCTCCCGAACGACGACCTCGGGTTCCAGAATATCGGTCCGCCCGATAGCGCCCTCGCGGTCAACAGCTTTCCGACGATCGCGATCGATGGGAACGAGGCGTATGTCGCCTGGTGCTCGGACGATGCGGACCATGCTCCGCATGTCTGGCTCTCCATGAGCGGGGACGATGGCGCGACCTGGAGTTCGCCGCGAGCCGTCGAGACCGATTCGGTTCCGAATGCATCGGCGAGATTTTTTCCGTGGGCGGCCATCGATCCGAATACCCACGATGTCGGCATTGCCTATTATGCGGCCTGGATGGACACGGTCGCGAAATCGGACGGAACGGACCGGATGCTCGAGGCCGGCCTTTATCTCGCGCATTCCCGCGATAGCGGACGGACCTTCGCTACACGGCGAATTTCGAGCGCGACGTTCGACCCGATCGTGAACGAAGATTATCGTTCCGTCGAAGGCCAGACGCTCTGGTTCTTTGGCGATTACATTGGGCTGGTGGCGGACCGGGACGTCTGGCGTCCGGTCTGGTGCGATAGCCGCAGCGGGGAAGCCGAAATTTATACGGCGAACGTCGATCCTTATACTCCACTGCCCGTGACGGACCTCGAGGCCCACGATACGACCGTGGGCGGACGTCCGGGAACGGTCCTCACGTGGACCGACCCGGTCCGGACCGTCTTCGGGTATCCGATTGCCGGGCCTGTTCTTTATACGGTGTATGTGGACAGCACGGAACTTACCGTGCTTGGAGCTTCGGGGTTCGTCGATACGTCATCTTCGGAAGGCCATATCTATCGGGTGTACGACGGTTCGTGGGATTCGGTGAGGGGAAGCAAAGCGGGCGTGGAACTCGCCGCGCGTTCCGAAACCGTGAGCGTACGCTGGGCATCGGAACCCGCGGTGCTGGACCGCGAGGACCGGCTCACGGTCGAGAGCGAAGAGCCGGGGCGCGTCTCCGTCGTGTTTTACGACGCGCTCGGACGCGCGCTCGGGCCGCCGATGAGCGACGATATGGTTTCCTCCCACCACGAACTGGTCTTTACCCCAACGCGAACGGGCGCGCAGTTCTTCGTGCTGCAGGAAACGACGTCGCGCGGGGTCCGCGCCATCACCGGGAAGGTCACGGTGCTGGCGCCGTAGGAACCGTTCCTTCGCCTTCGTGCAGCCGGGCCTCCGGAGTCTCCATCCGCTTTCGGAACCGTTCCTCGAAGATCGTGTAGAGCGTTGGAACGAAGAAGAGGGTGAGCAGCGTGGACAGTGAGAGGCCGCCGATCACCGCGATCGCCAGGGGGGCCTGGGTTTTTTCACCGCCCATGCCCATGGCCATCGGGATCAGGCCGAGGACCGTTGCGATCGAGGTCATGAGGATCGGCTTGAGCCGCGTCCGGCCGCCATCGATAACGGCCCGGTGCAGGTCCTCCCCTTTCATGCGCAGGTGGTTCGTGTAATCGACTAAAAGAATTCCGTTCGATACGACGATCCCCACCATCACGATAATGCCCTGAAAGCTCGTCACCGAGAGCGTCGTGCCCGTCAGGAATAGTGCCCAGAGCACGCCGACCAGGCCGAAGGGAACGGTGAACATGATGATGAACGGGTCGAGCAGGGACTGGAACTGCGAGGCCATCACGACATAGACCAGCAGGATCGCCAGCGCGAACGCCATGGCAAGACCTGCAAACGTCTGCTGCTGCTGTTCGACGTTACCGCCTAACTTCACCTGGAACCCTGGAGGCAAGGAAATTTTGTCGAGTTTTGCCTGGATGTCCTGCGCAACACTTCCTAAATCGCGACCGCTGACTTCGGCGGTCACATCGATGATGCGCTGCTGGTACTTGCGATCGATCTCAACCGGCGAAGCCGATTGCTTAATGTCGGCGATCTCGCCGAGTAGGACCTGCTGCCCGGACGGTGTCGTGACCAACAATTTTCGAAGATCGTCGATCGAAGAACGATAATTGGTATCGAGCCTGACCAGGATGTTGTATTGATTGCCGTTTACCGGGTCGCTATAGAGCGATGCGACGGCACCGTTGATGGCGGCATTGATCGTGTTCGAGATTTGTGCTACGTCGATGCCGAGAATACCGGCCTTTTGCCGGTCGATCTGGATATCGAGTTCCGGAAGGTTCGCTTCTCTCGAAGATTGTGCGTTCACAGTGCCGGGCGTCGATTTGACGGCTGCCAGTACTTCATTGGCCAGTTTGGTCCCCTGGTCGAGATCGAACCCGCGAACTTCGATATCGATCGGCGCAGCCGATCCGAAATTGAGTAGAAACCGTAAAAATCCGCTCGGGCTGACGATCACAGAAGCGCCAAGATAATTCGAAATCTTCGGCCGGATCGAGTCCATGATCTGGAAAATGGAACGGCTGCGCTCGTCCGGCGATGTAAGCGAAACCTGAATATTCGCTGCATGTTCGCCGGTATTGCGACCGAAGAAATTCCCGCTCTTGGCCGAGGGAACGCCAACGTCGGAAACCATGGCGGTTATTTCAGGAATATTCTTTCGCATCAGTTCTTCAATCGCGGCGACGGTCTTCGTCGTTTCTTCGAGTCGCGTTCCGACGGGATCCTTCACCGTGACGGTAAAGACGCTTTCGTCCTGGTCCGGGAAGAATTCGGTCCCGATAAATTTGAACAGGAAGACGGAGACCGCAGCGATGGCAAGGATGCCGATAATGATCGATTTTCGATGATGAAGCGCCCATTCGAGCGCACGCGCATAGGCATGGTCGATCGCTTCGATCTTATCGTGGAAAAAGACGCGGAGCCGGTCGGACAGTTTGTTCGACTCGCGGTTCATCTCTTTTTCCGGCGGAAGGAATTTGAGGCAGAGCAACGGCGTGATCGTCCGCGAAACGAAGAACGACCCGAAGAGCGCCACCGCAATCGTGAGCGTGAGCGGAATAAAGAGGAGCTTCGCGATGCCCGTCAGGAAGACAACGGGAAGGAATACAATGACCGTCGTCAGCGTCGAAACGAAGATCGGCGTCGCGACCTCGCTCGCGGCGGCAAGCGTTTGTTGGATCTTCGATTCGCCGGGGCGTGGATGGTTGTAATGACGGCTGATGGCTTCCAATTCGACAATGGAATCGTCCACCAACCTTCCTACGGCCAGCGCCAGGCCGCCAAACGTCATGATGTTCAATGTAATGTTCCCAAACCGGAACATGATGAACGTGATGAGAATGGACATCGGGATCGCGACGATGATAATGATCGTACCGCGAAGATTTCGCAGGAAGATCATGATGATCGCCATGGCGAGAATAGATCCGATGAGGGCTTCCCGAGAAAGCCCGTTGATCGTCTGACGAATATAGAGCGATTGGTCGAAGGTGAGCGCGATATGAACGTTTGGCGGGACTCCTGTTAAATGAGGAATGGCCTTCATCACATTATCGACCACGGCGACCGTGTTCGCATTACCCAGTTTCTGCACCCGCAGGACCACTCCCGGTTTCCCGTCGACGCGGATCGTTTCCGTCTGTTCCTGGTAACTATCCTCGACACGCGCGACGTCCCGAATGCGGACGGGAACCCCTCCGCTGTCCGAAAGGACGATATCGCCGATCGGCTGGACGAGATTGAAAAGACTTTCCGTCTTCAACGCATAATCGAAGACGCCGCTTTTGAGGTCTCCGGAGGGTACGATCAGATTCGAATTCTGGATCGCCGTTACGACCTTCGCGATCGGAAGCCCAAGCGCCTGAATACGGTCGCGATCGACCACGACATGAATCTCGCGAATACGGCCCCCGGTTACTTGTGCCGACGCAACGCCATTCAAGTGCTCGAGCTGCGGCTCGATGGTATTGTAGGCGAGATCGTAGAGATCGCGCTCGTCCATTTGGCCTGAGACCGCGAGGGTAATAACGGGAACGTTCGTAATGTCGAACCGGAGCGAGATCGGCGGCTGCACCCCGGTCGGGAGCGTGTTCATCACGCGGTTCAGACGCTGGATCACATCGACCAGTCCGACATCGACATTCGCACCCCAGTTAAAATTGATACGGACCTGTGAAATTCCCTCCCGCGTTGCCGATTGAATATAATCGACATCGTTTACCGAGCTGACGCCGCGCTCGACAATCTGGGTGACCGATTGCTCCATGTCCATCGGTGCCGCGCCGGTATAAAACGTGATCGTCGTAACAACGGGGATCGAAACGTTCGGCAGCAGGTCGATCGGCAATTGCTCGAGCGAAACAATACCGAGCACGAAGATCGTGAAACCGAACAGAAACGTCGAGATCGGATATTTAAGAGCAAGCCGGGTTAACCACATGAGAGAAAATCAGAACGACAATGATCGGAGAGTTTTTATGGACGGTTGGGTGAGGCAGAATGAACCGATGTGTCGATCGGGGCGGCCGTTGAATCGGACGGATTTTTTACGATCATGACCTTCCCGTTCGGGTGCACAAAGGTTTGGCCTGTGACAATGACCTGTTCCGTCCCGTCGAGGCCGGAAGTAATTTCCAAACGACCGTTTTCCGTTACGCCGATCTGGACATCGCGCCGTTTCGCAAGACCATTTTCGACGACATAAACGTAGGTCCCATTATTATCGCGAAGAACGGCTTCGGGCGGCAGCGTGAGCGCCGCTGGATTTTCTCCTAAAATCAATGTGACACGCGCGAACTCACCCGGTTTGATCGTCTCGTCTCGATTGGGAATCAGGATCTCGACCGGCATCGTCCGCGTCGTTGTCGTCAGGGCTTGCGCGGAGCGCGAAACGAATGCGGAAAATTCACGACCGGGAATCACGTCGACCGTAGCAACGGCCCGCTTGACCTCGGGAATTTTCTGAACGTCGCGATCGAGCACATTGACGTCGATCTTGACCGTATCGATGTCCATAATGGTAAAGATCGTGCTGTTACTGTTGCCGACGATCGGATTCGAAGTGACGACGGAACCCGGATCGAGCCAACGTTTCGTGACAAAGCCGTGAAACGGCGCGCGGATGATCGAATAGTCGAGCTGAATTCGTGACGCTTCGTAATTGGCCGCCGCCGTACGAAGGGCTGCAATGGCATTGTCCAGGTCCTGCTGCGAAGCAAGATTCTTTGCTGCAAGATCGCGCTCCCGAGCTTCCGTGGCTTTCGCATTATAATAGGTGGCTTCCGTCTGCAGTGCCGCCTGATGTGCGGCGCTGGTATCGACAAGGGCGATCACCTGATTCTGACGGACGGTCTTGCCCATATCGGTATAGAGCGCTTCGAGCAGTCCGGAGACCCGGCTGAACACGTTCGCCTGCAACACGGGCAGCACATCGCCATTGTACTCGAGCCTATAGGTAATGTCCATCCGTTCGGGCTGCGCGACCACGACCGGTGGAACGGGAGCTTTTTTCGGAGCGGCCGGCTTTGCCGTAAATACTCGAAATAGAACGAAAACCAGGATGAGGAACGCGACGGCCCCAATGAGAGAATATTTTATCTTTTTATTCATTTCCTTGCGAAGGAAGTGCACTATTGGTGCACATGAGCACGCGAAAAAAAGATCGACAGGTGACGGTTAATCCTTCACAGAGAAGGGCCTGCTTTTAGGCGCTCATGAAACACAGCCTCCTACGCAAGAAAGTCCCGTTTGTTCATAAATGAAGAACAAATCATAACTCCTGAGAGTATCTTAAGCCTCTTCCACATACGCTTCCATCGCATGGTAATAAGGGAGCCCGAGGTTGTAGAAGCGGCGAGCAGTCGCCGTGTTGCGGTCGGCAACGCGCTGCCAGAACTCACGCTCGTCGGGACCCGGGAACATAGCGCGGTCCTTTTGGGACTGGTGTTTGAAAATCGCTTCGAGCTTGAGCGCAAGTTCCGTTTCGCTCATCGGAACTAATATATCCGCTTCGTCGAGCGGCCACTCCTGCCAGGCGCCGCGATAGAGCCAGAGCACAGGCCGATCCGTCCTTCCTGAGAGTGCCTGCCGGATGATCCACAGGCAGACCCGGTGCGTACCGTGAGGATCGGATAAATCGCCGGCGGCAAGAATTCGGTGGGGCTTTATTTTTTCGAGCAACGTACGGGTCTGTTCGATATCCGCATTTCCGGGCGGCGCTTTTTCGATCGCGCCGGTCTGGTAGAACGGCAGGTTCATAAAAATGCAGTGGTCGCGTTTCAGGCCCACGTGCATCGCCGCACTCACCGCTTCGGCTTCGCGAATGTATTGCTTGATGTGACCAACTTCCGGGATATCGATCTCGCCCGGCAATTTCTCGGCAAGGAATCGCTCGATCTTTTTTTCGATCCCGCGGTGCGCAGCCGGATCGATTCCCACGGCGCTCAAATACTTTCCAACAAAATCGAGATACCGGAGCACGTCGTGGTCGAAGACCGCGATGTTGCCGCTGGTCTGGTACGCGACGTACACTTCGTTCCCGTTCTCCACGAGTTTGCGGAACATTCCCCCGGCCGAAATAACATCGTCGTCCGGATGCGGGCTGAAAAGAATAATGCGCTCGCCTTTGGGAAGCTTATGATGATCGCGGACTTTGTGCCCCAATTCCCTTGCTGCCGAACGATTGAGCGAGTCGGCGCCGGACCGGTGCGGCCCTTCCCGCAGCCCTCCATCGGGTGCGACCACCAGCGACGCGAGCCCATGCGCGATATAGTTGTCCTCTGAAAGTTCCACGATCGGCTTTTGGAGCTGTTCGGCGAGCCAGATGATCGCCCGAAGTTTTTCCGCGTGGCTTTGGAACGAATAATATTGCTGGACGAGCCACGGCGTTTTCACCCGCGTGAGCTCGGCCGCTGCATTGGAGTCGAGATGAAAGCTCGCGTTCGGATGCCCTTGCAGCAACGACGCCGGAAGTTCTGCGGTGCGCGGCCCTTCGACGGCCCGCCGGACCACACTCGCTTTATTCTCGCCAAGGGCGGCCAGCACGATCTCCCGCGAAGCCAGAATGGTCGCCACGCCCATCGTAATAGCTTCCCGAGGCACGTTCGCTTCGCCAAAAAAATCGGCAGCGGCATCGCGCCGTGTGAAGGGATGGATCATGACGAGCCGTGTTCGCGCTTCCTGCGGAGTTCCCGGCTCGTTAAAACCGATGTGGCCGCTTCGGCCAATACCGAGGACCACAAGGTCGATCCCGCCCGCCTCCGCGATCGCGCGCTCGTAGGCGTCGCAATACGCTGGAACTTCTTCCCGGGCGAGTGTGCCGTCGGGAATGTGAATGTTCTCAGGCCGGATATTCACATGCCGGAACAGGTGCGTCTGCATAAAGCGATGGTAGCTTTGCAGCGCTTCGGGGTTAATCGGATAGTATTCGTCGAGATTGAACGTGCGGACCTCCGAAAGGTCGAGACCCTGTTTGTGCAGGGCAATAAGTTCTCGGTAAATACCTTTCGGGGTCGAACCGGTGGGAAGCCCGAGCACGGCATTCGGCTTCTTTCGTACCAGCGCCGCGATGCGCTCCGCCACCGCGCGCGCCAGTGTGGTATGGTCCTCGTGGATAATAACTGGAATTTTTGCGGGATCGGTCGTCATGACACTCGGCCATTCAGCAAAGGACGGGCCTGTTCAAAATTAAAGTTGGAGCGACATGTGGTCCTCGTCATAGCGTTGGCCGTCGTATTGAAGGAACTCCGGTTCGCGGCCCCACGTCACAAAGCCATGAGCTAAGTAGAGAGCTTTTGCGGCGCTATTATCGGCCCGGACGCCAAGCTCGATCCGCTCGACACCGGGAATGCAGCGCGCATGAGCGATCGCCGCTTCCATCAGCGCATGGCCGATTTTGCGGCCTCGATATTCGGGACGTACATAGACGCTCACGATATTCATCTTATGAAGGCGTTTTGAACGTGGTTCATGGAAGATCGCGATAATGCCGGCGATCTTTTCGGCATCGAATGCTCCAAAGGTCGCATTCTCGGGGCGTTGTGCGACAAATCGCTCGCGTACCATTTCAACAGTGCGCGGCTCCTCTTCTTCGTAGGAAGAAAGAAAAGATGTCGGCTCATCCCGCAGTGCCGCCAATCGGCAGTCGCGGAACGCTTCGGCATCGCTCGCGGTAACTTTTCGAACGATCATTCAGGGTTTCGGTGCTTCGATTTCCGTGCTGTCGTCGCTCACACTCAGGCTATCGGCCATACTGACACTGTCGAGCATGCGTTCCAAATCGTGCGGCAGCGTATCGGGATAGAGCGCGTATTGCTGAAGAAAAGCGAAATCGGCGGCATCGGGCTGAGCAAGCACAATATCGGTGTCGCCTACTCCTCTACCGATCAGGTATCCCACCGCGGCCCCGGCGACCGCTCCGGCGCCAAGACCGATATAGGTCCGGGTATGTTCTTTGGAAGCCATGCTGGAGTCGAATCCACTGGCTGCCAGTGCACCTCCGAGCGCACCGATCAGTCCGCCCCAAAACGCTCCCGAGGCGCCCAGGCTTTGGCCCTGAACGACGATGGTGTCGATAAGCGAATAGTCGAGCAGGAGCAAGGGGTACTTACGCGCATTCCGGCCGTGATCGAGTACAAGCCAGTCGTCCGTTACAGCGACCAGCCATCCGCCAGCATGCGTGCCGTCCGTAAGTGCAATATCCAGATTCGCATTCGGCGGTCCGGCACATCCGGTCGTCACGATCCCGATCGCCGCAATTACCAGTCCGAGGAACGCGAATCGTTTCACTATTTACTGAGTACGACAAATTCGACACGCCGATTTTCGGCGCGCCCTTCTTCCGTCCCATTATCGGCAATGGGCGATTCCTTCCCGTATCCACGCGCGCTTACGCGATTTTTCGGAATACCATTGCGAATGAGATAGTCGCGCACGGCGTTGGCGCGGCGCTGCGAAAGGTCGCGATTGTATTCCTCGCTTCCAATCGAATCGGTGTACCCGGCGATTTCGACCTGCATGGTGGGAACCGCTTTCATCAGGCGGACGGCGCGATCGAGCTCCGGATAGGAAGAAGCCGTAAGGTTGGCGCTGTTAAAATCGAAAAAGACGAGCAGCCGCGTGCGTCCGCCGGAGGTTTCACTAAGTTTGATGTCCGGGTGGTTCGCAAGAATACGCCCCTGGTCATCCACCTGGAAATAGGATGTGCCGAACAGATAGCCGTTCGCATCGGCGGTGACCGAATACCTTCCGGGCGCTTTTACGCGGACACTATACTTGCCGTTACGATCGGTCTTATCGGTTGCCACCACTTGATTGTTCGTAAGATCGACGACCGTCATCGTGGCATCGACAGGATCCCCGGTCTTCGCGTTGGTAACGCTTCCCGTCAGCGCCACTTTACCATCCGGCCCGATTCCCTGCTGTTGTTCCGCAGTGGTTGCCTGGGACGGGCTATAGGCGACGGGCTCTTCCTGCGAATGTGCGAATGGGAACCGAATCCCGACGGTCAAAGAAGCATACCAAAGTCGGGGAAACGTTACGGAAGGTAAATTATCGGCCGTCGCGGCGTCTGAGATCGTAGTTTCTCCGGAACTTTGCAGCCAGGCCGTGAGAGGAATACTGAGCAGGAGTTCGGCATCGAGGAGCGTCGATCCGCTTCCGATCGGAAATACCGTTCCCGCTCCCAACAGCAACCCCGCTCGACTCGACGCAAAGAAATTCGATTGACTCGCGTTGTTTAAGGTCGCCGAAGTATCCGCCGATAACGCGCCGGTATTTTGATCGTAATAGGTCCACTGAGCACCGCCATTTTTTACCTGGCTGACATAAAGCCGATTCGCAAGCAGCGAGGAAAAACTGATCCCGCCGGCGGCATACCAGGAATTGCTGAGAGCAAAGTGCCCTAAAATATCGAAGTCGAAATTTTGCAGGAGAAGGTTATAGGAATTCGTAACGGGTTCCGGAGTGGTCGGGCCACCCGTAAAACCGCTTAAGTTGATCGGAATATTGTGGCTTTCCGTACTCGATGTATAATTTGTGAGGTACCGAAGCTTCGCTTCGAGGTCCACGGTGTTCGAAAGGGCAAGCCCTCCTTTGATCCCAAAGACCCCTCCAACGCCGCTGCCCAGGCCATCGAACGAGACCATCGTGGCCACGGTCGCATTATCGGGTTCCGGGACGATGATCGGCCAGAAAAAATTCGACTCGCCGGAGTACCAATTATAGGTAATCCCAAGATCGCCGCCCCAGTAACTTTGTCCCGTCGCACGGTTTTGGGAAAAAGAAGCGGCGCTAAAAAGTGCAACTGCAAAAAGGGCGATAAACAGACGAACGAATGTTTTCATATTCCTTATCGAGAATGAGAATGTTGAAAAAAGGCTTACAAAAATAATATGAGAACCGGGAGCGGGCGGAGAATGAGTTATTTTACATGCATTAAACCGCGGGGTTCCGGTTCTCTCTCATAAGAGACCGTCTCATACGGACCGTTCTCTCGAAAGAGAACGAACTACCCCACGACCAGCATTTTATTTTTTCATGGCGTATCGCCCTGAGTACGGAGCGTTATCGGATACCGAACTTGTCCGGCTGTTTCAGGCCGGATCGTCCATGGCCGAGCGCGATGCGGCATTTACAACGCTCGTCGAACGCTATCAAAAGCGGCTCTATTTCGCCGCTCGAAAGATGATGCATGGCAATCACGATGAGGCCGACGAGATCGCGCAGGAAACGTTCGTCAAAGCCTACGATGCGCTAAAAACATTTCGCGGCGAGGCCAAGCTTTATACCTGGCTATACCGGATCATGATGAATGCCGTGATCCAGCGCTCTCGTAAGCAGAAAGTACGGCAAATGCTGGGCCTCGAAACCGTGAGCGAACTGGCAGAAGAAGGCGCGCAGGCCGACGAAAGTCTGATGAAGTCCGAGACGACCCGACTGATCGAAGCCGCCATCGAAACGCTACCCCCGAAACAGCAACGGGTTTTTATGATGAGATTTTATGAAGAATTACCTTATGAGGACATTTCCGAGATCGTCGGGACGAGCGTTGGCGCTTTGAAAGCCAATTATTTCCACGCAGTACGAAAAATTGGCGAATATTTGCAGGCGTCAGGCCGAATTGCTCTCGAGGGAATAGTCGAATTAGAGGCCTTTTGAAGTACCGAATTAGTGACATTTTGAAGTACTTTTGAAATTAAACTTAGGCACTCCTCACGCGTCTTAACCTATACGGTGCGATAATGCGAACGAACAACCATAATAGCGATATTCGAAAGCTCGAAGCAGAACTTCGGAAGCTGGACGCCCCGTACGTTTCATCCGAGCCCGAACCGCTT
>Ga0070741_10001658_pt1 | contig 65549 bp, 66 predicted proteins | sample Coa_R1_4_FD_66440 | JGI IMG/M metagenome (GOLD analysis project Ga0070741, IMG submission 66440) | Surface soil microbial communities from Centralia Pennsylvania, which are recovering from an underground coalmine fire - Coalmine... | ecosystem: Environmental > Terrestrial > Soil > Unclassified ...
CAGGCGCTCGCGCGGTCAACAAGATGGTCGAAGTGGCACGGTAGCATTACTTCATTGAAAGATTACCCGCGGGTTCTGTCCTAATTTTCCAGAACTTTATTTCCGTTATATTTTAAGTTGTTAAAATTCCGTTTTTTCAAATAGGCCGACTAAGACGATACATTGCTATATCACTGTTTCATCCTCAATGGGAGTTAATTCGGAGAGTCGCAAAATGTTATTGCAATGGGGGCATCTATGTAGTTTAAGATTTTGCTGGTGATGGTATTCCTCCAGGAGGCCCGTAGCAAGAATACCAGCGGGAAGACCAATCGCCGTAATTCCAAGTAAGCTAACGGTCAGGGCGAGAAACTTCCCGATGTGTGACAGGAAAGACGTTCGAATAAGGAGTTACGGTAGTAACCGTTGCGACTGCCCACCAAAGAGTAGCGGGTATGCCCCTGAACGCATTCGGCTGTTTGGGGTTATCCACAAAATACATTAAGATTGAGGCGCAGACGATAAGAAGCATCATCACCACGAAGGATGCTCCTAATTCATGCCGCTTATTCCTAAGGACTTTACCAATGATATGGAGAGAATGGGAATACTTACCGAGCTTCACAATCCGCAGAAGAGCGATGAGCCGAAGCGTTCTCAAGAACGCGAGATTTATTCCAATGAGTGTCGGCGCATAAAATGGAATAATGACTGCTAAATCCATGATCGCCATGACTGAGGTCATGTACCTTATGCGACCTAATACCGGGTGTGCATATTTTCCTGTTGCCAGATCTGACGTGATACTCCAAACTCTTAAAAGATATTCTACCCCGAACACAAGTCCTATAATGATTTCGATGGTTCGAAACACTTGCCCATCCTTTTGCATCAGATTTTGCTCGCTCGCAAGAATGGTGACTCACGCGACGTTTTTATGAATAATTCGGCATATTCGCCCGAAGCTTAGTATAAATGGTTATATTTGGGGCATGGCGAACTTGTACCGAATTGCCCGGTGGTCGGGAAAAACTGCGCCCGGCGCAAGCAGCGCCCAAATCGGCGAGATCGGGATTTTCGCAAAATGCAATACGAGCGGCCATCCGTACACCGTTGCAAATGAATACATCTGCTCAGAGCTGGCGCGAGCCATTTGTCTGCCCGTCCCTCCCGCAGGATTAATGACTTCATCGGACGATGAGGCGAAGATATGGTTCGCAAACATCAATTTTAATCCAAGAAGCGACACGACGCCGCCGATTGAAGCGCAAAAGGCGGCACTGAATTTTGCGTCTGTTTGCTGTGGAATTATTGTCTTTGATATTTGGGTTTTGAATGATGATCGGAAATCACATAATCTTGCTTACGATCTTGATATTGCCCCTAAACGAATAGATGTTTACGATCATAGCCACGCATTATTAGGGCCATCGCCAACCAACGTAATCGCTCATCTTTCGAGCCATCAAGCCACATTAGTAAACAATCATTGCTTGATTCCAGCGGTGACCGCTGACCATTTTGGAGAATGGTTAGATCGCATAGCATCCGTGCCCGATTTCTATATTAGAGAAATCTGCGCCGCAACAATCGGAGCCGGAATTACCGTTGACGAGAGCTCCCTCATTCAGAATTTTTTGATAGAACGAAAAACCAAACTAAAAGACATTATTCAAGCACACCAAAAGAGTTTTTCTGGAATAACGGACTGGGTAACATTGAGAGCTGAGGCCACCAAATGAAAACCCCACGTTTTGCCATTGCTAAGTATGCCTCTGACTTGCTGAGAATGGAGCCGCGCAACATCGGCATTATTCTGTGGTCGGAAAAAGGCGTGTTCGCTCGATTCATCGGAGAGATTGCACAGAGCGTTGATCTAAGGGCCGTAAGGTTCGTTAACGATTCGACGGTTTACGAGCGATGGATTAAATATTGGCGCAAGCAAATTCAGGAAAACGAGCTTACTTCAAATTTTGGTAAGCACGCTTCCATCGGCGAACCTGAATTTCTTGAGGTTCTTGCCGACATTAAACCCGGCAATTACTTCATTGAACCTTGCGGCATTGTTCTTGACCCAGCAGAGAATGTAATTGACCTGCTTAATCACTTGTACGAGAGGTTAGTTGAGCCTCCTCAAGAAGATGGAGGCCGTCTCAAGTTAAAACAAATTGTTTCTACCGCTATTAAACGTGCTCGTGTTAGTAGCGATTATTTTCAGCGCGACTATCCCGTAATCTGCCCCGTAAAAGATAAGGAAACCGAAAGATTTGAATTCAATTATGCTTTCGCGAATTCTCATCCGGGCGTAATTATGCAACGAGTTGATCTTTCACAAAGAGTTGTCAACGCCCAAAAGATCGTTGACAGTACTGCGTGGGCGTTTGAAAAAACCAGAAATGAGTTTAAAATACCCGAAGAAAATAGTATTGTGATAGTTCGAAAGCATCCTGAAAGCGACAATCCTATCCGTCAAGAAGAGCTATTAAGAATCGTTGGCTCTTTTGCTACCTTAATTAATGGCGAGGATTTAGATAGTATCGTTGGTGCTTTTAGAAAATTTAATAACTGGGAACCTTCCGAATTGGCTAATTAGGAAAAAGCGTTAGTTGTTGTCCCCGCTGCCAGTCTGCTCTTTCTCTTCGTTTGGGCTTCGGCGAATTACATCTTTTACCTGTTTCTTGTTTAGACCGAAAACGTGCTTCATCCCACGCTCGAAGTTCAAGAACTCATCGCTCTTGTCATCGTCCTTCGCGGGTTCGGAATTGTTTTGATCGCTGGCTTCTTTCGGTTCGGTACTCATTGTTTAGTAGCTTTACCAGTTAGCTCATTCCATGTCAAACGCTTGCCGAAAATTTGCGACACGACGGTTTCAAAGCGGTTGCCGTCGTTGCCTTTGCGAAGATTGTAGCGCAAACACTCTTCGTCTAAGTAGCTATCCATGTGGAATGGAGCCATGTGAATGTACGTGCCCTTCACACGCCGTTTGAAAAGATTAAACCAGCCCTCGACAGTGTTGGTGTGAACGTTCCCACGTACATACTCTTTTTCCGAATGATTAACTGTCAAGTGTAAGTATTCGTGACTGAGTTGAGTATAACCCGGATGTTGATCGGTAAAAAGAATTGCTTCGTTGCTCACATTATCCCGAACGGTTTTTTGCGGCTCCGAGTATTGACGGATGTTCCACCTTTTTTCAGCCATAAGCCGGTCAAGTGATGTCCCGATTTAACTGCTTGGTGATCGTTTTCTGCCAAGGCCGCTGCGTTTCAAATTCCTGTCTTTGCTAACTCCTTGCTTCCATGCATCCATTCGTGCTTACTCAAAGATCATCTCACTGCGTTCCACATTGCACATTCAAAAGTAAATCTATTCACGTGCTAAATTCTAAGCCACTAGAATGATATTGAACGGAGTCGATTTACGGTCAAAGCAAATGATTATGTTATACTGCGTGACGCATCCTCACCCCTTGAATTTTCGGTCTCGTTGACCATCCTTGGGATGTCCTCGACATTGGGTGGACTAAACCAGTTAACCTTTTTCCTTATCAGGTAACTTTTGCTTAGGCTGAAGCCAGCGACTGAAATAACTTTCTGCTTCAATTCCTTTTTCTCTTGAGGATCATCGATCGTATGATCGAATGTATAAAAAATAGTGCTGTAATTAAGTCTCATTGTCAGGGCGTAAAAAACAGGTATTATTAAAATCGTCAACGCAAGTGGGAGCAAAACCTCCTTCATGCTCTCAGATTGAAATACTTGTCTTGAATCTGTGATAAGCATATAAACTGCATGTAGAATAAATAAGTAGCTGACGCCCTGGACGATGAAGTTGCTCAATCTTATTATTGGGTTATATTCAGGTTTTTGAGATACTTTCGCTGCAGCTGCCATCGCAAGAAAGAATAATAAACAAAATGTTAGCGCAAGCTCGATCGGCAGGCTAAAAGTGTAGGTTTCGACGATGAATGAAATCACAATTGTGAGAGACACTTGATCTCTTAAGAGCTTTATAAAAAAACGCAGATCAGGAATCTCGGTTATTTTAAAAAATACGGATAGCACTAAAGCGAAAAACCAAAAGACCGTGACCTTGAGCAAGGATAAATCCCAATAGTTTTTCGAATGCAAAAGCCAAACAACAATCAGGATGTAAGCGATAAGGATTGCAAGGTTCGAACGAACATACTTGGCGAACATTGTTTTCAGAAATCGCACAGCAGAGTGTCGAACGTTTGAACTAAATGAGGTAGCAAAAAGCGCAACCCCTATCCAAAAAGCAAACGCGATTTCTCGATTAGAAATGCTTTGAAAAATTTTGTCCATGATTGCCAGCAGAACGGGAGGCTCACTAAAAATTGATTTTCCGATAGGTCTACATATCCTTCGTCTTTGCTACAATGAGCAGGGCGGCTTCGATGAGGGCATGTTCGACAACCGGCCATTTCTCGTCCGTGTAGTTGTTTGGAAGTCGTATACCCGATTCGACCAGATTTTGGACTGCAATCGCATGGCCCTGCACCGCGATCTTCACATAATCGGTTTCGAGCGGTTCCGATTGCATGGTTCGAGCCAGTTTCAGGAGCGAGACCGTATCAATATCGTGATCAAGAATAATGCTTTCATCCCACACACGGTGCAGTGTTTGTTTCTCCCCATGCCATTTAACGTATAAGTCGGTGGCGCCGGTGGGGCCTAAGGTATGAAACGGTTGATAAAGGTCGCCAAGGAAATGGAAATAAAAAAGCATGTCTTCGCGGCGTTTCGTGAAAGAGAGACGCTTTAGCTTTAGCTCCCGTTCGAGCAGTGGGAGTTCCGAAAGGATGCAGCCATCATTGCAATCGTGGGCGGGAACGTATTCCGTCGCGTCCGGTGGAATGTCAACATAATGCCACGGGGCGGATTCAGGATATTCTTTGCGGGCAAACCAATCCGCCCAATTGCCGATGTAATAGGGATCGGTGGTGTCGAGGATCGCATAAAGCCGCTCGCGCTGAGCCAGTGGCATGAGCTGAAACGCCAGACGAACGATGGCCGCATGACCATCCTTACCCCAGGCGAAGGTGAGATTGGGAATTGAAATTCCAAGCGCAACGAAGCAAGAACAAATCAGATTGGAGATTCCGGTTCGTTGCATTATATTCAATTATTAACGCGCGACAGGAAGCGGCCTAGATCACCGAATCAGATTTTGTTTAAGGTAAAACGCTTCAAGTTCTGGAGCCGGATGGCTGGAACTATTACGGATATTGTACTTAAACAATCGTAGCATTTGATTATATTTTGTGCGCATCCAAGCATATTTTTGCCTTGTGCGTCTGTCTCTAATCTTCAAGCCGTCCTGAATTAAGCGGCGGAGCGCATCGTAATACTGAGCGGCTGCATATTGGTCATCTACTGCTCCCTCAGCACCACCAAAGTAATCGATGTACCAGAGGCCATCTTCATCATTCTTAGTTACGCTACGAACGATGTCAGTATCATGCCTTAGATTTTGTTTCATCAGAATAACCATCCTCTCATCAACGATTACACGAGGGAAGATAGCTAATTTTTCGCCTTCATAAGCATCAAGGAACGCAGGACCGAAAAACATATCCTTCGTGTGTACCATTTGGCCATAGCTAACGTATCCCCGCGCGGGGAAGCCCATCATAATTAAGTCGATAATTATTAGTTCAACATCAATCAGCGTTTCGAGGATTTGTGAAGGTGAAATATGGAATGAGATTAAGATGCTGTCCGAGAATTGCTCGGCTCTCATAGACTTCGGACGTGCAGACCGAAATTCCTTGGGCATGGATACGTGCTCACGCATCCTGTTTATCGCTCTCGCAATTCTATCGACTTTCTCCTGAATGATCCGTCCATCGGCGTCGAGGGTTTCACGAACAGCTTTTCCAAAACCTAGAATATCAATCCAGCAAACCACCCGCGGCTCGTACACAACAACTGGCTTGGGAGGGCGCTTTGCCTTCGCGCGCGCCTTCCTTTGTGCTTTTTTGACGGCGGCACGAAGGTACCTATAAAACTCATCGTCTTTATTGGAATTCTGCACTCTATCGGCCATAAGGAAAGGAGGTGGTTGAGGTGAAGAGGATTATTCGCTGATAAATTTATGGACGAGATTTCGCTATGTCGCGAACATAGCGAAGAGTTTTATTTAATCCCTTGATCGTGGCATCTATAATTGTTGATGGTTCGTCGTTGACAGAATCTGACTTCCACGGTACTTCATAGACACCCGCGACCGATTTCACGATATGGTCATCCTTTTTCTCTTCAATTTTGATTAGGTCCGCATAACCACTAACAGTGAGTGCGACTGCAGATTTAAACGCATATTCTTCTTGATAGCGGCGTTCCTTAATATACTGTCGGATGCAGAAGTATAGCCATACATAGGCAGGCAATCCGATTAATAAGGATGAAAGTTTCTTCTTCAATAGGTCATCTCCCGTGACGTCGGAGCCGCCAACAAAGAAGAAAAGCGCAGCTACTATAATCAGAGTAACGACAGCAGACCATAATACAGTACGGTACCAAAAACGCACGCTTGTTCGTAATTGTTTTTGTCGGCTGTGAAACGTGTGAAAAAGTGAAGCACCAGTCGCGCGACCAATGAGTTGTTCAATTTTTTCCTTCAAGTCTTCCAATTGGCTCATCATTGCGCCGAGTTCTTGCCTCTTCTCGTCAAGGATTGAATCAGCGCTACCTTCGAAGGTTTGAATTGAGTTACTAATTTTCTTTTGAGAATCAGTGGTCAAAGCTTCGAGCGCTGTTGTATTTGTAGAGAGAAATTTTTCTATTTGTGATCGATTATCAATTACTGCCTGATTTGCAAGATCAGTTGTACTAACGATTGTTTCCTTGTAGCTATTGACCTGTGTGGAAAACTCATCGATCCTCTTTTTAGTAGCGTCTACTTCTGCCTCTCTCGATTTCACGTTTTCCGATAACTGATTCACAGTTTGTCCGGTCTTCTCAATCTGAGAATGCGCTGTTGTTGCCTCTGTTTGAAGCGTCGTTAATTTGCTCGTTCCCAGTGGTGACCAAGGATTGCAACGTTGACTCCTTGTCCTTCGACAGAGCCTCCAATCCAAATATACTTTTTGAAGAAGTATCAAGTTTTTCGCTTAGAGAAAGACCCTTCTCAAGTGTTACCTGGCTTTGAAGCAATTCGGCTTCAAAATCCTTTAGCGAATTCATCTTGGATTGATACCCAAGAAATTTATCCGATAAATTATGGATCCCGCTGTCCCAAGCAATTTCATATAAGTCCTCAATCGCTGACGCGAGGGATTTCCTATAATCATTACCGCTTTCAATTGAAGAAAGCTCTGAGATAATTCGGTCTAGAAGGTCGGACATTCGCCGCTGTTTCCCAAGAGGAAGTTTGTCAAACTTTCCGGCCTCGATGGCTCCAATAAGTTGCGATTGTGCCCAATCAAGCTCCGACAAAGAGCGAGCGAAGGGAATAAGCGTGGACTCGTCATCGGGCTCAAATTCCAACGCTTTGGTGCCAGCGTGGTTGATGGCATCGAGCGTGATGAGCTGAAGTTTGCTCAAAATTTCTTCGGTAATATCCATGAGTGATAAGTGTTGTAAATTTTCGGCATAACCCGGCTGACTCACCCTTGTCGCTATGAATCGTATTTGGGGTCAATTTTACCAGTACCAGCACACTTAAGACAGCTCAAATGTCCCATGTGACCGCTTGCGGGATGGGGTGGCGTAACAATGTAACCGTTGCCACCACATTTGGGACACGGTATTTCTCGTAGTGATCTTCGAATTTTAGACGAAGCCTTCCCGGTTGCCTCGGCGGACTTTGCAACGATAAGCCAAATGATTATTGCGACTATTAAACCAATCAACGCTTCCATGCCTATTCAAACAGGTTTAATTGGTGTGGTCTTCCGAATCGTCTTTCGGAGCGGGGACAGCACGCTTCACTTCCTCGACTTCTTCGGGGCTGAGGGTAGCAACGCGCTTTAGGAGCGATTTGAACCGCTCGTTCGGGGATTGATCTTCCTCGTCTCGGTCGCTCTTGTTCGTCTCGCTTTTATCCGAAGGTTTTGAGTTCGTCATACGTAAGCCGTTTGCCAGCTACCATGCCGAGGACCGTTCGGAACCGAGTGGAGTCATCGGTTTTACGATAGTTATACCTGAACGACTGTTCGTCAAGGTAGCGATTCAGGTGAAACGGCTCTACGCTGATATACGTGCCTTTCAGTGAGCGTTTTAAGAGTGACCAATAGGATTCAATAGTGTTCGTCGTCACGTCGCCACGTACAAACTCGTTCTTACTGTGATCGACAAATTTATGGTCGTATTCGGAGCTAAGGACTCGATACGACATTAACGAATCACTGAACACTTTCGAACCCGGCTCAACGACTTCCCTGATCTCCGGCACAAGGCTCCGGCGCTTCGCATTCAGCACAACTTTTGCGGTGACATTCCCTTCGCGTTGGAGAATTCCCATTGCAATGGTTTTTGTCGTTCCCGCACCTCGCTTATTGGGAGTGCCGCGGCGGTTCGGATTTGTAAGGGTGCCTTTACGTGGCTTGCCGCCAATATAAGTTTCATCTACTTCAACAGTTCCCTTGAACTTTTCTATGGAACCAACTTTCATTGCGTGACGAACACGGTGTAACATGAACCATGCTGTTTCTTGCTTTATGCCAAGAGCACGGTGTATCTCATAGCTACTTACGCCGTTTTTGCAGTTCGCAATCATCCACATGCACACGAACCATTTATCGAGGCCGAGCTTCGTGTCTTCAAATATAGTTCCTACGATTACGCTGAACTGGCGCTTGCAATCGTAGCACTTCCAGACTTTGCGAGTGGAGAGCTTTTTGACATGCAGGGAACCGCAACGTTCACACACCGGAGAATCCCCCCAGCGAACTTCGGGTAAGAGGTTCTTGCAGACCTCAAGGTCTGAGTAGTAAAGGACGGCTTCTTGTAGGGTTCTCGGTTCCATTGATTGTTTAGCCATTTCGTTCATCCACACAATACTACGAATGCCGAAACGCTTTAGTTTCTAACTTATTTTAGAAAAAATAGGTTTACCAGAGAAAGGTATTAAAGTGGCCAAAACGATACAATTAAGAGGATTTATGCCATGTTTAATGGGGGCGTTCATGCAACAAAACTATTTTAAGTGAGAGCGGCTTGGGAATCCAGAAACGGAAACGACGGTTCTAACGCACGAATGCCGAGGGGCTAAATCCTCGGCATTCGAAAGTCTCAAAGAGACTGGATGAATCAGAATGGAGAGGCAAGCGTAATGGTGAACGCAATCGTCTTTAAAACGATCGACCCGTAATAGGTCTTGTGAGATCGTACCTCACCCTCTCCGCTTTTTACAACAGTCGTGTGCTGTTGTCAGTTTCGAAAATGACGATGGATAGCAAATACAAGGTTGCAATTGAAGGGCTTTACGAGGAGCTTGAAGCACTCGCTGAGCAGTCGAAGCAGATCAAAGGTGCAATCAATACGCTGACCGTACGGAGCGGCGGTACTCCGCCATTCACTGACCTCGAACAGGCTCAATCTGCCAGAGGTGGAAGCATTCTGCCAGATCAGTTTTTCGGATTGCCGTTCATGACGGCAGTGAAAGCATACCTCAGACTCAAGGGTAGAGCCGCGCCTGCTAAAGAAATATTCGATGCCCTCAAAAGTGGCGGCTATGAATTTTCCGGTGACGAGAAGGTCCACTGGCGAGGCTTCACGATCAACATGAGCAAGAATAAAGGCGCGTTCGTGTACGTGAAGCCTTCTGATTCGTGGGGACTTCCCGAATTCTATCCGGGGTACAAGGCCAAGAAGGAGAAGAAGGGCGAAGAAATTGACGAAACCGAAAATGAATCGGAGGACACAACCAATGAAGAAGCACCTGTAAATTCAAACGAAGAAACCGAAGCCTAATCCGAGACCAAAGGCGCTCCCGAAGTGCCACGTTCCGAGGCCGCTTCGATTATAGATCAGAGACCAAAAGTCGTTGAATAAAGAAGATGAATTCCCGTCTAAGATACCAGCGAGCGCGAGCGCGAGCCGAAGAACAGGCTCGCGCTCGCCGTAAAGCATGGATTAGATCTGGACGTCGAATTTCGAGGGCTCTTTATCCAGGAGAAACCCTCAATCTATCGCCATACCAAATAACGCTACTCCCACGCTCTTCCCTGATCGACTCACCAGATTTACTAATTGACCAGCTACGACTCTTTCGGAAACAAATAGAAATGAGAAGGAACGTGTTGCTCAATATGCGGGATGTTCGAGATATTGGAAGTGATGCTATCGCCGTAATCTTAGCGTGTCTCAAATCTGCTGTTAGTAGAATCAGTGTTTATGGTCGCTGGCCATCCTCTCAGATTGCAATAGCAAAGCTTGTTAATTCTGGCTTTCCACAGCAGGTGAGCACGAGAGTAAATTTTCCAATCAGTGAAAACGCAATGTTACTTTTTGCGGTCGATAGACGAGTCCTTACCCAAAAAGCGCGAGAGATTGCTTTATTCGCATTGAGACATTCCCGGCCGGAATGTTGCGATGATTTGATTCTGGATGCAATAGCGGGAACCATCGGAGAATTTATGCAAAACACTTATGACCATGCTGTACTCGATTCTTTCGGACAAGAACCCCCGCTTGCTGATGACCGAATGGAATGGGTTGTCCACGCAGAATTCGTTCCGGAAACACGCGTTACTCATATTAGCTTTGTCGATCTGGGAGTGGGTCTTTTAGGGAGCATTATTCTAAGGAATAAAGTGCTCGCTACTCAACTTGCCATAGGTATGAAAAACGATTCGGCAATTGTAGGAAAAATCATGCGGGGCGAAATTAAAGTACCTTCGCGAACTGGAGACCCCCGTCGCGGTGTTGGGTTGCCGTTGATTCACAAACACTATGAATCTAAGCACATCGGCCGCCTCATCGTCATTTCAAACCGCGCATTCGTCGATTTCGAACGCGCAGGGCAGCCGCGTGATCTCAGAATCCCATTTCCGGGCACTTTCATGTATTTCGAAGTCAGACCAACCGATGGCCAGCCAGCTTGAGGTCATATATTTGAAAGATTTCGCTCTTTCCCCAGGGGGCCGCGATGTTGCTGGAGGCCCCAATTCTGGAGAACAGTTTCTAAAAGAGGTTTTGGAACCAGCCTTCCTTCGTCATCGCCACGAGGAGGGTTACATTCTTGTTAATCTCGATGATGCGGCACCCGTGATTTCATCTTTCCTCTATGCTTCATTCGGTGAGCTTGCAGTAAAATACGGTGTCGATGAGGTAGAAAAGAAAGTACACGTTCTTTCTACTCAGGTCCCGATGCGCGTAACAATGGTTCAGAATCAATACGACAAGGTGCGGAAGAGGTCGTAATGCTCGCGAAGCAGCTTGCTACAGGCATTGCATGTCTGCTCGGTGTTGTGACGATTTGCCTCATGGTCAACATGACCATGAAACAGGAATATGATCCCTTCGTCATAATGGGCCTGGTTATTAATGCCATTGTGGCATACCTGCTCTTTCAATTTACGCAACGTGCGGATTTTGGTAAGAACCATAAACTCCTACTCGTCGCCGATATTCAATCTATTATTGAATCGTTGAATAGACTGCAAACTGACGTGCTAACGAATTCCGACTTTGGTATTAAACAGCGCGGGTTAGCTTTGGAGGAAATTTCTATTACCATCTCCGATCTGAAGGACGTAGCCGAATGCTCGGCTATTGATTTAGCCACGCTGTCTCTCGACAATATAGGACCGCTCTTCCTTTCTTATATGGACATCGTAACCTCGGATTTTGAAAGGACACTACCAAACCGGTTGTCAGAGACGTTCCTAAGCGAGTTGACCACTGCGTACCGTATCCTTCGCTCTGCGTTGCTAAGACTTCGCCTTGATATTCATTCTTCCAGTTTAAGAGATTTCTGACAATGGCCACTTGTCTCATAGACAATGGTGAGTCAGCCGGGTTATGCCGTAAATTTTCTACAATAATTTCCCCTATTCGGCCCCAATATCCTCCTCAGCCGCGCGCTTGAATGTTAAGCGTCCCAGCGTTAAATCCGGGAGCGGAGGCGGTGCCAAAAGTCTGCCCAGTAGTGCTTAGCATGCCTCGCTAACATCCCATACACGCGTTGTTGTGGGTTCCTTGCAATCTTAAATTGATCTCGTTTATGAATCCGCCTACAATGGTAGCCCGCGCACACCGATCATTCCAGAATGGATTGTCAGCCCGCAAAAATACATTCGGAATTTGGAAATCTCACCCCCCAATACCCACCCATTTGGGATGATCCCTCTAGTGATTGGAAAACGCGTCCCATGCTAACCGCGCAATTCGGGCAATAAGGTTCTCACCACGTTCATAGCCACCTTTGAAATCGGAGACGAACACAACGATCGCGAAGTGGCGCCCATTCGGAAGCGTCACAATGCCGATATCGTTTGTTGCCGCGATGAGATCGTAATTCCGGGCCGATGATCCCGTTTTGTGAGCGACGACAGCACCTGCCGGCAACTTGCCCTTGATTCTGTTCTCCGAGTTCCCGGATCCCGTCATAAGCCGCAGCAGATACACCGTGTGCAATGAATCCAGCACCTGACCCTCATAGAACCGCTTGAGCAACCCAAGCATCGCGGCCGGCTTGCACCAGTTCGAATATTGAACGCTCCAACTCTTTCTCATCTGCCGCTCCGTTGCTACGATCGCGATCTCCGAGACGCCGAGGCTATGCACGTAGTCGTTCACGGCGTGCGTCCCACCGACGTATTTGAACAACAGGTCGCACGCGATATTATCGGACTCGGAAACGCAATAGTTCAGTAGTTCATCGATCGAAAGATCGACACTCTCTCCGAAATACTTCCGCGACATCGGGCTCATGGTGTTCGTATCCAGATCGCTTTTCGCAATATGGACCTTCGTCGCAAGAGTGTATCTGCCCTGCTCGATCTGATACAGCACGCATAGCGCAAGTGGAAATTTATAGGTACTCTGCATGGGGTACTTCCGCTCGCCGTTTAGGACGATGCTGTCCCGGAAGTCCAACCCCTCGATCGCAACGCCGACCCTGGCGCGAGAGGTATCGACCACTCGCTGAATCGCGGAGCGCAACGCCGCGTCTTGCTGAGAGATCGCCGCGACTGGCAATCCGAGGATCGCAGAGGAAAGAAGAACGAATCGAATCAGGCGATTAAGCTTAGTCACGTTCCGTCTGTTGCTAAAAAATGTTGTTCCCGCAAATCCGTCCGTTATTAATTTAGTGCCATGACCCAGAAATTGAAATCCAGAGTCGAGGCGTAGGCTCCTCTTGCAATGCCCCGCGCCGCAGCAAGAAAAAATCAAGAGGCACGAGGGGACGGCATAAACCGCTTCGGCGGAGGCATCATGTATCCGCAACATAGCTCCCAAAGTAATGTATTAGTAACCCTGCTCGTTACTCCCCTCCCCTCCCGCACCAATAATCTTGAAAACCATTCATTCTAAACTTATTACATGAGAGAATTGAGGACCGAGATTACAATCGATGCGCCGGAGGAGAAAGTTTGGTCCATATTGGTAGCAACAGGCGGGTACGCGGAGTGGAATCCGTTTATCACTTCGATCGAGGGTGAACTGGCTGTCGGCACGAGGCTCCGTGTCCGCATCGAGCCGCCGGAGAGCAGGCCGATGACCTTTCGGCCACACTGTTTAGAGCGGACCGAATCCAAAAAACTGAGATGGCTCGGTTCGCTGGGGATAAAGGGGATCTTCGACGGTGAACATATCTTCGAACTCGAATCCCTGGGGACTAATAGGACACGTTTTATTCAGCGGGAGAAATTTAGCGGCATTTTCGTACCACTACTCTGGAGCAGTGTTGCGCCAAACACGCTCCGTGGTTTCGAAGCAATGAACCAGAAATTAAAATCCCGAGCCGAGGTGTAGCCTCCTCTTGCAACGCGCGGAACGCTGCCCCACCCTTGGGAACGGCAAACGAAAGCTTACGCTCGAAATGATTCGCACCCTTCACGAAAAACTCAATATCCCCGTCGAAAGCTTGGTGGCGAAGTATTGATGGCGTGATGAGGGGTTGCCCCCGCCGGGACCGGGAACCGTTCTCGATGGGCGCGGTGCTGCCAGTTGGATCCAGCTATGCTCAGCACTATTGTAAGGCTTCGTTGAAAGGCATGTTCTTTCTCACTTGAACAGTGTCAAATCTCAATGTTGCACCCTCTATCGCATCTTTAACTACGGTGCAGCGATATTCGTATTCGCCGTGACCTGGGATATAAAATTCCAATTCATATTCCTTATACTTATCAATGTGACTGAAGATTTCACGTCTCATTACGCTCCTCTCAACAATAGTCGTTTGCCCTCGAAATTGTTGTGCACGAACAGGATCAAACACGCTCTCATTCATCATTACGTCGAGCCTTAAACAGATTTCCGCGTCATTCGCGATATTATTTCCTTTGATTCGAAATATAACCTTGTAATTACCGGGTTTACCAAAATCATTCACGTAAGGACCATAGATTGTGCAATCTCCTTCACTATCTTTTACTTTTATATCGCTCCATTCCCAGGCCTTTTTGCTTGCCGCATTTGCATCCGCATCCGAGACTTCATGGCCAAAAGAGTGGCGAAGTTTTCCCTTAATAGTTCCAGATTCGTAGCAATCATATTGATGAATCAGAGAACGGCCAAATTTCCAAATATAGAAAAGCTTAAGTAGAGAGCGCAGTAATAAAGCACCTACTGCGCCGAGGAAAGCGAAAATCCAATCAGTCTCCGACTTCCCACCCGTTTGGACGGAATGCATGATACTGTCTTTACATGCCTGCGTAAATTGAAGTAATAACATATAAGGTAAAACTGCATAGGGTTCGGTTTCTGGAATCAGTCCTTCGATGGCATGGATTCGGTGCATCCACCCCTCCTAACATATTTTTGATAACCGAGTAGTCCCTTATGCCGATTGCTCCCCGGCTCGGCATTCTTGATTTTTTCTTCAAATGCAGGAGTCGTCGATAATGAATTATTGAGAATTCGTAAGCCAGTGTATTCAATTGGTCCGATTTTACTTCGAGTCTTTTTTCGTTTTGGTTTTTGGCCATATCGACGAATTGCAGCTATACTCAGACCAATCCGATCATTGAGGATTGGGCGAGAGTCAGAGGCGATAATATCGTCCATTACTCGCCGAGTTGATGGCCCCATAATGGCAGCAATCTCTTCGTCGAGCGGCTCAAGCACAAGATTCACGATGTAACTACTAGTCGAAACTCCTTGCGGAACCGATCCCTTGAACGTGGTCAAGCGGGTAAGATAGCGTGCCACAGTGAATGAAAATCCTCGACGGATAAACATGTCATAGACCATCTGACTTGTGATTGAAGGGAAGCAATCGGTGAGATCAGTCTTCCAATGATACTTTTTGCCTCGATGCGCATTTGCTGCTCTTACATGATCTCTTCCTTTAATTCCGCCATATGCATACGGAGACCGGATCATGTGAACCAAAATTCGCTCCTTAATCTGAAACTGCAAGTAGCGAAGAGCCCCTTGGCTCGTGGTTATTGGCCGCTCCTTTGTCGTTCCATTTGCGCTGGTCGTTTTCTCTAATCGAGTGTGATAGTAACGATCTACATCGTTACATATAAGTTCGAGTTCTTCGATGGCGATTCCACGCAAAATGAAGAGCAAATGGCGAATCGACTCAACTGACCCCTTCGAGTTCAAACAATTTTGCAAAGGCCGTCCGGATTTTCGGCCTAATCTTAACGAATTCTTTCCGCCGTGTTGATGTGACATCTTCAGGTTCGAGCGCCAGCGCGAATACTAATCCGATTGGTACATGAAGCTCCCTCGCGATCACGCGAAGCGCTTGCTGCGAAGCTTCCCGTTTGTTGTTCTCTATTTTTGATAAGTAAAAAACCGACATTCCGGCACGTTCGGCAAGAGTTTTTTGGGTTAATTGTCTTGCCTCGCGAATCTCCTTTATAACTTTGCCAATATCCATTAAAAAAACTAGGTTAGTGCTCGGGTTGCTACAATTGTCACATTAGTCGATAAGAAGTCCGTCGATTCTTTCAAGAATCTTAGGGTCTGCGAAAAAGCGCACGAATGACGATAGCAATTTCTTCGCTTCCATTTCTGGAATCTTAAAATCGCTTCGACTTTCGGATGCCTGAAATAGCTCGTAGAGCCAATCAGGAACCTCATTATCCTGGCCCGAAAGCGAGTCCCTAACTCTTGAAATAATTGACTCAGCAAAAGCTGAGCCGACTAGGTCTTTAAGTACTAGGTTCATTGAATTCTCTCCTTTCTAAGACAGCAAATGCCGTCTGCCCTGGCGACAGCCGCCGTACGGAGAGATCGCTGAACACACACCTAATTTTCTGCCCACAATGCCTTCACATCCGTTTGTCCATCATTGGTTACCAATGAGGTCCACGACGTTTCCAAAAGTTAACAAGAACTTCTGTAGTCACGTCCAAAATGTGAAGAGTTACGGTGCCCATAATCCGGTGCAACAGTCACGGGTCAATAGACCAATAGCTATGGCAAGCGAACCAGTTGGCATCCATACCCAGCAATGTGCGGCAATACGATGGCCTTGCGGCCCTGCACGCTTTTTTAGGCGCGCTTCAATGGTCATGGTAGCTTTCGTCGGTAGAGATTATCAATGAACTTAGCGATACAAATATACGAAGAAGTTGTCCTCTTGGTGCAACATTGTCGAAGATTGTGGATAAGTTTTTTTTATCCACACTCCCGTTGCTCACGCCAATTCCACCGTAATCCGTTTCGGGTCATAATATCTTCGCGGGCACTATGCCGGGGCGGATTGCGTAGTGTGCGGCGATGGGAATCAGATGTGGAATCGTAGGCTTGCCAAACGTCGGGAAATCGAGGCTGGAGTAACGCTCCGTTGGACGTAGCATTCATTCCCTCGCCTACACCACGGTGCCGAAGAGCGCTCCGATTCCGGCGGTCACCGCGAGCGCGAGCGCGCCCCAGAATGTGACGCGCAGCGCGCCCTTCACCATGCTCGCGCCACCCGTTTTAGCGGCCACCGCGCTGAGCAGTGCGAGGAACACGAGCGGTGCACTGGAAACCGAGAAGATCAGTAACCCCACTGGAACGATAAGAACGGTCAGCAACGGCAATGCAGCGCCCGCAAAAAAAAGAAACTGCCGATGAGCCGGAAGGTTCTACACCTTGCTGGTATCCCCTAAAGTCTCAATGAGGCGGTTTGTTTCGATCTCACGGATCTCGATGACTGCAGGCACAAGTTGCGCCTGCAGCCCAAAAGGAGCGAGCAATTTCGTGAGAGTTTCGGGTCTGGGAATGTACTTTCCACTGACATATTCCTGAACTCGCTGGTACTCGAAACCGGCTTGATCCGCGTATTGGCGAATGTTCCATCCTTTTTCATTCATAAGCCGGTCCAATAGGGTTCCGATTTGACCACTCGGTGATCGTTTTCTTCCAGGGCCGCCGCGTTTTAAATTCGGATGTGCGAGTTGCTTATCCATTAATGTCAGTGTAACATCGATTCATGTCAATTGGTCAACATTTAGGGCACAATCGAATTTAAGTACGAGTCCCGTGCCAATGAAATCGTACCGTTTGCATTGTACAAAAAGTTTTGGAGGGGTTCCCGCCCTCACGTTGGAACGGTTTTTTCAAGGGGACTCCCCCCGCGAAAACGGGCAGGATCAGCACTTTTTTTGGCCATTTATGGAAAGATTTTGCTGAACAGACCGAATGGTTTGTGTCCAAAACGCTTCCTCTTCTTCGAATAGCTTCCCTTCGAGCAACATTGAATGGCGTTTATAACTCGCGCCCAGTTTATTTGCTTCTGCCTTGTTGATTCCCAATGATTTTAAGCCCGCGTTCGCGCGTAAGTCCTCCACGAGCGAGTTCCCCAACATGTTGGAGCAAAACCCGGCACGTTTCCCGAACAAATGCGTGTCCGAATTAACATGATATAGCTGTGTTAATTCGAGAACACTGAGTGTTCCTGATTTAGTGCAGTTGCTCGTTTGCCTCCCTCAAAAGCCTCGTATTTAGTGCATTGATCGAATTGGCATGACATTGCTACGACAATTGACAGAACCTTGAAAATCGGACCTGTCGAACGGCATACCAACGCGGTGAGATCCGACAAAAGTAAAACCGAAACCGATCCGAATTTCAACAGCGCGACCCTTTCAGGAATACGCTCCACTTGAGGGCGCGAACAGTACGGAAACGGGTCAGCACTTCATTGAAAATCAATCGGAACCCCTGTCGGGGGAAATCCGGCGGCGAATAAAAGGCGTGCTCTCGGTGCCAGAAAAAGGCGAGGATTTTCGGAATGACATACCGAAAGGAGCTAAGTAAGGTGACACGCGAAGAAAGCCAAACATCTTGGGCGGTTGCGAGATAAAGACTTCGCGTCCGCTCGCTAACGGGTGCCAGCATTGCCCAGCAGCTTCCTGCGGACGAAAACGAGTTGCTTGGACTATTAATGCGAGAACTTCACGGAATCAATATGCAGCTTACGCAACCATACACTATCAAACTGGCCGAATCCATCCGGCGGGTCTTTCCTTCCATGGAGTGGCGCCGGGCGCTTGCGATAGCGCGCTATTACCACAACCCCAACCGGCCAGTGCACCTTATTAAACATGTCCATTCAGGAACGGAATGGATTGAGTGCCTTGTGGCGGCGCACGTGCGCCATAACAAGACCGATTACGGAACTCGGTATCCAGCCAGTATTATGCTCCAGAACTCAAAGGGTGCGCCCGCAAAGCGGTTCAGAACGAAATTAGCATGTACCTCACTCGATGGAAACAACTGCCATGAAAACAACCGACGACAAAATCTTGCTTGGGCGGGATGAACTTCCGCTCGCTTCGCTCCTGAAAATGCTACGTGCCGCGCAAGTCGTATGCGGGGGCATAGACGAATTGGAGGAACAGAAATGATTACTATTCGACCCATCGGACTTGGATACCAAGATACAGCGAGGCAAACTATCCGAATATATTTAGACCGTGAGACTGATTCGTCGTTTATCGGCCAGATCGAATGGCAACGCGAAAGATTAGAACGTTGCGAAGTCACTTTCCCCAAATATGCGTGGGAAAAGGCAGAATAGCTGCGGTAGCATTTCTGCCAACATCATTGCCAGGTTCTCCGCCGCACTTTTAAAACTTACCACTATCATAAACGAAACCCACGATGGACGTAATTCTAACCATTCCCGGCGAGTCCGGCGTGTACCACTTCGAAACGTTCGCGCCGAAACGGCCCGATCCGTTCCAAGGCCGATGGACGTTCGAAGAACGAAAGACGCGCCATCGGTCCAGGCTCTACACGTTGCCGGAATTGCCTAAGCGCGAACAAGAACGCGCCGCTTGGGAAGCGATCCAGGCCGATTTCCCGGCAACTCCGCGGGCCTATTTACTCCGCGAACTTGCAAAAGGAATGAAACTTGCCAAAAAAGACGCCGACCGTTCCGTGTTCGGCTCCCATCTACGCCCTTCGGAGCGTTCACGCAATTATCTTTCCAGTGACGGCCAACCGTTCGATTTATACATTTCTGAATGTATCGCCGACTTTTATCCTGATTCCTATTCATGGAGCGGCGAACGCTTAGGCGACGTGGAAAGCGAATGGCTTTCCGCGCTCCACGATATCGTTCAGGAAGTTCATTCCACAAAGGCCGCACGGGAATTGCTCATAGTCGCGTACCTGAAGCAGCACGGCCCATCCTACGAGGAGCCGCACAGAACAGTCCTGCCAGAATCATCCGCTCCTGTTTGGGACGAATTTGCACCGGCATTTTAATTTATCTAATCAATTTCGACAATGGAAACAACCCTGCAAGCACTCAGCAGGAATGTAAAAGTCAGATTAAACTGACGGGCCAAAAGGCCCGTAGCAAAGCAGGACGGAGGAATTGATGGAAGCAGACCAATCCTAATTTTTTCATTCATCATTAACCATTCCCCACGATGAACCAAGACGAACAACTCCGCGCCGATTTAGAAACGGCGATTCCAATTCTTCGCGCCTTCCATGCCACGACGCGAGATTATGAGATCAAAGCGGCGCTCTCGAAGGTGCGTAAACACTTCGAAGAAGCCCTGCGCTACGGGTGGAGCAGCCAGGTTCCCGAACTGTACGCTAACGCAAAAAACGACCCACGATAACCCTTAACCACGATGAAACTTATTCCTTATCCAGACGCCGAAAAGCCCTGCGGGTTCCACACCGACGATCCGGCTGCACTTTATCTCTACGCGAAAAAAGGCGCGGTCGAGCCTCCCGAAGAATTCCAGGCCGTGTATTTAGCAGCCCGCAGGGGAAGCGGAAGTCAAACCACGATCAAGTTCCGGGACCTCGAGTTCATGGCTCCGGCGCTCTTCGGGGAACCGCGGCCCTCGAAAGTCACGAATTCGAATTGGACCGGCGATGCCTATAAATTCGCGATTTACCGCAACACCAACAAGTACGGCCCTCCCATTGTCATTCTCCGAACGGACGGCGGCGGCTTTTATGCCTATGCGATCCGCGACCTCTGCGACATCGAATTGTGGGAATTGTTGACCGCACAACTGCCGCACGAACGGTTGTGGGACTTGTGCATGGAACTTACACGAACCTACGAGTGCGGCATCGAGGACGGGCGAACGGAAATTACGACGGCCTTCCTCGATGGGAGTCTCAAGAAAAAGAAAGTGCGCGGGCAAGAGAGCTACCGCGTCGTTATTGAACGCAATTAAACAGCCACGATGAAAACATACGAAATTTATTTCCACGATTTAAAACCGGAACTCCAACAGAAGATCGTCCGGGAACGCGGTTACGAATCGGTCGCGGAATACTGCGACAATACGAACGAGGAGATCAGCCCTTTCGCTGTCGTCGAAACTTACGACAAGGGCGAAGAGCCGCGGGAAGCGAGGACGACCACGATGCTTAACGCCATCCTCATTCCCGACCTGTTCGATCCCGCGAGCTACGGCCTGTTTAACGACGCACAGGGAACCCCACTCGCCACGATCCGCACCCAGGACGGCCAGCTCTACGCCTTCCACGCCGAGACCGGCAAACTCCTTACCAAGCGCGAGAATGCAAAGGCCGGGACGGATTTACTCGCCTTCGCCGAGCACGTCCGGCACATGCTCGAAGAGCCGCGCCAGGCCCGGCAGGAAATGACCGTCTCCCTCGGACTTTTTTGATTCCCCGTTTACCACGAAAGGAACCAACCGTGACATTCCGTAACGACTGGAAACAACATCCAGAACCCTCCGCAGGCCACATGCTCTTCTGGGTTTGTTTGGAACATAGCGACGGGCGCCGGATTGAAACCTACTGCCAGGCCCGAACGCAATCGCAAGCCGACCGCGCAATCCGCAACGAGTGCGAGGGAACCGGATGGCACTTAGCCTGTACCGTTCGCGCCAAATCAATCACGGTGACCAATCACACACCCACTAAAGGAAAACACCCATGAGACATGAGGTTTGGGAAAACGGCACCGCCCAAGAAATTACCGAGGCGCAAGCCCTAGCGTTGCTTGCCAAAGATATTATTTATCCCTGCGAGGAGCATTCCTCCGCCACGCAAACCGTCTATCACATTCACTCTGACCGAAGCTGGAACGATATTCCAGAACCGAAAGGAGAACACCCATGACCTACAAAGAAGCCGAAAAAGTTCTCGAAAAGCACGGCACATCGAATGCCACAGGTGACGCGCTCACGGCTATGAATGCCGATTGCATAGAGTACCACTACTCTCTTTTTGCAATGGCTTCCACCGCCGGAAAACACCGGCTTGCCCCAAAGCTATACACATGGGCGCAGCGATTCGGGTACAACCTTTTCGAGATTTACCGCGCGCTTGGGAAAGAGGCTCAGGCGGCGCGAAAACGCGGGGAAGTCCTCGCGCCGGAAATCCACTGGATCGTTTGGAACGCCGTGCTTGGAAACGAGCCGCTTCCAACGACACTCACATTCTGAAAGGAGAACACCGACCATGCCACGAACGAAAACGACGAAGCCGAGTTCCTCCGCCTATCGAGATAGACCGACTTTCCGAGGCCCGAACTTCACTTATTTGGAAGGCGAGACGCTACTACGGCGCAACATCGGAGCGCAGTACTTCGGGTTCCGATTCGGCGGCTTTCTTATCTTTCCGATCAGCGACGACGACAACGAAACGCGCTTCTCGATCAGCTTTGCTTCGGAATACGAGCGCGACAAATTTATCAAAGCACAAGGAGTAAAATAACCATGCCAACAAAAACAGCATTGCACTTTTCAGACATTGCCAACGGCCGCGACGATCCCCCAGGAGTACCGGCAGAGCATACACCGACACCGTGGTTTATCAAGCACCCATGCTCGCCTGGGAAAGACTACGATTGTGAGGATGTTTCCATTCGTTCGGACGAACGCGGCCAACTGGTAACCAAGGTTCGCCGTCGCTTCCCAAACGATGAAGGAGACGCTGCCTTCATCGTCCGCGCCGTCAACAACCACGATGATTTAGTGCTGATTGCCGAAAAGCTTCTCTACTTCACAACACAGGACCGGAAGCCGATGGGCATCGAACTGGATTTTGTCCGAGACACCCTCGCCAGAGCGAAAGGAGAGAAGGCACGATGAAACGAATACGCCGTCCTTTTGAATGGCGCAAAATGTCCGTCCAATCGCGGGATTGGTATTTTGTCTATAAAAGCATCGGCTGTTCCTCCGATAGCCGGTGTAAACCAATCCCGCGTAACACTTTATTAGAGAAGCGAACAAAAGCGAAAGGAGAGCCACGATGAACTTCGAACTACGCAATCTCAAGATAAATGAAGCGTTCAGCGAGGAGACGACTTGTTTTATCGCGACCTTATACATCGATGGGGTGAGAACCGCCGAATGCAGAAACGACGGGCACGGGGGCATGACCCTGATTCAGCCGCTCCCCGGCAAGCGTGACGTGCAGCAGGAAGCGGAAGCGTATTGCAAAACGCTCCCGCCGATACACCTTCAAACCATCGACATTCCATCCGATTTAGAATCGGTCGTCGACCTGTTAGTCGATAAGGAACTGAAACGCAGGTTTTGGATGAAACTCCAAAAGAGCATGGAGAAAAAACTTGTCATTCAAAAAGGCGACAAAGTTTACACGATCGGATGGGGAAAACAAAAATTGCCGACCTTCCGCCCGCAAAGCTCCAGGGCGCTATCGAAGGGTACACGATCCTCAACACCAATCTACCACCACGATGACACGCAAACAAAAATGGTATCGAAGCCGCCGCGCGCACCAGAAGAACAACGGCCGCCATGCGATGCAACTGGCTGAAGCAAAAAAGCTCCGGGAGGAAGCCGCAGAGTGCGGCGAGTATCTGTTCTGGCCATATCTTTGCGGACCCATCGATATAGCGCACAAAATACGCTTCGATGAAATCTGCGCTCGCTTTCCACTTACAACCTCATAAGGAACTCCACGATGACCTGGCATAAACTCGATGCGTCTTTAGACTTACCGCCGGCGCTTCCGGACCATGACTATCCCGAGAGCGCCATCGTCCTTACTGCGTGGTGGCAAAAGCGCGGGAACGAAGCACTCCCTTGAAATGGCAAAAAACTCGCCATCTGGCTTTCAGTACACCTACGCCCCTGACGATAGTATAAGAGTTGGAAACGACGACCCTTCAGCGAGAACCATAGGAGATTCTTCAATGAGAACGAGCTTAATAGCGGAGCAAAAAAATGAACAAGGCACACATTTATCTTCGGGTCTCAAAAGAAGATCAATATGATCCCGGACACGGTATTGACGCACAAGAGCGCGATTGTCTGATTTCTGCTGGCAGACTTGGTATCACAGATAATGCCAGTATCCTACTTTATCCGGACCGAGACGTCAAAAGCATTACGGAAATACACAAACGTCCCCAGTTGACACGTTTGCTTTCGGAGATCGGTGCAGGGGACTATCTCATTTATCAGCATCGTGATCGCCTCGCACGCGATCCCGATATCACGAAAATTATTACAAAAATTGTGCATGGCAAAAAGGCTTTTTTGTTCGATGCGCGACTCGGCATCGTTAAGGACGAGCCGGAAGACATACTCCTCAACGGCATTCTCGATCTCCATGCGCAGTATGAACGTCAGCAGATAGCCCGCCGATGCAAAGCTGTTTCCGCCATGCTCAAGGCCAAAGGGGTATGTTATGGCACGGTCCCATATGGTTTCGCTCTATCGCGGGACAAAAAGCTTATACCTGATCTGCGAGAGCAAGCGGCCATTGAGTATATCGTTCAGCTGTCAGAGGCAAACATTGCGACTCGTACGATAGCCACGATGCTGAACGAAGCTGGCTATCGAACCAGAGGTTCCCGCAAACTTGGGACTGATCTCGCAAGTGGGAACAATGGCGGAAGCTGGACAAAAACGCAGGTCATTCGCATTCTTCAACAATTTTCGTCGCGGCACTAAACCGAGATTTGAATGCATTCCCGCGTGGAGGGCTTGGAAGGTTTACACGATTTGATTTTTGCGGGTATCTCTGGTCATTCCTGCGGATCGAAAAACCGCTCAACGTGTTTTGTCTTCGGGAATTTCTTTCACCAATTCAGTTAGCGTAGTTTTTAGAGCCCTCGCGATTTTAGCGAGATTGTCTACACTGATATTCTCCTGCCCCAGTTCGACCGTGCTCAAATAACCCGAAGTCAATTTGGTCTGACGGGCCAATTTCTCCTGCGTCCATCCTTTGGCGAGACGAAGGGTTCGGATGTTCTCTCCAATGACTTTTCGGTGGGTCACCCATATTTTTACTTATTTTTGTTGCTACCGATTCACGATATATCTGGAATCGACAATGTACTTCATTCCTAAAAAACGACCGATCTCATGCGGAAAGTAACACGGGTCACATTGGACAGCATAATCGTTTTGAGCGGTTCCATCCGAGCAAAAGGCTTGGCGGATTTTCCTACCGAAGCTGCTTTTCGCACCATTCTGATCTCTGTATTTTATTAAACCCGATGAAAAAATCTGTTTTTCTGCTGATCTTAGTTGCTTTGCCTCCGAGTGTATTGCTTTTCCTTGGCGGTTGCATAGTACCGCGAGAAATTAGTCAATCTGCATGTTTAGATCCCGAGTACCTGCGGCTTAAAACGATCCCGATCGATTCCATGACGCCGCGCCAGTATGCGTATTTTTCGCTGAAAAACAAAGAATGCGAGGATGCAATGGCTACCGCAAACATGGTGCACCAACAAGAGGTATGGTGGCAAGAGAATCTTCTACTTGATTTTGCGATCCTGGTAGGTATTTTCTTTTTGGGAAAAATATTAACGACATTTTAAAATAACGTTCTGCTAAAAAATATCTTTGTTACCATGAGAATATTCGCTATCATTTTCGTCGTCGTCTTCATCACAGGGTGCGGCAACTCATCGTCATCGAACAATCAATCGGCAACGCTTTCAATCAACGACATTGCCGGAAACTGGGAAGCTGATACTGGAGAATATCGTCTTTCCCTCGGCGCGAATGATACGGCGTCAATCTCCGAGAAATTCAATGATCAAGAACCAACTACCTATGCCCCTATCATACTCCACGATGACAGTGTAATAGTCTTTTTTCCATCTGCAGACACACTTATTCCCGGCGGTCGTGACAGCAATCATTACGGACCGGACACGCTTCGGCTTCGGGCATTTATTAATCATATTCACGATAGTCTGGCAGGAATCCATGGAGGGCCTTCTCACATCACATTCTATCGTCATTAGCAATCAAAGAATAAAGGCCAACATCGTACCGTTGTCAAAACTTTCGATTTTCGGGTTCCTCTATAAGGCGACCCGTTGAGGCGTTCGTCATGCAGTAACATGACAGATTTCGACGCGATACAACAGGACTGGGTTTACCCCGAGACCACCTCCCGGCGGAGCCGGGACTCAACGCCATCGAAAGCGAGATTTTAGGTATCTCTTGGGGCTTTTTACGTTAAGTTTCTTTTTTTTACAAAAGAAATCCCGAGCAATCCCGCTCCGGGTCAATGATAGAAATGGCGCAACTGACATGAAAATAATCGAACCTGGATTCGCCGCAAGCTTTCATCCCTTGATTACCTCGTTTAAAACTTCCATTACCTTCAGATCGAGTTCGCAAATCAGTGGATTTGGCTCCCTTCCGGGCGAGCAGGATGCGAGTGAATAAACATGATTTCGCATGTTCCTTTTGACGTGTTTGCTTATCACCGGCTCACTCGCGATTTCGTCCAGGATGGCCATAGGACCGCCCATTTCCTGCATACCGATCCATTGCAGTATTTCACTCATCGCGCGGCAATTTCTGAACGCCGCGTGTCCATCCATAGTCCGTATGTCAAACTTCTTGATCTGAGTATACTTATTCGCCCAATGCTGCGCCAGTAGCTTGTGGAACTCCGGCTTGCACAACTCCGCGAAGGAAACACACCTTCCGTCCTTCGGCCATCCTAATTGTGCTTTGGCGTAACGTTTTAGGTACACTTCAATTTTTAGTGCTGACATGTGCGAAGGGATCAATGCGTTCACGAGCATTCTCTCCGTGCTTGACATTTCCAGCAGCTTGTCGTAAAGTCTCACGATTTGCTGGGCTGTTTTGTAGGTAATGCCATTTCGCTCGTAAGGAAGTCGGAGAAAGTCGGAGAGCCCTCCAAGGCAGGCAAGATATTCTTTGACGCGATGTGCGACTAGTAGTGAGGTGCCGAACTCGAAATTCCAAAGATCAACGTTATCTGGAATGACTTTGAAAAGTTCGCAAATTTCCTCGACGACTTCCACCGTTCCGTTAAGACCCATGCCGAAAAGGTTTTGACCCTGGCCGAATTTTGGAAGACTGCCCTCCCCGACCCAACTTTCACCCCTCTGCTTTATTTGAAGGGTCTTTAGTTTGCCGGAGATCATTACCTCGCCCGTACTCTTATCCAAAGTCTCTTTCACGTCTGAGAGGACGGATTCCATTCCAGCTGATGTGTGCCCGCTCCGAAAGCAGAATTTCACTTTGTCCATACCGAAGGACGGTCGCTGATCCGAGCGATTTGACATACCCTTGTTAGTTAGGTGAATTAGTTGCGCGTTTGCGGCTGGGTCGCGGTACCACGATCTTCGTGGCCGCACTCGCTGTAATCTCGGACTTGGGTGTAATCCGACGCGACGTCAGAAAGGCGTCCAAGTCCTCGCGTTTGAACGAGATTAGCTTGCCACCGCCGGTTCTAAAATAGGGAATGGAGCGACTGGAACATAACCGTCGCAACCAGTGAATTGAAACCCCTAAATATTCTGCCGCCTCACCCGATGATAGCGGCTTTGTATTTGAGGAATCGACATGTATTGCGTCGATTTTCGCTTCGATCTCTCCCAGTCGCGAAAGTAGGATGTCTATGTCTGCCATTTGGTGTGTGTTCGTTCACACAACATAAGGGAAAAGATGAGAGAAAGCTAACCAAGTTTTTCCGAAGTATTTTCGAAGCTAAATCGAAGTGAAACTAATTCACGGCGCAGGATTGCAGAAAATCTCGCAACCGAATGGATCCTGGAGACCGAGTGCGCTTGTAGGCGGGATTATCGTCCCGAGCCCCGTCATAGGCTCCCTTGACATCATCTTCCGAAAGAGGGTTGACCCCTAATTTTCCGTGCTCGTTGGGTTCCTCAATTGACAATCCAGCCTCAGAGATTTTTTTATACTGATAACGACCTACGATTAATTTCATTTCCTTCCCGTCGCGAATGAAGAATCCGAGGTCGGTGCGGGTTCCAATCCAAACGCGTTCTCGCGAAAACTTTAGTTCGATTAGTTTCCTATTCACACGTTCCAAATTTTCTCGCCATCCATCCATGCGATGCCACACTTCCTCGAACAGCAGCCGCGGTTCGGCTTTCGAAGGTTGTTGTTTTGGCTGAGCGTATTCATTTGTTTTCTTTTCAAGCCACCGTCGCAAAGCAGGCACTTGCGAAGAATCAAGTGCCACATCGTGGCTTTCCCATCTCAGTTGCTGATCCCTCTCGAATTGCCAAGGCTCTGGGAGAGTAGCAAGAACGTCTCCCAGGAATTCAAGCTTTGCCTCGGGCAAATCCATTTCATCGAGATCACATTCATACAGCGCCTGTGCTGCTTTCAATCGAAGGGGGCTGTTCCGCGTTGACATGGCTTCTGTCCGTAGCTTCTCTGCGAGTTCCCGCTTTTCAAAGCGCAGAAATTGGACTTGCGCATTTTCGGGAAGCTGGCTTGCAAAGCGCTCGCTTTGTCGATCACTTAAACGGGGCCAAAGGTTTTCGCGAACCCCAACGTCGAGTAAAATGTCGAATATGATTCGCGCCGCATTGGCATTGGCACTGGCATTGGCGTCGGCGTCACCGTGAGAAGTTAATGTCGCCCAAAATTGCCCGAGGGAGTCTACGTGGCCGGGCGCGTATAGTCCCGCATATTTGCGCGATTGGAGATCGTTTAGAATTTTTTTACGGAGTTCTGGCTGCGTCACGTAGCAATCCTTCAGGAACCAAATCACGAGCGGTGTGTCGCTGAGGAAGCTGGCGATTCGTTTCGCCTCCGGCCATTTCTCGAACGTGGGCCACCCGGGTCGGGTCTTTTGAACAACATTTGCAATTGCTGAGTAAACGTGGTCGAGGTATTCTGAAGGAACTGGTTCACCATGGGAGCTAATTTCTTCTCTCCATAAGAATATGAGTAGGCATTTTCCGAACTTTTCGAATTCTTCATGACTCAGGATGTCTTTGTCGGATAACAACCCCTCAAGGGTTCCGGTCCTTTGCTCCCCATCTAAAAGAATATCGACTTCGCAACGGATTGCGGGAGATAGCCTTTTGCCATCCGCATCTAATTCCCATCCTTGCAAAAACCGAATTTTCACAACGCGACACCTTTGGGTATCCAAACCGTCGGCAGCGCTTACCGACTTTTGCCAGAGTTCTTTTGTCGTAAACGTTCCATCATCGGGAAAGGTCACCACTTTTGGATTTGACTCCTTCTCAAGAATGATATGTGGAACTTGCGATCGCGTGTCACGACGCTTCGCCTCCCGCTCATTAGGATGCGCGGTGGACTTGCGGGGTCTGTGGCGCTTTGCAGGCTTCAACCTCGCCTCAGATTGCGGTCGTTTCGTCATTGCCACTCGAAAAGAAATCGATTTTTGGCAGCACGTCAATTGCTCGCTGCTTCATTGCGTCCGTAAGTTGCACATAAATCTGCGTGTGTCGAATCTCAGTGTGTCCAAGCAACCGGCTCGCAGTAAGAATATCCACCCCGCCTGAGAGCAGAAGTGTCGCGTAAGTTCTTCGAGAAGCGTGAAAACTAATGCGTTTGCCAAGTTTCGCTTTATCGCACCACTCTCTCATTACTTCCCAGGTGCGAATGTCAAGTTCCGGCAAATGAAAAATCAAAGAATGGGAATTCTTTCGAGCTCCAAGAAGCTGGATGGCTTCGTCCGAAAGCTTTTGCAGCAACGGTTCCCGAGTTTTGCCCTGAATGATGCGAAGGGCGGGAGTTCCCATGTCCTCAGCAATTTCGCTCCAACGGAGCGCCTTCACGTCGCATAATCGAAGGCCGGTATAACATGCAAAGAGGAAAGCTCGCCGGACTTCAGCGTCCGGTGAGGGAGCGTTTGCAAGCTTACGAAGTTCCTCCTCTGTTAGGAAGGGACGACGGATGATGCCGCGCTTTGGCGGCTTAACGAACACGAAGGGATTTCGAGGGAGTATCCTGTCCCGTACAGATTGATTAAGCGCCGCTTTAATCTTGGCCATGTATGTGAGCGCCGTATTGCCCGATACGTGGTCGACCACGTAGTCTTGAAATTGTTGAATCCATTGTTCGTTAATGTGCTTGAAGGGGATACGATCCCCGTTTGCAAAATTTTTCAGATGGTACAATGTCGTTCTCCAGCCTCGGTCACGCTTGCGAGTGAGGGATTCGAAATACGCAACAAAATCAGCATCCTTTTTAAAAACAGCTGCGAAGTCGTGTTCGCCGGAGTCAATTTCAAGCTGCCTGCGGAGCCGAGTCTTTTCGGCAAGCGTGAGTGTTTCTTTCTTCTCATCGCGGTTGCGCGGATCGTAGCTCAAATTTAAGTACTCCTTATGCCGCTTACCCTGAATCATATAGTCCAGGTAGAGTCGGATACGGCCCTTCGGCTTGCCCCGTTCGTCGCGCTGGAACTTTTCTCGAAGATTAACTTTCATGGCTAAATCGTCCTTTAGATTCCCAAAGTACCTTAAATGCCTGGGGACACTTTCGGGTACACTTTGGGGACATTTTAAGGTATAACTAACCGACAACCAAGAACAGTTCAAGCGTAATAAAACCGCTGCGGGACTGATCATTTTGTGCATCTACGATATTTTTGATTTGTGCGGAATTGTTGAATACGAATACAGGTTCGAGTCCTGGCGAGGCAGCGAAGTCCGTAAGTTTCAATCACTTACGGACTTTTGCATATTTAGGGCAACAATCGGCCAACACAATGGCTCTTTTTTTAACCCCTGATCGATTGGAGTTTGGCGTTCCTACCGACACCAATAGTTCCAGAGCGAACATGAGACTCTCTAAACCGCGGATTCATCGCCAAGCAAGTTTGTGTTAATGCACGCAATATGACATTTGGCAAAGCGATCCGCCATCAGTGGCTTTTAGATGAAGATATAATTTTTCTCAATCACGGTTCTTTCGGAGCATGCCCTCGCTCGGTGCTCGATGTTCAGCGCAATTGGCAGGACCGTTTGGAAGCCGAACCCGTTCGCTTCATGACCCGTGAATTGCCGGCGCATCTGGACGCTGCTCGAACGGAACTTGCAACTTTCGTCGGCGCTCGCGCGAACGATCTGGTTTTCGTGCAAAACGCCACCGATGGTGCGAATGCCGTTCTTCGTTCTTTGCTGCCTTCGTTCGAGCCAGGCGGTGAATTGCTGACGACAAGCCACGCCTATCGTGCGATCCGGCAAACGATGCGGTACGTTGCGGGGCTTTGCGGAGCCCGCGTGGTCGATGCGTCCGTCCCTTTTCCGATCGCCGACCCGGAGGAAGTGATGAAAGCGATCGCTTCCGCCATCACGCCGAAAACAGCGTTGGCGGTGATCGACCACATCACAAGTCCGACCGGAGTCATTTTTCCTGTCAAGGACATTATTGCACTATTCAAAGCGCGCGGCATACCAGTCCTCATCGATGGCGCTCACACGCCCGGCCAAATTGAACTCAATCTCGATACGCTTGGCGCCGACTATTACATCGGGAATTGTCACAAATGGTTATTTGCACCGAAGGGTGCAGCATTCCTGTGGGTGGATAAAAAACACCAGGCGAAGCTTCATCCAACCGTCATCTCGCATTTTCTGGGGGAAGGATTCCAATCGGAATTCGGCTGGACCGGCACGCAGGACCCATCGGCGTTCCTGAGCGTCCCCGCGGGAATCGAGTTCCATCGAACGCTTAGCGCTGCGGGAAGCCGTGCATACACTCGAAAAATGCTCCTGGATGCACGAGACAAGATCACCGCCATCCTTGGTGTACCACTGTCCGCACCCGAAGAAATGCTTGCGCAACTATGCGCATTTCCGTTGCCCTACGATCCCGAAGCAACCGATGAACGCGTGCAGCATTTGCATGACATACTCTTCGACGAATACCGGATCGAAGTGCCGGCCATGAATGCCAATGGAAAGCTTTATGTCCGAATTTCCTGCACCGCGTATAACGATGAGTCCGATTTCGACGCTTTGGCCGCAGCGCTGGTCGATCTTCGCAATGCAAGCAAAATTATCGTGTAAGTTCTGGAACTTTGCGTTTTTATTGCATTGGGCATCTGGTAAAGAGCCTGGAATCATAAAGTCAGATCCAGATTTGAGTCAATAAGCGAAAGTCCGTAAGTTTTTATAACTTACGGGCTTTCCTGCGTTCTTGGAGCTACATCCGGATTCACGCCCGGATCACACCGTGTAATTAATTCAAGAAAGCACGGCCTTGAGGCGAGCTTTTCCGAACTTTCATTCTATTGTTCGTTTCGCATTGTTTCCAATTGGTGCTCGATGCTAAACTCGACTCTGCGGTTCAGTTGTCGTCCCTCCGGAAGATCGTTCCTGAAACGCGGGTTCTGCAGGCCATGCCCGCTGATCATAAGGTTCGAGGGTAGCGATGTCAGGGAACGGACCGTCGTAGCAGCAGAATTCGCGCGAGCTTCGGAAAGAACCTGATTATATTCAGGACTTCCCGTCGAATCGCAGTATCCATCGATGCGGACGCCCGTTGCACCGTTACTGATGCTCTCTCCGATCAACTCCAACATCTGCCGAGCTCGCAGATTGATGTCGGAACGGTCGAAATCGAACGAAAGCATGGCAAATTTTTCAAGCCGGTCGTGATTGATCGTACGTGCCATAATACGCGTATATCCATCGGCGTAGGCACTCTCACCATTCGCATCGGTAACGAGAATCCTGAAATGGACCATTTGTCCATCGAAACTCGATGCATTGGGAATTTCCTGGACCGCAAACGCCGGTGTTGCACCGCTCCCCGAAAGGAAAGGCGCAATGGGTACGCCTTCCTTGTCGAGCGTGATCGTCCAATTAGAATACGCGTGCATCACAGGATCCGGAGTTAATGTAATATCATAGCGGACAGTCGTCCCACCGATCGTCTGCGTATCCCGGCTTTCGATAATAATTGGTGAGCTCAGGTGAACGTCGTTCGAAGAGAACTCCACTCGGCGATTTTCCTCGCGTCCGGCTTTCGTAAGCGGATTGGTCGGAATCTCCGGTAGATTCCGTTGGTCTACGATAATCCTGTTCGGGTTGATACCCCATATATTATGAAGATAATCGGCAACCGCCAGCGCTCTCGCTTTGGAAAGCTCGATGTTATTTCGCTCAACGCCCGTGTTGCAATTCGTTCCTGTTACCGTGATGACCATGGCCGGATGATCTTTCATTCGTACTCCGATCACGTCGAGGATCTCGTGGTTGGCTTCCAGCGCATCCTTTCCCTGAAGCGCGGTTCCAATGCTATATCCGGTGAGGCCATCGTGATTATATCGTGTACTGATGACCGAAGAACCTTCATCGAAGAAAATGTAGGGAAGGAATGGAATGGAAGCACGTGTATGGGTCGTCTGCTCCGGGGAAATAAGGTCCGCCGTCAGTGTTCCATCCGGCATAACGCCGTGAGCGGTTATGGTCACGACCATCGGAGTGGGTTGCGGCGGAGGCGGAGTTCCAGCCGTCCCGAATTTGAGACTTGCTCCACCGGAAATGGTCATAGGATAGATCTTAAATCCATTGTTGCTCGCGAAGGATGTGATAGGATAGGTATAAAATACTTCCGGCGTCAGCCAGATCGAGTTTCCTGCATTCATGGGAATATCGTATCCCACGCCTGCTTTTGCGCCGGCCAAAAACTTTTCGTAGTTTGTCAAATCGCCCGTCGTCCCACCCTGATTGTACGAAATCGATTGAAGCGGGGTGGACAGGTTCGCGCCGGCCATCACGTGAAGATCGCTGATCGAAAACTTGAATAAGAGATCGGCGCCGAGTTCTCGCAGAGTGAGCGAAAGCGGTTGATTTACCGCATTTGCAGGGAGCGAGGATGCGCTATTCCATTTCAGGCTATAGTCGTTATAGGCAATGCGTGGAGCGAACATCCAATCCCCGCCGAGTGGAATTTCGGCAAGCATGTGAAATTCCGGTTCCCACTGCGAAACGCTGTTCGTGTATCCGAAATTGCCATCGGGGTCGAGGGCAAGCGGCTCTCCCGTGCCCGCCGTTCCCGTGGCCCGTACGTTATCGTTCGCCGCGCCGCCAAGTCCAAGCGTGAAGGTATGCGGCCACGATACCGCGCCGGTATCCTGGGCGAATGAGAGGATCGGTGTGAGAAACAGCGACGCGATCGTAAGCGCGATAAAACGGCCAGAATTGCGGGCCGCTTTTGAAATGTTCCGTATCATAGAAGTATGAAGTTAGTGTTGTTATTTATGCTCGACGGAGCCATCATTACTAAATGCCATGCACACCATATCGATTATGGTACGCAAAATTTTCGACCTCTCTTCGGACACGCAGATAGGAACGCGGTTCCACAGCATACCCCATACGGAACGAATATGCGATGTTCAGCGAGTCTGGGATCGCCAACAGGTTTCGAATCGTGCACTCGACCGGTCCATTGCTCAGGAAGCTCACGATATGAAAATCAATTCCCAGTTCATTGGCCACGAGCCACATATTTTCCATGACGCACCCAAGGCTCATGATCCCAAGAAGATCGCCATCGGACGCGGGTGCACGTCGCGTCGGATCGTAAAGCACTATTCCGAGCACGGGAGACGAGCCGAGTTCCAGTCGCAGGAATCCTTCATGGTCGGTCCCTTCAAGATCGGCGGTTGTGACGTTAGGCTTCCTCCATGCCGCAGGAAACATCGTTCCCAGAACACCTGTCTTTTTCCGCTCCAGTTCTTCTTCTGAAAACGAAAGCTGCTTATAATTCTCTTGAACGAAGGTGAGGGAGACGGGAGCTCGGATTGCCGCAATCTGTGCGATCAACTTTTTATCGTCTACGATCACGATTTCGAAATTCTGCATATTGTGAGCTGTCGGTGCCCAGCGCGCGGCTTCGAGTATTTTATAAAGATCGATGCTTGGTATCGGTCGGTTCGGATCGAAAATTGCCCGGCTGGAATGCCGCGACTTAATCAGCCGCAATACGTCTTCCATCTCTCTTCCCTCAGCGTTATCGTAAACATATCGATGAATTGCGTGCCACAGAAAGGAATGAATCGATTCAGCGCAAAAAAGCGAGTTTGCGAACGTTGCGCATCATTCTATTGGAAGCATTTCTTGACACGCAATAAACATTTTTTACAACCGGCCAGATGGAAGACCTTAAGAATAGAGGTTTGATGGCTCGTTTCCTCGGCGTTCGCGCGACGTCAGGTCACGTTGCTTACATATTTTCCATAGCAGTTTTTTATTGGCACAATTGTCGGGATCATATTTCAGTTGATCCGAAATCCTTCCAGGTTGTTCGGGAAGATTTGGTCACAATCTCCTAACATTCGTAATAAATCTTTACGATGGAATTCGCGCATAAAAACATCTTAAAGATATATCTTTCGATTCTCGTAATATTTAGCCATAAATTCCGATTTTCTGTATTTTGAAAAGCTCTGGCACAAATATCAGTATTTGTGCCTGTTTATTTACGCTCCTGGTATTTATGGTAAATTCAAGAGAACAATTATTAAACTGCTCGTTGCCCGCTCCCCCCCTTGCTCGTTCAGCATCGATCCAGATACAGTCGATCCGCGAAGAAGCGCAAAAGATTTTTAGGGATTATTCTTTATCGCCGGCCGATACTGCCGAAGCCATACGCCGCTATGTCAGGACCGCTCTCGAAAGCGAGAAGCATTTATCTTCACCAACGCTTACGACCGGGGAACTTGCCTTCCGTGTACTCTACTCGATGGATGCAGAAGACGTTCTGAGATATTCGAAGCCGATAAGTATCGAAGCGGATCGTTAACGTGATGATCGTTCCATTTTGCGACTCTCCCCGGGAATTGAGGAAGTTTAGTCACAACACGTTCCCAATTGCCACATAAAAACGGCATGGTAAAAGACCTATCGGTCCCGTAAAGTATTATTACGCATCGAATGCCTTATTTTTCTGCAAATGAGGAATAGAATGGATTTCTGCGAGTGGCATACAAATCCATAGGAGAATAAGAAAAGAAGGAATCTGTATGGCAGAAACCAGATCGTTGGAGAAACCTCTCACCGTTACAACAGCCCTCCCCGTAAATGGCTCGAACGGCAATTCGCACGAGCGCGAACCTCTTTCGGATATGATCGCGCACGAAGAGATGCGGCAGAAACGAACCCGTAAGATCCGATGGCTTTTGCTGGCGCTCATTCCACTCCTTCTGCTCGGTGTTTGGTTCCTTCTTCGACCGAAACCCGTTCCGATGCCTCTCCGATTTCGAATGGGGACGGTGACCGACGCCGGCATTGTTCGGGAGGTAAAAGCGACCGGAGATGTGGAAGCCGTCACGACGGTTCAAGTGGGCGCCGAGGTCTCCGGACGTATCGCGCAGGTACCGGTCGATTTTAATTCCCCTGTCGAGGTCGGACAAACGTTGGCAAAAATCGATCCCACCCTCTACCAGGCACAATTGGACCAGGCGGAAGCCGAAGTAATATCGTCGCAACGGGGGCTGGACCAGGCGATTGCGAACCGCGATCATATGGCCCGAGACCTTGACCGCGCAAAACAACTCTATAGCAAAAATCTCCTTGCCGCATCAGAACTCGATACCGACACCTCGAACCTCCGGGTTGCGAATGAAACCGTCGCGGTTGCACAAGCGGCGGTTAAATCCGCACTTGGTGCGCGTAACGTCGCCCGCACCAATCTCGCTCATTGCACCATCCGTTCCCAGATTAAGGGCATTGTCGTCACTCGAAATATCGATTCCGGTCAAACGATTGCGTCGGTTTTTCAAACGCCGGTCCTTTTTGCGGTCGCAGCCGACCTTAAAAAAATGCAGGTGGTTGCAGCCGTCGATGAAGCCGATATAGGAGAAGTCGTGGAAGGACAACGGGCAACGTTCACGGTGAACGCCTATCCCAACAGAAAATTCGAAGGGACCGTAACACAGGTCCGGAATTCTCCGACGATTGTCGAGGACGTTGTAACGTACGGCGCGGTGATCACCGTCGCCAATTCCGATCTTGCGCTCAAGCCGGGCATGACGGCGACGGTGAGCATCGTGACGGGATTCTCGAAGCGGCCGATTAAAGTTCCTAACGCCGCTCTCCATTTCACGCCCCCGGGCGAGGCCTTCGATTCCGTTCCTGGGGTGTGGACCCTCACCGGTCAACAATTCCGGCGCTATCATCTTACGCCTGGCATTACGGACGGCGAGTGGACGGAAGTCGCACAGGGTTCCATTCCAGTCGGCACAAGCGTCCTTTTAGAACTTACGCCGGAAGGAAAGAACGTCTATGCTAAGTAACGGGCATCGGGGAATACCCTTGCGTGGGCCAATGCTCGAACTTCGAAACATCACGAAGATCTACGGGCAGCAGGCTTCGGCGGTACGAGCGTTGGACCGAATTACTCTTGGCGTAAATGATGGAGAGTTCGTTGCGATCACCGGTCCATCCGGTTCCGGCAAATCGACGACGCTCAGTATTTTCGGTATTCTCGAGACGCCGACCGCCGGCGAATATCTCATCGAAGGAATTCCCGTTCAGAACCTTGCGAAGCAGGTGCTCGCGCTGCTTCGCAATAACCGCTTTGGATTCGTCTTCCAGACGTTCAATCTTCTTCCCCGCACGTCGGCATTGGAGAATGTGATGCTTCCGCTGATCTATGCAGGGGTCGGTACTCGTGAACGGACCGCACGCGCAAAAGCCGCATTGGATAGTGTCGGTCTTCCGGGCCGCTACGATGCCCATCCGAACCAGCTTTCCGGCGGCCAGCAGCAACGGGTCGCGATCGCGCGGGCGATCGTAAATAATCCTTCCGTCATCCTCGCCGATGAACCGACCGGTAATCTCGATTCCAAAATGGGGAAGGAAATCATGCAGCTTATCCAAAATCTAAATCGAGATCGAGGGATCACCGTCCTCATGGTGACGCACGATGCGTCCTGCGCAGCGTATGCTACACGCGAAGTATCGTTTCTGGATGGGAAAATCGAACGGGACCGGAGCAACGCATGACCATTTCCTCGACTGTTCGGCTGGCAGAATCGGCACTCCTTCGCAACAAAATGCGATCGCTGCTCACGACGCTCGGCATGGTCATCGGGGTGGGAGCGGTCGTTATTATGCAAGCGATGGGTCAGGGGGCCACCGCCTATATTTCCGATCAGATCTCGGGGTTGGGAGCGAATATGCTCATCGCCGTGCCCGGGACCACGCGCATGATGGGAGCGCAAAGCGCCGGAGTTCCACTGCTGGTCGAGGCGGATCTCGAAGCGCTCCGCCGACGCGCTCATAGTGTCCGCGATATTGCACCACTCATCAACCGGCCGCTCCGCACCATGTACGGAACGAATTATCATAATACGGTCATCAATGGCACCACGCCGGACTTCTTTCGCATTCGAAAGTTCGTGGTCACCGAAGGCCGCGATATGTCCGACGAAGACGAACGGACGGGAGCGCTTGTCTGCATTCTCGGCCCGACCGTCCAAACCGCTCTCTTCGGGTCCGACCATGCTGTCGGAAAAGAGATTCGGATACACAATCTACCGATGCGAGTCATTGGGATTCTGGAACCGCGCGGCTCCATGCTCGGCATGGATGCCGATGATATCGTATATGTTCCTTACAACACCTTCGCTCGCCGGATCAGTGGTAACGATCGGCTCGGCGCGATCATGTTCAGCGCCCTGTCGCAGGACGAGATCGATGACGCCAAGGAGCAGGCCACGCAAGTCCTTCGACAGCGCCGGCATATCCTTCCCGGCGAAGATGACGATTTTGTCGTGCGCGATCCGCGCGAAATGGCCTCCGTCCTGGAATCCGTCACAGGGGCACTCACGATTTTGCTATCGGGTATCGCGGCAATTTCTCTGCTCGTCGGCGGGATCGGAATTATGAACATCATGCTCGTATCCGTTACGGAACGAACGCGGGAAATCGGTCTTCGCCTTGCGGTCGGCGCAACGTCATCCGATATTCTCACACAATTTCTGGTCGAGGCGACCATTCTTGCCTTGCTGGGTGGAATGATCGGCCTCCTGATCGGACTTGGAGCTTCCTCGATCGTGGCCAAAGCGATCAGCATTCCATTTGTGGTTCCCATTGCGGCCATTCCCATCGCCTTCGGGGTTTCGGTACTCATTGGCATCGTGTTCGGCGTTGCCCCGGCGCGCAAGGCTTCCCAACTTATCCCGCTCGAGGCCCTTCGGTTCGAATAGCATGAAGAAGATCTTTCTCACGCTCGTTACATTTTTGTTCTCTACAGGGCTGCACGCGCAGTACACGGCCCCACCTTCAAGGACGGTGTATGCCCTTGCACAACTGTATGTGTTCCATTTCTGGACCGGGTCGAATTATTCCTTATCGAACGATGCGAATCGCCAGGCGATCATCGCATTTCAGAAACTTACGGGACTCCCACGCACTGGAAAACTTACCGATTCCACCATCGCGCGTATTGCACGCTGGAGACTTCCGGCCGCGCACGATTCGATGCACCGGTATCACATCGAAGTCGATCTCAATCATCAGGTACTGTTCGTCGTCGATTCGCTGGACGCCATTGCTCACATTCTTTCGATTTCGAGTGGCAGTGGGAAAGCATTCGACTTTCCAGGCAAGGGGACGGAGTTCGCTCGCACGCCACGCGGTCGATTCACCGTGTTCTACAAAGTCACCGGCTGGAAAAAAAGTCCGCTTGGCCTGATGTTCGACCCGATGTATTTTCGCGGTGGATTTGCCGTCCACGGTTCCCAAAGTGTTCCCTCCACCCCCGTAAGCCACGGCTGTATTCGAATTCCGATGTTTGCGGCTGCGGAGATGTTCCGGGAAAGTCCCATCGGAACTCCTGTGATCGTTTTTGGCGAAAATCCGGAGCCGTAATCCGAATTCCCGGAACTTGCAATTCCGGCAACATCATATTCCGGTAATTATCGATTTTTGTGTGGAGGTGGGGTCTCTTCGTGTTTTGCTTCCTGACCTAAAATAAGGGCCTCGCGCATTTTTATTCCGACCAAAGAATCCTGTGCAGCTTCGGTAAGTCCGGATTCGAGATTGCCTTTATGGTCGGCCAAAATAAGAGCCTGACGAAGCAGTTCCGGATCTCCGGCGACACGATTTACGGCATCCGCAGTCGTGACCGTCTGTATGGCCTGAGCGGAATCTTTAATTCCCGGTAGCGCCGCATTTTTGGCGCAGGCACTTACGTAAAGGACACAAACGCAGCAAGCCGCAAATATTGCTGTTTTTTTCATGGACTTTTAACACGACAATATTCCGGCCAAAATAATCGGAAACATCGATGCTGTGGGAGCGTTGAATCGGAAATCGCCCATTGTACCCGAAAAATAGCGCATGAAAAATCTTCGATTTCTGCTAGTTCTCGTCCTTTTTCCCTTGGTTTTTATTGCCTGCGCGGAACGGGGCCAAATGCCTGCGCATAGCTTCGAAGGAACGATCACCGAAGCGATCCAAATGCCTGGAATCGGCCAATTATTGCGAGGAAAGAGCGATTCGGCGTCGGGCGCAGAGTCTTCGCTATCTGGATTGGGCCTCGCTATGGGCCTGAAAATGTATGTACGAGAAAATAAAGTGGCCTATGACATGTCGATATTAGGCGGCCTTATTACGATGCACGCCATTATCGATCGCGATGCCCGGACACTCACGATGCTCATGCCCAATCACACGGCAGTCGTAATGAATTTACGATCCCTGGATACTTCACGCGGCCGAATCGAGGATTCACTCAAAGTGCATAACGATATTTTCGATTCGCTCGAAGCAGCACTTCCGCAGCCGACTGGTCGGCATGAGACCATTCATGGCCTCGATGCCGAAGAATACCATGGTCAAAAAGGTCCGATCGAAACGGACCTCTGGCTCTCCTCCGATGAGCGAATTAAAGCATTTGACGTGGTCCGGGATGCGTTTTTGGGTCGAGGTCCGTCCGGCGAAGGTGGCTTGGACGAAATATTTGGAATGATGCGACCGATCGCTGGCAAAATACCGGTAAAATTCGAGACAAAAATGAACGGGAACGTCATTGCAAAGGGTGAAATGACCGATATTACGGAAGAGAAAGTCGACGACGACGTCTTTCAAATTCCGAAGGGATATTCAATTATCAGCGGGGACAGTCTTCAGCAACTTCGGCGCGAACGAAGGAACGTGACAGCCCCGTAATCTTACGAGAAACGCGCTTTTATTTCGACCATTTTTTGATACACCCAGGGCCACGTGTATAGAGTAAAAATGGCCAGAAGAGCCCCTCCCACAAGGTCGATCACGTAATGATAACGCAGATAAACGGTTGAGAAAATAAGGCTCAAGCCGATTATTGTCACGTACCAACGCACCTTTGCCTTGAACCGAAAGGCAACGAGGATCGTGAGCAACGTAATATCGGCATGTCCGCTTGGAAAGGCATCGCGAGTCACTTTGTGAAGAATTTCGGCCAGGGTCATTCCCGGAATAATGTTTTCACCTCGATCGAGTAGTTGTCGGAGCGGTTCTGTTAGCCAAAGTCCCGGAAGCTCTTTTGGAAGGTCGAAAAAGTTATGAAGCGTAAAGCGAGGGCCTATCGAGGGCAGGAGCAAATAGGAAAGGTATGAGAGTAAAAAGCCGTAAACAATAATGAAGACCGCCTGCTTAACTGGCTCCAATCTCCCAGTGGAATTTGTCTCGGCCCAATCGAAAGTATGGAAAGGCAATGATTCCTCTTTCCTGGCACGGCGATAAAGTTCGACCGCAACTGCCAGCGGCAAGAAATAAAACAGAGAATAACAGATCATCAGATATTCCGTGAGCGCTGGCCATGCCGGAATATGCTGATACAGCCAATATGTAGGGTTCAGCCCGAACATCAGCCGATCGGCAGCAATAAAGAGATTGTCAAAATTGCGGCCGTGGATCGGATAAGAAATATATTCCGCTGTTTTGAAAAAAATCGGGATCAGGGGGAAAAGATAGAGCAACCGCACGCGTCGAGGCCAGGGATTTATGCTACGCTTTATTGCCGGCGAACTGGACCAGAAATTTACAATCAGGATAAGAGAGCTTGCAATCGCCATTCGCAGAAGTACCTGTGGCCATTCTGTTACACGAGCTGCTGCCACCAACGCGATTAAACTAAATAGCGCGGCCATCGAGAGCAGAAAAACTTCATGCGGTGCCAACTCGCGAGCGATGCGCGTGCCCAGCGCAAGGCTTCGCGGGACGGCACGGGCTTCTGTTTGCATGGCGACTTCCGAATCCATTATGCGGCGAACTCAACACTAAATCTCTCGATACCACTCCTTCTATGAGCTAGTTTTCATCAATCCTATTCCGAGCCTATTTTCATCCACTCTATTTCGGAATAAAGGCGAAGAAAATCTGGAATCTCGAGTTCCTCCGCTCGCGCCGAAAGAAATCCGGATAGCGGGCCCGTTCCGATTTTTTCCATAATCAGAGGAGAGACGGTCGCTTTAAGATTATTCCGGATCGTTTTTCTACGCATGGCGAATAGCGCTCGAACAAGCTGGCGAAATGTTTGGTCATCGAAGTTTTGCGGTCGTTCGGTTTTGGTCCGGTCGAAATAATCGTGCAGAAAATCAATTCTGATAACGGCAGAATCGACTTTGGGGACCGGACGAAACGCACCGGCTGGAACACGAAAAAGGAATTTTACTTCTGCAAAGAAATTAGCCAATACGGTCGGAATTCCATACGCTTTCGTTCCTGGTTCGCCCACGAGCCGCTGGGCTACTTCGAGTTGAACAAGCAGATGCGCATCGATGAGCGAGGCTCGTTCATCCAGCAACTTGAAAATAATGGGCGATGTGATATAATATGGAATATTTCCAACCATTCGCAATTTTTGCCGTTCGTGGCTGGCAATCACCGCCAGGTCCGCCGCTAAAAAATCCTGTTGCTCGACGAGAAACCGCTTCTCTTCTTTTTCAAACTTTTTTTGGAGGTCCGGGACGGCACGAGCATCGAGCTCGAAGGAGATCAGCTTTTTTAAAGGAGTTGCAAGAAGATGTTGGGTCAGCAGCCCGGTCCCCGGACCTATTTCGATGGCAATGTCCTCCGAAGAAGGTGCCATGGCATCGACAATCCGCTTGTGAATTGCAGGCTCGATCAGGAAGTGCTGACCCAGTGACTTTTTAGGCGGAAGGAATCCCATCAGAACAGAATGTGCCCCGAAATTCGCGCTTCATGATCGAGCAGCCACCGTTTCCGCCAGAGACCTCCGGCATAGCCGGTTAACGATCCATCGCCTCCAATAATGCGATGACAGGGAATGGCGATAGCGATCGGATTAGCACCGTTCGCGCGGCCGACGGCCCGAATGGCCTTTGTATCGCCAATAAGATGAGCGAGCTTTCGGTATGACGAGGTCGAACCGAATGGGACCGTGAGCAAGGCATTCCAAACGTTTTGTTCGAAGGGCGTTCCTTGTGCGCAGGTTGGGAACGAGAACGATTGCCGGGTACCAGCAAAGTATTCCATCAGCTCACGCTTCACCAGTTCCGTGAGTGGGGACGAATACTTTCGAATAGGCTCCTGGAACTCGATAGCCCGAACGAAAGAATCATTCGCTAAAATCGAGAGAAAACCGATAGGCGTTTCGATGCCGTCGTAATAGAGCGTTTCCGTCACAGACCGTAGAACTCTCTTTACTGGTGCGCCGTTTCAAAATTAACGTCGTGCTTTGACCGACAGCTTGCTGCGACGTGAGGCCCAATAAGCAATTATCGAGTCTCCTTAAAAAAAAGCTAAAGCGTGCGTTGTTATAGATAACCTCTTTTCTTAGACGCCATCGGTTGTTGGATCGATGGCGTTTTTTTATGCTGGACCTCAAAAAAATAACTCTCGAGCGGCCCCTCGTCTTCGACGGCGCGACCGGAACGAATCTTCAGTCGCAGAATCTCACCGTGGACGATTTCGGCGGCGAGCACCTTGCCGGCTGCAATGAATACCTTATTCGTTCCAAGCCCAGCGCCGTCGAGCGCGTCCACGCCGATTATCTTGCGGCTGGAGCCGATATTATCGAGACCGATACGTTCGGTTCATCTTCGATCGTACTGGCAGAATACGATCTCCAAACGCTTGCCTACGAGCTTTCGAAGGAAGGCGCTGCGATTGCCAAACGGATCGCGGCACAATTTTCCACAAAGGAAAAGCCCCGTTTTGTAGCCGGCTCGATTGGGCCGACCACCAAACTTCCCTCCCTGGGACATATCGCTTTCGATGCGATGCGCGACTCGTTTTATGAACAGATGGCCGGCCTGTTCGATGGCGGTGCCGATCTCTTTATTATCGAGACCTGCCAGGACTTGCTGCAGATCAAGGCCGCACTGGCCGCCGCCCAGGACTTGTTCCGAGATAAGCGAGCAAAAATTCCCGTTATTACTTCCGTTACGATCGAGACCATGGGGACGATGCTAATGGGAACCGAAATTGGCGCGGCGCTCACGGCGCTGGAACCGTTCGATATTATCTCGGCCATCGGAATGAATTGCGCTACCGGTCCGAAGGAAATGGAAGAGAACGTGCGATATCTCACACAGACTTCGCCCAAACCTGTTTTTTGCATGCCCAATGCCGGCTTGCCGGAGAATATTGGGGGCGTGGCACACTATCATCTTTCGCCCGAAGAATTGGAGCGATATATGCAGCATTTTGTGAGCGACCTTGGCGTCTCGATCATCGGTGGGTGCTGCGGTACCACGAAAGAGCATATTAAGAGACTTTCTGATCTCGCGGATCGCGGCCGGCCGGGACAGCGTGCTATCGACTGGACCTCTTCCGTGGCATCGATCTATTCGTCCGTGCCCATGCATGTCGAGCCGGCCCCGGTGATTATCGGAGAACGCTGCAATACCAACGGTTCAAAAAAATTCCGGGAGCTGATTCTGGCCGAAGATTATGACACCTGCGTGTCCATGGCCAAGGAACAGATTAAGGAAGGTTCCCACATGCTCGATCTTTGCGTGGCCTACGTCGGACGCGATGAAATTCGCGATATGCGGGAGGTTATTACTCGAATGAATACGGCCGTTACGGTTCCGTTGGTTATCGATTCGACGGAATACCCCGTTATTGAAGAAGCGCTCAAACACTACGCTGGCCGTGCCATCGTCAATTCGATTAATCTTGAGGATGGCGAAGAACGCATGGCGCATGTCCTGCCCCTTTGTAAAAAGTATGGGGCGGCGGTGATCGCACTGACGATCGACGAGGATGGCATGGCGAAGACCCGGGAAAAGAAATTCGAGATTGCCGAGCGGATGATCGATTTGTCCGTTCATAAATACGGAATGCGAGAGGAAGATTTGATCTTCGATACGCTGACCTTCACGCTGGGTTCGGGCGATGAGGAGTTTCGGAAAGCCGGTACCGAAACGATCGAAGCCATTCGGCTCATTAAACAGGCGCATCCATTGTGCAAAACGATCCTGGGTGTCTCGAATATCTCCTTCGGGCTGAATCCTCATTCACGGCATGTGTTGAATTCCGTCTTCCTGCATTATGCTATCGAAGCGGGACTCGATATGGCAATTGTCCATGCTGCGAAGATCATGCCCCTGCACAAGATCGACGAACGCGGCCGGGCACTTGCGAAGCAGATCGTTTTCGATGAGCGGGTCTTCGAGAGCGTTGCTGTGGCCGCCTGACCTTCGAAATGGAAACGTAGAATCCGGTTGGAGGAAAATTTGCTGTGAGGTAACGAGATGGTAAAAAAACTCGTTATTTAATTTTCCTTATTGCCACACGAATGTTTCCTCGATTTGCGCTTGGGCTCGGATACCTGATTTTTCTCCTTGCGGTCGGCCTGATTCTGCTCGGCGTTCATTTCATGTCCGGCACAGTGCCCAATGATAGCGGATCGGCTAAGGTCCCGGGGATCAGCGCAACGGTCGATATCGATCGCGACGATTACGCGATCCCCCATATTCATGCTGCAACCGAGCACGATGCCTACTTTGGGCTGGGGTATGCCGAAGCGCAGGACCGCCTGTTTCAAATGGAACTCGAACGCCGGCTGGGCGAAGGGCGCATGTCGGAACTTTTCGGTCCTCGCTCGATCCCGCTCGACACCTGGGCGCGGACGATCGGTTTCGCGCGTATCGCCGATGAGATGTGGCGTCATTCCGGTTCCCACACGCGCGACGTTCTGACCGCTTTTGTTTCGGGCATCAATGCTTATCTTAAAGACCATCGCTCCCATCTCAGCTTCGAATTCGACGCCCTGACCCTTCAACCGGAAGACTGGCGACCGCAGGACTGCCTCGTCATCGGACGCCTTATGTCGTGGGAAATGAATTTTTCGTATATGACAGACGCTGCCTTCAGCGATTTTTCGCTTGCTCTGGATAGTGTACATTTGCACGCATTGTTTCCGCAATATCCCGATGACGGAGCAACGGTGATTGACGGCGCGGATCCGAGGACCTTCGTTTCTAATTATCTTTCCAGCCCGCGTCCCCCTTTAGAGCGTCCTTCCATCGTTCCCTCCGCAGTGGTTCCCGCGCCTGTTGAAACGCCGGTTGCTGGGCCCGCTCCCGCTCTGATAAAAACCACAGTTGCCCCAGCCCGGAAAAAGACATCTCCAGTGCCCAGGCAGACAACGACTACTTCAAAACCTTCTAATACTCCGAAGCCTGCGATCAAGCCCGGGGTCCCCCCACCAAAACCGAGAGTGCCGAAACGGATTGGCTTCAACCAGCAGAAGCCGAACGATTTCGAGTCGATCTTTAGCCAGGAGCGAACGTTTGCAGAAGCCATTTCTGAAATACAGGGATGCAGTGGCATTCCGACCGGCGGTTCGAACGCGTTCGCAGTTTCCCCCGCACGTACGACAACCGGAGGCGCCATCCTTGAGAACGACGCTCACCTGCAACTCGGGACCCCGTCGCGATGGTACCTCGCACATCTCCTGAGCGACGATGGCGTAAATGTCGCTGGATTTTCAATTCCCGGAGTTCCCGTTTTTCTGGCAGGACGAACACCGAACCTGGCATGGGGAATAACGAACGGGATGTCCGATGAATGCGATTATTTCGCGGAAACCCTCGATTCCACGGAGACCCGTTATCTGCTCCCTAATGGAATGGCGAAAGCCTTCGAGGTGATTCGGGATACGATCCGGGTCCGAGATTCGATCCGTACGAATCCCATGCTCGCGGTACCGATCTATGTCCGCATGAGTATTCATGGTCCCGTCTTAAATGGATTCCATCCCGATAGCCTTGCGCGCGTTTTTCATGGCGACGCTCGAGCGGGAAGCATTCCTGATTCGACCGTCTTTGCGATTAATGCCCGGCCCATCGCGCTGATGTGGAATGGGACCTATGCCTTATCGGACGAACTGGGCGGGTTTTTGGAACTTACGCGCGCTACGTCGGTCGATCAAGCACGTCGCGAAATGGCCGGGTTTGCCACGCCCTGCCTTAACTTGTGCCTTGCGGATACGCGTGGAAACATTGCCTATCAATTTATTGGACGGCTTCCTCGACGAGCTGGTAGCGACGCAAGGCAATTCCTTCTTCGGGATGGCCGAAATCCAGCCGATGCCTGGCAAGGCTTTGTCTACATGCCGCAATTGCCAACGCTTGAAAATCCGCCTCGCGGTTATATCGTGACCGCCAACAATCCACCCATCAAAAACCGCTCGGTTCCATTTGGAATGGATTGGGAACCTTCGTCCCGCGCCGACCGCATTTCAGAATTGATCGAAGAACGGACCAAAAAGCAGTTCACGACCGTGGACGCCCAGCAGATTCAAACCGATATTGTGAGTTCCTATGACGTTCACCGCGTCCTCCCCTATCTGTTGGCATTATATCCGGATCAAAATCCGCCACATATTACCCCGGATAGTACTTCCGTCTTTGCATACGATTCGATGCAAATATATTGGAAAGAAGATTCCCTATTTCATCACACCACTATCACGGACAGTGCAATGGCCCTGATTCGTCAAAAGGACTCCCTTTGGCTTTCCGGGCATCGCCCCCCCGAGGATACCGTGCACGCACCAAAGATCGATCTATTCACTAAGCAAGTCCTGGATTATCTTCGGAACTGGGACGGCGGAATGCGGACCGAAGAGATCGCTCCCGCAATTTACTCCGTCTTCCTTAATCGATTGATTTTTCAGGCCTTTCACGACGAATTGGGAACGGCGAGGTACAATGAGTTCATTGCGCTCGACAACATTCCACTCGAATCGCTCGCAAACATCCTTCCCGATTCTGTCAATATCTGGTGGGACGACGTACTGACTCCGGGCATCGAGCATCGCGATACGATCATACAACGAGCGTTTCGAGAATCACTCCGTATTCTGGCGATGACGTTCGGTCCCGATATTCGAACGTGGCAATGGGGCAGGTTGCATACGCTCACCTTCCGGCATCCGTTCGATAAAGCGAGCAAAATGATCGCAAGGCTCGTCGATATCGATGCGGGCGCCATGCCCGGCGGACCGACCACTGTAATGCAAGCGACCTACTACCTGTGGGCACCCTATGAGATGCAGATCGGGCCTTCGATGCGAATGGTGACCGATCTCAAGCAGCAGGAACTCCTGGTTTCTCTCCCGACTGGGAACTCCGAAGCCATTTTCGGAGACCATTACAAAGATATGCTGCCCTTGTATAAGTCGGGGGCGCTTGCACGCATTTCATTGACCGGAGAACAAAAACATTGGAAGCGATTTGAGCTCACCCCACAATAATCAGAGTCGAAGATCGAGTTGGGCGGTGGCCGCGAGATCGGTTGTACCGGTCCGAGCCGAAAGTCCGGTTCCCAGCGTGCGCGGCGTATCGTAGATCGTACCCGCAAGATACACTGAAACTGCAACCGATTCCGCGGGATGGGTGATTGCACGAAGCCCGATCCGCCAACCCAAGCCTTCGAGCGTATTGATTGCGCCGGATCCCGGTGTGCTCCATTCGAATTTTGAAACCGATGCGGCGGCCTGGAACCGAGTAACCGAAACATGAAACTCCGTTCGAATTGCCGGTGCCGGTATCCGGGCGTCTTCCGATACAGACCAGCCGGTTTGAGTTGCAACCAGATGGCTCTGAACTTCTTCGATAACCGATCGAAATTCGGCTCCATTCAGGGACCGATAGGAAGCTTCGAGCCGCGCATCCAGCGTTTCGCCCTGAACGGTCATATATCCGGTCTTACTACTATCGGAAATCGTCGTCGCATTTCGCTCATCTCGGACGACGGTCCGTAGATCGAAATGCGGTGTAACTTGCAAGAGAGCGCTCGCCAGATAATCGTACTTTTGTTTCCCAAAGAGATCGTTCATTGGAACGATCTCCGTCTGAACGTTCGCATAGGAATTCAGCCGCAATCGGTTGTCAAGCAGTTGCAATCGAAGACCAATATAATATCCATCGAAATTGGTGAGTCCGGATATTCCAACACCGGAAATCTCTCCATAGGGAGAATGAAAGTCCTCCGGAACGTGCATGTAGAGCATGGAGAACGAGATCATCTTCGAGGGACTAAAATCGCTCGTGATCGATAATGCCGTCCTATGGACCGTATCGTTCACAGAAACAGCGACCTCTCCGGAAGCAGACCAATGCTCGCTGATCGTGAGCAGATCGGCCGAGACCATTTCGATTTTGTTCCCAATAAAAGGGATCGTCGAAGTTCCGGCGAAAGGATGGTCATATTGTAATGCATATCCGGTCAGCCCTCCTTTCAGGTATCGCGCAGCCGAATCGCTCGTCGCAACTTCCACTCGAGCACCGGCCGTCCGGATGGTGGCCGCATTGGCAAGGTCAAGTTCATTCTGCGTCTGATGGAGCGCCGAGTAATAAACCGCCTGGATCGTATCGTTCACAACACTCGCATCGACGCTGCGGTCCGAAGCAAACACCAGGAGCCGGCCCGGACCGACCCTCAGCGCACCCATGGCGCCGCGTAGCGTTCTTGCAGATTCATTGAGCGAGCCTCGGACCCCAAATGATCGTGCTTCCGCCGCATTCGCCGCCGATCGCGATGCGGAAGTTGCATATCCATCTCCAAATGCAAGGCCGTTCCCAACGGCAAGGTTATAATCTCCCACCAGCGCCTCTTCCATACTAATAGAAGAGGAAAGAACGATCGGAGTGGCAAGCATCGCAAAGCCCCCCGTATGTTCCGTGAAGTTCGGTTCCCAGGGCGCTTTCTGTTCGATCGCCGAGACCTGCAGCAGCGGGGAGCGTAGTCGTATTTCGTTATGCAACCCCAGCGGTTCGCCGAGATACGTTCCGACAATAAATCCCTGTTGGGCTTCGGCGTCGATCGATTGCGATTCGCGACTACGAAAAAATACGCTCGTCGGCTCCGCCGATCCGCTATCGCTGCGAGCGCGGGCCATCGCATGGGCCTGCACCCACGAAACCTGGGGGTCGGCATGGAACCGTTCCAATCCCGCCCCGGCGACCGCCGAAAGCCCATCGAGATATTCGAACGCCGCGTCCACATCGATCGCCCCCATTCCCGGATCGTCCAGAATGCGCTGGGCCATGGCACCAACGCTATCCCGCAGCATCATTTTTCGTTCCATGGAATCGCGGACGTTCTGCGCATTCGCAACGTCGGTAAGGAACACCCCCAACACAATAAAAGGAGCAGTCTTCACAAGTTAAATCCGATCGCAAACGCGACCGAAGTTCCCTCTTGCGGATTTCGTACGGCCGAAAAATCGGCCAGGAATGAACCGGTCACAACCCCAAAGCCTCCGGAAAATTCTCCCGTACTTGTATTGGTGCCCACTCGTATAAAAAGCTGGGCGTCGAACGCGTACTCGATCCCCCCGTGAACCGCGGCGTGCGCCCCCTCCGGGAGTTCCAGCGCCGCGTCAATACTCGCTTCGGGCAAGGGCCGATAAGAAAAGCCGAACCATCCATCCATCGCCTCCATCGGAATGCCCTGATTATTATAGAGCGTGAGGAGGTGCGTCACCGCCGCGGCCGCCGTTACCTGGGGAAGTAAATCGAACTCGGCTCCGAGGTCGACGGTCATCTCATCTAACGGTAAATATTCCGCTCCGAACGACTCGTCCCCGTATCGGACACGTACGCCAACGACGGCATCTCGCTCTCCACTCGTGCTGCGAGCGACCGGGAATGTTTTCGAGACCTGCGCCGCGATCGACTCCCAGGAAAATATATTACTCGAAGCGTACCGGGTAAACGTCGCGCCCAGCGTAAGATTAGTATCGACCGGAGCATCTCCGGCCACGCCGGCCGTCCAGCTATCCGGAAGCCCGCCGGGAAACGGCGCGAGCATCGTACGAACATGCGCGGAAGTATCGAACCGAAACGCCGCATTTTCGGACCACGTATCGCTCGGATCTGCAATTGGGCTTTCGCCAAGCCCCAGCGATCGAGGGGAATCGGTCCTCGGAACGCTCTGGGCGCACACGGCACTCGCACAACAGCAAAACGCCGAGAACGCAATCAGGACAACGAACACAAGGCGACCGATACTCACATCCGCGAAATTACGAAGGCTGACGTACAAAAAAATTATTTTCGAGAACATGCCCTATCGGAATCCTGTTGTGCCCCTCTCCGTTCGAAGTCCGTCTTTGAAAAGCCCGCGTGGCGGAATAGGTAGACGCAACGGACTTAAAATCCGTTGGCCGCAAGGCCGTGCCGGTTCGAGTCCGGCCGTGGGCACAATTCTCTCCGATCTATTTTCGACAGGACGTCGTGAACGTAAAGGCATAGACACCGAAACTGGGCGTCGCAGCCATGAGCCGCAGGACGTGCCGGCCAAAGCCTTTATTTTTTGTGATCCGGTACATTCGCGCCTGCCCGACCGTAATAAACGTTTTTCCATCGGCCTCTTCGATATCGCTCCCGCGGTCCTCCGGAGCGACCGGCTTCCCGTCCTGCGTTACCTCGACTCGGAACCCACTTTCCGCCAGAGGATGAATCACAAGGTTCGCTTCGTAGGCCTGGTAATTGAAGACGAGGGCCGCCGGTGAGTTCCCGCTGGGCTGTGCATATTCCCGCGAGATCCGCCACGGTCCGTCCAGATAGAGAAGGTCGTGCTTCAATTCCTTCGGCAGGGAGTACGTCTCGTCTTTATTTTCGGAGTGCTCGATGGGGTTCCCAAGATGGTTCCGGTAAAAGCCGACGTAGGTCTCCGGCGACGGACGATAACAGACTGCTCCCGGCGCGTCGGTCTCGCGGACCAGTGGCTCCAGCGGCGGCAGCGCCATCTTCGGGTTTCGCTCGTGCAGGATCTTCTGCAGGAACGCTTCGAATTCCCGGTACTCCCCTTCCCCGAAATGCGAGGCCCGAAGGACGCCGTGCGAATCGAAAAGGTATTTTGCCGGCCAGTATTGGTTCGCGAGCGAGTTCCAGATCTCGTAGTCGTTATCGGCGATCACCGGATACGTGATCCCGAATGCCTTGACGGCACTATCCAAATTCGTGGGATCTTTTTCGAACTCGAACTCCGGCGAATGGACCCCCAGGATGACCAGCCCGAACTTCTTATATTTTTCGTTCCATGCCTTGATATACGGCAGCGTTTGAATGCAGTTGATGCACGTATAATCCCAAATATCGATCAGGACCACCTTGCCCTTGAGCGAATCGCGAAGGTATTCGGGCGTCACATCGATATAGCGGTCCGCGGAATAGCGGAGCGGAAGCCGGGGCATGTGAATATGCTGCGTGCCCTCGTCCGTGATCTCGCGGGCGAGTTTTGCTCGGTCGGCCGGGAAACGGCTGGCAGGCTGGGAATTCACGTTGCGGACGCCGGGACTAAAAAAAAATGCAAGTATCAGCGCGAGAACAAGTCTGGAATTCATAAAATTTTTTAACGGACAAATGCATATTTCGTTTCCCGATATGCAGTGTGTACGTACAACGGTCCACATTTTCGAAATCGGAATGATTAAAACAGGACGTTTTCGGTAGTTTTTAAAAATTCTTTTTTGGTTGGGAAATAAAATTCATGAACTTGCTCGATAATTTCATGAATTAATTCCATCGAGTTCCCGATTTTCGCGAAATTTCTAATATTCTTTGAGACACGATATCTTTGCAAATGAGCCGAATAAGGCCCGTCGAGCTGCTTATTATAAAAGGCCAATTTCGGCGCAATTCCTCACGTCTTTACTCCTTATTTCCTGCCCTGGACAACCTTGCATTTTGGTTTCGAATTTTACGGCACAGCGTAGCGATGGCGCCGCGAGCGATCTCGATGTTATCGACCATCAGGTCGTAAAAGGCGTCATAGTCGAGCCGGAGGAGCGTCGTTTCTTCGAGCGCCATTACGGAAGCGGAGCGTGGCTCGGGGTCGAGCAGTGCAAGTTCTCCGACCACGTCCCGCTCTGAAAGTACCGAGAGCGTAATCTCGCCATCGTACACGCGGACGCGGCCTTCGGTGATGATATAGAGGCAATTGCCCAGTTCGCCTTTTTCGATGATCCGCGTCCCCGCGGCAAGGTGCACTTCTTCGAGCGCCGCCGCAATATGCGACAGCACGGCATCCGGCGTTTCACGGAAAAGATCGACCGTTTTTAAGAGAATGAGGCGCTCGAACAGGAATGGCATCGGAAATCCTTTTTGGCTCCTATCATAGAATGCGTTCGCGGCATTCTGGTTCCCACTTTCCGCAACGGAAGCGGGAGGGTTTTCGAGAAGCATCTTTGCGACCGCTCCAACGAGTTTGGAACGATTCACTGTATTGTCAATGACTTCGGAACGATCGGCCGTGTCGAGTAACAGCCCTGCATATTGCTTCGGATAGAGAAGCCCGGCCCAATACAGGACGACGACCTGCGTCCACGGTCCGTAAAATGGGGACTGATCTCGCAGAAGTTGTGCGACGGGATCTTCGTACCCGACGCCCGCGGAGCGCGGGACGGCAACGATGAGATCGGTGAGGCTCGGCCCCTCGTGGCTATGGGCGTGCCGCGTTAGCGGCCGGGCGTTTACGTGAAGATTCGCTTCGAACAGTAAAACGACCCGGCCGGCAAGCGCCACGGGAAGAATATGTTCCAGCGTTTCGAAGGCATGGGCATGATTTTCTCCGAAGAGCAGGGTATCCCGAATTTTTAGAAGGACTTCGCGGTCGAACCAAAGCGCAAGCGCATACAGCAGACGTTCGGCTGCCTGTGCAATTTCATGGGCGAGCGCACTCCCGGCGAGCGAGCGCGCAATTTGGAATTCGCGTTCATCCGATACGCTCGTCTCTTCAACGAGTTTGAAGATCCGGAGCAACGCCCATCCGTGGCCAAGTTCATCCTCGATCAGAGTGTTCAAAAATTCCTCGTCGCGAAGGCGGATGCCGCTGGCCACCAGTTCCGAAAGCGTCGTAAGACGCATTTCGCCGATCGACATCGCATCGTTCCAGGCGTCCGACCCTAAAATGTGGACGAGCATGCGTACGGCTTGACGCGCGAATTCCGGATCGGAATTTTTTCTGGCCCATTGGCCCAGCAGACGGACCGTCCGCTGCCAGCGCATGCCCGGAATTCGGCCGTCCGCAATACGTTCCTGGAGTGGGATCAGCACGCTCGCACCAAAACGGCCTAAAGCACCCTCGATCAGGGGAAGGCGTTGCGACTGGGTCGAAGGATCGAAGTAGGCGTCGAGAAGCGGCGGGATCAGTTCCGGTTGGAGCACGGTCGAAGAGGCTCGAATGGCTTCATCGCGCACCGCGATCTCCGCATCGGTTATCAAGTGAAGGAGGGTGCGGTAATGCCGCGAACCTCCCACACGGCCCACGATTCGCGCGGCGGAACTGCGATCGTGTGCGTCCGCGCTCGCCTCCATCGCTGCGAGTTTGCGATTTGCGAGTTCCCCATTGACGCTATATTTCAGAAGACCGGAAAGCAGGCCTTCGCGGACCGGAACCCGAGCGTCCGCATGCCATCGTTCCCACAATAGATTCCCATCTTCCGGGCGTACTTTCAGCAACGCGGTCAGTGCTTCCCCGAGAACAGTGGGTGATTCATTGGCGCGTTCGAGCGTGTCAATGAGAATACGAGTGGCTTCTTCGCGTTCGTGTGAAGAAAAATCGAATTCCTGAAACCGCTCGAGCGCAAGCAATCGAAGTTCCTCTTCCTTGCGGTCGAGCAGCCTCGGTAATATGCTTAAAAAGAACGACGCTTCAGACCGCGGCAGCAGCCGTAACACATATTCGGCTTCCGCACTGAGGCTCACTTCCAATTTTGCGCGGAGCACGGCACGCGCCGCTTCATCCCAAACAAATTCGGTGGAACGAATGCGCCGATGCTTCAGGGCTCGTTCGATCGTCCTGCGATATTCGCGGCCGAAGACCCGGATCGCAAGTACCCACGCGACCACGATCACGAGCAAAAAAGAACTAATTCCCCGTATCGAAAATCCGATCGCGGACGAAAGAACGAAGAGCAGCCCGGCTGCCGCCGCAAGGGCCAGTGGCTCTACGATGCCGCCGATCAGTTGATGGGCACGATGCCGCGTGCCGGCGGCGACCGGTTGCAGCCCAATGGCAAGCGCCGGAAGCTGGACCGCATCGGACCACAATTCCACAAGCAGCATCGCTGCCGTGAAGGACCAGATCGTCGCCGTTTGTTCGGACGCCGTGCGCACGATCAGGCCCGATACGATCACGACAAATAACCCGGCCGGCAAGACGAGCGTCGTGTTTGCGATCCCAAATTTTGCGAAGAGCCTCCCCGTGCCTGCCATCTTTAGCACGAGGCTCGCCAGTTTGGCGCTGCCTAGAAAGATTCCTAAGAATGCGGCGATCTGCGCCATGTTCTGCGTTCGTAATTCGATGCCGCGAAGGAATCCATAGTCCACGCACGTATTGGCGATCCCCGCCAGCAGGGAGATTACGGCAAGGCTCGCAATATAGCGGTGCCGGGAAAGAAATCGGATCGCGGAGTCAGGGTGTGCGTGCGCGCCCTTTCCGTGGGAGCCATTGCCGCTCGCACCGGTGTTGTGAATGGAGGGCCGAACGTCGTGCCCGTGCTCCAGGACCTGCCCGAAATGATAGAGGATGCGCTCCAGGACGTAGGAACTTATCGCCGTTCCCATCGCAGAAAAGAGGAGGAAGTCCGGGATCGGAACGAATGGCGTCAGCAGTGGGACCGAAAAAAAACCGAGGATACTCGCTAAAAAGGAGCCCGAATCGATCAGGCTGAAAAGCCGCTTACTTTGGCGAATATCGAAGAGGTGTTGGGCCAGTCCCCAAAAGGAATTATCGGAACTGTAGGCCAGAATTCGCGACCAGGCCAGCAGCCCAAAAACGATCGCGAGGCCCGCTCCGGTGTGGCCCGAAGTCGCGACCGCCGGCATGCGGAGCAGGGACCAGAAGAGGAGCGTTCCGATCGCCAGGAACCATAATAAGGCCCGAGCGGCACGAGCGTTTCCGAACTTGTTTTCCAGGCGATCGACCGCCTGACCGACCAGGTACTCTGCGAATGCCGCAGCAGCAAACACTCCGGGAAGATACTCGACGGAGAACGAACTTAAAAACAATGAAAGCGCCGCAGCGACCGCGTACGCCACACCCACGCCCAAAAAGAACGATTGCATCCACAGCAGCGCCACCGGACGCCGCTCGTGCGAACGGACATTCAACACGCGCAGGAACACGGCCGGCCGCGCGCGAAGGCGCCCACCCTTCCATACAGGATTTTTCGCTTCAGGATAGGCCGGCGCCAACATCGTTTTTAGAGATTGTGGAACGGTTTGCGGTCGAAACGCTCACGAAACTTCCCCCGAGTTTCGTTTACCATTGTCTGGAACACACCGTGCAGGTCGTTGAAAACGCGAAGATCGTAGCAAAAGCTTCGGAACTTCCGGAACACGAAACAGGACTCGTGCTCGCCGCGGCCTGGATGCACGACATTGGGTTCCAACATACCTATGCGGGCCACGAAGCGGAAAGTTGCCGAATGGCGCGCGACCTGCTTTCGGGCGTCGTCGCTCAGAAGGATATTGCCATGATTGAAAGTGCGATTCGAGCGACGGAAATTCCCCAGCACGCCGAAAATCGGGTTTCCGAAGTTCTTTGCGATGCCGATCTTCTCTATTTGGGAGGCGATCAATTCTTTTTCTGGAGCGCGCGCCTGAGGGAAGAACATCTGCAGACGCTGGACCGGCATTACTCCGACCGGGAGTGGCTTGTGTTCAATCTTGATTTTCTTCATGCACACCGTTATTATACCGATTTCGCCAGGAACGAATATGGGACGGGACATGACGGAAACATTCGTTTGCTCGAACACATGGCCCGTGAACTTTCCTAAATCCTTCCGGGCACGCACGAACCTCCTCTGCCTGTTAACTTCGGACTGGCGTGTACCCGTTTACTTCAAACGCGGCGCGTGTCATGTTTCAAATTCTGATGTCCAATGCCGAATGTCTCGCCCGATAATTTTGAAGCCGTTTTTGCTGCAGAATTAGAAGAAATTGCAAAACGACAGGGAACAAGCGATGGCCGGGAGGTCGACCGCAAGGAACTCGCGGGGCTCGCACTCTCGGGCGGAGGAATCCGCAGTGCAACGACCTCGCTTGGCGTTCTTCAGGCCCTCCGAAAATTAAATCTGCTCGGTGTCTTCGATTATCTTTCGACCGTCTCCGGAGGGGGGTTTGCCGGGTCCTGGTGGAGCGCCTGGACTTCGAGGCCCTTCGACGATGCGACCAAAGATGAAAAGTTCTTTCCGCCCCGCGAACTGACGCAGCCCGAACGAGATGCGATGCACCGCTCCGCGACGATCGATGCGAGAAAAAAGCGATGGATCATGGACCCGGCCCATCATCTTCGACTGTTCAGTAACTATCTTACTCCGGTGAAAGGGGCGTTGTCCTCGGACACCTGGAGGGCCACCGCCGTGATCTCCCGCAATTTAGTATTGACCTGGCTGGTGCTGGTGCCGATGCTGTTTGCCGCCGTCCTGCTCGCCCAGTCCTATTTTACGATGCAGCCCGGTGCGGAGACGGAGTTCCTGTATCCCTATTCGCATTTTGCGGACGATAATGCCAGGACCGAGAGTATCAAACTTCAATCGCTGCTGGTCTCGAAGCTGGACAGCATCGTGCATGGCAACCGTCGTGCGGAATCCCTGGCGCCGATCCAGGAACTCAAAGAGTTTGGGAACTCGATCGCCCCGGCGGCCGCCGCGAGCGGGATCCCGCCGGTGCTCGCGATCGTGAAGGGGATCGATTCCGTTCGCAGGATCGATAGTGCCGCCAGTGCCGATCTCGGCGATACCGCGACCTTCGCCACCCTCGACAAGGACCTGGTCCTTGCACAACAGGGACTTCTCGAATGGTATCGTTCCGATTCCGCGATGAATGCGCTGGCTCCCACGCTCACTCATGTCCGGTTCCGACATGCCCTCGATAGCAATAATATGGCCCACGAAGCCCGGCTCGATATCCTTGCCGATTCGATCCATCGCTATTTGACGAGCCTGAAGCGAAGAATGATCGATCATCGGGAAGACGAACTGGACCGCTGGCTCTTCAACAAACAACACGCGACCTACCTTGCAAACCGCGCCGTATGGGCAAGTTATCTTCCCTCGATGATGATCGCCTGGATCGTGATGCTGATTTGCCTCTGGATGCTTAACAGCAGCGACCGGATGTTCGGCGGAAATATTCTTCAGGGTTCCTACGCCTTTATCAGCGGCCTGGTCGCATTCAATGCCATCAAATGGGTCATTCCGAATCTTGTTCACACAAGTGCCCGCTACAGCGAGTGGAACCTTACGAGCCTGACCCTGCCGGAAGTGACCTGGTCGGTCGTCGCGCTCCTGCTCCTTAACGCATTGCTATGGGACGAGGCCCATTGGTTTTGGAAAGCACACAAAAAGTCTATGACCAATGCCCTACAGGAACAACTTTCCAAATTGCTGGAAGTCCGGCGTTCGCGGATCGTGACCGTGCACCAGCGCCTTCTCCTGGGCGTGGTCCTCGTCACGGTCCTGCTTCTCTTCGGTGGCTTTGGCCACGAAGTGATCAACTACCTTTTGTTTTTCCATTCGGAGCGTTCCTCGGACCTCTGGCAATGGACCGCCCGGTTCGGAAGCCTTGCAGCGATCGTCAGCGCCCTCATGGGAACCGGCCTGGCGGCACGGAGTTCGACGCTTCGCTCCGACCGCGAAGTACAAAAACCAAATAAGTTCAAGAACTTCTTTATTGCGCTCGCTCCTCCCGTCATATTACTGTTGCTCTTGTGCAGCGTCTCGTGGTGCAGCCACTGGGTGATTCAGGACCTGATCCTCCAGCAAAGCGTTGCAAACAACGATCACTATCTCCTGCTCATCTTTTCGATGTGGATGCTCGGATTCCTGTCGCTCTATTATGTGATCTACGATCTTCACTTCCGGAGCAGCCGGAAAAAAACGTCGGGTTCGCGCCAATTTACCCGTTCCCTTCTCGCTCTCGTCGTCGTGCTTCAGGCTGGCATCATGATGCTGGCCGTTGCGCTGCCCTCCGCAGCATTCCATTTTTCTGTCGTCTGGGCGCTCTTGCCCGCCGCGCTGTGGGCGGTCGTCGGATGGAAATATCTTCAGGAGCAGAAGGCCGCGGAACAACCCGATCATGTAGCGAGATCGAACGAGGCCGCAGAACCTGCAAACAAAGAATATAAACGCCGGCGGTCTTTTCTGGGAGGGATTTTTTCTTCGCTCTTCATTCTCGCCTCCACGTCGGTCCTGCTCATCCTCATCATGAGTTTTATCGAGGTGGCGAAGTTACCGGTCGATCACCTGTTTCTCGCTGCGCTCGGGACGACCTTGCTGTTATTTGTGATCGAACTCGTCTGGGGCATTCGCGCGCCGCGGCCCGGACGTCGCGGAAACCACGAAGCACGGATCCTCCTGGGAATCAATGTTACGCTCTATACCCTGTTCCTGATGATCCCTCCGCTCGCGGCCGACTCGCATTGGGGCGTTACGCATGTGCTCGAAATTCTCATTGCGCTTGCCATTGGCCTGGTCATTTTCGTCGGATGGCGGATCGATCCGAACGCCCTTTCGATCCATACCTTTTACAAGAACCGATTGGTCCGTGCCTACCTGGGAGCGTCGAACGCGGAACGGAGCCGTTCCTCGGTAAGCGAAGTCCATCCGGAAGACGATATCCCGCTCTCCAAACTTACGACCTGCGAGAACGGCGCGCCGTACCATCTGATCAACACGACCCTCAACCTGCTTGGAACGAAAACGCTCGAAGCGGCCCAGCGTCATGCCTCCAATTTCATTTTTTCGAAACGGTATTGCGGTTCGGTGACGACGGGATACCGGCCGACGGACGAATACATGTCCGGCGCCATGACGTTGGGAACCGCGGTGGCGATATCCGGCGCGGCGGCCAGCCCGAACATGGGAAGCAATCAGGTCTCCGGCGCGACGACGATGCTCATGAGCCTGTTGAACGTCCGCCTCGGCTATTGGGCTGCGAACCCGGGGCGCGCCCGCTGGCGCGAAGCCCAGCCCAAACTCTGGCCGTATTATCTCGTCCGCGAATCGCTCAGCCAGACCTCGGGATTTGGGACCTTTTGCTATTTGACCGACGGCGGCCATTTCGATAATACCGGCCTCTATCCCCTCATCGAGCGTGGCTGCCGCTACATTGTCCTTTGCGATAATGGGGCCGACCCCCAGGCGCAGTTCAAGGACCTCGGCAATGCGCTCCGCCGGTGCCGCATCGATTTCGGAGTGGAGTTCGAACTGGACGGCCTGAAAAACCAAACGCGGATCGGACGCAGGGGCTCCGGTTCCCACTGGCTCCGCGGGACCGTGCGATACGCAGAAGCGCACCTCCGACTGCTCTGGGGAGAACACTGGGACGAAGGACTCTCCGAAGACGAGAAACAACGATATCGCGAGGGAACGATCCTTGTCCTGAAGCCCGCGTTCCTGGGCGATGAACCGGCCGATGTCCTGCAGTACGGACTCGAATTCTCCGAATTTCCGCAGCAGTCCACCGCCAATCAGTGGTTTAGCGAGGACCAGTTCGAAAGTTACCGTCGCCTGGGCTATTGGAGCGTCCAAACGGCGTTTTCCAAAGCCGACTACGGGAATGTTGCGCGCCGCGAGCAACTCGAAGCCATTGCGGAAACGCCGGCAGAAATGGCTACCGACGTCATACAGCCGATGACGGGGCTGGCATACGGCGCGACGCTCGAAAACGTCTAAGGGGCGGTCTCGAAAACGTCTAAGCGGCGGTCGCGGTCAGGACTTCACCAGGCCCCACGCTTTTTGGAACTCCTCGGGAATGCCCGGATATCGGATCCCGGTCTTTTTCGAAAGGTCCTGATAGACTTTCTCGATATCTTCCTGCATCAGGCGTACGAGGAGATTCGCGATCGCGCTCGCTGGCTTTCCCGCGGCTTTCACGACGAGTCCTCGCAGCCAGAACAGCGCTAATGTGATCGGGATGAGCACCGCTCGCTCGAAGAGCGAGGTCTTTACGCCCAGGAGTTCCACATCGTCGTTCGAAAGGAGCATGCACATAAAGAGGTGCGGGATCTGCGCGACAGGAAGATACTTACCAAGCGTAAGGCGGTCTCTCATCACGAAGGTAAGGTAATCGCAAATGGCCTGCGTGAGCGTCCGTCCGGCCAGGACCGCTTCTTCGTCGTTCGAGCGATTGAGCGTCACCATCTGTGTATACAGCGCGCGGCCCACTTCGTACATTTCCTTTCCGGTCGCGGCATGGACCGGTTTGCCGTTCTCGTAGATCGGCCGTTTCGTTCTCGGAAAATCGAGCTGGTACAAAATGCTTTCGTCGAGCCCGAGGACATGCCCAAAAACGTTCCAAAAGTGCATGTAGGCCTTTTTCTCCTCGTCGTTCGTGAGAACGCCCAATTTTTCGAGTCCGAAGATCGAGATATAGGAAAACGTCATCAGGGTTCCCGTCATGAACTGCTGATGGATCGGAACGCCCCACTCTTCCCGCCAGAGCTCCGGCGCATTTTTTTTCTGGTAGGCGCGGACGGGCCGGCCCTCCGCCTGGTCTTTCAGGCCGTCCTGCCAGAATTCATAAATCGCGGTCCGCGTCGCCGCATGCAGCAGCCGGACCCGCAAAATTCCGACGATCCCGATGGGCACTGGGTGCGTGAGCGTCGGAGGTTCCGGCATTTTCACAAATGCATCTTTTTGCATCGATTGGACGATGAGCATTCCGGTCTCGATAACGCGCCGCCGGACTTTATCGACCAGTTGGTCGGTGATCATGAGGACCTGCACGCCGCCGCGGCCGCACGTGTAGAGCACGGGGAGCGAAAGGCAGGCCAGCAGGACGTAGGCTACGATCGGATTATCGGTAAAGAGCGTTTGCGCTTTTGCGATGAGGTCGAAGTCGGTCCAGTCGGGAAGTTTTTGTCCTTCGCGCAGGAATTCACGCATGGCGTCCCGCACCTCATTCGAAAAGGTATAATTCGAATCGATCGCACCGAACGGATGCTCGAGTTCCGGGTCCGGAATCGACATTTGATTGATGAGCAGCGAAAGGAACTGCAGCAGCCGGCGCGGCCGGTCCGCCGGGTTCCCGGAGCGCTCCGCATCGGCGCGCCCCTCGGCATACAGCAGCCGCATGATCGTATCGGCGAGCGGATCGCCGTGCGAAAGAAAGCCTTCCAGGTATTCCGCGGGCCACCAGGCTTCGAGTTGTGGCGGCGTGGTCCCCGTCGTTGCGGAAGGGATCGGGGTATCGAGAATGCTTCCTGTACGTATTGCAGTTGCCATATGTGATGTTTATCGTTTTATCGCCCAGAACAGTCCATAATCGATCGTTCCACGCGAGAGTGCATTATAAGAATGCCGCAGGTGCTCGCGGACATTATCGAGGTTCGCTCCCCATCGCCGCCGTACTCTTCCGGTATACCACTTGTAAAAGCCCGGGATCCGAAAATAGGTCAGGTAGCGCCGGGCATAGCCCGTGTAGATGTCAATATTGTTTTTGGTCACGATCTCGGTTTTGCGAAGATCGAACCCGAGTTCCCACAGCGCTTCCGAATAGGTCTCCATCGTTTCGAGATACGGCACGTCCCAGACGCGAAGGAATTCTTTATAGAACTCCGGCCATTGGCGAACACGCGTGGGAACCGCAAGAAGATCGCTGAAGGCGAAGACCCCGCCGGGTTTGAGGACGCGATAGACTTCGTGTAGGAATTTCTTTTTATCCGGGAAATGCGCCGGCGATTCGATGGACCAGACTAACGCCCGGCTCTCCTCCGGGATCGGCAGGTCTTGCGCGTCCCCTTCCGCGAACGAAACGGCCGGCCACACGCCTCGCCGCCGAGCATTGGCATTGGCTCGTTCGACATTGTACGGAGTAATATCGATCCCAAGGACCTCCAGCCCATAGGACTGGTGTGCATGGATCGCGGCCCCGCCGCGCCCGGAACCGATGTCGAGGAGCCGGCGGTCGTGGCGATGAACGCTGTCGTCGTATAGTTCCAGCATCGGCCGCGCGATACGGTCGATCAGCCGGGTAAAGTTTGCATTCGTCAGATGCCGCTGGCCGAAGCGGGAATACCCGATGTTAAGGTGCGTCGAAACATCGATCCAGCGCATGAGAAAGCGGTAGAGATCGGCATGGCTGTTGGCATCGCTGTACTGTCCGTGCACATCGGAAAGCGCCCATTCGTCGTGCCGAATCGCAGGCGGCGTGAGGGTAGAAGAAGTCTGCATGGAAAATTTTCAGGACGAGACAGCGGCGGTTTCCGCACCGATGGTACGCGATGCTTTTTGGAGCAACGGGACATCGAACCCTTCGGTGAAGGTCGGATACAGTTCCCTAAGGTCCTGCAGCACGGCGTGCGCGTTCGGCGTGCCGCGCACCAGCTCGAGTAAACGCAATGTCGATTTCAGTTCGAAGGAGCGGGCGGAGCGCTGTTTCGCGTCTTCGATCGACTGACGAAGCAGGTCCTCGGCGAGGGACTCCACGGCGGGACCGGCGTTCTGCGTTGCGGCCTGCGCAAGGATCAGTTCTGCTTCCATTCGCAAACCGACGGAGCGCTGGTACCCCTGATTCGTTTTTCGCTCCAGTTCCCACCGCTCATCGAGCGTGGCCCGGGCCTCGGAAAATTTTCCGAGCGGCAGGAGAATCTGCACTTTCAGGTCCAAAATTCCGGGCAGGCCCGCACCGCGGCCGACCATGCGAAAGATGCCCAGCCCCTGTTCGAAGAGTTCCAAACCCGGCGCATGATTCCCATGCATATGCTGCACCCATCCCAAAAGGATCAGGGCATCGCCCATCCAGAGCGCATACCCATTCGCCTGCGCGATCTGCAGTGCCTCCGCCGCGAGCGGTTCGGTTTCGTCCGGCATGTCCATAAAGAAGTAGAGCCATGCGGCAAACGCGACCGCATAATTCAGGCTGAAATTATGCCCGAGCGAGCGGGCGTGCCGGAGCATGTCGTTCACGATTTCACGCGCGCGGTCCGGATAGCCCAGAATATATTCGTTCCACGACCCCAGCACCGATGCGACGACGAGAGGGTCCTGCGTGAACTGGTATGCCAGCGTTCCGTATTTTTCGACGGAATACCGGGCGAGGCACGCTTCCATTTCGGTCCGCGCAGCGAGAAAATCGCCGGCGAGCAACCGTTCGAGGACGAACATGGAATTCGCTTCGACCAGGAGCGCTTCGTCAGACCGCCGCTTCGCAACGCCCAAAAATTCTTCTGCGAATTTTACGGAAATATTGAGATCGCCGACCGTGACATAATAGGCCCACAAGGCCCATAGGATCATCGGTAACTCTGCCGCATCGCCGACCCATTGGATGAGTTCACGTGCGCGGGTGATCGCCTGGGCCACTTCGGGAACCGAGTAACCACGCACCATGAGGACCGACATGCCGTAGGAAAGCTGCAGCGGTAATTCGTATCCGCGGACCGGCGAATCCGCCGGAAGGGACGTGAGCAGTTCCATTCCTTTTCGATAATGCGTCCCCGCTTCCTGATTGGCGGAGCGCGCATCGGCCTGTTTGCCGGCCCGCAGCCATTCCGGGATCGCCGCATCGAACCGGCTCGCCGCCGTGAAATGCTGTGCGACGAGTTCCGGCTGCTGCGTGTACCAGTCCGGGAACGAATCGCGCAGGGCCATGGCCGTCGCTAAATGGAACGTTTGCCGTTCGGTTTTCAATAGCGAATCGTACGCGGCGTCCTGGACCAGCGCGTGCTTGAAGATGAACTGCCCGTCCACGGCCTGACCGCTCGGAAACACAAGCCCCGAAGCGACCAACTCCGAGAGCTGGGTCTTTAAAAGTGTTTTATTATCGGGGAAAATCGCTTCGAGTAGCGGGTAAGAAAATTCCCGCCCGAGCACGGCGGCGACCTGCGCGGCGCGCTTGCCGCTCGGAAGGTGGTCGAGGCGGGCCATCAATGAATCTTTCAGGGTCGAGGGAACGGCGATATTCTGCCGTTCACCCGAAAGTTCATATCGGTCCTCCGTTTCGACGAGCGAACCCGATTCAATGATCGTCCGGGTAAGTTCTTCGATGAATAATGGCACGCCATCGGTCTTCGTTAAAATATGTTCGGCGACTTCGGCCGGAAGGCGCTTTTGCTGAACAAGGTTTGCAACCATCGTGCGCGTATCTTCCTCTGGAAGATGTCCGAGCACGATCGATTCCACGCGTGCATTCCAGGGCGGCTGAAATTCCGGACGGAATGTCAGGACGGCCAATATCGGCGATTCCGGAACGTTCGATATTACATGGCCCAGAAGGTCGAGCGTCGAAGGGTCGGCCCAATGCAAATCTTCCGCAATAAAAAGAACCGGCTGCTGCGAAGCTCGTCGGAGC
>Ga0070741_10001659_pt1 | contig 65542 bp, 69 predicted proteins | sample Coa_R1_4_FD_66440 | JGI IMG/M metagenome (GOLD analysis project Ga0070741, IMG submission 66440) | Surface soil microbial communities from Centralia Pennsylvania, which are recovering from an underground coalmine fire - Coalmine... | ecosystem: Environmental > Terrestrial > Soil > Unclassified ...
CCCAGAAGATCACCGTCGAAGCGAAAGGCGAGGTGGCGGCGCTCGCAGAGACGATCAACGGCATGACCGACACCCTTTCGTCCTTCGCCGACGAGGTCACCCGAGTCGCAAGAGAAGTGGGCACCGAGGGCCAGCTCGGCGGTCAGGCCGAAGTGGAAGGTGTCGCGGGCACCTGGAAGGACCTCACCGACTCGGTGAACTTCATGGCCTCCAACCTCACCGGCCAGGTGCGAAACATCGCCCAGGTCACGACCGCCGTCGCGACCGGCGACCTCACCCAGAAGATCACCGTCGACGTGAAGGGCGAGATCCTCGAGCTGAAGAACACCATCAACACGATGGTGGACCAGCTGTCGTCGTTCGCCGACGAGGTGACCCGAGTCGCACGCGAGGTCGGCACCGACGGCAAGCTCGGTGGTCAAGCCCAGGTCGAGGGCGTCTCCGGAACGTGGAAGGACCTCACCGACTCGGTGAACTTCATGGCGTCCAACCTCACCGGCCAGGTGCGAAACATCGCCCAGGTGACGACCGCCGTCGCCAAGGGCGACCTCACCCAGAAGATCACCGTCGACGTCAAGGGCGAGATCCTCGAGCTGAAGAACACCATCAACGTCATGGTCGACCAGCTCTCGTCGTTCGCCGACGAGGTCACCCGAGTCGCGAGGGAAGTGGGCACGGAAGGAAAGCTCGGCGGTCAGGCCCAGGTGCGGGGCGTGTCGGGCACGTGGAAGGACCTCACCGACAACGTGAACTTCCTGGCGTCGAACCTCACCAGCCAGGTGCGAAACATCGCCCAGGTGACGACGGCCGTCGCCAAGGGCGACCTCACCCAGAAGATCACCGTCGAAGCGAAAGGCGAGGTGGCGGCGCTCGCGGAGACCATCAACGGCATGACCGACCAGCTCTCGTCGTTCGCCGACGAGGTCACCCGAGTCGCACGCGAGGTCGGCACCGACGGCAAGCTGGGTGGCCAGGCCAAGGTGAAGGGCGTGTCGGGTACCTGGAAGGACCTGACCGACAATGTGAACTTCATGGCCGGCAACCTCACCAGCCAGGTGCGGTCGATCGCCCAGGTCACGACCGCCGTCGCAAAGGGCGACCTCACCAAGAAGATCACCGTCGACGCACGCGGGGAGATCCTCGAGCTCAAGGACACCATCAACACGATGGTGGACCAGCTGTCTTCGTTCGCAGCCGAGGTCACCCGTGTGGCGAAGGAGGTGGGCTCCGAAGGGCGCCTCGGCGGTCAGGCCGAGGTCGAGGGCGTGGCCGGCACGTGGAAGCGGCTCACGGAGAACGTGAACCAGCTGGCCGCCACGCTCACCACCCAGCTTCGTGCCATCGCCGAAGTGTCCACGGCCGTGACCCAGGGCGACCTCACCCGGTCGATCACCGTCGCCGCCCAGGGCGAGGTGGCCGAGCTCAAAGACAACATCAACCAGATGATCGCCAACCTGCGCGAGACCACCAATGCCAACCAGGAGCAGGACTGGCTCAAGACGAACCTGGCCCGAATCTCGGGACTCATGCAGGGCCAGCGCGATCTGCAGACGGTCTCCCGCTTGATCATGTCCGAGCTCACACCGGTGGTCTCGGCCCAGCACGGCGCCTTCTACATGGCGCAGACCGAGAACGGCGATGACGCCGAACTCAAGCTCCTGGCCAGCTACGGCTACAAGTCCCGCAAGCACATCTCCAACCAGTTCAAGTTCGGAGAGGCGCTCGTCGGCCAGGCCGCGCTCGAGAAGAAGATGATCGTCATCACCTCGGCGCCGGACGACTACATCAAGATCACCTCCGGACTCGGCGAGTCGACACCCGTCAACATCATCATCGTCCCGGTGCTGTTCGAGGATCAGGTGCTCGCCGTCATCGAGCTGGCCTCGTTCCGGCCGTTCAGCGAGGTGCATCAGACGTTCCTCGACCAGCTGACCGAGACCATCGGCGTCGTACTCAGCACGATCATCGCCAACATGCGGACCGAGGAACTGCTCGAGCAGTCCCAGCGACTCACGCGCGAGCTGCAGAGCCAGTCCGAGGAGCTCCAGACCCAGCAGGAGGAGCTGCAGCAGACCAACGAAGAGCTGCAGGAGAAGGCGGCCCTGCTCGCGGAGCAGAACCGCAACATCGAGATCAAGAACGCCGAGATCGAGATGGCCAGGTTGGGGCTCGAGGAGAAGGCCGAGCAGCTGGCGCTGAGCTCGAAGTACAAGTCGGAGTTCCTGGCCAACATGAGCCACGAGCTGCGTACGCCGCTCAACAGCCTGCTGATCCTGGCCAAGCTCCTGTCGGACAACCAGGAAGGCAACCTGTCCGACAAGCAGATCGAGTTCGCGTCCACGATTCACAAGGCCGGCAGCGATCTCCTCGAGCTGATCAACGACATCCTTGACCTGTCCAAGGTCGAGGCCGGCAAGATGGACATCACCCCCGCCGATCTCGTGCCCGACGACGTGCGTCAGTACGCGGCGCAGGCCTTTGTGCCGGTGGCCGAGCAGAAGGGCATCGAGTTCGAGACCGAGGTCGAGGCGGGCGTGCCGAGCCCGATCTTCACCGACGAGCAGCGCCTCCAGCAGATCCTGCGCAACCTGCTGTCCAACGCCTTCAAGTTCACCGAGCGGGGCAAGGTCACGCTGCGCATCGCCCGGCCCCAAGAGGGAACCCGCTTCATCCACGACGCCCTCCAAGATGCCGATCACGTCGTGGCCTTCTCGGTCACCGACACCGGCATCGGCGTGCCCGAAGACAAGCTGCGTCTGATCTTCGAGGCCTTCCAGCAGGCCGACGGAACCACGGCCCGCCGGTACGGCGGCACGGGTCTAGGCCTGTCGATCAGCCGGGAGATCGCCCGCCTCCTCGGCGGCGAGATCCACGCCGAGAGCGTCGTCGGTGAGGGGAGCACGTTCACGCTCTACCTGCCCACCACGTACCGGCCCGACCAGCCGTCGGGCATGGCCACCACGGTGGTGGAGACCCGCCCTGAGCCCGCCAAGGGCAAGGGAAAGGCGAAGACTCGCACCAGCGCCAAGGCCAAGCCCGGTCCCGCGCCGGCCGCTCTTCCCGACGATGAGCTCGGCGACGACCGCGGCACGATCAAGCCCGGCGACCGCGTTCTGCTCGTGGCCGAGGCCGACACCGCGCTCGCCGGCCAAGCCCTGGCCGCGGCACGCACACGGGGACTCAAGGTGCTGGCCGCCACCAGTCGGGAATCGGCCCACCGGCTGGCCCAGGCCTTCAAGCTCGACGCCGTCATCCTCGACACCGAGCTGGGGACCGAAGACGGGCTGATCCTTCTCGACTCGTTGAAGCGTCACCCGGCCACGCGTCTCGTGCCCGTGCACGTGATCGCCGACACCAAGCAACGTCAGCCCGCGCTCTTGTCGGGTGCCGCCGGTGTCGTCGAGAAGCCGGTGACCCCCGAGACGCTCGACCTGGCCATCGGCCGCGTGGCCGACATCCTTGCCCGCGAAGTGAAGCGGCTTCTCGTGGTCGAGGACGACGACCGGGAGCGGGCGGCGATCACCGAGCTGCTCGGCGCGGGTGCCGACGTGGCCGTCACGGCGGTGGCGACGGGTGAGGAGGCGCTGGAGGAGCTGCAGGGGCAGGCCTACGACTGCGTCGTCCTCGACCTCAAGCTCCCTGGCACCTCGGGGTTCTCGCTCCTGGAGCAGGTCAAGAAGGACGGCCGGTTCCACAATCTCCCGGTGATCGTGTACACCGGCCAAGAGATCACGCGCCGGGATGAGACCCGCCTGAAGAAGTACGCGCAAACGGTGATCATCAAAACCGTGGGCTCGCCCGAGCGACTGCTCGACGAGACCACGCGTTTCCTCCATCGACCTGAGGCGGCGCTGCCGATCGAGCAGCGACGCATGCTGGAGCAACTGCACACGGCCGACGCCGTGCTCGAGGGCAAACGCATCCTGATCGTCGACGACGACGTGCGCAACGTGTTCGCCCTGACGAGCGCCCTCGAGAACCACGGCATGGAGGTGCTGTTCGCCGAGAACGGCAGGGACGGCATCGACGTGCTGACGCAGCACGCCGACGTCGACCTCGTCCTGATGGACATCATGATGCCGGAGATGGACGGCTACGAAGCGATACAGGCGGTTCGCAAGATGCGACAGTTCAAGCGACTGCCGATCATCGCCCTGACCGCGAAGGCCATGCGTGAGGACCGCGAGAAGAGCATCGCCGCCGGCGCATCCGACTACATCGCCAAGCCCATAGAGGTCGACCAGCTGCTGTCCCTCATGCGCGTCTGGCTCCACGAGTAGGTGGGATCAGGTCCGGATGGCCGACGACCGCCACCCGCTTCGCCGTAGAGATGTCGAGGCCGTAGAGCTCGACCTGCTCGCCGACGGCGTCTACGAGGCCTACGGGTTCGACTTCCGTAGGTACTCACGCCCCTCGTTCCGCCGCCGGATCTGGCGGCGCGTCAACGACGAGGGCTTGACGAGCATCACCGGGCTCCTCGACCGGGTCCTGCACGACCCGCTGGCCATGCAGCGTTTGCTGGCAGACCTGTCGGTGAACGTGAGCGCCATGTTCCGTAATCCCGGCTTCTTCCGGGTCTTTCGGGCCAAAGTCGTGCCCCTGCTGCGGACGTACCCGTTCCTCCGGGTGTGGAACGCCGGATGCGCGACCGGCGAGGAGACCTTGTCGGTCGCAATCCTCCTCAAGGAGTCCGGTCTGTACGACCGCACGCTGATCTACGCGACCGACATGAACGACGTCATCTTGAATCAGGCCCGGTCTCGCACCTATCCGATCGCGAAGATGCGCGAGTACACCGCCAACTACATCGAAGCGGGCGGCACCCATTCGTTCTCGGAGTACTACGTGGCGGACGGTGACCGCGTGGTGTTCCAACCCGCCCTTGTCGAGAACGTCGTCTTCGCTCAGCACAACCTGGTCACCGATCACTCGTTCAACGAGTTCCACGTGATCATGTGCCGCAACGTCATGATCTACTTCAATCGCGAACTCCAAGAGCACGTCCACAAGCTCTTGTACGAGAGCCTGACGCACTTCGGCGTGTTGGGCCTGGGCAGCCGGGAATCGCTGGAGTTCTCCGGCCACCGCGAGGCCTACGAACTGCTCGACGAGTCCCAACGCCTGTACCGGAAGATCGCCTGATGGCGTGCGGGATCGTCGCCGTCGGAGCGTCGTGGGGTGGCGTGCACGCCATCGGCGTCGTGCTCCGAGGGCTCCCCGGGGACCTCCCGGTCCCGATCGTGGTTGCCCAACACCGGGGCGAGGAGCACCCCACGCGGCTGGCGGAGACCCTGGGTCGGGGCGCGGCGATCCCGGTGCACGAGGCCACCGACAAGGAAGCGCCCGAGCCGGGTCACGCCTACCTGGCGCCGCCCGGCTACCACCTGCTCGTCGAGCGCGGGAGCCTCTCGCTGTCGACCGACGGCGAGGTGCGGTTCAGCCGGCCGTCCATCGACGTGCTTTTCGAGTCGGTCGCCGATGCCTATGGACCGGACGCGGTCGGCGTCATCCTGACCGGTGCCAGCGATGACGGCGCGGCAGGGTTGGCGCACATCCGCCGGCGCGGTGGCGTAACGATCGTGCAGGAGCCGGCCACGGCCGAGCGCCGGACGATGCCCGACGCCGCGCTGGCCGGTGGCCAACCCCATCGGGTGCTGGGACTGGAGGAGATCGCCCCATTCCTCGTCAAGGTCTGCGGGCAGGGCTGATGAACGAGGACATCCGCGCCAACGTGCTCGTCGCCGACGATCGTCCCGCGAACGTCCTCGCCATCCAAGAGGTGCTCGAGCCGTTGAACCACAACGTGGTGACGGCTTCGTCGGGCGAAGAGGTCTTCCGGGCCTTACTGACCACCGAGTTCGCCGTCATCCTGCTCGACGTACAGATGCCGATCATGAACGGGTTCGAGATCGCGGCGCAGATCAAGGCCCGAGAGAAGACGCGTCACATCCCCATCATCTTCCTGACTGCCGTCAACCAGGAGGCGAGCGACGTCTTCCAGGGGTACGAGGCGGGGGCCGTCGACTACCTCACCAAGCCCGTTGAGCCGTGGCTGGTGCGGGCGAAGGTCGGGGCGTTCGTCGATCTCTGGCTCGAGCACAAGCGCTTGGAGCAACTGCAGAGCGACCTGGCGCTGGCCGGACAACGACAGCAGCAGGCGCTGCAGATCAACGAAGGCATCGTGCAGGGAATCGCGGTGGCCAAGATGGCCCTCGAGCTCGGCGATCACGAACGCGCCCTCGACACCCTCGAACGCACGCTGACGGCGGCCAAGCGGGTGATCAGTCACCTGCTCCTCGACCACGTGGAAGACATCAACCCTCGAGACTTGAGGGCGCTCCAGTGACATGGGAGCTGCGGTGAGCGCCAAGATCCTTCTCGTCGACGACCGCCCGGCGAACCTGGTTGCTCTGTCAGCGGCGTTGCGCCCGCTGAACCAGGAGCTGGTCGCCGTCCAGTCCGGCGAGGAGGCCCTGCGCTGTCTGCTCAACGACGACTTCGCCGTGATCCTCCTCGACGTGCAGATGCCGGGGATGGACGGGTTCGAGACGGCGGCCCGGATCAAAGAGCGCGAGCGCTCCCGTCACATCCCCATCATCTTTCTGACCGCCATCAGCCGTGAGCTGCACCAGCAGTTGCGCGGCTATGAGGTCGGCGCCGTCGACTACATCGCCAAGCCCTTCGACCCCTGGGTGCTCCGCACCAAGGTCGAGGTGTTCGTCGACCTCTATGAGAAGACCCGGCGTGTGGAGCAGCAGGCCACACAGCTGGCGCGCTCCAACAAAGAGCTGGAGCAGTTCGCCGAGATCGTCTCCCACGACCTGCGCAATCCGTTGGTGTCGGTCGTGGGCTATCTCCAGATGCTCGAGGAAGGGACGACCGGCATACTCGCCGCCGAGTCGCTGGACTTCGTGCAGCGGGCCCTTCACGCGGCCGAGAGCATGGGCACGCTCATCGACGACCTGTTGAGCTACGCCCTCGCCGGCAAGGCGATCGGCGCACTCCAGACGACGAACTCCCGTCAAGCGGTCGACCGCGCCCTCTCGAACCTCCACGCGGAAATCGAAGAGGCCGGGGCGACGATCAACGCCGACGGTCTGCCGGTAGTGCGGGCCGACAGCTCGCAGCTCACTCGTCTTTTCCAGAACCTCATTGGCAACTCGGTGAAGTACCGGTCCTCGGATCGGCCGCTCGAGGTCGACATCGCCGCCGAGCCCTGCTCGAGCGGGTGGGAGTTCTCGGTGACCGACAACGGGGCCGGGCTGGGGTTGGACGAGGCCGGCTCGGTGTTCACCATGTTCTACCGGGGCACCAGCGCCCAGGGACGTCCGGGCAGCGGCATCGGCCTGGCGATCTGCAAGAAGGTCGTCGAGGGCCACGGCGGACACATCTGGGCCGAGCCTCGCGACGACGGCGGCATGGTCGTGCACTTCACGCTGCCGGCGACCAACGGGGAAGTCGGAAAACCCCACAACTAGATTCGAGGCAATGGCCCCCGCAGTACGCGCGTTGCGCGGCGCGACCACACTCGACGCCGACACCACCGAGGAGATGAAGGAGCGAGTCCAGGAGCTCCTTCGCGAGATGCTCGAGCGCAACGCCGTCCACCACGACGACATCATCAGCATCCTCTTCACCGCCACCGACGACCTTCACGCCATGTTCCCGGCAACGGCGGCGAGGGCGTTGGGCCTCGGCGACCTACCTCTCCTGTGCGCGCGGGAGTTGAACATCGAGGGGGCGACGCCCAAGTGCGTCCGGATCCTCATGCACCTCACCACCGACCGGGTGGCCAACGACTTGCGCCACGTATACCTGGGCAACGCCAAGGGCCTCAACGATGAGCTCCGAACGTAGGGCCCTCGTTGTCGGCACCGGCCTGATCGGGGGTTCCATCGGTCTCGCCCTTCGGGCGCAGGGGTGGCGCGTCACCGGGAGAGACCTCGACGAATCGCGTGCGGCCCGGGCGGTCGAACTGGGCGCGCTGGACGACGTGGGCGACGACCCGGAAGCCGACATCACGTTCGTCGCCACGCCAGTCGGTTCGATCGCTGACGAGGCGCGCGCCGCCTTGCGCGGGAGTGGCGTCGTCACCGACGTGGGCGGTGTCAAGGCGCCGATCGTGGCGTCGGTCGGTGATCCCCGCTTCGTCGGCGGCCATCCCATGGCAGGCTCGGAGCAGGAGGGAGTCGACGGGGCGGACGCCGCCCTCTTCGAAGGCGCGACCTGGGTGCTCACGCCCACAGACGACACCGACGCCGAGGCCTACTCCCGCGTCCGTGCTGTGGTCTCGTCGTTGGGGGCCGAGGTCGTGGCCATCCGGCCTGAGGACCACGACGCCCTCGTCGCCCTCGTGTCCCACGTGCCCCACCTCACAGCTGCCGCCCTGATGCAGCTCGCGGCGAGCGGCGCCGAGGAGCACGCCGCCCTGCTCCGGCTGGCCGCCGGGGGGTTCCGCGACATGACCCGCGTGGCGGCTGGTCACCCCGGCATCTGGCCCGACATCTGCGCCGAGAACCGCGAGGCCATCGTCGCCGGCATCGACCGGCTGCAGGCGGCGCTGACCGAGATGCGGACCCTCGTCGACGGACGCGACCGTGACGGATTGCTGCAGTGGCTCGAGGACGCACGCCGGGCGCGCATCAACCTCCCGGTACGCGCCCCGCGGCCGGAAGAACTGGCCGAGATCCGCGTGCCGGTACCCGACCGGCCCGGGGTTCTTGCCGAGGTCACCACGCTGGTGGGCGAGCTCGGAGTCAACATGTTCGACTTCGAGACCGTTCACTCGTCGGCGGGGGATCGTGGCGTACTCGTCTTCCTGGTCGAGGCTGGCTCTTCCGACCTCGTGCGCGGCGCCCTCCTGGCCCGGGGCTACAAGCCGTCGGCCAGCCGGTTGGCGTGATCGTCGAGCCTCTCACCCGTCCGCCCGACGCGACCGTGCGCGTTCCAGGGTCGAAGAGCATCACCAACCGCGCCCTCGTTGCCGCGGCCATGGCCGAAGGCGAGAGCACCATGACCGGGGCACTGGTGGCGGACGACACTGAAGCGATGGTCGCCGCCGTCGAAGCCATCGGCGCGGACGTCGCGAGATCCGGGGACACATGGACGGTGAACGGCGTCGGCGGCTCGATGGCGCCTGGTGAGGTTCGGATCGACGCCCGCCAGGCCGGGACCGTCGCTCGTTTCCTGCCCGCAGTAGTCGCCGCCGCAGGCGGCGTGGCGTTCATTGACGCCGACCCACAGATGCGCAGACGACCGATGGGCCCGCTGTTGGATGCGCTGCGGACGCTCGGTGCGACGGTGCGAGAGCGGGGCGAGCCAGGGCACCTCCCCGCAGTCATCCGGGGCCCGCTCACCAGCGCGACCGCAGCTCTACCTGGCGACGTCTCGAGTCAGTTCCTGTCGGGTTTGCTGCTTGCCGGTCCGCTGTTGCCGGACGGACTCGTCATCGCCCTCTCGACACCACTTGTGTCGCGCCCGTACGCGGTGATGACTGCCGCCGTCCTGCGCGCCTTCGGCGCCCGCGCCGATATCGGCATCGACCAGTGCTCCGTGCAGCCCGGGGGGTACCGGGCCACCGATTTCCAGGTCGAGCCGGACGCCAGCGCGGCGTCGTATTTCTTCGCGGCCGCCGCCATCACCGGCGGACGCGTCCTCGTCGAGGGCCTCGGTCGAGAGAGTGTGCAGGGTGACGTGGGCTTCGCCGACCTGCTCGGTCAGATGGGCGCCTCCGTGTCGATGGGTGCCGACAGGATCGAAGTCCGGGGCGGTGTCCTTCACGGCGTCGACGTCGATCTCTCTCACATCTCCGACACCGTGCCGACGTTCGCCGCCGTTGCCGCGTTCGCCGACTCCCCGAGCCGCGTGCGTGGTGTCGGCTTCGTCCGCTCCAAAGAGTCCGATCGCATTGGTGCCGTGGTCGAGGAGCTTCAACGATGCGGCGTGGACGCCTCCGAAGAACCCGACGGATTCATCGTCAGACCGGGTCCGGTCCGACCAGCGATCGTCGATCCTCATGACGACCACCGGCTGGCGATGGCGTTCGCTCTGCTCGGCCTGCGTGTCCCGGGGATCGAGATCGCACATCCCGAGTGCGTGGCCAAGACGTTCCCGCGCTACTTCGATGTCCTGGAAAGTCTGCGGCGGTAGGGCATGCCTGTCGTAGCCATCGACGGGCCCGCGGGGTCGGGGAAGTCCACCGTGGCTCGAGCCGTCGCCAAGCGGCTGGGCGTCGCTTATCTGGACACGGGTGCCATGTACCGGTCGGTGGCGTTCGCCGCCCTCCGGGACGGCGTCGACCCGAACGACGGCGAGGCGCTGGCCAAGCTGGCGAGCGGACTCGACATCCAACTCGGCGAGAGTGTGCTCGTCGACGGCGTGGACGCCACGGCCGCCATCCGGGGACCTGAGGTCACAGCCATCGTCAGCTCGGTATCGGCCCACCCCGCGGTGCGGGCCGAGTTGGTCCGTCGCCAGCAGCAGTGGGCGGCGGAGCACGGCGGGGGAGTGGCCGAGGGCCGCGACATCGGCACCGTGGTGTTCCCGCACGCCGACGTGAAGGTGTTCCTCACCGCCAGCGAGGAAGAGCGAGCCCGACGGCGGCAGCGAGACGACCGGGCCCCCGACGTCAAGGCGGTGGCCGCCGACCTCGCACGCCGCGACGCACTGGACTCGAACCGGGCCGCCTCGCCGCTGCGCCCGGCGGACGACGCACGGGTCATCGACACGACCGGGCGTACCGTTGACGACGTGGTGGACGAGATCACCGGCTTGCTCGAGGGGGACCGATGATCCTCTACCGGATCACGTGGTGCTTTCTGCTCGCCGTCAACAAGACGTTGTGGCGGTTGAAGATCTACCGGAAGGAGAACGTGCCTGCGACCGGCGCGTTCGTGCTGGCGCCGGTGCACCGCTCCTTCATCGACTTCGCCCTCACCAGCAGCATCACCCGCCGTCGCATGCGTTACATGGGCAAAGACTCACTCTGGAAGGTCGGCCTCTTCGGCAAGTTCATCTCGGCCCTCGGCGCCTATCCGGTGCATCGGGGCGGCGCCGACCGCGAGGCGCTGAAGCGGACCGTCGAGGTCCTCGAAGGGGGAGAGCCCGTGGTGATCTTCCCCGAGGGCACCCGGCAGTCCGGTGCGAAAGTCGAGGATCTGTTCGAGGGCGCCGCTTACGTGGCCTCCAAGGTCGGAGTGCCGATCGTCCCCGTGGGCATCGGGGGGTCCGAAAACGCACTCCCCAAGGGAAAGAAGTTGCCCAGGCCGGTGAAAATCACCGTCGTCGTGGGCGACCCCATACCGCCGCCGGCGCCGTCCGAGGGCGGGCGCACATCGCGCCGCGCCGTCCACGAGCTGACCCTTCGGCTGCGCGACGAGATCCAGCGCTTCTTCGACGAGGCCCAGGAGCTGGCGGGCGACTAGCAGGATCCTGGATCTGTCCCGTTCGCGGCACTAGCGTCCCGGGTCGCACAAGAGCGGCGGGCTCGAGGAGGCAGTGTGAATCGGCGGGGTAATCAGCGCACCGGACTTCCGGTGCTGGCGGTGTTCATCGCGCTCGTAGCGGCGTTCCCGGTCCTGCCGTGGAGCAGCGCCAGCGCCCAGACGACCACGTCCTCGTCGACGACCACGTCGTCCTCGACCAGCACCTCGACATCTTCGACGTCGTCGACCAGCACGTCGTCCTCGACGAGCACGACGGTGAAGCCGACCACGACGACCACGACGCCCGCGCAGGGTTGCCACGGTGACTTCGACGGCGGCACTGTCTCGCCGGGCGCCACGGTCAAGGGGACGCTCACGTTGAGCAACGGGTGCAAGTTCACCGGGACCGTGGACGTCAGCCTCAACGGCAAGACCCTCCAGAAGAGGCCCGACGCCAACGGCGCGGTCTCCGTCTCCGTGAAGATCAACTCCATGACCAGCGGTGTGCTCGACGATCCCGTCGACGTTCCGCTGCATCAGGGGACCAACACCGTCGTCGTCAGCGGCCCGGGCCAGACCCAGAGCGGTGCCGCCGCGGGGACGGTGACGATCAACGCCTCGTTCAATCTGGTGCCGGCGACGACGCCGACGACCCAGGCGACGACGGTCACGGTCACACCGGTCACCAGCAAGACCACGACGGCCAGCAGCGGCGGCAATGGGCTGGCGACGACCGGCGCGGAGATCTTCGCCATGGTGGCCATCGCCCTTCTCGCCATCGCCCTCGGTACCCATGCGATGGCGTCCGACGAGCACCTGCTGCTCAACGCGGTGTCCGAGATCTTCGGACCGCCGCGCGGGCGTCACTCGAGGAAGACCGGGCCCCGCGGCGTGCTGCCGGCGATCAGGGAGTGGATGGGCCGGATCCGGTAACGCCGGCCCCGATTCGGCTTAGAACGAGTGGGGGTGGGCGAAGACCTCGCGCACGAGCGGCTCGAAGTGCTCGAGTGGGAGCGTGTCGTAGTCGGGATCGAAGGCGATCTGATCCCAGTCGTCGGCGAACTGCGCGGCCAGGTCGAACCACGGCTCGCCCTCGTACTGATCGCGGGCGTTCGGGTCGCCGCCGAAGTGGTGGTAATAGTGCCGGCCCTGGAAGTCCTGGTGGTGCTTGATCATGAAGTAGACGTCTTCGCGGACGTACGGCTTCAGGATCTCGGCCGCGATGCCGCCGTGATTGGGGACGGACACCACCTTGCCGATGTCGTGGCACAGCGAGGCCACCACGACCTCCTTGTCGGCGCCCGCCCGCTCGGCGAGGGTGGCCGTCTGCAGGCAATGCGTCAGCTGATCGACGGCGAACCCGTTCACGATCGTCGACAGCATCCGCAGCAGCTGCAGCACGGTCTCGCCCTGCTCCTGCTGGGCCTTGGCCGACTCGAGACCGATCTGGGCCCACTCATCGGCAGTGGACTCGTCCATGCGGGTGAACGTCTGCGTCATAGCCGTAACGCTACCGCTGGTCGGTGTAGCCAAGCTCGGCGAGGAGGTCGCCGGCGACCTCGTGGATATGGCGGAGGTCGCCGTCACTCATCGCCGTCCACTTGCCGGCGCCGATCCGGTCGGTGGCGCCGTAGCGCGCCATCTCGTGGCCGACGCGCTCTTTGATGGCTGCCGCGACCTCGCCGTCGACGGGCAGGCCCATCCATTCGAGCAGCGCCGTGGTCTGCCCGACGGGGTCGTCGATCAGGTCCTCGTACTTGACCTCGCGGTAACGCCCCAGGCGCCACTGGTGACGCCGAACCTGGCGGACGGCCCATACCCAGTTCCGAGCGGCGTCGGCGGGATCGTTGGTGCCCCATGGCGCCGCGACCTGAGACCGCACCACGTCTCGGCCATCGCGGATGAGGTGGATGTACCAGGCGTCCGGATAGGCGGTGGCAATGAGCGGGACCCGATTCACGTTGTCGGGCGTCTTCTCGACGAACCACTCGGAATCAGCGTTGGCGAACACCTCGTCGCAGAACCGACGCAGCGTCGCCGCGATGTCGTCGCCGCCCAGATAGGCACCCACACCCTCGCCGTCGGCCCGATGGGCGTTCTCCCAGAAGTCCCAAAGGCCCAGGAAGACCGTGCTCTCCCAACTCAATCCGCCGAGGGCCGGATGGCCGAGGAGCAGCTCCACGAGCCACGTGGTGCCGCTCCGCACAGGAGCGAGCACGACGACGGTGCGGTCGGCGAACGGACTGTCGCAAGGCGGCCGCATCAGCCGTCCTCCTGCCGCGCCATTCGGAAACGACGAGCGGCACCCAACGCCGCCCACCCGATCTCACCTGCGGTGCCGAGCTGCGCCTGGGCAACCCAGCGCCGAAGACCAGTGGGATGCGAGGGTTCGTAGCCGCACGCGTCGAGAACATCTGGTCCCAGGACGTCTATCAACGTCGCCGAACGGTCAGCGGGGTCGTCTGGCAACGGGCGCGCGCCATCGCCGAGGAGCGCCGCGCCCGCGGCGATGTCGTCAGACGACGGGTCGAGGTCCAATGCCGCTGCGAGCTCGCGCAACGCCGAGGCCGGGTCGGCGCGCAGGTCCTCGATGCGCACGGCATGGAGATTCGGCTGGTCCCACAGCTCGATGACGGCGCGCTGGTCGTCGCACCACCGGCGGGCAGCCTCGAACGGCGCCCAGCCCAGGAGTGGCGACGTCAGGTTGGCGACGACCTGGCGGCCGTCGCGCACGACGTGGACGAACTGGGCGTCGGGATACAGGACCATCATCGGCCCGACCAGACGAATGTGATCGTGGGAGTACTCGACGACTCGGCCGGCGTCGGTCGCGTCGAGTCGCGCCGCCAACGGCGCGTCGGCCAGCGCACGGACGGCCGCGAAGAACCGAGCGTCGTCGGCCTTGTCGCCGAGGGCGTCTTTCGTGCGCGACAACCACGTGTCGAGGATCAGCTCGACACCCTGGGAGAACACGTGGGTCGGCACAGGCGCGGCCGCAACTCCCGTCAGGCAGCCAAGCGCGGCGACCACCTGCTCGGCGCCCGATTCGGGCGTGGCCAAGACAAAGACGACGCGCCCTTGTACGGGACTCTCGGCCACGGTCATCACGAACTACTGCTACCGAGCCAGCGCGTCGAGGACGTCGCTGGCGGCGATGTCGCGGTCGTCGGCCAGGCTCTCGGACGGGAGCAGCTCGCGTAGCTCGCGCGGGGGCGGGAAGTACTCCTCCTCGGTCGTGAGGCTCACCTCTTCGACGCCCTCAGTCGGCGCGAGACGTTGGATCACCGCTCGCACGAGCTCCTCGGGCGCGGAGGCGCCGGCCGTGACGGCCACAGTGCCGGACAGGTCGTCGGGGAGCTCTTCGGGCCCGTTGATCCGCAGCACGCGCTTGCAACCGACCGTGCGCGCCACCTTCTCCAAGGCGACCGTGTTCGACGAGTTGACCGAGCCGATGACGACCACCGCGTCGGAGCGGCGGGCGATGTCGGTGAGAGCGTCCTGCCGGTTGGTCGTGGCGAAACAGAGATCGCTGCGCCCGGGCATCCAGAGGTCGGGATACCGGTCGCGCGCCGCCTCGAGAACGCCGGCCCAGTCGTGCTGGCTGAGCGTGGTCTGGGCGAGGAGGGCCACGGGCTGGTCGGTGTCGGGCAGCGACGCCACGTCGTCCTCGGACTCGACCAGATGGATGGCGTCGGGGGCGACGGCCATCGTGCCGACTGCTTCGTCGTGACCCTCGTGGCCGACGTAGACGATCGAGTAGCCCTTACCGGCCCGCACCTTGACCTCGTGATGCACCTTGGTGACGAGCGGACACACGGCGTCGACCACGACACCGCCGTGGGCGCGCGCCGCCTCGACCACTTCGGGCGCCGACCCGTGGGCACTGAGCATGAGAGGTGCGCCGGGCGGCACCTCGGCGATGTCGTCGACGAAGATCACGCCCAGGTCGCGGAAGCGGTCGACGACCAGGCGGTTGTGGACGATCTCGTGGTAGCAGTACACGGGCGGGTCGAAGATCCGGACCATCCAGGCCAACGCCTTGATGGCCATCTCCACGCCCGCACAGAAGCCTCGGGGCGCGGCCAAGAGCACCCGCTCGACCTGCACGCCCCTCAGGCTAGGAGGAGATGGGCCGTATCCTTGACCCATGTCCCTCCCGCGCGTCGTAGCTGTCGCGCCCGGGTCTCCGGCGCAGCGGGCTGGGCTCGAGCCCGGCGACGAGGTGTGCACGGTCAACGGCCATCAGCCGCGGGACGTCATTCAGTGGCAGTTGCTCACCGACGACGCCGACCTCGACGTCGAGGTACGGCGGGGCGGACTCGACCTCGAGCTCTCGGTGCCGAAGGCCGCCGGCGAGCCGCTGGGCGTGGAGGTGCACTCGGCCCTGTTCGACCAAGTACGCACGTGCGACAACCACTGCGAGTTCTGCTTCATCTACCAGCTGCCGCCCGGGCTGCGGAAGAGCCTGTACGTCAAGGACGACGACTACCGGCTGTCGTTCCTCTACGGGAACTTCACCACCCTGACCCGCTTCACCGAGCTCGATCTCGAGCGCGTCGTTACCGAGCGGCTCGGGCCGCTCTTCGTCAGCATCCACGCCACCGACCCTGAGGTCCGCACCGAGATGCTGCGCAACCGTCGCGGGGCCACCAGCCTTCGGTGGCTCGGCGCCCTGCTCGACCAGGGCGTCGAGGTTCACGGTCAGATCGTCGTGTGTCCGGGCGTGAATGACGGTGATGTGCTCGACGACACCCTCGCCGGTGTCCTCGACCGCTTCCCGCGCCTGGCAACCATGTGCGTCGTGCCCCTGGGCCTCAGCCGCTACTCGAAGGAAGGCTCGCTGCGCGTGCACACCGTCGACGAGGCCCGCGCTGTCGTCGACACGGTGGAGGAGTGGCAGGGCGTCTTTCTCGACGTGCTCGGCCGTCGCCTCGTGTTCGCGGCCGACGAGTACTACCTGCTGGCCGGCCGCCCGTTCCCGACCGCCGACGCGTACGAAGGCTTCCCCCAGCACGAGAACGGCGTTGGCATGGCTCGAACGTTCGAGCTCGAGCTGATGGGGGAGAAGGACACCGCCACCGGCGTGCACGCCGGCTTCTTCTCCTGGGTCGACGGCGCCCCCGCCGAGGGCTACCGAGCCCCCCGTTTGAACAACGGCAAGCGTGGAGTGACACGGGATCGCACAAGCGGCCCCGTGGCGGTGCTCACCGGCGAGTACGGCGCCCAGATTCTCGGGCCGCTTTTGGAGCAGGTGGGGCGGGACGACGTGCGCGTGCTTCCCGTCCGCAACGAGTTCTTCGGCGGCAACATCGGGGTGACCGGGCTGCTGGTTGGTGAGGACATCGCGCGCGTGCTGCGCGACGAGCCCGAGGGCCACCGTTATCTGCTTCCCGACGTGTGCCTCTCGAAGGGCGCCTTCCTCGACGGGACGACGCCGGCGGACCTGCCACGACCGGTCGAGGTGGTGCCCACCGACGGCGTGGCGCTGCGCGAAGCACTCGGCCTCTGACATGGCTACTCCGCTTGTCGCCGTGGTCGGCCGGCCCAACGTCGGCAAGTCCACACTCGTCAACCGGATCGTCGGCCGGCGGGAGGCGATCGTCGAGGAGCAGCCGGGGGTGACGCGCGACCGCAAGATCCTGGAGGCGGACTGGAACGGGCGCGAGTTCCTCCTCGTCGACACCGGCGGATGGATGGCCACGCAGGACGGCATCGACGCCCAGGTCAGCCGCCAGGCCGAGCGCGCCATCAAAGAGGCCGACGTGGTGCTCCTCGTGGTCGACGCCACCGTCGGTGTCACCGAAGAGGACGACCGCGTGGCCGGCCTGCTGCGGCGGGCCGACAAGCCGATCCTGGTGGTCGCCAACAAGGTCGACGAGTCCGGCCGGGAGACCGACGCGTGGATGTTCGCCCGCCTCGGACTCGGTGACCCGTTCCCGGTGAGCGCCCTGCACGGCCGGGGAACCGGCGACCTCCTGGACGCGGTCGCGGCGCGCCTTCCGGAACAGGAGGAGGTGCCGGAACAACCGCAAGCGGTGCCCGAGCCCGACGTTCCGGCCGTCGCCATCGTCGGCCGGCCCAACGTCGGCAAGTCCACACTCTTCAACCGGCTCATCGGCGACGACCGCTCGGTCGTCCACGACATCCCCGGCACCACACGCGACAGCATCGACACCGTCGTCGAGACCGACGAGGGACCGATTCGGTTTGTCGACACCGCGGGTATGCGGCGCAAGAGCCGCATCGAGGAGGGCCCGGAGTACTACTCCCTGGTGCGCGCCCTGCAGTCGATCGACCGCGCCGATGCCGCCCTGCTCGTCATCGACGCCACCGAGGGCGTGACGCACCAGGACCAGCGGCTGGCCGAGCGCATCGACGCCGCCGGAAGCCCGGTGGTGATCGTGCTCAACAAGTGGGAGACGCTCGACGCCGAGCGGCGGGCCGCGGTCATGGTCGACGTCGGGCGCCGGCTGGAGTTTCTCGGCTACGCCCCGGTATTGAAGATCAGCGCCCTGAGCGGCAAGGGCGTCCACAAGCTGGTCCCCGCGCTGGGCCAGGCCATCGACGCCTACCACCGCCGGGTGCCGACGGGTGAGCTGAACCAGGTGCTGCAGGCCGCCCAGGCCGCCCAGCCGGCGCCGGGCGGCGTGCGGGTGCTCTACGCAACCCAGGGTGCCGCCGATCCGCCGACGTTCACCTTGTTCGCCAGCCGGACCCTTCCGCCGACCTACCTGCGCTACCTGGAACGCCGTATCCGCGAGCACTTCGCCTTCGGCCCCACACCCCTCAAACTGCGGGTGCGCCGGCGCGCCGGCTAACGCTCACCCCCTCCCACTCTCGTACCATTCCGTAGGGATAGTTCGGCAATTAAATCCGCCCAGGTCAGAGGGGGTGGACCTTCTGCCTGTCCCGCCTGTGTCCCGGTGCCGCACCCAACGGGACCATCGCTCGGTACCGAGGGTCGATGGCATCAGCCACGCGCTCCACCCTGGATGCGGATGAGGCACGTTGTTGACAGAGGTCGTGCGCTCCCAACCAGGACAGAGCGACGTGGTCAACCGGGCCGCTGCACTGAGAGTTGGCAAAGCTCCAGCAGGTGCCGCCGTTCGTGCCAGCCTGATCAACGGCTATGTCGGTAACTCGCCTTGCGGTGTTCGCAACCTTGGGCCTGGGTACACCTGAAAGCGCTCTTCAAGACGCGGGGAGGCTGCGATGGGGAACGACGTGTGGGTGCCGTGCCAGAGCCTCGGGTGTCTCGGCGGCTTCCACATCGATGCCGACGACCGCCTCACTGGTCGTCCAGCGCGGTGTGATTCCTGTGGCGCGGTGCACGTCTGGGTGGGTCAGTGGATCGTGTCGCGCTCGGAAGGTCGGTAGTGGGGCTGACCATCGACGTTCAAAGCGGCGACCCGACCGAACTGACGCTGGCCGGTGAGTTGGATGCCTTTACGGCTGCGGACCTGCGCGACCGCCTGCGCGAGTTGATGGCCGCGGGCATGCACGACATCGTCATCGACCTTGCAGCGCTGAACTTCATCGATAGCACAGCCCTCGGCGTATTGGTGTCGGCGAGAAAACGGGCACGACACAACGACGCCGATCTGCGTCTGCGAGGCATCAGAACACCGGCGAAGCAGTTGTTTGACCTGACTGGGCTGTCGCGGGTCTTCAACATCGAGTGAGCGCGACGTCCAAGCGCGTCGAGACCGAGGCGATGGCCAGCGCCAACGTGGAGCGCTTCGTCTGCGACATGAAGAACTTCAAGTTGAACGTCAGGTTCGGTGGGCCGGGGAGATGACCGAGTCCGACGACCGCGCCATCACCTGCACCTGTTGGCACTGCGGCGCGCTGGTGCCGTTGGGCCGAGTGAAGGTGCTCGGGGGCGAGCGCGTCGTCGTGTGCCCCAAGTGCGGTAGGACCAACTCGCTCGACCGAGTGAACCGCCGAGAGGAAGGGCAGCTATGAGTGTGGCTGCTGGAAGTTGCTGTGGCTCCCCAGCCGGTGGTTGGCCACCGCACGCGCTCCAACTAGCCGCTTGCGCTGAAACGTGAGGAGGCCATCCAGTTGCTGGAGGAACTGGTGCGGTTGCAGGCCGGCCTCCAGCAGACGATCAAACAGTGCCAAGAGCTACTGGGCGGTTGACGGCCTACCCGACCGGTCAGCGCGGCGGGTTCAACGAAGGCCGATCAACACACCGTTCGCTGGCGTTCCACGGCTAGGTACATGAGAACGTGCCCGGTGGTGATTCGACGCACGTCGTTCCAGGTGGACACCCGTTCGGGAGATTGCCACAGCAGGAGCTCCCAGCCGGTGCTGACTCCGGCAGGCAGCAAGTTGCACCAACACCGGCTTCACACCGCGTCCCCGGAGCGCACACAATGGCGCCGCAGCACTGACCGCCGGGTAGGGCGCAGAACGGAGCCGAGTACTGCACCTCATCCAGGACGCCAGAACAACAAACCGCATCACTCGAGCAGGAATTATCGCCACAGCACACCGGGAACGCTGGCGGCGCACACACGCCAGGGCACTTGATGGTCCCATCGGGGCAGGTCGATCCGCAGATGCCACCGACGCATGTCGCGGCGCCACCGGAGGGCGTCGAGCAGACTTGTCCACACGATCCGCAGTTGGTGCTGTCTATCTGTGTGTCAACGCAATGGCCGCTACAACACGTCTGACCGCTTGAGCAGCGAATACCGCATCCACCACAGTTGAACGAGTCGGTCTGTAGGTCGACGCAGCGACCACCGCAGTCGGTTGTTCCGGTCGCGCAGCCGCAGACACCGTTCACGCAGGCGGTGCCTGTTGGGCAACACATCGTCCCGCATGCCACCTGACCCTGGGTGCAGGCGACCGCAGCGGTGGCGCACCTTGAACTCGACAGGTCGGCACACGCCGTCCCCGTCTTGCAGCAGGCTGACCCACAAGGCGTCGTCCGGACGGGACACCCACAGACACCTCTCCCGGCGTCGAGACACGCGATGCCTCTCTCGCAGCAACAGGGTCCGCAGGGGGTCTGACCAGCAGCACATGGCGAAGGACCGAGATTGGTTGGCCCCGAACACGTCACGCTCGCGCTCCCTCGGAAGGGTTTGAGGACCGTGGCGACCGCCGCACCACCTGCAGCCATCCCGAACATCTTGAGGACGCCCCGGCGGCTGTGAGATGTCGCCATCGCCCGAGACAGGCTGTCGAACCGCTCGCTCATGTGGTCCTCCCTCACACGCCCCTGCGCGAGTGGAGCTTTCCACACTTGACCATGCCCTTTGAACAAAGTCGGTGCGGGCGTCGGGTCACATCAGGGCCACTCTGTCGGTCCAGCCATCGACCACATCACCATCCCCCCCAACCCCCCGGGGTGGGACCTACGACCATCAAGATCCACTGGCGTCTGTGACATCGCCGCCCGAGAACCTGTCGCGGTTCACCTCGCCGTCAGCTACATGCGCCGTCAACGGGCGATACCTCCTGCGATGCAGCAACGAGAGCGTTCGTCTCGTCCCGATGCATCTGCGCCGCTTTGTGTATGCGTTCGACGGCACGCAGGAAGTCATCGTTGTCAGGGACGTTGACCAAACCGGCGAGTGGATGTGCTAGGTGGGATACGCGCTTCCAATCGTCGAGGCGCTGGGGCAGTCCCGCCCCCGTGTCCGTCGTGGTGGGTAGTTGCCTTACAGGCAAGGCGGCGTCGGTGCGAGGAGATGCCCGCTGGGAGACCACTGACACCGATGCGACGGGCTCCGAGGTCGAGAGGGTCAAGACTGAAACCAGGTGGGGCCCCGAGTACGAGACATCGACAACCACTGGAACTCACTGCTGGCTGAGCTCTACGTCGTCGCCCGTAGAAGCGCGTTGAACATCGACAGCCTCGTAACTTCCTTGATCGATGAACTGCCCGACGAACCGAACGGGCCTTTCTAGGGCGCTCACCCCAATCAGAGGAAGCCTCTTGCGCTCTGCCAGGAGGGGGTGTTCGGAGTCGGAACCAGCGGGAAGGCAGCGGACACCTCGGCAAGCAGTAGTGAGCGCCTTCTGCGCCGTCGGCCTCACCTCTGTCCCGTGTCTGTCCCGTAAGCCAGTCGCCTCTCAGCCTCACTCAACCTGGCTCCTGTTGACGACTGTGCAGGTCAGCCAAAGCGGGCCGTTCCTCAACGATCTCTAGGGTGCTACCAGTACTCTTCCGTACGTATGGTCAGGCCGCTCCTCCTGCCCGTGGCCGTTGGCTGCCTCGTGGCCGCCGTCATCTGGGGACGCTCGGCCCTGCACCTCAACCGGGCGTGGCGGCGCATCGCCGAAGGCGCAGCCGGCTCGGTCAGTGCCGACCTGGCCCGATCGGCCTACCGCAAGGAGCTGCACACCACGCTCCTCTACGGGCTGGCGGCCGTCGCCTTGGGCATTGCGTCGGTGTCCTCGGACCTGTGGTTCGACATCCCCGCGTACCTGCTGTTCATCCCGATCGTGCTCACGCTGATCTACGGCCATCGCTTCCAGGACGAAGCGCGTATGACCGAGGAGCGGACCAAGCTCGAGCGCCGGGCCGAAGAAGTCCTCTCCCAAACCGAGCTGGCGCCGCGACGGTGGGCGGCGCGCCTCGCTCCGGAGGAGCTGCCGATCTTCGAGGGCTACGAGGTCGGCCACGTTTATGAGGCGGGCACCGGACTCATGGCCGGTGACTTCTACGACTTCTTCCCCGTCGGGCCCCGCCGTCTGGCGGCCGTGATCGGTGACGTTTCCGGGCACGGCATCGAGCCATCGATCACCGCCTTCCAGGTCAAGTACCTGCTGCGCGTGTTCCTCCGTCAGTTCCGCGATCCGGCGCAGGCCCTCGAAGAGTTGAACGCCACCCTGTCCACCCAGGGCCGGGCGGAAGAGTTCGTCTCGGTCTGCATCGTCGTCTTCGACCGCATGGCCAACAGCCTCCGCCACGCTTCAGCGGGTCACCCGGCGGCGTGGCTGTGGCACGACGGCGAAGTGCGCCCGCTGCGGGCGACGGGGCCGCTGCTCACCCTCGATCCACGCGCCAACTTCATCAGCCGGGAGATCGACCTGACGTCGGGCGACCTCGTGCTGCTCTACACCGACGGACTGGCCGAGGCCCGCTCGGGCGAGCAGCTGTTCGGTGAGGAGCGCATCGCCGGTGCTGTTCGCCGCGACCCCGGCATCGAGGCCCAGGTGCTGTGCAAGGCACTGCTGCAGTCGGCGCGGGAGTTCGCCAGCGGGCCGCTGCGCGACGACGTCGCCATCCTGGCGATCCGGCGGACGTAGCAACACACGCCGATGGACGTCTCCGGCGCCCGGAACCGGGCCCTGCAGGGCAACCTCGAACGCCAGCGCGAGAAGCTGGCCAGCCAGAACAAGCTGTTCGTACGCGACCGGCTGGCGCTGCTGCTGGACGAGGGATCCTGGGTCGAAGACGCGCTGCTGGCCAACGCCATGGCCGGCGACCTCCCCGCCGACGGCGTCGTCACCGGCGTGGGCCGCGTCGATGGCCGGCCCGTCTGCGTCATGGCCAACGACACCACGGTCAAGGCCGGATCGTGGGGCGCCCGCACCGTCGAGAAGATCGTGCGCCTCACGGAATACGCGCTCCGCCACGAAGTGCCGATCTTCTGGTTGGTGGACTCGGCAGGGGCGCGCATCACCGACCAGGTCGAGCTGTTTCCCGGCCGGCGCGGCGCGGGCCGCATCTTCTACAACCAGGTGCGCCTGTCGGGGAAGGTGCCGCAGATCTGCTGTCTGTTCGGGCCGTCCGCCGCGGGTGGGGCCTATATCCCGTCGTTCTGCGACGTCGTGATCATGGTCGAGGGCAACGCCTCGATGTACCTGGGCTCGCCCCGCATGGCCGAGATGGTGATTGGCGAGAGGACCACGCTCGAGGAGATGGGCGGGGCGCGCATGCACGCCACCGTCTCGGGCAGCGGCGACAACCTCGCCACCGACGACGCCGACGCCATCGCCCAGGCCCGGCGCTACTTCTCGTACATGCCGCAGCGGTGGCGGGAGGAGGCCGACTGGCTGGAGCCCGGCAAGCCCGCGACCACGCTCGACTCGTCGGTCATCCCCGAATCCGAGCGCCAGGGCTACGACATGCACAAGGTCGTCGACGCTCTCGTCGACGAGGGGACGTTCTTCGAGGTCAAGCCGCTGTTCGCCAAGGAGCTGATCGTCGGCTTCGCCCGCCTGGCCGGGCGGTCGGTTGGCATCGTGGCGAACAACCCAAAGCAGAAGGGCGGCGTGCTCTTCGTCGACTCAGCCGACAAGGCCGCCCGCTTCATCTGGTGCTGCGACGCGTTCAACATCCCGCTCGTGTTCCTCGCCGATGTACCCGGCTTCATGGTGGGCACCCAGGTCGAGCGTCAGGGCATCATCCGCCACGGCGCCAAGATGATCACCGCCGTGTCCGAGGCCACCGTGCCCAAGATCTCGGTGATCGTCCGCAAGGCCTACGGCGCCGGGCTCTACGCCATGAGCGGACCGGCGTTCGAGCCCGACGCCACCATCGCCCTTCCGACAGCGAAGATCGCGGTGATGGGGCCCGAAGCCGCGGTCAACGCCGTCTTCGCCAACAAGATCGCGGCGATCGAGGATGCCGACGAGCGCGAACGGTTCGTTGCCGAGGCGCGCGCCGAGTACGAGACGGACGTGGACCTCTTGCATCTCGCGTCCGAGCTCGTGATCGACGCGGTCGTCGCGCCCGAGGACCTCCGCGACGAGCTCGTCACCCGTCTGGAGCTGGCCAGCACCAAGGACCGCCACTTCAGCGACAAGCGCCACGGCGTACCGCCCGTATGAGCGAGACCGTGGACATCCGCGAGGTTGGGCCTCGCGACGGCCTGCAGGCGGAGGAACCCATCTCGGTCGACGACCGTGTCCGACTCATCGAGGCACTCATCGACGCCGGTGTGCGCCACATCGAGGCGTGCTCGTTCGTGTCCCCGAAGGCGGTGCCGTCGATGGCTGGCGCGGCTGACGTGATGGCTCGCATCCCTCGTGCACCGGAGATTCGGTACGCCGCCCTCGTGCCGAACCTCAAGGGCGCCGAGATGGCGCTGGCCGCCGGTGTCGACGAGCTCACGGTCACGATCTCGGCCTCGGAGACCTACAACCTGCGCAACGTCAAGATGTCGATCGAGGAGTCGCTGGCCCAGATCAAACAGATCTGCAGGGCGAGCGCGCAAGTCCCGGTCGACGCCATCATCTCGTGCGCGTTCGGTTCGCCCTATGACGAAGTACGGACCGCCGACGTTGCGACGCTCGCGCAGCGCCTGGTCGATGGGGGAGCGACGCGCATCACGTACGCGGACACGACCGGTATGGCGACGCCGCCCTCCATCGGGATACTGGCCGACGTCGCCGGTGTGATCGACGGACTGCACCTGCACGACAGCCGAGGCACGGCGCTCGTCAACGCCTATGCCGCCCTCGACCTCGGGGTGCGGCGCTTCGACACGTCGGTCGGCGGCCTCGGCGGCTCGCCGTTCGCGGACGGCGCGGCGGGCAACCTCGCCACCGAGGAGCTCGTCTATGTGCTTGACGACCTCGGATATCGCTCAGGCATCGACCTCGAGCGCGTCCTCAAGGCCAGCGCGCTGGTCGGCGAGATGATCGGCCACCCGGTGGCAAGCCGTTTGGCCGCAGCCGGAGCTCGCTGATGCCCTGGTGTGAGGACTGCTCGAAGTTCTGGACACCGACGTCGATGAACCGCGACGGTTCGTGTCCCACGTGTGGCCGCATGATCGGCGAACCGGCCAAGGTCCCGTGGCACTTCAAGCTGCTGGTCCTGGCCACGGTGCTCTACCTCGGCTTCCGCGCCTGGCAGGGGTTCGTTCTGGCCCAGGAGCATGGCGTCCTGCTCTACGTCCTGCTGGCCCTGGCCGTCCTCGCCCTGGGCGCATGGGCACTGATCCGCCGCTCCCACCGCGACCGCGCCGTCTGATCCCAACACCTCATAGACTGACCGCCACACGGGCTGTGGCGCAGCTTGGTTAGCGCGCTTGACTGGGGGTCAAGAGGTCGGGAGTTCAAATCTCCCCAGCCCGACCACGACATATCAGGCGCCAAGGGCGCTGATGTTGTACTGGCAGGTCGCGGGCGGGCCTTGGGTGAAGACCGCGTAGAAGCTCGCGTTCAGCGTGGAGGCATCGGCGGTGTCGACCATGTTGAGCTCGCCACGGTCCATGGGCGTCGTCACGCTCGCGGACGCCACGGCCAGATCACCTGACGTCATCGTCTGGCCGCGATGCACAGACCGGCTGTCGCTGACGACGTTGAGGCCGTGGCCCGACGCATCACGTACGACGATCTGTGCGGCGACAGGCGTGCAAAGGCCAACGAGACTGTAGACACCGCGATCGATCAAGACGACTGAGCCCGTCGTCGAGTTGATCTGGACGGCCTTCGGTGTGAAGACGTGCTGGGACCCGCTGAACTCACCGCACGAGACGGTTCCGTCCTCGCCGATCGATTGAATGGCCTGGCTCCCGCCGCAACTCCCGACGACGCGCGACTGGACGGCGGCCGGGTCCGTCGAGAACGTCGTGCCGTTCAGAGCGAGGCCGCTGCCCGCCGAGTACGTCGTGTTGAGATCATCGCCGCAACCCCAGCTGCCCGCAGGCAGACTGAACTTCAGGGTCTGCCCGGCGAGGCAACCCTGCGGAAGCTCGGGACCGGTCAGGGTGATCGGCCGCTCGTCCTTCTTGCAGGCACCGCCGCCGTTCTTCGTCGAAGTCGGGTCGATCACGCGAAGCGTCGAGTCGGCACCGACGTTGCCCTGCCCGTCCACGTGGTAGCAGGCGTGAACGGCGCCGTGGGCGTCGGAGACGGCGGCGGTAGCGAATCCACCCGCCGCGGCCAGGACTACGCCCACGCACACAACGACGACGACGGGACCGCGTCCCATCAACTTCTTCAGCATTTTTTCCTCCCCCGGTGCGCCTGAGGGTAAGAAACAGTCGTGCGGCAAACCATGGCCCGAGCGGGTCATCTGGTCGTAGTCACGCTTCTGCTTCTCTCGCTCGCCGCGCAACTGGGCGCCAGGCGCGCCGCAGCGCAGGACGCGGCGTCGGGCCCGACGGTGTCAACGGCCGTCGCCCACGGCTTCCTGCCGCAGCTCTGCCCGGCATCGCCAGAACCAGCCCCGAACGTCCCCGCCCCTCCGGCGTTCGGGGCGCCGGCCACGATGCCTGCGCCGTCAGCGAATTTCGACGGAACGCCGGCGCTGCCTCCCGACAACCAACAACCCTTCAACCAGTTCCCGGCCGATCCCAGCGGTGCCGTCGGGCCGAGCGACTACGTGCAGTCGACCAACTTCACGCTCACCGTGTTCACCAAGGACGGTCAGACGCGATGCCCTGCAATGCCGACGGCTCAATTCTGGCAACCGCTCGCCGCGGCAGGCAGCCCTTGTTACGCGGACTGGAGCGACGAAGTCATCCTGTTCGACCACGACGCCAATCGATGGTTCGCCAGCCGGTTCGCGGTGGTCGGCAGCTTCGACGAGAGCGAAGCGGCACCCGATCCCAACCAGACGACCACGACGACCACTACGCCGCCCGCCTCGTATCAGTGCTTCGCCGTCTCCACGAGCTCGGATCCGACCAAGTCGTGGCAGCTCTACGTGTTCAAGGTCAGCGACCAGTACTTCGGCGACTATCCAAAGTTCGGGATCTGGCCCGACGCCTATTACATGACGGCGAACCCCAACAAGATCTTCTCCAAGACTGGAGTGATCGCGGCCGCCTTCGACCGACAGGCCATGCTCGCGGGCGCGCCGAACCCACGGATGGTCGAGTTCTTCGTGCCCGCGAATGGTCGCCAGTTCGGCATGCTGCCCGCCGACCGCGATGGCCCTCGTCCTCCGCCACCCGGTTCGCCGGGAGTGTTCGTCGAGCCCAGGGACACCAACCTCGGGTTCGACGCGCCGGGCGTCGGCGTCTGGTCCTTCCACGTCGACTGGGGCACACCGTCGGCGTCGACGTTCACGCCCTCGATCCTCCCGGTTGCGCCGTTCAATTCCAACATCTGCGGCGGCAATCAACAGTGCATGCCCCAAGCGACCCTCAAGGACAAGATCGACTCTCTCGCGTACGGCTACTTGATGTACCGCGCCGCCTACCGCAACCTCGGTGACCGCCAAGCGATCGTGCTGAACCAGACCGTCGACGCCAACGGACGCGGCGGCATCCGGTGGTACGAACTTTCCGACACTGGGCGCGGTTGGACGGTCCGCCAGCAGAGCACGTATGCGCCGGACGCCGACTGGCGCTGGATGGGCAGCATCGCCATGGACGGCGTCGGCGACATCGCCATGGGCTTCACCGGCTCCAACGACACCAGCACGCTGCCCTCGCTGCGTTACGTGGGCCGCCTCGCCTCCGACCCGCTGAACGAACTTCCTCGCCAGGAGATCACGTACCTGGCCGGCAGCGGCGGCCGAACGGACGGGCAGCCGGAGTGGAGCGACTGGAGCCAGACGACGCTCGATCCCGTCGACGACTGCACCTTCTGGCACACCGGTCAGTACATGGCGTCTCCCGCGAACGGCCACGTGAACCAGTGGTCGACGCGGGTGGTGGCCTTCAAATTCCCCGGTTGCACCCCCCAGCCCGTCTTGCCCGCGGTCGCGCCCCGCACGCCGGCGGCACCAGCGGCGGCCGCCACCAACACCGGGCACTTCACCGGCCTGCCCGCCACCGGAAGCTCGGCCCCCTGGTGGGGCGTCGGGGTGGCAGTCCTGGCCATCGCCTTGCTGGGCCGCCGAGTCATGTCGATCGACTCACTGGAGTAACTTTTGAGGCAGACGCGGCGGAGCCGGGGGGCGCCTGCTGCAAGCACGACTCGCAGGAACTGATCGAACTTGGTCCACGCCGGCATCATCGCTGTCCAGCAGGCGCACAACAGCACCAGCGCGAACCCGGTGCTGCTCTCTCTGGCGGGCTTCGTCGGCGGCTTCGCGGTCGGTCTCACGGGCATGGGCGGTGGGGCGCTGATGACGCCGGCCCTCGTCCTGCTCTTCAAGGTCGACCCCAAGGTGGCCGTCGCCAGCGACCTCGTGAACTCCCTCGTGATGAAGCCGATCGGTGGCAGCGTCCACGTGCGTCGCGGCACGACGCACTGGCAGCTCGTGCGCTGGATGGTGCTGGGCTCGGTGCCCGCGGCGTTCTTCGGTGCCTTCGTGCTGAATCAGTTCGGGGACAGCAAGCACGTGCAGGGCGACATCAAGGCCCTGCTCGGCTGGGCCCTGCTCGTCGCCTCGCTCGCGCTCATCGCCAAGGCCGTGCTCACCGCTCGCGAGACGCGCCGCCTGACCGCCCTCGGGCTCGAGCCCAATGCCGAGCCCCACAAGATCAAGCCCTGGTCCACCGTCCTTGTCGGCGTCGCCGGCGGCTTCATCGTGGGCATGACGTCCGTCGGGTCGGGATCACTGATGATCGTGTTGCTGATGCTGCTGTATCCGCGGCTGTCGTCGAAGACCCTCGTGGGTACCGACCTCGTGCAGGCCGTCCCGCTGGTCATGGCCGCAGCCCTCGGTCAGCTCCTGTTCGGGCGCATCGACTTCGGGTTGGCCGGCGCGCTGGTGCTCGGCAGCGTTCCGGGTGTGTATTTCGGCGCTCGCTCCTCGGCTCTCGCGCCCGACGGGATCGTGCGGCCGGTCCTCGTCGCCGTCCTCGTCGCCTCGGCCCTCGCCCTGCTGATCCCCGACAACCCTCAGCGTTTGGCGTGGGTCTTCGCCATCGTCGCTCTGACCGGCATCCCCCTGTGGGGCGCGATCGACGCCACCCTCCGGCCTCACGCCGACTGGAACAACGCCGGCCACAGCCGCACGCGGTGGGTCGCCGTGCAGGGCATCGGCGCGCCCTTCCTCATCGGGTTCTTCGCGTCGCTCGTCTACTTCTTCGACATCAGGCGCCAGGTCGGTCGCGCCGCGCAGCCCGAACAGGTGGCGTCACTGTCCGACCTGTAGCGCACGTCTAGCCGGCGCCGCCGTCCCCGGCGTCGGGTTCAGGGCCCGTGAACTCGTGGCCACACGCGGGGCAGGTGAACACCTTGGCACCCGTCGAGCCGCGTCCGTCCCTCAGAGGTACCGGCTCCCCACAGCGGGGGCAGAGGATCGCCGGGTGGGCCTCCGTGCGTTGCCTCCTACGCGCTACATGCTGTACGAGGCGAGAACGTGGGAGCTGATCAGCGATGTGAAGGGCTGGTGGTGGAGGCTCCCGCCGGCCCGAGAGGCTACCGCTCGTGGGCGATCGAGCGGGGCTCTTGCCACCGGGCGCCGGCAGGCAACGCCTCGGCGTGCACGCTTCGGATGAGGTCACCTTCGACCCGGCAGCGCCAGATCGTCACCCGGTCGAGCACGGGCCGTCCGTCGTCCTCCGCGTACACCACACCGTGGGCAAGAACGAACGCCCCCATGTCCGCGATTTCCGTGACAGTCATGTGGTAGAGCGAGAAGTTGCGGGCGGTGGCCAGCAATGCGCGCAGTTCGTCGTGGCCGCGGAACGTCGACCGGCCCGGGAAGTCCGCGGCGACGTGCCATTCGGCGTCGGACGCGAACAGAAGCAGCGCCGTTTCCACGTCGCCGGTGGAATAGGCATCCCACGCCTTGCGGACGACCGCTGCTGGCTCCATCGCCATCCCCCTCAACCGAGCCTAGGCCTCTTTCCGGACGAAAGCACGGGGTTGAGCCGGGGCGTCGCAACGAGCCAAACTGTCTGTGGGTTTAGGCGCAGCCCGGTATGGCGTGAGCGTGCACACGGTGCCCGCACTGAGGGGGAGGATCCTTGGCGAAGCGCGTGGTCAACGGCATGTCCGGACCACTCGAGGTCCGGATTTCGCGCGACGGCGAGCGGTGCGTGGCCGAGCTGGCCGGAGAACTCGACGTCAGCACATCCGAACGGCTACGGGCGGAACTGCTCCAGCTGATCGACGACGGGTGTCGCAGCTTGGTCATCGACATGTCAGAACTGCTGCTCATCGACTCCACCGGGTTGGGCGTGCTCGTGGGCGTGCTCAAGCGAGTACTGCAGCACGACGGGGAGATGGTGCTCCGCGCCCCGAGGCCTGCGGCCAGGCGGGTGTTCGGCCTCACCGGCCTCGACCGGGTGTTCACCGTCATCGACTGACGCGGTCAGGCCCGGGTAGGGTGACCCTGTCCCTTTTGCCCGAAATACGGGGAGCGAAGTGGCCGACGCGCCCACCACGTTGGAATTGACGATCTCCGAGGGCGAGCGTGAGACCGTGGTCCGGGCGGCCGGCGAGCTCGACGTGAACACAGCGCCCGAGCTGCGCGAGCAGCTGGCTCAACTCGCCAGCGCGGGCGCCGCCCTCATCGTGGTCGACCTGACCGACGTCAGCTTCATCGACTCGACCGCCCTGAGCGTGCTGGTCTCGGCGCTGAAGCGGCTACGTCAGTCCGACGGCAACCTCGAGCTGGCGTCTCCCAACCCCAGCGTTCGCCGGGTGTTCGAGATCACCGGCCTGACGCGCCTCTTCACCATCCGCTAGCGCCTCTCAGTACCGACCTGCGCCCGGGCGCGACGAAGGCCGCCGGTGGGAGACCCATCTGTACCGGCGGCCTTCGTGTTGTCGGCCTGGAGGGCCGTATGGGGGGATCAGGTGTTGCCGACGGCGGAGCCGACCGTGCTGAACCGGGTCGAGGCGCTGCGGCCGAGGAAGGCGATGGCGACGAGGCACACGACGGCGATCAGCGCCACGAGCAGCGCGTACTCCACCAGGGAAGCGCCACGCTCGCTGCGACCGAACCGGGCCCTGATGAAGGGGACGCAGTGCTGCTGCCAATAAGCGACGAGATCCATCGTGTTTCTCCTTGTTGTTGTGTCCGTACTGCTGCTGCTGTCACTTCAACTGCTGTGTCACTTCGACTGCTGTGTCACTTCGACTGCTGTGTCACTTCGACTGCTGTGATTTCCATTGCCGGGAAACTCAATGAATGTTTCGGCGGGCGGTCGCGTTTTGCTGCATAGGCCGAGAGACCTGTTCACCCCGCCGGGATGAAGTGGGGTCGAACGACCTACGCGGGTGTGATCTGCGTCACGAAATGGCGCATCGCCAGGCAGCGTTATTCCGAACGTGAAACTGGGACGCTGGACACAACGGGCCGCCTGTCGCGGCACCGACACCGAGATCTTCTTTCCGGCCAACCCTGAAGAGGAGGCCGAGGCGCTCTCGATCTGCGCCACGTGCCCCGTGCGCGCCCAGTGCCTCGACCACGCCCTCCGCAACCGTGAGACCTACGGCATCTGGGGCGGAATGACGCCCGAGCAGCGCCGCCGAGTCCGCCGGGAGCGCGCTGCCTAACTGCCTGCTCCGCCAGTTAGTTGTAGGAGCAAGGAACAGGTAGCGCCCCTCAAGCGTTCGATTGGAAGCTATGGACGAACTCCAAACCCTCAACCTTCCCCTGCTGCCGCTGACCAGCGGGGTCGTGCTTCCCGGCATGGTCGTGACCATGGCCGTGGAGAGCGACGATGCAGGGGCCGCCCTTTCGGCCGCTCGCAACGGTGACGGTCGTCTGATCCTCGTGCCACGGCTGGAGAACGGCCGCTACGCGAACGTCGGCACCATCGCCGCCGTGGAGACCGCCGGCAACCTGCCGAGCGGCCTTCAGGCCGTTGTTGTCCGCGGTGTCCAGCGCGCCCGCGTCGGGGCGGGTGTGCCCGGGACCGGCAGCGCCCTTTGGGTGCAGGTCGAGCCGGTCGACGACCCGATCCCGTCCGAGCGCGCTCGTGAGCTCGCGCGCGAGTACCGCGCCGTGGTCGAGAACGTGCTCGAGTACCGCGGCGCCGGTCAGATCGCCGAGGCCCTGCGCGGCATCACCGACCCCGGGCAGATGGCCGACACTGCCGGCTACTCGCCCGACCTGAGCTTCGAGCAGAAGGTCGAGGTGCTCGAGGAGACCGACGTCGAGGCCCGCCTCACGCTGGTGCTCGCGTGGCAGCGCGATGTCCTCGCCGACCTCGCCCTCCGCGACCGCATTCGTAACGACGTCACCGAAGGCATGGAGAAGACCCAGCGGGAGTTCCTGCTGCGTCAGCAGCTGGCCGCCATCCGCAAGGAGCTGGGGGAGGGCGACGGCGAGGAGGCCGACGAGCGCTACCGCACGTGGCTGGCCGAGACGGACGCGCCCGAAAACGTGAAGGTCGCGGTCGAGCGCGAGCTCGGACGCCTCGAGCGCACGAGCGAGCAGAGTCCCGAGAACGGGTGGATCCGCACGTGGCTCGACACCGTCACCGAACTGCCGTGGGGCGCTCGCTCCGAAGATCGCCTGCAGGTCACCGAAGCGCGGGCCATCCTCGACGCCGACCACAACGGCCTCGAGGACGTAAAGGATCGCATCGTCGAGTACCTGGCCGTGCGCAAGCTGCGCGTGGACCGCGGGTTGGCCGCGTCCTCGGAGCGCGGCGCGGGCGCCATCCTCGCTCTGGTGGGCCCGCCCGGCGTCGGTAAGACGTCGCTCGGTGAGTCGGTGGCGCGAGCCTTGGGTCGCAAGTTCGCCCGCGTGTCGCTCGGCGGCGTGCGCGACGAGGCTGAGATCCGCGGCCACCGCCGCACGTACGTCGGTGCCATGCCCGGTCGCATCGCCCGCGCCCTCAAGGAAGCGGGCACGATGAATCCCGTCCTGCTCCTGGACGAGGTCGACAAGCTCGGCAACGACTGGCGGGGCGACCCCTCGTCGGCGCTGCTCGAGGTCCTGGACCCGGCGCAAAACCACACCTTCCGTGACCACTACCTCGAGGTCGAGCTCGACCTGTCCGAGGTGCTGTTCATCGCCACCGCCAACGTGGCCGACACCATCCCCGGTCCGCTGCTGGACCGCATGGAGGTCATCCGCCTCGACGGTTACACCGAGGACGAGAAGCTCGCCATCGCGACGGACCACCTGCTCGGGCGCCAGCTCGAACGCACGGGTCTCGACGCGGACGAGGTGAGGCTCACCGACGACGCCATCAAGGCCGTCGTCGCCGACTACACACGGGAAGCCGGCGTGCGCCAGCTCGAGCGCGAGCTCGGCAAGGTGCTGCGCAAGGTGGCCACCAAGCTGGCCGCCGGTGATGCGCAGGCTCCGGTCACCGTCGACGGCGACGACGTTCGCACCTATCTCGGACGCCAGAAGTTCTTCCTCGAGGCGCCCGACCGCACGTCGGTGCCCGGCGTGGCGACCGGCCTCGCCGTCACCGGTGCTGGTGGCGACGTGCTGTTCGTCGAAGCCACGGCCATGCCCGGTGAGTCGGGACTGGCCGTCACCGGTCAGCTCGGTGACGTCATGAAGGAGTCGTCAGAGATCGCGCTCTCCTATGTGCGTTCGCACGCGGGCGCGCTCGGTCTCTCCGACGCCGACTTCGACAAGCGCCGCTTCCACGTGCACTTCCCGGCGGGGGCGGTGCCCAAGGACGGCCCCTCGGCGGGCGTCACCATGACGACCGCGCTCGTCAGCCTGCTCAGCGGGCGGCCGGTGAAGTCGACGGTCGGGATGACCGGCGAGGTCACCCTGCAGGGCCGCGTGCTGCCGATCGGCGGCGTCAAGCAGAAGGTGCTCGCCGCCCACCGGGCCGGCCTGACCGAGGTCATCCTCCCCGCTCGCAACGGGCCGGATCTGGACGACGTCCCTTCCAAGGTCCGCGACGAGATCGAGTTCCACCTCGCCGACGACGTCACCCAAGTGCTCGAGTGGGCCCTCGAACCAGCCCAAGCGGAGCGCGCCGCGGCCTAACAACCCTCGTTCTCGGGGTGGATAAGGCCCTCACAGGGCCCTATCCACCCCGAGAACGCGTTAGGCAGAGGTGATGGACCGGCCTCCGCGAGCGCCACGGCGCCCAACCGAACTGACGGCCCACGGCGACACGCGCGTCGACGACTGGTACTGGCTGCGCGATCGGGACGACCCGGAGGTGATCGCCTACCTCGAGGCCGAGAACGAGTGGACCGAGCAGGCCACCGCGCACACGAAGGACCTGCAGCAGACCCTGTTCGAGGAGATCAAGGGCCGCATCCAGGAGACCGATGTCTCCGCGCCGGCCGGGTTCGAGAGCTGGTGGTACTACACGCGCTCCTACGAGGGCTCCCAGTACGGCGTGCACTGCCGGCGACCCCGCGCCGCGGGCGAATCCGCGGCGACGGCGCTGGCCGATACCGCCGATGAGCGCGTGCTCCTCGACGAGAACGCACTCGCCGAGGGCCACGACTACTTCGCCCTGGGCGCGGCGCAGATCAGCCCCGACCATAAGCGCATGGCGTATTCGACCGACACCGAGGGCGACGAGGTCTACACGCTCCGGGTGCGCGACCTGGACACCGACGCCGACCTGGCCGACGAGATTCCCGGCACGTACTACGGCGTCGAGTGGGGCGAGGACAACGCCACCGTCTTCTACACCGTCCTCGACGAAGCCATGCGCCCGTGGCGCGTCTACCGGCACCAACTCGGTACCGACGTCGCAGACGACGTCCTCGTGTACCAGGAGGACGACGACGCCTTCCACGTCGGGATCGGCAAGACCCGCTCTCGCCAGTATCTGGTGATCGCCTCGAACAGCGCGGTGACGTCCGAGGTGCGCGTCATCCCCGCCGCCGACCCGACACGCGAGCCGCAGGTGATCGCACCTCGCCGGCAGGACGTCGAGTACGACATCGACCACCACGGCGACCGCTTCTTCATCGTGACCAACGACGACGCCGAGAACTTCAAGCTGGTCGAGGCGCCGGTCGACGACCCCGGACCCGAGCGGTGGCGCGACGTCGTTCCCCACCGCGACGACGTCCGTCTGCTCGCAGTCGACACCTTCGCCGACCACCTCGTGTTCTACGAGCGGGCCGAAGGACTCACGCGGTTGCGCGTCATGGGTCTCGCCGACGGCGACACGCACACGATCGAGCACCCCGAGCCCGTCCACACCGTCGGTCCCGGTCTGAACCCCGAGTTCGCGTCCACGACGCTGCGCTTTCACTACTCGTCACTGATCACGCCGGACCAGGCCATCGACTACGACATGACGACCCGCCAGCGCACGGTCGTCAAACAGCAGCCGGTGCTCGGGGGCTACGACGCCAGCCTCTACGACACCGATCGGCTGTGGGCGACGGCGAACGACGGCACCCGCGTCCCTGTCTCGTTGGCCTGGCGCAAGGACCGGGCTCCGGGTGGACCCGCATTCCTTTACGGCTACGGCTCCTACGAGCACAGCATTGATCCCCGCTTCTCGTCGGTGCGCCTCAGCCTCCTCGACCGCGGCTTTCTCTACGCCATCGCCCACGTGCGGGGCGGCGGCGAGCTCGGCCGGCCTTGGTACGAGGACGGCAAGCTGCTGCACAAGCGCAACACGTTCACCGACTTCGTGGCCGCGGCCGACCACCTCGTCGACGAGGGATTGACCACGCCCGCCGGTCTCGTCGCTCGCGGCGGCAGCGCGGGTGGGCTCTTGATGGGGGCAGTCGCCAACCTGCGTCCCGATCTGTTCCGCGCCATCGTCGCCGAAGTCCCCTTCGTCGACGCCCTCACGACGATCCTCGACGAGTCGCTCCCGCTGACGGTCATCGAGTGGGAGGAGTGGGGGAATCCGGTGGCCTCGGCCGACGTGTACGCCTACATGAAGTCCTACGCGCCCTACGACAACGTCGAGGCCAAGGCCTATCCGGCCCTGCTCGTGCGGGGCGGGCTCAACGACCCGAGGGTCGGGTTCTGGGAGCCGGCCAAGTGGGTGGCCAAGCTCCGGGCGATGAAGACCGATGAGAACCTCCTCGTCCTCAAGACCGACATGGGGGCCGGACACGGCGGGCCGTCGGGCCGCTATGACGCCTGGAAGGACGAGGCATTCGTGTTGGCCTTCGTCCTCGACGCCGTGGGCCTCAACACCTGATGGCTAGTCCGGTTTCCGGACCACGCTGCGTGGGAATACATAGACCTTTGTCGTGAATCAGCCTTGAGCAGTCAGGGAGGTGACGTCGTGGAGGACCGACGCCCCAACGGAAACTTGGGACCGGGCACCCGCGTGGAAGTTCGCAGTGGGTACGGGCACTCATGGGCCCGTGGCTTCGAAGTGGCAGACGTCGAGGGCGAGGACTATCTCGTCCGCCGGGTCTCCGACGGGCATGTGCTGCCCGCAGCCTTCGATCCCGGGGAGATTCGCAAGGAAGGCCCCGCGGCAAGCGACTAGCTCGCGGCCGGACGCGGCCGCGGACCGGCCTGCGTGTGCTGGGTGCCCTCGGGCTCCTCGGCCCAGCGGGCGGGCACGCCCCAGGCATCGTCGAACACGAGCTCGCTGAGGGGCCGGCGCCGGACCGGGCCGTGACGGCCCTGCGGGTACCCCAGCGGGATCGTCGCCGAGATCACCACCTCGTCGGGGATGTCGAGCAGGCGCCGCAGCTCGGGCTCGACGGTGACGTGCCACATCGTCATCACCCCGCCGAGGCCGCGCGCCCGGGCCGCCAGCAGCAGGTTCTGGCAGGCGGGGTAGATCGAGTTCCCCTCGAGCGGGTTGGCGGGGCGGTACCGCGACAGGCACGCGAGCACGACGACCGGCACCTCCTCGAAGTGGTCGACGAAGTGCTGCATGGCCCGCTCGAGGCGGGCCTTCGGTGCGTTCGGGTCGCCCCTGCCGTAGCCGTCGGCCGCCCGTTTGGTCGCCCACGCCTCACGGAATGAGCGGCCGAGGAGGGCCTTGGCTTCCGCTGCTCGCGGCCCGTCACGGAGCACGAGAAAGCGGAAGGGCTGGCGATTCGACCCCGATGGCGCACGAGTGGCGGCGAACAGGATCGCCGCCAACTCGGCATCGGGAACAGCGTCGGGCCGGAAACGACGGATGGCCCGGGTGGTGGTCAGGCCCTCGAGGAGCCCGACAGTGTCAGGGGGGAGTTGCACCCACCGACTCTGTCATTTCAAATGACTGAGCCTCTAGTAGGTCTCGACAACCTCTTCGGACTGCTCGACGAGCGAACGCACTTCCGACGCACGGAACCGGCGATGACCGCCCAGCGTTCGGATTGACGTGAGCTTGCCGGAGCGGGCCCAGCGGCTGACGGTCTTGGGGTTGACCCTGAAGAGCACCGCCACCTCGGCGGGCGTCAAAAGGGGATCGGGAGCTTCGCGGTCGGTTGCCATTGGATTGCCTTCCTGTCCGGTTGCATCATCACTATCGGTGAGCGTGCAATCGAACTCGATAGCCCGTTGTGACCAATTTGCCGTGGCCCCAATCCGACTAGTCCGAAATGTGTCCAGCAAATGACCACAGCGAGTCATGGTGCCTGCGCCGCCTATCCCGCAGACTCTCCCCAAAGGGGACAGGCACCATCCACCGTGCGCTCTGCCCTCTGGGGACATCGGGCGCAGGAGGGGCATTGACCGGGATCGAGCAAGCAGTGGCCGTTGCTGAGCTGCTCGTCGCCAGTGCGCTCGTGCTGTTCGCCTACCGGTGTCTCCGCTCGCGGAGGACCGAGCCGGGTGATGAGGTTGTGCTCGATCTCTCGACGGGCGCGAGCGGCGATCGCCACGAGCTCGTCGAGCGCCTGCGGGCCGCGTTGGACTTGGGCCAGTTTCGACTCCGCTACCAGCCATTGGTGTCGACCAACGACGCGCGCGTGGTCGGCGTCGAAGCGCTGCTGCGGTGGGAGGACCCCCTCCGGGGCCAGGTGCAACCCGACGACTTCGTGCCTTTGCTCGAAGAGACGGGGCTCATCGTGCCCGTCGGCGGGTGGGTGCTCGAAGAGGCGTGCCGTCAAGCCGCCCTCTGGCGCCGTTCCGGGCAGCCCGCGGCCGACCTCAGCGTCTCGGTGAACGTGGCGCCCCGTCAGTTGATGCAGCCCGATTTCGTGGCCACCGTCGCCCGGGCCCTCGAGACCACTGGCGCGAACCCGCGTCAGCTGTGCCTGGAGATCACCGAGGCCGCCCTGATCCAGGACATCGACGCCGTACGTCGGGAACTGGCCAAGGTTCGAGACCTGGGCGTTCGTCTGGCCGTCGACGACTTCGGCACGGGCTATTCGTCGGTCGGCTACGTCCGGCAGTTGCCGCTCGACTCGGTGAAGATCGACAAGTCGTTCGTGCAGGGGCTCACCGCCGGCGCCGAGGATGCGGCCATCGCCCACGCCATCATCAAGATGGCGCACGCGCTGGGGCTGTCCACCGTTGCCGAAGGTGTGGAGAGCGCAGAAGAGCTCTCCCGCCTCCAGCAGCTCGGCTGCGACATGGTGCAGGGCTTCTACTTCGCAGCGCCGCTGACCGCCGACGCCGTCGACGACCTGATGCACGCGGGCCGCGAACTCGCCTTCGCCAGCTGACCCCGGCTTACGCTCACCTCATGAGCGACGGTCGCTTCGAGCGGGCCATCGCCGCCATCGACGCCGCCAACGCTGAGGATCCCAACGACAGGGAGCTCCGCCACTCCCAGCTGGCGACCGACTGGGTCCGGCGACTGCGACCCGACGCCGGTGAACCCCTGCTGCTAGCGGCGCGCGGCCACCACATCCGCCGCTGGACCATTCCTCGTGCGAGTTATCCAGAGGGCCGGCGCGGCTATCTCCGCTGGCGACGCGACCTGCAGCGCCAGCACGCGGCCGACCTCGAGCGCATACTCAGCAGCGTTGGCTACGACGAGGCGACGGTGTCGCGGGTCCAGGAGATCGTGCAGAAGCGTCAGCTGGCGACCGACCCTGACGTGCAGACGTTCGAGGACGCCCTGTGCCTGGTGTTCGCCGAGGATCAGCTCGCGGAGTTCGCGGCGCGCGTCGACAAGGACAAGCTCGACGACATCATTCAGAAGACGAAGGAGAAGATGAGCCCCGAGGGGCTTCGCTTGCTGGCCGAGCTCACCGACCCCGGGTCGCCTCCAGATGCGCCGTCTCGTTGACGCTGACAATCGTGCGGTGGCCGTCGCGTGAGGCGGCCACCCGGCTGATCGAGGTGTAGCCGGGTTCGAACCACAGGTGGCGTTCGACGCCCAGGATCCGGCCGAGGTAGAGGTTGATCACGCCGCCGTGGCACACGACGGCCACGCGCTGCCCCGGGAAGCGCTCGACAACCCCTTCGATCGTCGTATGCACGAGATCGGCGAACGAGTCGGGCTCGACGCTCGATCCCAGCTCGTCCCAGCGGCCCTCGATCATGGCGAAGAAGCGCGGGTCGCGCGCGGCACGCAGCTCTTCGATCGGGATGTAGCTGTCAGCGTCGGCGTCGAACTCGCTGAGGCCCTGCACCAGTTCCACGTCGAGGCCCATGCGCTCGCCGACCGGCTCAGCAGTCTGCATCGCTCGTCGCAGCGTGCTGCTCATCAGGTGGTCGATCTGCTCGTGCGACAGCCAGTCCGCCAGCAATTCCGCCTGTCGCCGGCCCTCCGCGGTGAGCACCGGGTCGGCCGGCCCGTCGGCTCCTTCGATGCGTTCGGGAAGCCCGTGGCGCACGAGAAGCAGGTCCATTTCGCCAAGGACCGTAGCCTTCGGTCTCAGTGAGTGAGCAGCCGGGTGAGGACCGCATCCTCACGATCCCCAACGTGATCACCGTCGTGCGGCTGCTGTGCGTGCCCGTGTTCCTGTGGCTGCTGTTCGATCAGCACAAGCGCGCCGAGGCCGCGGTACTGCTCGCCGCGCTCGGTGCCACCGACTTCGCCGACGGCTACATCGCCCGCCACTTCCATCAGGTGTCGACGCTCGGGAAGGTGCTGGACCCCCTGGCTGATCGCATCCTGCTGCTGGTCGGCGCCAGTGCCATCCTCGTCGACGGCTCGGTCCCGCCGTTCATCGCGTGGGCGACACTGATCCGCGAAGTCCTGGTCGCCGGCGCCTTTCTCGTCCTCGCCGCGCTGGGCGCCCGCCGCATCGACGTTCAGTGGGCGGGCAAGGCGGGCACTTTCGGCCTGATGTTCGCCTTCCCGCTGTTCCTGATAGGCCACGACCAGGGGTTTTCCCTGCACAGAGCTGCAGAGTTCCTGGGCTGGTGCTGTGCCATCCCCGGCCTCTTGTTGGCCTGGTACGCGGCGTTTACCTACATCCCGTTGGCCCGTCGAGCGCTGGCAGAGCGGCAACTAGATTCGTCACCAGGATGAAGGCCGTGATCATGGCCGGTGGTGAAGGAACCCGCCTCCGGCCCCTGACATCCAACCAACCGAAGCCGATGATGCCCCTGGCCAACCGGCCGATGATGGAGCACATCGTGCGCCTGCTCAAAGAGCACGGCTTCGACGAGATCGTCGTCACGCTGGCGTTTCTGCCCCAGGCGATCCGGACCTACTTCGGCGACGGGTCGGAGTTCGGCATCCGCATGGTGTACGCCACCGAGGAGACGCCCCTCGGTACGGCCGGGTCGGTGCTGAACGCCAGAGAAGAACTGACCGAACGCTTCCTCGTCATCTCGGGCGACGTCCTCACCGACTTCGACCTCAGCGAGATCGTCCGTTACCACGACGAGAAGAAGGCGCTGGCGACCATCGGCCTCAAGGCCATGGAGAACCCGCTCGAGTTCGGCATCGTCATCACGCGCGAGGACGGCTCCATCGAGCGCTTCCTCGAGAAGCCCACGTGGGGCCAGGTCTTCAGCGACACGATCAACACCGGCATCTACGTGCTCGAGCCCGAGATCTTCGATGCCATCCCGGCGGGGGAGTCGGTCGACTTCTCCGGCGACGTGTTCCCCAAGCTGCTGGCCGACGGGGCGCCGCTGTTCGGCTACGTCGCCGAGGGCTACTGGGAGGACGTGGGCAACCTCGAGGCCTACGTCCGCGCCCACCGCGACGTCCTCGACGGCAAGGTCAGCATCGACGTCCCCGGCTTCCGGCTCAGCGAGGGCGTGTGGCTCGGCGAAGGCGTCGAGATCGACCCCGACGCTCGCATCGACGGCCCCGCCGTCATCGGCGACTACTGCCGAGTCGAAGCGGGCGCCCAACTACGCGAGTACTGCGTGCTGGGGTCCAACGTCATTGTCCGGGGCGACGCCTTCATCGAGCGTTCGGTCGTCCACGACAACGCCTACCTCAGCAACGGCGTGCGCCTACGGGGGTGCGTGATCGGCCGCTCGTCCGACCTGCGACAGGGAGCGCGCTGCGAGGAAGGCGTTGTCCTCGGCGACGACTGCTTCGTCGGCGAGCACGCCGTCATCAACCCGGGCGTGAAGATCTACCCGTTCAAGACGGTCGAGCCCGGCGCCATCGTCAACTCGTCGATCATCTGGGAGTCGCGCGGAGCGCGCCAGCTGTTCGGCCGTGTCGGTGTTTCCGGTCTCGCCAACGTGGACGTCACCCCTGAGCTCGCCGTCCAGGTCGCCATGGCGTACGCCACCACCCTCAAGAAGGGTTCGACGGTCACGATCTCGCGGGACTCGAGCCGGGCGGCGCGCGCGCTCAAACGGGCCATGATGGCCGGCCTGAACGCGGCGGGCGTCAACGTCGACGACCTCGAGGTGGCACCCGTCCCCGTGACCCGGTTCGAGGTCAGGTCCGAGCGGGCCCAAGGCGGCATCACCGTCCGCCTCGTCCCCGACGATCCCCAGTCGGTCGTGCTGCGCTTCTTCGACGCCGACGGCACCGACATCGACGAGGGCACGCAGCGCAAGATCGAGCGCTACTTCCACCGCCAGGACTTCCGCCGGGCGTTCGCGGCGGACATCGGCGACATCGCCTTCCCGCCCCACGCCATCGAGTACTACACGGCCGCCCTGATGCGCACCGTGGACGCCGACGCCATCCGGGCCGCCAACCATCAGGTCGTCGTCGACTATGCCTATGGCACGACCTCGTTCGTCATGCCCAACGTGCTGTCCAAGCTGGGGGCCGACGTCCTGAGCGTCAACCCTTACGCCCAGACGGCGGGGGCGGCCGCCTTCGACGTCGCCGCCCATGCGGGGCGCGTGGCGGACTACGTGAGGGCCGCCAGCGCACAACTCGGAGCGGTCATCGACCCCGACGGGGAACGGATCACGCTGATCGACGACGAGGGACACGTCCTCTCCAACGACGAGGCCCTGCTGGCCCTGCTGACGCTGGTTACGACGACCACCGAGAAGGCGCACGTCGCCTTGCCCGTCGCCGTCAGCCGCGAAGCGGAACGCATCGCCCAGGAAGCGGGGGCCACGATCACCTGGACCAAGCTGTCGACCCCGCACCTGATGGAGGTGGCGGCGTCGGGCGGCGTCGACCTGGCCGCCTCCCAGGAAGGCGGGTTCATCTTCCCCAGGTTCCTGCCCGCATACGACGCCACCGCGGCGTTCGTCAATGTGCTCGAGCTGCTGGCCCGGTCGGGCCTGCGCCTGTCGAAGATCGTGGCCGGGCTGCCGCGTATCTCGATCGTGCACGACAGCGTGGTGACGCCGTGGGAGCAGAAGGGCCTGGTGATGCGCACCCTCGTCGAGCGCATCAAGGACCGCGAGATGGTGATGGTGGACGGCGTCAAGATCCTCCACGACGACGGCTGGGTCCTCGTGCTCCCCGACCCCGAAGAGCCCATCACCCACGTGTGGGCGGAGGCGGGCAGCGACGCCGAGGCCCGCAGTCTCTCCCAGGAATACGCCCGGCGAATCCGACAGATGCTCCGATAGCCCAGTAGCTTCTGCGCCCGTGAACGTCCCCGACGACCGCCGGTACACGAACGACCACGAGTGGGCCCGCCTCGAAGACGGCAGGGTGCGCATGGGCATCACCGACTTCGCCCAGGACGCCTTGGGCGACGTCGTGTTCGTGCAGCTGCCCGAGCTCGGAGCGACGCTCGAAGCCGGCGGTTCGCTTGGTGAGGTCGAGTCGACTAAGTCGGTCTCGGACATCTACGCGCCGATCTCAGGCACGGTCGTCGAGGTCAACAGCGAGCTCGGTGACGCGCCCCAGCGGCTGAACGAAGACCCCTACGGCGAGGGCTGGATCTGCGTGATCGACCCGGCCGACGGCACGTCCGTCGATGCGCTCTTGGACGCCGAGGCGTACCGTCAGCTCACCGAGGCCTAGCCGTCCATAGGTAAGGTTTCGCCGTCGTGTACTGCAATCAGTGCGGGCACAGAAACCCACCCGGCGCGAACTTCTGCTCATCGTGCGGCGCGGCCCTAGGCCCGCACGGCGACGAGACGACGATCACGTTCATGCCCGTCGAGGCCGCCGGTGAGGCCGAAGACGAGCTCACCGTCACTCTCGACGAGCTTCCCGAGAGCATCGGCATGCTCGTCGTGAAGCGTGGGCCCAACGCCGGCTCCAAGTTCGTGCTCGACAGCGACGTCACCAAAGCGGGCCGGCACCCCGACAGCGACATCTTCCTCGACGACGTCACCGTGTCTCGACGCCACGCCGAGATCGTGCACGGCAGCGACGGCTATCAGCTGCGCGACGTCGGCTCCCTCAACGGCACCTACCTCAACCGCGAACGCATCGAGAGCGAAGCGCCGCTGCAGAACGGCGACGAGCTCCAGATCGGCAAGTTCAAGCTCGTCTTCTTCTCCGGCACCGGCGGGGAGGGCTGAGTCGAGAAGTGGCGACCCGGCCGTACCTGTCCATTGGCGAGGTGCTCACGCTCCTCAAGGATGAGTTCCCCGACGTCACCATCTCCAAGATCCGCTTCCTCGAGAGTCAGGGCCTCCTCGACCCCGAGCGGACGCCGTCGGGCTACCGCAAGTTCTACGACAACGACGTTGCCCGCCTGCGCTGGATCCTCCGTCAGCAACGGGAGCACTTCCTTCCCCTGAAGGTCATCAAGGGCCGGCTCATCGGCGATGCCGAGACTGACAGCGGGGGAGAGGAGCAGGCAGCCGCCGGTGGGGCCGGCGGCGGTGCGGCGGCGGCCATGGCTGCGGCAGCCGAGGTCGAGCCCGAACCGTTGAGCCCGCCCCGCTCGGGCACCAGCCTCACGCTCCAAGAGCTCGGCGCCAGCTGCGGGCTGGAGCCAGGCGACCTCAAAGATCTCGAGCGCTTCGGCTTGATCAGCAGCCGCACTGTCGGCGGCACCGCCTACTACGACGACGACGCCCTCGCCGCCGCCCACGTGGCCGCCGGCTTCATGAAGTTCGGCGTCGAGGCCCGGCACCTGCGCATGTACAAGACGGCCGCCGAACGGGAGGCGGGCTTCTTCGAGCAGGTCGTCATGCCGATGCTGAAGCAGCGCAACCCCGAGGCCCGGCGCCAGGCCAGTGAGACGCTGGCCGAGCTCGCTCGGCTGGGCCAGCAGCTCCGCAGCGCCATGCTGCGCAACGCTCTGCGCGACTACCTCGAGGAGTAGCGCTGGACGCGCCGACGCTCATCTCGGCCGATGAGCTGAAGAGCGCGGCTCGCCGGCTGGCGGGGGAGATCTCCGCCGCCTACCCGGGCGGCGTCGTCCTCGTCGCCGTGCTCAAGGGCAGCATCCCGTTCCTCGCGGACATGGTCCGGGAGATGTCGATCGTGCCCGAGGTCGACTTCATGTCGATCTCGTCGTACGCGCCGGAGAGCGGCCGGGTGCGAATCATCAAGGACCTCGACACGGATGTTTCCGGGCGCGACGTCGTCATTGTCGAGGACATCGTCGACACCGGCCTCACCCTCACGTATCTCGTCGGCGAGCTCCAGCGCCGCGACGCCCGCTCGGTCGCGGCGTGCACGCTGCTCGACAAGGCCGTCCGTCGCATCATTCCCACACCGGTGGAGTTCGTCGGATTCGAGATCGACGACCACTACGTCCTCGGCTACGGGCTCGACTACGCGGAGCGGTACCGCAACCTTGACCGGGTGATCGTGGGCGATCTGAACGCCCTCCAGAACGATCCGGACGCCTACGTTCAAACCCTCTACTCGGGGTAGGTTGGATCCGTGGTGGAGATGCACCTGGTTGGCGTGCGGGTGGAACTGCCGACCAACAACCCGATCGTGTTGCTCCGCGAGGCGGAGGGCGAACACCGGGTGCTGCCGATCTTCATCGGCGCCGTCGAAGCCACCGCCATCGCCTTCGCCTTGCAAGGCGTCGTCACCCAGCGACCGATGACTCACGACCTCATGCGCGACCTTCTGATGGAACTGGGTGTCGGCGTGGAGCGCATCGTCATCACCGAGTTGCGCGACGGCACCTTCTACGCGGAGATCGAGATGGCTTCCAACGGCTCACGACACGCGGTCTCGAGCCGGCCATCGGATGCCATCGCCCTCGCTGCCCGGCTCGGCACCCCGATCTTCGCCAACGAGGCCGTCCTGGACGAGGCCGCCGTCGTCGTCAGCGACGACGAGGATGAAGAAGAGGTCGAGAAGTTCCGGGAGTTCCTGGAGGGCGTGAACCCGGAGGATTTTGCCAGTTAGGTACTGCAGAGCCAGTTAGCGGTTCGTCCACAGGATCGTCGTTGACTGTGGAAATCCCGTGGGCGTACTCTGTGCTCTCTACACCGATGTAACTACGCGCCTGTCACACCGCGACGGGCCGGGGGGAGGCTGCAGCATGGCCGAAGAGGGTTTCAGGGGGCCGCAGGTCTGCAAGATCGTTGGCATCACTTATCGCCAGCTCGACTACTGGGCGCGCACCAACCTCATTCGACCGTCGATCGCCGATGCCAAGGGCAGCGGCACCCAGCGCCGGTACTCCTATCGCGACCTGGTCGAGCTGAAGGTCATCAAGAGCCTGCTCGACGCGGGTGTGTCGCTGCAGCTGGCCCGCAAGGGGATCGAGTACATCCGCAAGAACCTCGGCGAGGAGATCGGCTCGGCCAGCCTGGTGATGAACGGGCCCAAGTCGGTGCTCACCCGGAGTGACGGCGAAGTCATCGACCTCATGCGCAAGGGCCAGGGTGTGCTCAGCATCGTCGCCCTCGGGCCCGTCGTCGACGAGCTCGACAGCGCCATCCACGAACTGCGCCCGGCGGGGGCCAACGCAGATGCGGCCACGCCCGCTCGGGCGGTGAGCAGCGGGGGTTGATCCTGCCCGAGCTCGAGGACGCCGGTTCGCAGCCGCACGAGCGGACGCGCTTCGCGCACAACTCGGAGCGGCAGTTCGCCAAGCTCCTCGACTTCTACGGCATCGCGTGGGAGTACGAGCCCCGCACCTTCGTCCTCGAGAGCGACCGCGAGGGCAATCCCGTCCAGGCCTTCAGTCCTGACTTCTACCTGCCCGCCTACGACCTGTACATCGAGATCACCACGCTCAACCAGAAGCTGGTGACGAAGAAGAACCGGAAGGTACGTCGCCTGCGCGAGCTGTACCCCGACGTGAAGGTGAAGATCTTCTACCAGCGGGACTACCAGGCCCTGCTGGTGAAGTACGGCCTCGAGCCGCCTTCGCAGGCCATGCCGGCCGATGAGACCGTCGAACCCCTGCCGCTTCGGTTCGACGACGTCGAGGTCACCACGCCGCCGCAGCCGCGCCGGCGCCGGCTGGCCTGACCCGTATCCTCGCGGCCCATGGGGGGAGGACGGCTCTCCTGGGCGGTGCGGATCCTCGCTGTCCTCATCGCGGGCCAGGTGATCGCGTCCGCAGCGGTGCTGGTGGTCCGTCAATCCCCGAGCCACGCCGCCGCCCTGGTGCGCTCCTCGCCCGCCCCGAGCACCACGACGAGCCTGCTGCCTGACCCGACCACCCTCCCGCCGCCGCCGCCTCCTTCGACGTCGTCACCTCCGTCCACGGCCCGCGCCGTCGCCCCACCGCCGAAGCTGCCCGCAGACCCTGTCGCCCGCCTGACCGCTCGCCTCGACGCCGCCCTCGGAGGCGTCCGCGCCTGCCTCGTCGTCCAGGACACGGGTGCCACCGCCTACAGCCGGTCCGCCGACCTGGCTCTGGCGCCGGCATCCACCCAGAAGCTGTTGGTCGCGGTGGCCGCCCTCAACCGTCTCGGCCCTGACTACCGCTTCCAGACCACCGTGGTCGCGCCGGCTCGGCCCGCGGCCGACGGCACGGTCAATGCCCTGTGGCTGGTCGGCGGCGGCGACCCGATGCTCGGCACCCCGGACTACGCCGCCTACCTGGCATCACAGCCCCGCAGCGTCGGCAGCCCGGTGACGCCCATGGCCTCGCTCGTCGACCAACTCGCGGCCGCGGGGGTGCGCAACGTCAAGCAGGGGGTGATCGGCGACGACACCCGTTACGACGGGCCGCACTGGCTTGCGGGGTGGAAGCCGATCTACCGCGACGAGGCCGACATCTCGCCGCTCACCGCGCTCACGGTGAACGGCGGCCTGGACCGGTGGCAACCGAGCGAGGTGGTCACCGCCGACCCCACGGCGCTGGCCGCCGCCCAGCTGGCCAAGCTGCTCGCCGCCCACGGTGCCTCGGTGACGCCCGGCCCCAGCCAGGCCCGTCCCGCGAACGGGGTCGTGCTGGCGAGCGTGTCGTCGGCGCCGCTCTCGGACATCGTGGCGTCGATGCTGCGCTCGAGCGACAACCTGGCAGCGGAGCTCATCGTCAAGGAGATCGACAAGCAAGCGGGCGGCACGGGCACCACGGCCGGCGGTCTGGCGACGGTGGCGGCGACCGTCCAGCGCCTGGGTATCCCCATCGCCGGTTTGCACATGGGCGACGGCTCCGGACTCGATCCCGGCGACCGCGCCACCTGTCCGACGCTGCTCGCCGCCCTCAACATGGGTGACCGCTCCGGCTTCGGCGCCATCACCAACGGCCTCGCCGTCGCCGGTCAGTCCGGAACCCTGGTCAACCGCTTCCGGGGCACGCCGCTCGCCGGTCACCTGGCGGCAAAGACCGGCTCCATCGACTGCGCCGTCGCCATGGTCGGCCGCCTCGACCTCGCCGCGCCGTTCCGGTTCGCCCTCATCGTCAACGGCCCCTGCGACTACAACGCGGCGATCGCCTACGAAGACCGCGTCGCCACCGCCATGGCCGCCTACCCCAACTGAGTTGACCTCCTCGTTCTGGTGACGATCTACGGTCGTAATGGCCGTCGATCGTCACCAGAATGAGCGGTGGCCGCCGATAGAGTCCGAAAGGTGGCACTGCGGCACTCGCCCCTGGACGCCGAGCACCGCGCGCTGGGCGCCAAGATGGTCCCGTTCGGGGGCTGGGAGATGCCGCTGGCGTACCCGTCAGGGACGCTGGCCGAGCACCGGGCGTGTCGCGAGGACGCCGTGGCGTTCGACGTGAGCCACTTGGGAACCGTGCGAGTAGAGGGCGCTGAAGCCTTCGACCATTTGCAGCGCACGCTGACCAACGACCTGCGGAAGATCGAGCCGGGGCATGCGCAGTACACGCACTTGTTGGACGACGACGGGTCGGTCCTCGACGACATCATCGTGTGGTGGGTCGCTGACGACTCCTTCGACGTGATGCCGAACGCGTCGAACACCGACCGGGTGGTCGGTGCCATCGGTGGCGAGGACGTGACCGCCACCCGCGCCATCGTCGCCCTGCAGGGTCCGCGCGCCCGCGAACACCTCCGCCCGGTAGCGCCGGATGCGGCCGACGTCGCCCACTTCGGCGTGGCGTCCTTCGACTGGAACGGCGTGCCCTGTCTCGTCGCCGGCACTGGCTACACGGGCGAGGACGGCGTCGAGTGCGCGGTGCCCGCCGACGCGGCGCCCGACTTCTGGAAGGCGGTGCTCGACGCGGGTTTCGTGCCCGCGGGACTCGGTGCCCGCGACACCCTCCGTCTCGAGGCCGGGCTCCCGCTCCACGGACACGAGCTCGGTGCCGGCATCACGCCCCTCCAGGCCGGTCTGGGCTGGGTCGTGGGGTGGGACAAGGGTGACTTCCGGGGCCGGGCTGCCTTGGAGGCCGAACGTGAGCGCGGCGTCGCCCGCCGCCTGCGCGGGATGGTGCTCGACGGTCGCCAGCCGCCCCGTGAGGGCTACGCCGTGCGGGTCGACGGCAAGCCGGCCGGCGAGGTCACCAGCGGGAACTTCTCGCCGATGCTCGAGCGCGGCATCGCCCTCGGCTTTCTCCCGCCCGACGTCGGGCCGGGAGCAGCGATCGAGGTCGACCTGCGCGGCAAGCCGGCGCCGGCCGAGATCGTGAAGCTCCCGTTCCTTCAGAAGAAGCCGGCCGCGTAGTGGGTCACTACGTTCCCCATACCGACGCCGAGATCGCCGAGATGCTCGCCTTCCTCGGGATGTCGTCGCTCGACGACCTGTTCGCGTCGGTCCCGGAAGCGCTCCGGCTGGCAGGCGGCCTCGACCTGCAGAACGGCCTCTCGGAGCCGGACACGCTGGCGACGATGGAACGTCTGGCGGACCGCAACCGGCGCACCGGCCGGGAGCTGGTGTGCTTCGCCGGCGGCGGCGCCTACGACCACGAGGTGCCGTCCACAGTGCGCCGCGTGGCCTTCCGCTCCGAGTTCGTCACGGCGTACACGCCGTACCAGCCCGAGGTCGCTCAGGGCGTGTTGCAGGCGTTGTTCGAATACCAGACGCTGCTGTGCCGCCTGACCGGAATGGAAGTCGCCAACGCGTCCCTCTACGACGGGGCGTCGGCCTGTGTCGAGGCCGTCAACCTGGCCGTCGCCGCGACCGGGCGTCAGACCGTGCTGCTGTCCGACGGCGTGAACCCATTGTGGCGTGAGGTGCTGCACACGTTCGCGGCCGGCACCGGCCACGAGTACGTGGCGTGCGACGTCACCAACGGCGTGACCCGCTGGCCCGACGATGCAGAACCGGCCGCCCTCCTGGTGCAGTACCCGAACTACCTCGGCTGCCTCGAAGACCTCGCCGCCGCCCGCCAGCTCGCCGACAAGACAGGCGCGCTTTTGCTCGTCGCCTTTGACCCGGTCGCCGCCGGCCTGCTCCGCTCACCCGGTGAGTTCCGTGCCGACGTGGTCGTGGGGGAGGGGCAACCGTTCGGCACGCCGCTGTCGTTCGGAGGCCCGTACCTCGGTCTGTTCACGTGCAAGCGAGAACACGTCCGACGCCTTCCCGGCCGGTTGGTCGGCGAGACCGTCGATGCCGACGGCCGGCGCGCGTACGTCACGACGCTGCGTACGCGGGAGCAGGACATCCGCCGAGAGAAGGCGTCGTCCAACGTTTGCACCAACCAGACGCTGATCGCTGTCGCGTGTGCCGTGCAGCTGGCGTGGCTGGGCACCGCAGGTCTGCAGGAGCTCGCCCTCCGCTGCGCGCGCGGCACGCGCTACGCGCACGACGCGCTGCTCGCCATCGACGGCGTCGAGCCCCTCAACGGGGCCCCGATCTTCCGCGAGTTCGCGGTGGCGACTCCGACGCCCGGCGACGTCATCGTCGAGCGCATGGCCGAGGAAGGATTCCTCGCCGGGATTCCCCTCGGGTCCGAATACGGCGACCGCGGCCTGTTGATCAGTGTCACCGAGCGGCGCACGCGCGACGAGATCGACGCCTACGCGGCCGCCTTCGAGAAGGTGATCCGGTAGTGCCGGCCGCGGGAGGGAAGGCCACCAGCGCGCCGATCATGGGCCACGACAACGAGCCCACGATCTTCGAGTTGTCGTCGCCCGGTCGACGGGCGGCGTCGTTCCGCACGACCGGTCTGCCGGAGTGGGACGCGGCCGAGCTCGTGCCCGCCGAGCATCTGCGGGCCGACCCGGCGCCCATCGCCGAGATCTCCGAACGCGATCTCGTCGCCCACTTCACCCGCCTGACCCATCGCCAATACTCGGTCGACCTCGGCGCCTATCCGCTCGGGTCGTGCACGATGAAGTACAACCCGAAGCTCTGCGACGACGCTGCGTCTCTGCCCGGTCTCACCGACGTCCACCCAGCCGCCCCGGCCGCCCTCACCCAGGGCTGGATGGAGCTGCTGGCTGACCTCGAGCAGTCGTTGTGCCGGGTGACCGGGATGCATGCAGCCACCTTGCAACCGCCCGCAGGCGCGGCGGGGGAGCTCACCGGTCTGCTGCTCATGCGGGCGTGGGACGCCGAGCACGGCGGACGCCGGAGCAAGATCGTGATTCCCGACTCGGCCCACGGCACCAACCCCGCGTCGGTGACGCTGGGCGGCTACGAGACGGTGACCGTTCCGTCCGACGGGCGCGGCCTGGTCGACGTCGCCGCCCTTCGGGAGCGCCTCGACGAGGACGTCGCCGGCATCATGCTCACCAACCCCAACACCCTCGGTCTGTTCGAGGAGGACATCGCCGAGATTGCCGCCGCGGTGCACGAGGTCGGCGGCCTGCTCTATTACGACGGCGCCAACCTGAACGCCATACTCGGCGTGACGCGTCCGGGCGACATGGGCTTCGACATCGTGCACATGAACCTGCACAAGACGTTCGCCGTGCCCCACGGCGGCGGCGGCCCGGGCGCCGGTCCGGTCGCCGTGTCCGAGCGACTGGCGCCGTATCTTCCTGGACCTCGGCCTGTCCTCGGCGACGACGGTGCCTACCGCTGGGAGCAGCCGCCCAAGTCCATCGGGCGCGTGCACTCGTGGCACGGCAACGCGCTCGCCTTGGCGCGCGCCTACTCGTACATCCTCGCCAACGGCGGTGACGGCCTGCGCCGCGTCGCCGAAGCGGCGGTGCTCAACGCCAACTGGCTGCGCACGCGCTTGCGTGGCGTCTACGACCTGCCGTACGACCGGCCCAACATGCACGAGTTTGTGGCGTCCACGTCCACGCTCAAGAAGGAAAAGGGCCTGCGGGCCCTCGACGTGGCCAAGCGGCTCCTGGAAGAAGGCTTCCACGCGCCGACCGTGTACTTCCCGCTGATCGTCGACGAAGCACTGATGATCGAGCCGACCGAGACCGAGAGTCTGCAGACGCTCGAGGCTCTCGGTGACGCGCTCGAGCGCATCGCGGCAGGTGACGCTGAAGAGGCGCATCACGCACCGCGCACGACGCCGGTGCGCAGGGTGGACGAAGCGCGCGCGGCGCGACAGTTGATTCCCACTTGGGACTCAAGGGAGTAAAGCCAGCTAGAGAACGCGCCGATGGTCTGCGCATGTTTGCGTGGCTGGTTGCGAGACGGGGAGGGATGACACGTCTAGTCATCACCTACTTCGCGCTCGCCGCCGTCGCCCTCGTCGTTGCCGTGTCGACGCTCGCCGTCTCCGTCCAGCACAGCCACGCGTCCGGCCAAGAAACGCTGCAGCTGAACATCACCCGTTATCACGGGTAACGCTCGCTTCTCAGATAAAGCCGAAGCGGTGGAGCTGGAACGCCCACATCAGGCCGAGCACGACGAACACCAGCGCGTAGGGCACGCGGATCGACGTCGGCTTGCGAATGAGGAAGACGATGGCGATGGCCACGGCGACGATGCCCGCCGGCGCGGCGGCCATGGCCTGGCCGAAGTGCAAGTGCATGGTGGCTTCGACGCTGGTGGTCATTCCGCACAGCGGGCAGGGCACACCGGTGATAGTCCGCAGCGGACACAAGAGCGGCGGATGCACGGGAAGCGCCGGCAGCACCAGGCCGCCGATGAGCATGAGACCGCCCGCGTTTCGCAGATCGCTGGTGTCGGGCAGCTCCAGCGTCTGCATGCGCGTCCCTGTCAGTCGAGCAGGTCGGGCTGCTCCGCCACGATGCGGTCGTAGAGGGGCTGGAAGCTGAGCCAACCGGCGAAGTGACCACCGACCTGCGTGCTCGTGAGCTCGGCCTGGTCCTTGTCGATCAAGACAGGAGTGCCCGCGGCCTCGGCCATCAGCTGCACCTGGCAGGACCGCTCCATGGTGATGAACCAGAAGGCGGCCTCGTCGACCGAGTGACCCACGGTGAGCAGACCGTGGTTGCGGAGGATGACCGACTTGCACTCGCCCAAGGCGTGGGCCAGGCGCTTGCCCTCCTCGAGATCGAGGACGACGCCAGTGTAGTCGTCGAACAGAGCGTGGTCGCCGTAGAAGGCACACACGTCCTGGGTCAGCGGATCGAGAAGGCGCCCGAGCGACGACCACGTCTTGCCGTACGTGGAGTGCGAGTGGGCGGCGGCAATGACGTCGGGCCGAGCCGCGTGTACCTGCGAGTGGATGACGAAGGCGGCGGTGTTGACCGGACGATCGCCCTCGACAACCTCACCCTTGTCGTTGACCAGGATGAGGTCGGACACCTTGATCTGGCTGAAGTGCATGGCGAACGGGTTGACCCAGAAGTGATCCAGGCGCTCGGGGTCGCGTGCGGTGATGTGTCCGGCGACCCCTTCGTCGAACCCGAAGCGCGAGAACAGCCTGAAGGCGGCGGCCAGACGCTGCTTGCGATGGAGGCGCTCCTCCTCGACCGAGTCGAACGTGGGCGGCGTGAGGTTGCTGGAAGCCATGAGACGAGGCTACGCGTTTACACCGGAGCGGGCGGCTGGCCGAAGCTGTTGGGCGGCGGCGGCACGTCGGCACAGGGCACCACAATCGTGTCCGACCACTTGTCGTGCCACGTCATCTTCTCGGGGTCCCACAGCATCCACAGGTACCCGATGAGGCAGGCCAGGCCGGAGACGTACCGGTACAGGTTTCGTAGCAGCGCCGTGCTCCAGCCGAGGGGACCGAAACTGGGCTCCTTGCGGACGACGCGTATGCCGAGCGCGAGCTTGCCGATGGTCTGGCCGGCAGGCCCGCCTTCGAAGTAGCCGTAGTACCCGAAGTTGATGATGATGCTCAGCAGGAAGCCGGGATAGACGCCGATGATCGCCCGGAGGACGGTGTTGACGACGCCGAGGAGGATGCCGTCGATCAGCCAGGCACCGAGCCGGTAGCCGAAGCTGGCGCGGGGACCGCCCGGCCCCGATGGCGGTCCGCCTCCGTAGCCACCGGGCGAGCCAGGCTGCGGTGGATTCCACTGGTCGCTCATGCGACACCTCCTACCAGGTGCGCGACGGCGCCCAGGCTGTTCGACGAGCCGCTGTCGTTCGCGGCGGCGATGATGATCACGATCAGCACGATGACACTGATGGCCAGGCTGATGATGCCAAGCACGAAGCCGGCCTGCGCCATCCCCGCTCCTTGGAGCGAGGGATCCATGCGGATCTTGTTCTTGGCCTGCTGGCCGAAGATGATCGCCAGGATCGAGCAGACCAGCGGGCACACGACGAACCCGGCGATGCCGAGGACGAGAGACGCCACGGCTGTGCCTTCTGTGCGGGGTGCGCCGTACGCCGGTTGCCCGTACTGACCGGGCGGCGGCGGCGGTGTCCAGTCACTCATGGCCGCAAACCATAGAGCGCAAACCCTTGCCGCGTGGCGGACCGCGTTCTACCGTTCTGGTTGAACTGTCGGGCGGGACAGGGGGACGTCGAGGTGCGCGTGCTACGGGTTGTGCTCACGCTCGAGCTCCTGTGGGTCCTGCTCCTCACGGTGGCGGTGGTGTTCCTTGCCGCGCCGCTCGCGCCCGTCGGGGTTCTCCTTGCGCTCGTCCTGATCGGCGCCCGTCGAGGCGTCGACCAGTCGGCGCGTGCAGAGGCTCCGCCCTTGCGCCGCGTCCATCGCCTCGCGCTGTGGTGCTCGGCAGGCGCCAACGCGGTCGTGGTCCTGTCGATCCTCACGTCGCTGTATCACGCCCAGAGCACGTGGCTCGTCGTCGGTCTGCTCCTGGCGGCCGGCCTGACCACCGTGGCCTGGGCGTGCGCCCGAACGGCGCTCTATTCGGTGGCGATGGCTCGCAGGATGTCCAGGTTGGCTGCCCGCCGGGCCGGGAACGTGCCCGCGAACAGGCCGGCGAGTGCCGAAAGGACGATGAAGACCACGATCTGAGCGACGGGCACGCTGAAGGCGATGCCTTCGTCGCCCAACGACGCCACGATCGCACGGCCGAACAGCACACCGATGACGACGCCCATCAGGGTGCCGAACACGGCGATGATGACGGCTTCGCTGCGGACCATGCGTTTCATCTGGGCCCGTGTCATGCCGACGGCGCGTAGCAGTCCGAGCTCACGGGTGCGTTCGTAGATCGAAAGGGCAAGCGTGTTCACGATGCCGATGAGGGCGATGATGATCGCCAGCAGGAGCAGCGCGCCCATGAGGTTGATGATCGTGTTGAACTGGGACAGCTGCGCTTCCTTGGCCTGCGCGTTGTCCTGCACGTCCACATTGGGGAACGGCGCGATCGCTGTGTCGATTGCGGCCCGAGCGTCGGCGGCCGACAGGTTCGGCGGCTTGCGCACGCCGGCGGCCTGATTGACCTGGGTCGTGAAGTTCGCCTCGTAGTCCTTCAGGGAGAGGATGTAGGAGCTGAAGAAGATGCCCAGACCCTGGTTGTCGTCGTAGATCCCCCGGATCGGGATCTGCTTGATGCCGGTCGCGCTGAAACGCATCGGCAGGGTGTCACCGACCTTGAGGTTGTTGCTCTTGGCCGCGTCCTTGTACACGAGCACACCGGTCTGGGCGAAGCCGTTCAGATCGGCGCCAGGCTGGAGCTTGACGTCGACCACGTCACCGAGGTCGGCGCTCGTACCGACGAGGTCCTTGCCCTCACCGTTGTACTGCCAGGTGCCTCCCCGGAACTCGACCACGGTCCCGCCCGGCAGCGCCTGGCGGACGGCGCCGGCGGCTTGCGGGGAGAAGCCGTTGAACCCCTTGCCCGCCAGCTGGAAGTCGGCCCGGTTCGTACGGTCGATGGCGTCCGCGAACGACTTCTTGGCCGACGCGCCGAACGTCGACACGAACGTGATCAGCGCCAGACCGATCATGAGGGCGGCGGCCGTCGACGCCGTCCGCCTGGTGTTGCGCGCCGCGTTCTCACGGGCCAGCTCGCCGGTGACGCCGCGCACCTTCATCGACGGCCAGCCCAAAGCTCGGGCGGCAGGTCCGGCGACGAGCGGGCTGAGCATGGCCACGCCGACGAACACGAGGAAGGCGGCGATGCCGACGAGGCCGCCCCCGCCGCCGGGAACGTCGCTGGACTTCACGTTGCCGAACAGTCCGATGAACAGCAGGACCACGCCGATGGCGGTGAGGACGCCCCCGATGATGTAGCGGCGAAGGCCCGACGTCGGCGTCGTGGCGTGGTCGCCGATGGCGGCCACGGGGGGCACCTTCGCCGCCCGCCGGGCCGGTGACAACGCCGACACCACCGTTACGACCACGCCGAGCACGAGGCCGACGATGATCGTCCGGGCCCGGATTTCGATGCTGCCGCTGGGGAGGTCGACGCCGAACGTCTTCAGCAGTGCCTTGAGGCCGGCCGCGACACCGATGCCGAACACGAGGCCCACGATCGATGAGAAGACGCCGGTGACCAGCGCTTCGACGGCCACCGATCCGGTGACCTGCCGTCCGCTCGCGCCGATGGCTTTGAGCAGGCCCACCTCGCGCGCTCGCTGGGCGACGATGATCGAAAAGGTGTTGTAGATGATGAAGGCGCCGACGAACAGAGCGACCAGGGCGAAGACCAACAGGAACGTGTTGAAGAAGGACAGGCCCTGCTTGATGTTGTTGGCCGTCTCCTTGGCCAGCTGGTTCTGGGTGATCGACTCGTAGCGGTCGCTGAGGCCAGCTCGCTGCAGCGTGGCCGTGAGGTTGTCCCGCAGTTGCGTCTGCGACACGCCACTCTTCGCCGCCGTGTCGATCTCGTCCCACACCCCGACCCGGTTGGTTACCCGTTGGGCCGTGGTCGGCTCGAAGGCGGCGAGGGTCGCACCCGCGAGATTGCCGGCGTCGCCGAACTTGAACACGGCCGACACCTTGAACTCCTCGGGAGGCACGGTCAGGAACACGATCCGCACGGTGTCACCGACGTCGACCTTCGCCTTGCTCGCCGTGCTGTCGTCGAGGGCGACCTGGTCTGGCTGCGTCGGACGGCTCCCGCGTTCGACGTTGAAGGACTTGGCGAAGCGCGGGATCGGACCCCACGACACGCCGAGCGTGGGCGCCTGGCCCTGAATGGCCTTGCCGTCCTTACCGATGACGAGCGCGTAACCGTTCACCGAACCCTGCGCATCGGCGACGCCCGGAGTCGACCGGACGAGAGGAACGAGGCTGTCCGGCACCGGCGCACGGTCCTGCTGGCCACCGCCGCCTCGGGTGTTGACCTTGAACGGCAGCTTGGCGCGGACGACGGCGTCAGTACCGCTCGTCGTCTGGGTGAAGAGATGGTCGAACACGCTGCCGATCGTGTCGGTAAAGACGAGCGTGCCGGCGACGAAGCCGACGCCGAGCACAATGGAGATCGACGTCAGCAGCAGGCGGAACTTGTGTGCCAGCAGGCCCTTACGAGTGACCTCCCACACGGCGCGCTATTCCCCGAGTTCCTTCATACGGTCGAGGATCTTGTTCGGTGTGGGCTTGGTCATCTCGTCGACGATCTGACCGTCGACGAGGAACACGACCCGCTCGGCCCGGCTGGCGCCCAAGGGATCGTGGGTGACCATGACGACCGTCTGGCCGAACTCGTCGACGGCGTCGACGATGAACCCCAACAGCTCCGCGCTCGCCTTGGTGTCGAGATTGCCGGTGGGCTCGTCGGCGAAGATCACCGCCGGCCTGGTCACGAGGGCACGGGCCACGGCCACCCGTTGTTGCTGGCCGCCGGAGAGCTCGTCGGGCCGGTGGTGCAGGCGGTCCCGCAGCCCGACGGTTTCGACGACTCGGTCGAACCAGGCCTGATCTGGATCGCGTCCGGCCAGTTTCAACGGCAGGAGAATGTTCTCCCTGGCGTCGAGAGTCGGGATCAGGTTGTACGCCTGGAAGATGAAGCCCATCTTCTCCCGGCGCACCAGGGTGAGGTCCTTCTCGGAGAGAGCGCTTATCTCCTTGTCCTCCAGGAACACCTGGCCGGACGTGATGCGGTCGAGGCCGGCGAGGCAGTGGAGAAGCGTGGACTTGCCGGAACCCGAGGGCCCCATGATGACGATGAAGTGGCCCGCCGGGACGTCCATCGACAGGCCGTCGAGGGCGCGCACCGCGGTGTCGCCGCGTCCGTACACCTTGGTGACGTCGACCGCCCGCGACGCCATCCGTGTTTCCGCCGGTGAAGATTTGGGCGCACGTTTGGTGGCATTGCGAGCAGGGGAGCGCGCCATGTCCGTCCTCCTGGGTGTGCGATGTGGAGCGCTGACTCGGAGGTTGCGCCCGAACGCTAGCCCCCTAGAACTTGTAGGTGACGCCGGCGAGCTCCTCGGAGACTTCCCACAGGCGACGGGCGTCGTCGACGTCGTACGCCTTCTTGGCCGCCTTCACCCGCTTGGGTGCGCCGCGCTGTTCGAGGAAGCCGCTCGGGCCGAAGAACTCGCCGCTCTGCACGTCGGGAGCGGTGGCCCCATAGAGCTGGGGCAGGGCGCCGTCAGCGGCCGGCTGGGCCATGAAGTTGGACCATGCGAACGACGTCCCCGCCTGGAGATTGGTGTTGGCGTACCCGGGGTGAGCGACGGATGCGATGACGTTGGACCCCGCGGCGCGGGCTCGGCGGTCGAACTCGAACGTGAACAGCAGGTTGGCCAGCTTCGACCGGCCGTACGCCAGCCACTTGCGATACGACCGCTCCCACTGCAGGTCGTCGAAGTTCATCTTGCCGACCTTGTGACCGAAGCTGGTGACGTTGACGACACGCCCGCCTCCCTGGGCCTGGAGCTGCGGGAGGAGGAGCCCGGTGAGCGCGAAGTGGCCGAGGTGGTTGGTGCCGAGCTGCATCTCGAACCCGTCCGCCGTCTGGCGACGCTGATCCAGCGCCATGACGCCGGCGTTGTTCACGAGGATGTCGAGATCCTGACGCTCGCCCGCGTACCCCTCTGCGAACTTCCGCACCGACGTCAGATCGGCGAGGTCGAGCAGCGACAGCTCGACGGAGGCTGCAGGCGCTTCGGAGCGCAGCCGCTCGATCGCGTCGGTACCCCGACCCTCGTCACGACAGGCCAGCACGACGTGGGCGCCGTGCCGGGCGAGCGCTACGGCGGTCTCGTAGCCGAGGCCGCTGTTGGCCCCCGTCACCACGGCCGTCTTGCCGCTCAGATCGGGGATGTCGTTCGCCGTCCACTTGGCCATGGGGTCTCCTCTTTCGCGTATGCCACATCATTGACCAGATAGGGCACGCGAGACTGGGCCCGTGCTGGTGCGCCCCATGTTTGTTCTCGTTGTCCTGGCCACAGTCCTGCTCGGGCTGGGCGGGGCCGCCGCCCGTGGCTCGGCAGGTGGAGATCCGGCCCTGTCGATCGATCCGGCTACGGCGCTGGCCGCTCTGCACTGCCCGGCCACATTCTCCCGCCCGAAGACTCCCGTGCTCCTCGTCCACGGGACCGGCTTGACCGCGACGGAATCGTGGACCCACACCTTCGCCAAGACCCTTCCGGCCGCCGGCCATGACGTGTGCACCATCGACCTCCCTGACCGCGCCCTGGACGACGCCCAGATCGCGGCCGAGTACGTCGTCGTCGGCATCCATGAGGTGGCGGCGCGCTCAGGCCGGCGCATCGACGTCGTGGGCCACAGCCAAGGCGGCCTGGAGCCGCGGTGGGCGTTCAAGTGGTTCCCGTCGACGCGCCCGCTGGTGGACGACGACGTGTCGATCTCGTCGACCCACCATGGCTCGCTCGATGCGGCCGGCATCTGCTCGATCGGGACGTGCGCCCCGTCGGTCTGGCAACAGCGGCCCGGGTCCAAGTTCCTGAACGCGCTCAACGCCGGCGACGAGACTCCCGGCGACATCTCGTACACGTCGATCTACAGCCTCACCGACGAGGTGGTACCCGAGCTTCCGCCTCCGCCGACGTCGATGCTCGCCGGTGCCCGCAACATCGAGCTGCAGGACGTGTGTCCGGGACGGCCCGCCGATCACATCAGCATCCTCTGGGACGCCGTCGCCGAGGCGCTGGTGATCGACGCCCTCGACCACCCGGGGCCCGCGAACCCGGCGCGCCTTCCGTCGACGGCATGTCTCAGCCTGATCGCGCCCGGCCTCGACGCGAGCGATGTCGCCTACATGCACACTGTGGCGCTGGGCAACGCGGCCCAGACCACGATCCTGACCGGGCCGAAGTCGTCGGCCGAGCCGCCGTTGATGCCCTACGTGCTCGCCGCCCAAGCGGCGTCCGCGGCGCCCGCCTCGTCGCCGTCGCCGGCCGCCGCCCAGCCGAGCCCGACACCCGCTCCCAGTTCGCCGAGCCGGCCGAGCAGCGCGCCGGTGGGCTCATTGGCGGCGACCGGAGGAACGTCACCCATCGCGCTCGGCCTGTTGCTGCTCGCACTGGCGGTCGTCACCCGCCGGGTCCTCCGCGTCAGCTGACGTCGGCGCCGTACGCGTCGTACCGACGGCCTTCGGTTTCGGCCAGAGCCTGCCCGGCGTTGAGCTGGAACGGCGAGATGCCGCCCGGTTCCCACGGCCCGCGTGACCCGGCGGCGATCGCCTCGGGATCCTTGGGCACGATGCCAAGCTGCTGGCGGACCTCCTCGAGCGGTCGGTCGGCCAGCTCGAACCAGTCGACAGCCATCAGATCGCTCCCGCTGGCTGATCGCGCACCGCGGCGCATGGCATCTCCGAGCCGGCACGCCATGCCCGCCTTCGACAGGTGGCCGGGGTCGTATTCGAACAGCCCGGCCGCGGCCGGGATGTATCCGGTCTCGAACAGCCCGATGACCATCGCCAGCAACGAGAAGCCGTGCGGGTCGTCGTTGGCCCGGGCGATGAGACCGAACACCTCGATCTCGGACTCGACGGTCGTGCCGTAGTCAGCCAGCACGTGCACCCAGTCGTGCTGCGCGAGCAGTGGCGGCGCGCTCCCCGGCAACCCCGGGAACGTAAAACCGCGCGCCCGGTAGAAGTGGTACACGCCCTGGCCCAACGACCCGCTCGCGCAGTCGGCCAACGACGTCCATCGCGCCGCGAGCGTTTCATCGTGCGTCGCCACATCCCACGGCGCCGCAACATCGGCGGTGGCGTGCAGGTACTGCACGTGTTCGGGGTTCCAGTCCGCCGTGTAGCCGTTGCGGTTGAAGTCGACGAGCGCCAGGCCCATCGCGCCCGCGGCGTAGCGGTCCGCGACCTCGAGCATCGACTCGCTGACGTTGAGCGCGGCTGCATAGCGCTCGACGCGGCGGGCCACCTCGTCGGGCAGCGGGACGAGGACCAGCTCGGCCAGCGCCATCACCTGCACGATCCGTGTCCGGAACTGGATGTCGCGTCGCCGCAGTCCCTCGGCCACCGCCTCAGGGCCGATCGGCTCGAGCTCGTCGGGCTCCACAATCACGCCCGTCATCGAGTGGACGATCGCTTTGATCAAGACCTTCTGCAGGTCGGTCAGGCCCCCCGGGGGAGCGACCGCACCCATCACCCCCCGGGCGATGATGCCCACTTCGTCCGGTTCGGGCGGCTGGAGGTTGACCTCGGCGTCGCTCGGCAGGGGCACCGCCATGACGCGGAACGTAGCAGCGCCCCGATCCTTATTTTCTATGCTGAAACGGAGCCGTAACCGCCTACATTCTCCGCGGTGGGAGACGAGCACGGGATCGTTGTCGAGCACCGCAAGGAGCTCACGTATCTGCTGTCGCAGGCGGCCGAGCTCGAGCACAGCCTCATGGCGCAGTACCTCTTCGCCGCCTTCAGCCTCCGGTCCGAGCGGGGGCCGGGACTGACGGCTGAACAGCTCGAGGCCGTCGAGCGATGGCGGTCGGTCATCCTCGCCATCTCGGCCGAGGAGATGCTGCACTGGGCCCTCGTCCAGAACCTGCTGACCGCCGTGGGATCGGCGCCATACGTCAGCCGGCCGCACATGCCCCATCAGGCCAAGGGCTATCCGCCGGGTATCCAGCTGCGGCTGCTCCCATTCGGCGACGCGGCCATGCAGCACTTCGTGTATCTCGAACGACCCGAAGGCATGGACATGTCCGACGGCGAAGGCTTCATGGCGAGCGGCCCCACGCCGGCGCCCATGCAGCCGGGCGAGCTGCAGCCGCGCGGGCAGGACTTCACCACCCAGGGCTATCTGTACCGGGCCATCGAAGACGGCATCGTGCATCTGGCCGAACGGATAGGGGAGAAGCGGCTGTTCATCGGTCCCGACTTCCACCAGAGCAATGCTCCCCATGTATGGCCCGAGCTCGTGCCGATCACCGACGTGGCCAGCGCCCGCCGCACCATCGAGCGCATCGTCGAACAGGGCGAAGGGGCGCGGGGCGAGTGGGCGACGGCTCACTACGGCCGGTTCCTCGCCGTCCTCGAGGAGTACCGCGCCGCCGTTGCCGCTGACCCGGAGTTCCGGCCCGCCCATCCGGCGGTCGCGGCGGGTGTACGCGGCGTGGAAGGCATCGAGCCCGACGTGTACATCACCGACCCGGTGACGGCGGCCACGTCCGACGCCTTCAATGCCGTCTACGACCTCCTGCTGCAGATGATCGCCCGCTACTTCGCCTTCGGCCACGAGACCGACGAGCAGCGCCACGTTCTCTCCGACGTCGGCATCACCTTGATGTTCATCGCCATCAAGCCGCTCGGTCTCCTACTGGCGAAGCTGCCGGTTGGCGACGCCGCCCCCGACGTCACCGCAGGCGCCAACTTCCAACTCGCGTACCGGGCCAGCTTCCTGCTCCCGCACCGGCGCTCGGCGTGGTTCCGCTTCTCCGAGCGCCTCGACGAGATCGCGGAAGCGATCGACGCCATCGACACCGACCCGGATGCGGCCAAGGTGCTCGACAGCGTGGCGAGTGGTCTGCGCGAGCAGTCCCGTCGTCTGTCCGAGCAGATCGAGCCCGTCTAAACGGCATGGATGCGCTGACCCCCGAGGACATCGCCATCCTCGACCTCGAGTCACCGACCATCGCTGGGCACACGTGCAAGGTGGTGGTCCTCGACCGCGGTGACGTCGCACCGACCGTCGACGAGGTCCGGGCCCACGTCGAAGCGCGGCTGTCGCGCGTTCCGCGGTGCTGCGAGTGCCTGTGCTTCGAACCGGAGCCGTCGTGGACCGACCCGGCGTCCGTCGAGATCGACTCGCACGTTCGCCTCGCCCCGGAGAACGAGGACCCCGGCACCGCGGTGGCGCGAGCGATGAGCGGCCGGCTCGACCGCAGCCGCCCCCTGTGGGACATGGAGCTGGTACCCGACACGGGGGACGGCCGGGCCGCTCTCGTGTGGCGCGTTCACCACGCCATGGCCGACGGCATGACGATGATGCACTGGGCGTCGGACCTGTTGTGGGACGAGCCGCCGAAGGCGCCGGCGCCGGCGAAGGTCGCCCCGCCGAGCCCGCCCCCGTCGCTCGTCTCCGGCGTTGCGTCCGTCGCCCGCACGGCGTTGTCCCTCGGAAAGGAGCTGCGCCCCGCTCGCAGCTCCGGGCCGTTCGGCGGGAAGGTCGGGACGCGCCGGCAGGCGGCGTTGGCGTCATGCTCGTTGAACGATCTGCGCACCATCGAGCACACGGCCGGCGACGGAATCACCGTCAACGACGTGGTTCTGGCGGCGGTCGCCGGCGCGCTGCGCCAGTGGTGCGTCCACCACGGCGCCGACCTCCAGGGCGTGCGCGTCCAGGTCCCGGTGAGCATGCACGTCCACGGGCCCGACGCCGCCGACCTCGGCAACCGCGACTCCTTTCTCTTCGTTGACCTGCCCCTCGGCGAGCCGGATCCAGTCGCCCGTCTGCACGCCGTGAACCGGGAGACCCGCGAGATGAAGACCCACCACGATGCCGAGGCGGTGTACGACGTCTTGGGCACCCTCGAGCGGGTGGCGCCACCTGCAGCTCGTGTGGCCGAGCGATTCTTGGTGAACCCGCACGAGTTCACGCTGAACGTGTCGAACGTGCCCGGGCCGCGATCGGAGATCAGCGTTCTCGGACGTCCGGTTCGCAACCTGTACTCGTTCGCCGAGATCGCCGAGCGCCATCCGTTGCGCATCGCCGCCGTGTCCCTGTGCGACACCATGCAGTTCGGCGTGCTCACCGACCCCGACCTGGTGCCGGGCACCGGCACGCTGGCGTCGGGCATCGAGGCGTCGGTTGCCGAGCTGCTCTCGTGACCGAGTGGTTCACGACCTTCTTCGACGAACTAGCGAATGACTTCTGGGAGGCGGCCATGCCTCCGCACCTCACGGAAGAAGAAGTCGCCTATCTCGTCCGCACGCTGCAACTGACCGACGGTTCGACCGTCCTCGACGTCCCGTGCAACCGCGGCCGTCATGCGCTCGCTCTGGCGCGGCGCGGGATCCGGGTGGTGGGCGTCGACCTGTCGACGCAGGCGCTGTCGGGGTTGGAACAGCGCGCCGCCGAGGAGGGATTGCCGATCACCACCGTCCTGGCCGACATGCGCTCGTTCGAGGTCGGGCCGGTCGACGCCGCTTACACGCTCGGCAACAGCCTCGGCTACTTCGACGTCGGCGGCATCTCACAATTCTTTCAGTGCGTGGCTCGGGCCGTCGTCCCCGGAGGCCGCTACGTCGTCGACAGCTCGATGGTCGCCGAGTGCGTGCTGACACAGTTCGAGCCGGAGTCCAGTTACTCGGCAGCCGGAATCACGATGTCTGACCGGCACCGCTACGACGCACGGCAGAGCCGGTTGGACACAACCGTGACCTTCTCCAAGGACGGCGTCGCCGACGCGCGAGAGATGTCGCACTGGGTGCTCACGTCTCGAGAGGTCGTCGACCTCGTCGAAGGGGCGGGGTTCGCAGTCGAGGCTCTCTACGGCGACATCGACGAGGTCCCCTTCGACATCGGCGCGCCTCGACTGCTGGTCGTCGCCCGGCGCCGGTGATGCCCGAGGTCCGCTTGGGTGGGTGCTACATTCCCGCGTCGATGACAGCCCGGAAGACGCTCGTTGCCGCCATCGCCGCCGTTTTGTTGGCGGCCGGAAGCGGTGCAGGCACGGCCTTCGCCGTGCGCCCGCACAAGCACCACCACTCCAGTGGCGCCAACTCGAGCACGTCCACCATCAAGAACACAGGCAACGGTGGTGCGGGCGGCAACGGTGCCGACGGCGGCGCCGGCGGCAACTCCTTCAACCGCTTCTAGCTTTACCTTTCACGTCTACGACGTTCGCCGTCGAGCGCGTGAAGCTTCTGCCGCCCGAGCCACGCTTTCCTGTAATGGGCGTTGCGATGCCGCGGCCGGTGTCGTAACCCGCCATCGCCCAGTTCGGGTGATCGTCGATCAGGCCGCCCGTGGCGGCGGACGTTCTCGGTCATCCTTCGCAGCGTTGTTCGGATGCCTCGGATCGTCTGGTGGGACAAAGGCCCGTTTGCCTCGTCCTTCCACCAGTCCCCACCGCTTGTAGGTCTTCAGGTCGTGGTGGTGGTTGCAGTAGGGGTCGGCGTCGTCGAACACGGTGGTGTGGGTCTTGGCCCAGTCGTGGCGGTGGTCCACCTCGCGGGCCAGCGCGGAACAGCCCTCCACCGCACAGAGGGGATAGAGCCACTCCAGGGCCGTGCGCTGGTAGGCGGTGTG
>Ga0070741_10001660_pt1 | contig 65539 bp, 55 predicted proteins | sample Coa_R1_4_FD_66440 | JGI IMG/M metagenome (GOLD analysis project Ga0070741, IMG submission 66440) | Surface soil microbial communities from Centralia Pennsylvania, which are recovering from an underground coalmine fire - Coalmine... | ecosystem: Environmental > Terrestrial > Soil > Unclassified ...
GAGAAGGCGAAGAAGGTCCTGGACTATCTCCTGTCCGACAAGGGCCAGGCGATCTGGACCAATGCCTATCTGCGTCCCGCACGCCCGATCCCGCTGCCTGAAGCCGTCAAGGCAAAATTCCTGCCTGACAGCGACTATGCACGCGCCAAGAGCGTCGATTGGGGCGCGATGGAGGGCGCGCAGAAGGCCTTTGTCGATCGCTATCTCGCCGAGGTCCGTTGATGCGATATAGTGCCTCGGCTTGAGACGGAGCGGGGGCACTTTCGCCTTGATGTCGCATCGAACGTTTGTCGGGCTCTGCCTGCTGCCGCTGGTGGTGGTCACGGCAGCCTTTTTCCTGCTGCCGATGGCGCGCCTGCTGGTCACCGGCGCGGAAGGGCCGCAGGGGCTCGCGGGCTATGTCGCAATCATCACCGAACCGCGCTATCTCGCGACGCTGATCAATACCGTGTTGCTATCGGCCGCCACCACGGTCGTGACCCTGGTGGTGGCGACCATCGCGGGTATCTTCCTGCAGCGTCATCGCTTCCCGGGACGCGCCGTGCTGATCGCGATGTTGACATTTCCGCTTGCCTTTCCGGGGGTGGTCGTGGGCTTCATGATCATCCTGCTGGCCGGGCGGCAGGGGTTGATCGGCGAGATCACAAGCCATCTGGTCGGCGAGAAGTGGGTGTTTGCCTATTCGATCTACGGGCTGTTTCTCGGCTATCTCTATTTCTCGATTCCGCGCGTGATCTTGACGGTGATGGCCGCCGTGCAGAAGCTCGATCCTGGTCTCGAAGAGGCCGCCAAGTCCCTGGGGGCAAGCCCCTGGGCGGTGCAGCGCGACGTGGTGCTGCCGGCACTTGCGCCGGCCTTTGTCGCCTCCGGCGCCATCGCCTTTGCCACCGCAATGGGCGCCTTCGGCACCGCCTTTACGCTCGCGACCAATATCGACGTGCTGCCGATGCTGATCTATACCGAGTTCACGCTGGCTGCGAATTTCGCCACCTCCGCCGCGCTCTCGGTCGGGCTCGGCGTCATCACCTGGTTCATCCTCGCGCTCGCCCGCTCGTTCACCGGCGGCGCGGTGGCAGCAGCAGGGTAGGGCATGCGCGACCGCCTCATCTTCACCTGCCAGCTTGTGTTCACGCTGCTCGTCGCCGCTTTCCTGGTGGTGCCTGCGTTCCTCTCCATCACCGCAGGCGTAACCGTCAATTATTTCCGCGGCATCCAGTCCGGCGTGACCTTGCAATGGGTTGCCCAGGTCTGGGACCTCTATGCCGGAACGATTTTCCTGTCCTTTGTGATCGCGCTTGCGACATTGGCCGTCACGCTGTTCGCCGGCGTGCCCGCAGCCTATGCGCTGCACTTGAGAGGCGGCAAGCTCTCGCGCGCGATCGAGGAGATCATCACCCTTCCGCTCGCCATTCCCGGTCTTGCCATTGCGCTCGCGCTGCTGTTGACCTATGGCGGCTTTTCCGACTTTCGCCGCTCCTGGCTGTTCATCCTGGTCGGCCATGTCATTTTCACCATGCCTTTCATGGTGCGCTCGGTGATGGCGATCTTTGCAACCGTCGATATCAGGACGCTCGATGAAGGCGCGGCCTCGCTCGGCGCCTCGCCCTGGCGCCGCTTTCGGGACGTGATCGTACCCAATGCCGTGCCGGGCATTCTGGCGGGAAGCCTGATGGTGGTGACGCTGTCGCTTGGCGAGTTCAACCTGACCTGGATGCTGCACACGCCCTTGACCAAGACCCTGCCGATTGGGCTCGCCGATAGCTACGCCTCCATGCGGCTGGAGGTCGCTTCCGCGTATACGCTGATCTTCTTCATCATGATCGTTCCGCTCCTGGTTGCCATGCAGTTGTTCGCGGACCGGGAGCCTGCCAAGTGAGTATCGTCAGCGGAAACGTGGTCAGCGGTCATGGTGCCGCCGTGCGTATTGAGCATTGCGGCAAGACGTTTGCCGACGGCACCCATGCGTTGGAGCCGGCGACGCTCGACATCGCCCGCGGCGAAACCCTGGTGTTGCTCGGGCCCTCCGGATGCGGCAAGACCACCATGCTGCGGATCATCGCCGGCCTCGAATTGCCCGATCCCGGCGGCAAGGTGCTGTTCGACGGCAAGGATATGACCGCGGTGCCGATCGAGCGGCGCAATGTCGGCATGGTGTTCCAGTCCTACGCGCTGTTCCCCAATATGACCGTCGCCGAGAACATCGCCTACGGCCTCAAGATCCGCGGCATGCCCGGCAAGGAGCGCGAGGCCCGCGTCGCCGAGTTGGTCCATCTCACCAATATCGCAGGCCTTGAGAACCGCCGCATCGACCAGCTCTCCGGTGGCCAGCGCCAGCGCGTTGCACTGGCGCGCGCCGTCGCGATCCGACCCGGCATCCTTTTGCTCGACGAGCCCTTGACGGCGCTTGACGCGGCCCTTCGCGAGCGGCTGCGCGGCGAGCTCAATCGGCTGTTGCGGGCGCTCGGCATCACCGCGATCTATGTCACCCATGACCAGGCTGAAGCCATGGAGCTTGGCGACCGGGTGGTGGTGATGCGCAAGGGGGCCATCGCCCAGATCGGCTCGCCCCGCGAGATCTATTTCGCACCCCAGAATCGCTTCGTTGCCGAGTTCATCGGCGCCGCGAACATCCTGGAGGCGCCGCTGGAGAATGGACATCTCGTGCTTCCGGGTGGGCGGCTGCCAATTGCCATCGAGGGCAGCCAGCGAGGCGTGATCGCCATGGTCCGTCCCGAGACCATTCGGATCGTTGCTGCAGGCGCCGGTCCGTTGACGGGAACAGTCGACAGCGTCAGCTTCATCGGCGATCGGCAGCGTTTTGTCGTCAGCGGCGCATCCGACAAGCCGCTGACTGTCGATGCGCCGAATACGATCGAGGCCAGGGCGGCCGAGCGGGTTGGGCTTGCGATCGCGCCCGAGGCGGTCAGGCTGCTGCCCGAGGAGACATAACGCGATGTCGGAAAAACCTGTTGTTGTCGCGCAGATCTCGGATCTGCATATCAAGGCGCTTGGCTCCTTGGCCTATGGCCGCGTCGACACGGCCAAGGCGCTGCAGCGATGCGTGGCGACGCTCAATGCTTTGCAGCCCGCGCCGGATTTTGTGGTGATCTCAGGTGATCTTGCGGATACGCCGACGCCTGAAGAGTACGGCCATCTTGCACGCTTGCTGCAGCCCTTGAAGCTGCCCTATGCCGCCGTGCCCGGCAATCATGACTCACGCGAGCTGATGCGCGCCGCCCTGCCGCGCGCTCCCTATGCCTTCCCGTCCGGTCCGCTCGATCAGAAGATTGAAATCGGCCCGCTCGATTTGCTCCTGCTCGATTCCAGCGTGCATGGGAAACCGCATGGCGAACTCGGCCAGCCGACCCTGCAATGGCTCGACACCATGCTTGCCGAATCGAGAGATCGGCCGGCGCTCGTGTTCTTGCACCATCCGCCGTTTATCGCCGGCATCTGGCACATGGATCGGCAGAATCTGCAGAACGCCGATGAGCTCGCCGCGATCGTACAGCGCCATCCGCATGTGCAGCTGATCGCATGTGGACACGTGCATCGGGCGATGCTGACGATGTTTGCGGGCCGGCCCTGTACGATCTGCCCGGCGCCCAATCACGCCGTCGACCTCGATCTCGCGCATTTGCGCGAGCCGTCCTTCAAGGTCGAGCCGCCGGCCTTGCACCTGCACGCCTGGTTTGCGGGCGAGGGGCTCGGCACCCTGGTGACCCATCAGGTGCCGATTGGCGATTTCGACGGCCCGCACCCGTTCTTTGGGCCGGATGGAAAGCTGTTATAACCGCCGGCGCGCGTTCGATCAGCTCGCCTTGGCCATGTCCTCGTCCTCGGGCGAGTTCAGATACATGCCTGACATGGTGTCGACCCAGCACAGATGGTCGTGCACCTTTTTCACGCCCTCGACATTTTCCGCGGCGACCATCGCCGCCTGTCGCGAGCTCTCCTCGGTGATGACGCCACTCAGGTGAACGATACCGTCCTTGACAATGACGGAGAGGCCGAACGGGCACCAGTCGTTCTTCTCCATCGCAGCGATAATGCGCTCGCGGATGTGATCGTCGTCAGCCGTCGGATCGGGGACGTCACGGGCGAGGCCGGCGACAGCCTGCAGCAGGTTGGCCCGCGACACGATGCCGACGATCTTGCCGTCGCGAATGACCGGCAGCCGCTTGACGTTGTTCTTTTCCATCAGGTCCACGATCTCGGCCAGCGCCGTGTCCTCCGTGATGGTCACCGGGTCCCTGGTCATGACCTCGGACACCTTGCGGCCATGCTCATGGACAAAATCCGCAGCCGACTTGCCCGGTCCCAGGATGAACCGCAGCCAGCGGCCGCGTTTGCGCTGGGTGCCGATTTCGCTGCGGCGGATGAAATCCCCTTCGGAGACGACACCGACGAGCTTGCCGCCGTCCACCACCGGAAGACCACTGACATGTCGTTGCAGCATGAGGTTGGCTGCCTCGACGATGGTCGTGTCAGGGGAGACGGTGATGACCGGCTTGGTCATGATCTGGTGGGCGCGCATGGGGAGCTCCGCGAATGCAAGGAATTTATCGACTATGAGCACGCTAATCCGATACCAGAAGCCCGATTTGATCGAGGTCAAACGACGGAGCTTGCGATCGGCTTGACCCAGCTCAACGTCAGGCCATCTCATGCAGTTAAGCTTCAAATTGATCGTAATCTTATCGGGAGGTTCACATGGCTGAGTTGTCTGAGACGCAGACTGGGATGGTTGGGCCCCCGATCGTTGAGGCCACGGGGCCGGTCGGCCAGGCAAACAGGCGGATGCTGGATTTCCTCTATGGCGCCCAGCGCGTCGCGCTGGAGGAGGCCGTCTTCGCAACCCAGGAATGGATCGATCGGGCGCGAACCGAGACGCACCTTTTGGCCGAGTTCAGCTCGAAACTGGCGGGCGCTCATTCGGTCAACAATGTGAAAACCATGTTCGAGGAATGCGGCCAGCACCAGATCGACTTCATCCGCCGCGATTGCGACCGCATCTTCAAGCACAGCCGACGGATGGTCGACGCGGTTTCGAGCCTGTTCATGCGCCCCACCGAAAATTGACTTCGTCGTCCCGCGTCCCGATCGCCAAAACAACAGAGAAGAGCCCGTGCAGCTGATATCGACGACCGCGGCAAGCACCGATCCGGCGCTGCTGCCCTCCGCCGCCAATAGCCAGGACGGACTCGCGCAGGGTGCGGATTCGCGCAGTGTCGTGCCGCTGGCGGCTGGCGTGCCCGAACCAGATCCTGCGCCGCAGGACGAGGAGCCTCTGGCCGACCGCGCCTTCCACGCTGCGGTCGCGCGTCTCACCGGCGGGGTTTCACCGGTTGCGCTCTCGCTTGCCTTTATCGATTGGGCCTCGCACCTGGCGGCAGCGCCGCAGCGGCAGCTTGAGATCGGCCACGAGGCCATGCGCAATGCCGGCCGGCTTGTCCGGGCGGCCGGTCGGATGACGGAGGCCGACCAGCGTCCCTGGTCCCTGATCAAGCCGCCGCCGCAGGATCACCGGTTCGCCAAGCCGGAGTGGGAAATTCCCCCGTTCAATCTGCTGGCACAGGCGTTCCTGCTGGGAGAGCAGTGGTGGCACCATGCCACCACCCGCATCCACGGCGTGGCGCCGGCGAACCAGGCCGTGGTCGAGTTCTCGATCCGGCAGGTGGCGGACATGCTGGCGCCGTCCAATTTCGCGGCGACCAATCCGGAGGTGTTGCAGAAGGCGCTCCAGTCTGGCGGGGAAAATTTCGTGTTCGGGCTGCAGAACTGGTACAGCGACCTGATGCGGCTATTGTCGCCGGGCAAGCGCTCGCCTGAAGAGGAAAAATTCGTCGTCGGCAAGAACGTCGCGACCGCACCGGGCAAGGTCGTCTTTCGCAATCATCTGATCGAGCTGATCCAGTACCAGCCCACCACTGAAAAAGTCCGGCCCGAGCCAATTCTGATCGTGCCGGCCTGGATCATGAAGTTCTACATTCTCGATCTGTCGCCGCACAACTCACTGGTTCGCTATCTGACCAGCCAGGGCTTCACGGTGTTCATGATCTCGTGGCGGAATCCTACGGCCGACGACCGCGACATCGCGTTCGATGATTATCGCACCCTCGGCATCGAGGCGGCGCTGGCGATGATCAACGTGATCGTGCCGGGGCGGCGGATCCACGCGCTCGGTTATTGCCTCGGTGGCACGCTGCTGTCGATCACCAGCTCAGCGATGGCGCGCGATGGCGATCGGCGGCTGAAGTCGATCACGCTGCTTGCGGCGCAGACCGACTTCACCGAGGCCGGCGAGTTGACCCTGTTCATCAATGAAAGCCAGGTCGCCTTCCTCGAGGACATGATGTGGCAGCGCGGCTATCTCGACACGACCCAAATGGCGGGCGCCTTCCAGCTGCTCCGCTCCAACGACCTGATCTGGTCGCGGATCTCGCGCGACTACCTGATGGGCGAACGCGCGCCACCCAGCGACCTGATGGCCTGGAACGCCGATGCCACGCGCCTGCCCTACCGCATGCATTCCGAATATCTGCGCAAGCTGTTTCTGCACAACGACCTGGCCGAAGGCCGCTATCTGGTGGGCGGCGAGCCGATTGCGCTGTCCGACATTCACGTGCCGATGTTTGTGGTGGGTACCGTGAGGGATCACGTGGCGCCCTGGAAATCCGTCTACAAGATCCACTACCAGGTCGATGCCGACGTCACCTTCCTGCTGACCACTGGCGGCCATAACGCCGGCGTTGTCGCGCCGCCAAGCGAAGCCGGGCATTCCTACCAGGTCATGACAAAGCCGGCTGAGTCGCCCTATGTCGGCCCCGATCAGTGGCTGAAACTGGCGCCAATGCACGAGGGATCCTGGTGGCCGGAATGGATCCGATGGCTCAATGAGCGGTCCGGCGAGCCCTGTGAGCCGCCGCGGATGGGAAGCGCTGACGGCAAAGATCTGCCGGACGCCCCAGGCGATTACGTCCATCAATAAAGCCGGCGAGCAGCAGCTATTTGGCGGCGAGCTTCAGTGCAGCCAATTTGCGATAGGCCGCTTCGGCCTTTTGCAGCAGCCGCTTTTCGTGCCTGGCGTCGAGCGGCTGCAGCGGCACCGCGATGCCGGCCTTGCGAAGCGAGCGCGCCAGCCTGCGGCCGTTGACGTTGTCGTTCAACCGACCCAGACATTGTTGCGCCTTGCGAAGCGGCTTCAGCGCGATCTTCTGCTTTGCGAGAGGCTCTTCATCGAGCAGGTCCGCAAGCGATTCGATCGAATAGGTGAGCCGCTTGTTCAACAGCCGCACGCGATGTCGCTTTGCAGGGGCGAGCTCGCGCAGCTTGCGGCATCGGCGCAACAGCTTCTTCTCCCAACCCGCGAGGCGATCGGCGGCGTAGTCGGCGAGCGGCGCGGTGCGCCGTCTGACCGCGCGCTTGGCGGACATTGTCGACCACGGCCCGATCGTGGTCCAGACTGATGTCTGGGCGATCAGGCGCTGGTAGCGCGTCGATCTCAACGCGCGCGCCAAGTCACGATAAGCCCGGGCACGCCGCGCCTGCAACTCCACGACATGCGGAATATCCTGCAGTCTGGCCGGATGAGCCGCGGCAATCCGCCCGATGGTGACGTCGAGGTCGCGCACAGCTCCGAGTTCGGCATTCAACCATGTCAGCTCGTTCCATATGCGCTTTTTGAGCGCGTCATTGACCATGGGCGAAAAAAACCGGATTGCTGACCGCAGCCGCGTCAGCGCAAGGCGCATCTCGTGCAGGCCGTCTGCATCGCCCCTGATGGTGGCTTCCCGATGTGCGCCGAGCGCATCGAGATGGCGACGCGCGATCATCCGGAACGCCGTATCGCAGGGCATCCCCGCATTCAGCCGCGTGACGAGGGGACGATCGCCCGTTCTCCGTGAGGACGTCGCGCGCGGGGCAGGCTTCGTCGGCGGTTTTGCGGCTTGGAACATTTGGGGCGATGCCCTAGTCCGCTTCAAATGCGGCTATCCTGCTCCGGCACGCTCTCAAGGTCTCCTCAGGCGTTCCCGAAGCATCGATGAGCGCCCAGTCGACCGCGCCGACATCATATTGCTCCTGGAGCCGGGCGATCTCGGTCGTCGCGTCCGAAGCGTCCCGCGTGCGCCGCGAGATCCTGGCTTGCCTGGTCTTGAGATCCGCGACCAGAAACAATCCAATAAAGCGGTTATACGACCGGTTTGCGACATCGCGGATTGCGGCACGTTCGCTCTCGCGCGCAAATACCGCATCCGCAACGGCCGAATGGCCCTGTGAAAGGACGTGGCTGGCCTGCTGCGCCAGCAGGTCGTAGACCCTTTGGCCGACCTGCGGCCCATACGCGCTTGCTGGAAGCCTGTCCTCCGCGCCGACACCGAACAGCCGCTTGCGCAGGACGTCGCTGCGCAGGATCACCGCGCCCGGAGCGGGGGGTATGGCCGAGGCAATGCTGCGTGCCAGAACGGATTTGCCCGTACCGGAGAGGCCGCCGACGGCGATCAGGGTGGGCGGCCGCGGATGGATCAATTGCCTCGCGAGATCAAAATAGGCGCGCGCATCCGTCTCTGCCGCTGTCCTGGCGGCGTCGGCGCGATGGGCGCGGGCCAGGAGAACGTGCGCGCGGATGGCGGCGCGAATTGACATCAGCAGCGGAAGCGTCGCCAGCGCATCGAGATTTTCGTCCGGCGTGACCGAGAGATAGCGGTTGAGAACCGTGTTCGCGGCGTCTCGCCGGCCATAGCGCAGCAAGTCCATCAGCACGAAGGCCAGATCGTAAAGCACGTCGATCGAGGCAATCCGCTGGTCGAATTCGATCGCGTCGAACAGGACGGGCTTGCCGTCGATCACGACGATATTGGCGAGATGCAGGTCACCATGGCAGCGCCGCACGAATCCCGCTTTGCCGCGTTGCTCCAGCAGCGGGCGAAGCCGGTAGAACGCGGCATGCGTTGCTGTTCCGAGCTCTTCGATCTCATCGGTCGGGAACGAGCCAGCCGCGCGCAACGCGTTCGAATTGTCCTCGATGAGCCTTGGAACGGATTGCAGCCAGGGATCCGCCGGCACCACCGGTGCGATCCGATGCGCATCTGCAATGGAATCCGCCATCGCCTCCACGAGATGGTCGTCGAGCGCATTGTCGCGCGCGAGATGGTCGATGGTCTTGCGTTCGTCAAACCGCATCATCTCGACCGCGTATTCGACAGGCCTGCCGTCGCCGTCGATGCTCAGCTGCCCCTTCGCATCCAGCGTGATCGGGACGACTCGTCGATAAATCTGCGGCGCGAACGGCCGATTGACCTTGATCTCCTCCTCGCAGGCGGCTTTTCGCTTGTCCAGGGTCGAATAGTCGAGAAAGGGAAAGCGGACGGCGCGCTTGATCTTCAGCGCGCGACTGCTTTCCAGAAAGACCGATGCCGCATGGGTGTCGATGCGTTTCACGTCGGCGTGATGGGCGGGATCGCCAAGGAAGGCAAAGACCTTCTCCTGCATCCTGGCGTCATCTGATTCCGAACCTGTCATGTCTTACCGACCGCGCTTCAGGGTTTCAGCACTGCGGCACCAAGAATTTGGCCGGTTCTGAGCCTGGACAGAACCTCGTTGGCCTCCGCGAGCGGAAATGCCGTGGTCTGCGTTTTGACGCCGGCTTGCGGCGCGACCTTCAGGAAATCCAGCCCGTCCTGTCGCGTCAGGTTCGCCACGGAGACCAACTGTCGCTCTTCCCACAACAGCGCATAGGGAAAGCTCGGGATGTCGCTCATGTGAATGCCGGCGCAAACCACGCGGCCGCCCTTTCGCACCGCGCGCAAGGCGGCCGGAACCAGCTCGCCGGCGGGCGCATAGATGATCGCGGCATCGAGTGGTTGATCGGGCGTTTCGTCCGAAGCTCCCGCCCATACCGCGCCGAGGCGTCTTGCAAACTCCTGTGCGTCGACATCGCCGCGCCGCGTGAATGCAGAGACTGAGCGGCCCTGCCAATTCGCGATCTGGGCGATGATATGTCCGGCCGCGCCGAAGCCGTAGATCCCCAGTCGCTCGGCGTTGCCCGCCATCACCAGCGAGCGCCATCCGATCAGGCCCGCGCATAACAGCGGCGCGATCGAAACATCGTCGCCGTCTTCGCCGAGCGGAAAGGCGTAGCGTGCATCGGCGATGGTGTGGCTCGCGAAGCCGCCGTCCCTCGTGTATCCCGTGAACAGCGGGTGGTCGCACAAATTCTCCATGCCATCGCGGCAAAAGCGGCAAACTCCGCAGGTATGTCCGAGCCACGGTATACCGACGCGTTCGCCTAGGCGGAGCGTCGTCACATTGGGGCCGATGAGATCGACGCGGCCGACGATCTCATGGCCGGGAACAATGGGGTATTTGATGTCCGGAAGTTCCCCGTCGACCACATGGAGGTCGGTCCGGCAGACCCCGCACGCGCTCACCACGACGCGGATCTCGCCGTTGCCCGGCTCTGGATCAGCTCGTTCCTCGAGCCTCAGAGGCGAGCCGGCCGCCGGCAGCACCATCGCGCGCATTCATGCTTCTCCCGGGCAAATGGAGCCCATCACAGGATGACCCGGCCGGCCTCTTCTGCCCCCTGTCGTCTGGAACCAGCTTGAGCAAGATCAACTCGCACCGGGCGGGATCGGCTATTTCTTATCCGCAAAGGAGACCTCCGATGGCGATCAAGGATATCCTATTGCCGCTGGTCGGCGAACCCGGCGAGGCGGCGCGGGCTGCCGTCTACAAGTGCGTGGCCATATGCGGCGATTTTGGTGCAAGGGTCACCGCCATCGCGGTCGAGGAAGACATTGCTGTCCGCCCGACAGTGCTGATTTCGTCGGATCTCGACAATGCTGCGGTCGCGGAGGCGGTCCGAAGCGTGACCGATGCTGAGGGCTTTCTCAGAATTTTTGATGGCGCGGCAGCAAGCTTTGGCGTCCGCAGCGAAAAGGACCTGCGCCGGCTCGCGAGCTCCGAGATTGCCGCCACGATTGCCGCCGCGGCACGGCTTCGCGATCTGTCGCTGGTTCCGGTGAAATCCCATCACTCATTCTCGGAGCAGCTGGTTGAGCGGCTGCTATTCGAGTCCGGCCGGCCGATCGTTCTCTGTCCGGAGGATTTGGCTGCCGAGCTGCCGCTGCTGCTGGACGACGTCTTGATCGCGTGGGACGGCAGCGCGCCTGCGGCACGGGCGGTCGGCGATGCGCTGCCGATCTTGAAAGCTGCGGAGAAGGTCCGCATCGTGACAGCGACCGACAATGCCACTGCGGAAGAGCTGAGATCGGGCGGGGCGCTGAGCGAGCATCTCGCCGAGCACGGCGTCAAGGCGACCTTCGAGACGGTTCCGATCGACGGCAGCTCGATCGGGAAGGTGCTCGAGGCCCATGTCAGGGCCAACAGGGTCGATCTCCTGGTGATGGGGGCCTATCACCATTCGAGGCTGAACGAGATCATCTGGGGCGGGGTCACGAAAACCATCATCGGCCAGCCGCCATGCTGGGTTATGATGTCGCGCTAGGCGCCGCTGAAGCTCCATTGAGAAGCTGATACACCCGGGGCCGCCGCAAGCGGGATCATAGCCTATGTCGACATATCGTTTGAGCAACCTGCTGTTGCCCCGTTCGGTCGCGCTGGTTGGCGGCAGTCCGCGTCGCGGCTCGGTGGGCGGCGCCATTGTCGGCAATATTCTGAAGGCGGAATTCGGCGGCAAGCTCGGCGTCGTCAATCCGCGTTATCACGAGGTCAACGGCGTGGAGCCGGTACGCCGGCTCGACCAGCTGTCGTTTGTTCCCGAACTCGTGATCATCACGACGCCGCCGCAGTCCATCCCTGAGATCATCGATGAGGCGGGACGTCTCGGCAGTGCGGGCGCGATCATCGTCAGTGCCGGTCTCGGCCGCGGGGCGGGCTCGCTCGCCGAGGCTGCGGAGCGCGCTGCGCAAAAATATGGCATGCGGCTGATCGGGCCCGACTGTCTCGGCATCATGATGCCCGGCGCACGGCTGAATGCGAGTTTTTCCGCGCATATGCCCTGTGCGGGATCGCTGGCCCTGATATCGCAGTCGGGTGCGATCGCGGCCGGCATGGTCGATTGGGCGGCGCAGCGCGGGGTCGGCTTTTCGGGGATCGTATCGATCGGCGATCAGCTCGATGTCGATATCGGCGACCTGCTTGACTACTTTGCGCTGGATGGCCGCACCCGGGCGATCCTGCTCTATGTCGAGGAGATCAAGGACGCACGCAAGTTCATGTCGGCGGCGCGCGCGGCCGCAAGGGTCAAGCCGGTCGTGGTGGTGAAATCCGGCCGGACCGCGCGAGGGGCCGGCGCTGCAGGGACCCACACCGGCGCGCTGGCCGGCGTTGATGCGGTCTACGACGCAGCCTTCCGCAGGGCCGGCATCCTGCGCGTCTCCGACCTTCGGGAGCTGTTCGATTGTGCCGAGACGTTGGGCCGGCTCGAATCTCCGCCGGGCAAGCGGCTTGCGATCCTCACCAACGGCGGCGGCATAGGCATCCTCGCGGTCGACCGCCTGGCCGAGCTCGGCGGCATCCCGGCGCAGCTTTCGCCCGAGGTTCGTGCGAAGCTCGATGCGGTGTTGCCACGGACCTGGTCCGGTTCAAACCCGGTCGATATCGTCGGTGATGCTGACGCCGCGCGCTACACCGCCGCGCTGGACGTCCTGCTGGCGGATCGCGACAATGATGCCATCCTGGTCTTGACCGTGCAGACGGCGTTGGCCTCCGCCGAGGAAATTGCCGGGACTGTCAGCAGGCTCGTTGCCGACTATCGCAAGCGGGCGGGCCGCTGGGCCAAGCCGGTTCTGACCGTTTGGGCCGGCGCGGGCGCGAATGTGGTCGATCAGCTCAGCAGCGCCGGCATTCCGAACTATCCGACCGAGGATGATGCTGTGCTTGGCTTCATGCATCTCGTGCGCCATCGCGAGGTGGTGGCCGAGCTGATGCAGGTGCCGCCCGCGATGCCCACGAGCTTTGCGCCCGATGTCGAGGCGGCAAGGCGCATCATCGATACGGCGCTGTCCGACGGCCGGCAATGGCTGGACCCGATCGAGATCAAGCAGCTGCTCGAGGCCTACGAGATCGCGATGGTCCCGACCTTTGCCGCCTCCGATCCCGATCAGGCGGTGGCTTATGCCGCGCAGATCTTCGCGCGCGGCGCGACGGTGGTGCTGAAAATCAATTCGCGCGACATCGTGCACAAGTCCGACGTCGGCGGCGTCGTTCTCAACCTGACCAGCCTGGACGCCGTGCGCGCGGCCGCGATCGACATCATGGCGCGCGCCAGGGTGCGCCGCCCGGATGCGCGCATTTCGGGCGTCATCGTGCAGGAGATGGTGGTTCGCGCCAAGGCGCGGGAGCTCATCATGGGCCTTGCCGACGATCCGACCTTCGGCACGGTCGTGGTGTTTGGTCGTGGTGGAACCGCCGTCGAGATCATCAACGACAAGGCGCTCGCGCTGGCGCCGCTCGACCTTCAGCTCGCCCGCGACCTGATCGGGCGCACCCGTGTCTCGCGCCTGTTGGGCGCCTATCGTGACGTGCCCGCCGTCAAGCAGGATGCGGTGCCGATGGTGCTGGTCAAGCTGTCGCAGATGGCCGTGGACATCGTCGAAATCCGCGAACTCGACATCAATCCGTTGTTGGCGGACGAAAATGGCGTCACCGCGGTCGATGCGCGCGTCGCGATCGGGCGGGTCGCGCCGAAATTCCGGGGCAAGAGCTCCGTGAACTTCGCGGTGCGGCCTTATCCGTCGCGATGGGAGCGGCATATCGAGATCAGGGAGAGCTGGCGCGTGTTCGCACGACCCATTCGTCCCGAGGACGAGCCCGCGATCCATGCGTTCCTGCGTCATGTCACGCCAAACGATCTGCGCCTGCGCTTCTTCGCGCCGATGAAGGAGTTCACCCATCAGTTCATCGCCCGCCTGACCCAGCTCGACTATGCCAGGGCCATGGCCTTTGTCGCATTCGACGAGGCGACCAATGAGCTGATCGGCGTGGTGCGGATCCACTCGGACTCGATCTATGAGAGCGGCGAATACGCGATCCTGCTGCGCTCGGACCTCAAGGGCAAGGGGCTGGGCTGGGCGCTGATGCAGCTGATCATCGAATATGCCCGCTCCGAAGGCCTCAAGGAGATTTCGGGTGACGTGCTGCGTGAGAACAGCATCATGCTCGACATGTGCCGCAGCCTCGGCTTCGAGGTGAAGTCCGATTCGCATGAGCCGGACATCTGCAAGGTGCGACTGCGGCTCTGACCGCCGGCGTTCTGCAGATACGCAGATTTGCCTGAGCGGCCGGCCGCCCGGCGCCGCCTTGAGGCAGGTCAAACAGGCCGAAACCCAACGCCTTACTAGTTTGGCAGGCGGCGCTCTGGCGCCGTGGCGTGAAAGGGAATGCAAGTCTTAATGTCCGAACCTGTGCTGACCGCTGTGCCGTCAGGCAACCAGCTCGAGCTGCGCCCCGGAGGAGCCTGGATCGCCGCCAACGTTGCGAGCCTTGAGCATCTGGCGGCCGCGGTCGCGCCCGAGCTCGACCGCTCGAGCTCCGTGCGGGTCGATATGGCCGAGGTGAGGGAGCTCGATACGCTCGGCGCCTGGCTCCTGGAGAAGCTGTCCCGCCGCGCCGCTTCACGGGGCCATCCAGCCGAAATCGTCGGCATTGCCGACAATTATTCCGGCTTGATGGAGGAGGTTCGGCAGGTCAACCGTCACAATGTCGCGCCAAGGGCCGCCGTCAATCCCGTCATCGCAAGGCTCGGCGATCTCGGACGCGCCAGCTTGGGCGCGCGCGAGGACGCGGCTGCCTTCCTGCAGATGCTCGGGGCGCTGTTTCTGGCGCTCGTCAACGTGCTGCGCCGGCCCCGCTCGCTGCGCCTGACCTCGCTGGTCTATCAGCTCTATCGCGTCGGCTGGCAGGCGATTCCGATTATCGTGCTGATCACCTTCCTGATCGGCGCGATCATCGCCCAACAGGGCTTCTTCCACTTCCGCAGGTTCGGCGCGGAATCCTACACGGTCGACATGGTTGGCATCCTGGTGCTGCGCGAGCTCGGCGTGCTGATCGTCGCGATCATGGTGGCAGGCCGCTCCGGCAGCGCCTACACCGCCGAGCTCGGCTCGATGATGATGCGCGAGGAGATCGACGCCCTCTCCACCATGGGGCTGAACCCGGTGGATGTGCTGATCCTGCCGCGGGTCGCAGCCTTGGTGCTTGCGCTGCCGATCCTCACCTTCATCGGATCAATCGCCGCGCTCTATGGCGGCGGTCTGGTGGCGCAGCTCTATGGCGGCATGTCGCCGCCGATCTATCTGGCGCGCCTGCATGAGGCGATATCCGTCACCCATTTCGAGGTCGGCATTCTCAAGGCGCCGTTCATGGCGCTCGTGATCGGCATCGTCGCCTGCAGCGAGGGGCTGCGGGTCAAGGGCAGCGCCGAATCGCTGGGCAAGCAGACCACGACCTCGGTGGTGAAATCGATCTTCCTGGTCATCGTGCTCGACGGCCTGTTCGCCGTGTTCTTTGCATCGATTGGAATGTAGCGATGCAACAGATGGATGTGCCCTTCGCCATTCGCGTGCGGGATCTCGTGGTCGGCTTCGGCAGCCAGGTCGTGCTCGATCATCTCTCGCTGGATGTGCGAAAGGGAGAAATTCTCGGGCTTGTCGGCGCCTCCGGAGGCGGCAAGTCGGTGTTGATGCGGACCATCATCGGTCTCATTCATCGGCGCAGCGGCAGCATCGAGGTGATGGGCCGACCGATCGGCGATGCCCAGGATCGCGCGACGCAGAGCGCGGCGGCGCGATGGGGCATCCTGTTCCAGCAGGGCGCGCTGTTCTCATCGCTCACGGTGCGCCAGAACATTCAGTTTCCTCTGCGCGAAAATCTCGTGCTGTCGCCGTCATTGATGGACGAGATTGCCATCGCCAAGCTGGAAATGGTGGGGCTCGCGCCGGAGGACGGCGACAAATTCCCCGCGGAACTATCAGGCGGCATGACCAAGCGCGTGGCGCTGGCACGCGCGCTCGCGCTCGACCCGGCCATCGTCTTTCTGGATGAGCCGACCTCGGGCCTCGACCCGATCGCGGCCGGCGATTTCGATGCCCTGATCAAGACATTGCAAAAGACGCTCGGGCTGACGGTGTTCATGGTCACCCATGACCTCGCCAGCCTCAACACGGTCTGTGATCGCGTGGCGGCGCTGGCCGACGGCAAGATCGTCGCGATCGGATCGATGGCTGAACTGCTGCAATCCGAGCATCCCTGGGTGCGGGCCTATTTCCACGGCAAGCGCTCGCAGATGCTGCAACCTCAAGCGAGTTGAACAGATGGAAACCCGCGCTCCCTTCGTCCTGATCGGCGCCTTCGTGCTCGCCGCCATCGTCGCCGTGTTCGGCTTTGTCTACTGGCTGAACAACAGCGGCGGGCTCGGCCCGCGCGCGACCTATCACGTGCAATTCGAAGGCTCGGTGCCGGGGCTTCTGGTCGGCGCGGCCGTGCTGTTCAATGGCATCCGCGTCGGCGAGGTCAGCGATCTCGGCCTTGCGCCTGACAATCCGCGCCGCGTCAACGCGACCATCTCGGTCGCAGCGACGACGCCGGTGCGCGCCGACACCAAGGTGGGGCTGGAGTTTCAGGGCCTGACCGGCGTCCCCGTGATCGCGCTGGAGGGGGGCACGCAGCTTGCGAGTTCGGGCGCGGTGCCGACCTTGATCGCGGAGCCCGGCGCGGGGCTGAGCATGACCTCGGCCGCGCGCGATGCACTGCGCAAGGTGGATACTGTGCTGTCGGAAAATTCCGAACCGCTGAAGGACACCATCGCCAATTTCAAGACCTTCTCGGACGGGCTCGCCCGCAACACGGGCAAGCTCGACGGCATTATCGCAGGGCTCGAGAAGATGACCGGCGGCGGCGCGCCGGCGCAGAAGGTCACCTATGATTTGCGCGCGCCGCAGGATCTTCCCCCGCCGACCAGGACCATCAAGGGACAATTGGCGATTCCCGAGCCGACCGGGGTCGCGATGCTGCAGACCCAGAAGATGCTGTTCTCGCCCGCAAAAGACTACCCTGATTTCGCCGACTTCCTCTGGGCGGACAGCATCCCGAAACTGCTGCAGGCGCGGCTGATCGACAGTTTCGAGAACTACGACATCGCGCATGCGCCGCTGCGCACCGCCGACCTCGGGCAACCTGATGTCCAGCTTCTGATCGATGTCAGGCGCTTCCGGATTGCGACCGAGCCATCACCGGTGGCCGAGATTACGCTGTCGGCGCGACTGCTCGACAAGAACGGCAAGGTGATCGCCTCGAAGCTGTTCGAGGACAGCCAGAAGCTCAATCAACTGGAGCCGGCCGCGGCGGCGGCAGCGTTCAGCGATACGTTCGACCGGATCGCCAAGGACATGATCGGCTGGACCGTACAGGCGCTGTGAGCGCTATTCCAGCGTCTTCAGATACGACAGCAGGTCGTGAATCTGGTCGGGGTCGAGCACGAATTGCGGCATGGCCGGGTGGCCGGTGGTGATGCCCTCGGCCAGGGCTTCGCCGAGCGATTCGATGGGGTAGCGCAGGTGCAGGGTGCGGAACGGCGGCGCCGGCTCGAACGGGCTCGCGCCGGTCCGGCCGATCGCATGGCATCGCGCGCAGTGGGTGGTTGCATAGCTCTTGCCTCGCTGGGCCGGAGAGGCGGCCAATACGGGCGTCAGCAGTGACAGCGAGATCAGGGCCTCGCACAGGGCCAATCGCAGCATCAGGGTCAACCCGCCCAATGGAGTCCGGTAGCACGATAGGGGCCACGGCCGGGGCTGCTATTGATCTGCGTCAATCATCCCGCCGTCATTTGACTAAGATGCGAAGCGGACTGGTCGGCGAGCACTCCGCGGCGCCTGACAGGGCCGCGGAGTTGGTGATGAAGGCTTTCCTGGCTGCGATCGAGTCGAATGGGCAATCCTGTGGCGATTGCGCCGTGCGTCCATTCAGCATCTGCGCCTCGCTCGACAAGGCAGAGATGCAGGAGTTTGAACATCTCAGCCGGCATGCCCGATTTGCGTCCTGCGAGACTGTGTTTGCGGAAGAGGAGATCACCGTCTCATTCTACAATGTCCTTGAGGGGGTGATGCGCCTCTACAAGTTGCTGCCCGATGGTCGTCGGCAGATCGTGGGTTTCGCCTTGCCCGGCGACTTCATCGGCATGACCGTCTCGGGGCGCAACAACTTTTCGGCCGACGCGATCAGCGACGTCGAGGTCTGCCGGTTCTCCAAGGCATCCTTCCAGCGCTTTGCCGAGGACAAGCCGCACCTCCTGCGCCGGATCAATGAGATGGCGATTCGCGAACTCGCCCTGGCGCGGGAGCACATGGTGCTGCTGGGGCGTCGTTCCGCCGAGGAAAAGGTCGCGACCTTCCTGATCAGCTGGCGCGATCGCCTGGCCCGCCAGAAGGGAGCGTCAGCCACCCTGCCATTGCCGATGAGCCGGCAGGACATTGCCGATTATCTCGGTCTGACCATCGAGACCGTCAGCCGCACCTTCACCAAGCTCGAGCGCGACGGGGTCATCGAGATCATCTCCGGGGGCGTGCGCCTGCTCGATCCGGCCCGCGCGGAGGCGCTTGCGGCGGCTTAGGCGTGAATCCTGGAAGCCGCGCCTGGGGTTTGATCCGCATCAACGACCTCCTTTGCCCACGCGCCATATTGCCCGAACAATTGAAAGGAGGTCCTTATGCCGACTGATGCGCTGATTGTTAGCCTCGCCGTGACCATTGTGTTTGTCGGTTTTGCGGTTGTGTTGGCTTGGGCAGACCACCGGACAAAGGGGGTCCAGGCGGACATCCCGGCGCAGAAACGGCGAAGCTTCTAGCGTTTTCCGCGCAAGTGGGGTTGGCGAAAGAAAACGCGTCAAAACAAGATTCTAGAAGCTTCGGTTCCGATTCAATCAGAACCGAAGCTCTAGCTTGTTGACGCGATCCTTTGGTCGGAGAGGCGATCAGTTCCGCTCAAGTTGTACTTTGTGGAAAAAGCATAGAAAGATTGTCGCTTTTGCTCCCTGATCAGCCTGAAATTTAGTGCGTGGGACTGACGCCGCCGGGCTCTTTGTGATTGAAAATGACGCTTTCCTTGACTAGGGAAGGACTGCGTGCTCGGCAATCCTCCAGGAGTCACAACTGGCGTGCCCCAGGAAAGCGTAGGAGATGCTCGCCGCGTCTCGAACAGCAAACTATCGGTTCTGCGTCAACATCCGATTTTCCGCGATCTTGAGCCGGAGGCGCTGGACCAACTGTGCCGCTACGCCAAGCACAGCGTCCTGAAGCGGGGCGCCACGCTGTTTGCCAAGGACGATCCGGGCAACTGCCTCTACTGCGTGATCAGCGGAACGGTGAAGATCAGCGTGTCCTCGCCCGACGGCCGCAACGCCATTCTCAATCTGGTGGGGCCGGGCGAGCTGTTCGGCGAGATGTCGGTGCTGGATGGACAGCCGCGCTCGGCCGATGCCACCGCGAACACCAATTGCGAGATTTTCGTCATCGACCGCCGCGATTTTCTTCCCTTCGTGCGCAGTCAGCCGACGCTGGCCATGAAGTTCATCGAGCTGTTGTGCGCGAAGCTGCGCTGGACCAGTGAGCAGGTCGAGCAGGTCATCCTGCAGGATCTGCCGGGCCGGCTTGCGAGCGCCCTGTTGGGATTGATCGAAAAGCGCAAACCCGATCCCGAAAGTCACACGATTTCCATCACGCAGCAGGAAATCAGCGAGATGGTCGGCATGACGCGCGAGAGCATCAACAAGCAGCTCCGGGCATGGGTGGCACGCAACTGGGTCCGACTGGAACACGGCGCAATCGTTGTGCTCGATCCCGCGGCGCTGCGCGACCTCGCGGAGGCCGGCGGGCGGAATGTGGAGTAGACAGCGGCTGCGCGATCGAACGCACTGCTCGTTATTGCGCCCTCGCCCCTTCTGGGAGAGGGCAGTTCGGAAAGCGGACACAGGCTCACTTGGGTGAGGGGCTTGTCACCGCCAATGCATTTCGTGATTTGTATTCGCGGATAGAAACCCCTCATCCGGCGCTTCGCGCCACCTTCTCCCACAAGGGGAGAAGGGAAGAACCGCCTCACAAATACCCTTCGCCAGCTTCCGCGGCGAAGCGGCCGGGATCGCCCTCCCAGACGATGCGGGCATGTTCCAGCACATAGACGCGGTCGGCGTGAGGTAGCGCAAACGTCACGTTCTGCTCGCCGAGCAGCACCGTGATCGGCGTGGTTTGCCGCAGCTTTTCCAGCGCCTTCGACAATTGCTCGAGGATGACGGGCGCTAGCCCCAGCGTCGGCTCGTCCAGGATCAGGATCTTGGGCTGCATCATCAGCGCACGGCCGATCGCGAGCATCTGCTGCTCGCCTCCCGACAGCGTCTGCGCCAGCTGTCCCTGACGCTCCTTCAGGATCGGAAACAGCTCGAACAGCCAGGTCAGTTGCCGGCCTCGCTCCTCCTCGGACAGATGTTGGCCGCCGAGGTCGAGATTTTCCCGCACCGTCATCTCGCCGAACAGCTCGCGCGATTCAGGGCATTGCACGATGCCGCTGCGTGCGATCTTCGCCGGGCTGATGCCGCGCAGCTTCTCGCCATCGCGTATGATGTCGCCGCTATAGGGCAGGAAACCCGAAATCGCGTTGAAGAGCGTGGTCTTGCCGGCGCCGTTGAGACCAACGACCGACACGAACTCGCCGTGGTGAATGTGGATGGAGACATTCTCCAGCGCCTGCGCCTTGCCGTAGTGCACGCTGAGGTCCTTGATCTCGAGCGCCGGCTGCTTGTCCTTGAAGCTGGTCTCGGGCCGCGCGGAGGTCTCGATGGCGCCGCCGAGATAGACGCGCCGGACCGTCTCGTTGCGCATCACTTCGTCGGCGCGGCCGGTGACGATCTCCTCGCCGAGATACATCGCGAGCACGCGATCGACCAGCGCCGCCACGCTCTTGACGTTGTGATCGACCAGCAGCACTGCGCGGCCCTCGTCGCGGAAGCTCTTGATCAGCTCGGAGAAGATCGCGACCTCGGCCAGGGTCAGCCCGGCGAAAGGCTCGTCCACCAGCACGACCTTGGGATCCCTGGCGATCGCTTTCGCGAGCTCGAGCCGGCGCAGATCCGCAAAGGGCAGCGTCGGCGGCCGGCGGTCCATCACGCTGCCGAGACCGACGCGGTTTGCGATCCACTTGGCGCGTTCGGTCAGCGCCTTGTCGGGAAACAGCATGAGCAGGCTGTCAGGCAATAGCGCCACCATGATGTTCTCGAGCACGGTCTGGCGGTTGAGCGGCCGCGAGTGCTGGAACACCATGCCAAAGCCCTTGCGCGCGATCTTGTGCGCGGGGAGCCCTGCGACGTTCTCGCCCTGGAAGATGACCTCGCCCGCGGTAGGGCGCTCGATCCCCATGATCGACTTCATGGCGGTCGACTTGCCGGAGCCGTTGGGGCCGATCAGGCCGAGGATCTCGCCGTCGCGCAGATCGAGGTTGAGACCCTTGACCGCGGTGAGGCCGCCGAAGCGTTTTGTGAGGCCGCGCACCCGAAGGGTGGCGAGAGAGGTGGTGCTACGGGCATCCATCACGAGCGGCCCTCGTGCGATAGCGCAGCTCCAAGGAAGCCGCCGGGGAAGAACAGCACGACCAGGAGCGCGACAAAGGAGACGATGAACGTCGCAAGCTCCCCGGTCGGCCGCAGGAACTCGCCCGCGACGATCAGGAAGATCGCGCCGAGCGCCGCGCCCAGCACGGTGCGGCGGCCGCCGAGCACGGCAGCCACGATGACATTGACGCCGACCGCGACGTCGACGACGGTGCCGACCGAGGCGGTGCCGAAATAGAACACCAGCAGCGCCCCTGACAGTCCCGAGAAGAACGCGCTGACGATGAAGGCGAACAGCTTGTGCTTGACGATGTTGAAGCCGAGCGCGCCGGCCTGCACCGGGTCCTGGCCGCTCGCCTGCAGCACCAGCCCGATCGGGGACTGCGACAGGCCATAGAGGATCGCAGCCGAGATCACCATGAAGCCGAGCGCGATCCAGTAGTTGATGTTGGCGCTGATGGTGATGACGTCGGGGATGGTGAGACCAATCTCGCCGCCAGTGAGGTCGGCAAACACCACCACGAAGTTCTGCAGCATCAGCACCGCGACCAGCGTGGTCAGGCCGAAATAGGGGCCGCGCACCCGCAAGGCCGGCAGCGCGAGGACAAAGCCTGCGACCACCGCAGCCATCGCGCCTAGGAAGATGCAGAGGTAGACCGACCAGCCATATTGGTTGTTGAGAATGCCGGCGGTGTAGGCGCCGACCCCGATCAGGAAGGTCGGCCCGAAATTGACTTCGCCTGCGAAGCCGAACAGGAGATCCCAGGCCATCGCGAACACGCCGAAATAATAGGCGACGGTGAGAAGCCCGAGCACATAGCCGGAGACGTAGAGCGGCAGGGTTGCTGCGATCGCGACCACGACGATCGAGATCAGGAACAGCCGCGATTTGAAGAAATCGGTCATGCTCAGCGCCTCCCGAGCAGGCCTTGCGGCCTGACATACATGACCGCGACCAGCAGCAGCAGCGCCGGGATGGTCCGGTAGGCCGGTGAGATCAGGTAGGCGGTGACGGTCTCGAGATAGCCGACCACGAAGGCCGCGATCAGCGAGCCGGACACGCTGCCGAGCCCGCCCAGCACCACGATCGAGAACGCGCTCGCGGTGAGCGGGCCAACGCTATAGGAGCTGACCCCGAGGAACATGCCGAGCAGCACGCCGGCGATGCCGGCCAGCACGCCATAGATCGCCCAGACCACGAGATAGATGCTGTTGAGCTCGAGCCCGAGCAGGGTGACGCCGCGGGGATTCATCGATGCCGCGAGCACGGCCTTGCCGGTGCGGGTGCGGTTCACCAGCAGCCACAAGCCGCCGATCACCACCCAGCAGACCACCGCGGTGAAGATTTCATTCTTCGGGGTGCGTACGCCCAAGATATCGACCACGCCTTCGACGATCGGCAGCACTGTCTTGGCATTGTTGGTGAAGAAATAGGCGATCAACTCCTGGATCATGATGCCCCAGAGCAGCGTACCGGTGAGGACGAAGATTTCCTTCTCCTCATTGGGGATCCGCCTGGAGCGCTGGATCGGCTGCACCACCGCGAAATAGGTCGCAAACGAGGCGAGCAGCGCCACCCCGACCCCGATCAGCGCGCCGGCATAGGTGTCGGTGTGCAGCACGCTCGCGGCGGCCCAGGCTGCCACCGCCGCCGCCACCATGATCGCGCCGTGCGACAGGTTGAGCACGCCGGAGACGCCGAAGATGAGTGTAAAGCCCATCGCGCCGAGCGCGTACAAGGCACTGACGGCAAACCCGTCGATCAGGATTTGTAAAGCTTGCATCTGAAAACGGCCGCGGCAGGACCTTAGCCTTCACTCCTCGAATCTCGGGACAAAACCAGGCTCCCGGACCTGGGTTGGTCCGGGAGCACAGTTGCTGGTCAGTTTGAGGTGACCTTGATGAAGCTTGGGAACTTCATCTGGGCCTTGGCGACGTCCTTCGGCCAGATCGCGACTTGCTGGCCGTCCTGCCACTGCAGCATCAAGCCGGTGATCAGGCCCTTGCCGTATTTGATGGAGTGGGTGAAGGGATCGTCCTTGCCATAGAACTGGACGCGGCCGATGGTGCCGACCCAATCGGTCTTTTCCAGCGCATCGACCAGCTTGTCGGCATCGGTCGAGCCCGCGCGCTTCACCGCATCGGCGATGTAATAGACCTCGTCATAGGAGGTGTAGCCGGCATAGGACGGATAATTGCCGAACCGCTTGTTGAAGCCTTCGGCGAAGGGAAGCGATTTCGGCGTCACGGCGACGCCAGTGCCGGAGACGCCCTGATAGATCACGCCATTGGCGGCGTCATTGGTGTCCTTGCCGAAGGTCGAGTTGGTGGCCTGCGAGGAGATGCCGAACATCGGGATCGGCACCTGCTGATTCTTCCACTGCACCGTTGGCTGCACGCCGACATGCGAGATGCCGGTGATGATCACGTCGGGCTTGGATCCCTCGATCTTGTTGAAGATCGGGGTGAAGTCGGTGGTGTCGGGCGAGAAGCGGATGTGGTCCAGCACCTTCAGCCCGATCTTGGGCAGGCACTCCTCGTAGCCAACGTCGAGCGGCTTGGTCCAGGCGGCGTCCTCGCTCATGATGACCGCGCTTTGCATGTGCTTCTGCTCGACCAGCAGGTCCTTGGCGGCATCGCAGACCGACTGCGCAAGGGCTGCCGACGTCAGGTAGCCGTGGAAGGTGTATTTGTTCTTCTCATAGTCGGCATGCACGCTCTTGCTGATCTCGTTGGAGGCCGCACCCGGCGTGATGAACGGGGTTTTCAGGCGCGCGGCCCAAGGCTCGAGCGCCAGCACCACCTCGCTGATATAGCTTGCGATGACGATGTTGACGTGGTCCTCGTTGACCGCGCGCTGGAAGGCACGGACAGAATCGGCCGACGAGGAGTGATTGTCATAGGTGACGATCTCGATCTTGCGGCCGTCGACGCCGCCCGCGGCGTTGATCTCGTCCGCGGCCATTTGCGCCGCCTGCGGGATCGATGCGCCGGCAATGGCCTGGGCTTCGGCAATGACGCCGATCTTGATGGGGTCGGCGGCATGCGCCGGGTTGAGGCCGCTCAAAAGGCCCAACGCCGTTGCGCCAAGCAGCGCCGGCAGCGACCAATGCACAAAGGATGTCGTTTTCATCTGGGTCTCTCTCCACATTATTATTGGTTTTGAGCTCTGTTTCGCTTTTTGTTTGGTTTGTGTAGCGGCATTGTAACGGGGCCTGACGTTGCTGGCCAAGCAAAACCGAGCATGCCTCCGCTTCGCCAGCCCGAACTAAAGTCGAAGGCCTGTTTTATCAGCAGGCTCACGCATCGATAATGGCCACAGCGCGCGTCCAACCTGCGGAGGCGCGTTCAATCTTCACCGGGAAGCACGATATGGTGAATCCGGTCGAAGGCAGAAGTTCCAAATTGTGCAGCTTTTCGAGGTGGCAATAGCCGATATGGCGGCCGGCTTTGTGGCCTTCCCAGATCAGGCTGGCATCCCGGGTCTGCGCATATTTCTTCGCGGTGAAGACGAATGGCGCGTCCCAGCTCCAGCCGTCCGTGCCGGTGAGCCGCACGCCGCGCTCGAGGAGATACATGGTCGCATCATAGCCCATGCCGCAGCCGGAATTGACATAGTCGGGGCGGCCGAACTTCGCCCCGGCTGAGGTGTTGACGACGACGATCTCGAGCGGCGACAGCGTGTGTCCGATGCGCTTGAGCTCGTCCTCCACGTCTTTCGCGGTTGCGACATAGCCGTCGGGGAGATGGCGGAAGTCGAGCTTGACGGCGGGCTGCAGGCACCATTCGAGCGGCACCTCGTCGATGGTCCAGGCGCGCTCGCCGCGATTCATGGTGGGATGGAAGTGCCAGGGCGCGTCGAGATGGGTGCCGTTATGAGTCGAGAGGTTGACCTGCTCGACCGCCCAGCCCTGGCCGTCGGGCAGATCCTCCGCCTTCAGCCCATCGAAGAACTGCAGCATCCGCGGCAGCCCCTGTTGATGGTCGATATACTGGATGGTCGGGTGATTGCCGGGCGGATCGGCCGGCACGTCATTCTGCAGGGCTACGGAAATGTCGATCAGCCTTCGCGCCATCGCGCGTCCTCCCTGGTGATCTCAGAAAGCCGGAAGCGCGATTCCACCGCGCTGGACTGTGATGAGATTAGGTTCAGTGGTTGCCGCGGCGTACACCTCTCCCGATGGGAGAGGTGGACCGGGTCTGCGGCTTGAACGGCATCAATCAAATTCATCGCCCTTCACGCATTGAAGTTGAACAGCTTCGCCGCGGTGCGGCCGAGAATGTCCGCCTTCTCGTCATCGCTGAGCGTCGTGCAGACGAAGATGTGATCGACCGGCTGCATCTGCCATGGATAGGGATAGTCGCTGCCGAGCACGATCTGGCCGGCGCCGACTTGCGCCGCGAGATGGCGGATCGCCTCGGGCGTGAAGACAAGCGAGTCGAAATAGATCTGCTTCAGATATTCCGTCGGCTGCTTTTTCAGCTTGATATCGGGATTGCAGCCCTTGGGACCGACCAGGCAGGCATGGTCGGAGCGGTCGGCATAGGAGGGCAGGTAGCCGCCACCATGGGCCGCTATCACCTTCAGGCCGGGGAAGCGGTCGAAGGTGCCCTCGAAGATCAGATGCGAGAGCGCGATCGTTGTGCCCAAGGGATTGGAGATGGTGTTGCCGAGCCAGCCATTGCCGGCGAGGCGCTTGTTCAGTTCGGGAGTGCCCTGCGGATGAATGAACAGGGGAACGCCGAGCTCTTCCGCCTTGGCCCAAACGGGAAAGAATCTCGGATCGGAGAATTCGACGCCGTTGACGACGTCGCCGATCGCCGCCCCCTTCAAGCCCTGCTTCTTGATCGCGGCCTCGAGCTCCTTGACGGCCAGGTCGGGCGCCTGAAGGGTGAGGGAGGCAAACCCCGCGAAACGGTCGGGCTTGGCGGCGCACAGCTCGGCGAGCTTCTCGTTCTGGATCTTGACAATCTGCTCCGCGAGCTCGCGGTCGCGGTCATACCAGAACGGGTTGACCGAGAGCACTTCCATATCGACCGCCTGCGAGTCCATCGCGGCAAGGCGCTGGTTGATGTCGATGAAAGCCTGTTCCGCGCCGTTGACCGGCGGCACCTGCACCTTTTGCGCGTCAGCGCCGAGCAGCGCGCCGGCCTCGTGGAAGTGGCAATGGGAATGGACGTCGATGGTCTTGATGTGTTTGCCGTTCACCATGACCGGCAGCTTCTGGCGCGGCGCGCTTTGCGCATGCGCGCCCTTGAGCATGCCGCAGCTGCAAAAGACGACGCCGGCGGCGGCGCCCGTTTTGAGAAAATCACGGCGCGTGCTCATGGTGGCTTTCTCCCTGTATTTTGTTTCTCTTGGCCACAACCTAGGACAGCCGAGCCGCGCACAGCAAGATGGCCGCCAACACGCCCGGCGCATGGCTGATCAGCCTAATGCAGGATCTGCCCGGGCAGCCAGAGCGATATTGCGGGGATGTAGGTCACGAACATCAAGACCGCGAACATCACCGCATAGAACGGCCAGATCTTGCGCATCACCTCCTCGATCGTGACCTTGCCGACCGCGCAGCCGACGAACAGGATCGAGCCGACCGGCGGGTGGCACAGGCCGATGCCGAGATTGAGCAGCATGATCATGCCGAAATGCACCGGGTTGACGCCGAAATTCTGCATCACCGGCAACAGGATTGGCGTCGCGATCAGGATCGATGGCGCCATGTCGACCAGGGTGCCGAGTAGAAGCAAGAGCACGTTGATGAGCAGCAGGATGACGTATTTGTTGCTGGAGATGGACAGGAAGAAGGCCGTCATCTTGGCCGGCATCTGGGTCAAGGCCATGATGTAGCCGACGCTGGAGGCGCAGGCGATCAGGGTCATGACCATGGCGACCGTGCGCAGGGTCCGGTGCAGGAGCACGGGCAGGTCGCGCCAGCGATAGTCGCGATAGATGAACATGGTGACGAAGAACGCCCAGACGCAGGCGACCGCGCCGGCCTCGATGGCGGTGAAGACGCCGCCGAGAATGCCGCCGAGGATGATGACCAGGGTGATCAGGCCCCAGGCCGCATCAATGCTGATACGAACCGCGTCCTTGACCGGCACCATCTGTCCTTGCGGATGGCGTTCGCGATAGGCGATCACCACGCAGAGGATGATCAGCGAGAGCCCGAGCAACAGCCCCGGGAAAACGCCCGCCATGAACAGGGCGCTGATCGAGATCGTCCCGCCGGTCGCGAGCGAATACAGCACGGCATTGTGGCTCGGCGGCACCAGCAGCGCCTGCACCGAGGAGGTGATGGTGAGATTGGTCGCGAACACGCGCGGATAGCCGTTGCGCTCCATCTGCGGAATCATCACCGAGCCGATGGCCGAGGTGTCGGCGACGGCCGAGCCCGAGATGCCGCTCAGGAATGTCGTCGCCAGCACGTTGACGATGGAAAGCCCGCCGCGCAGCCGCGTGAAGCCGACCAGCACGTCGGCGAAGGCGACCAGCCGCCGCGCCATGCCGCCTTCGGCCATGATCGCACCCGCAAGCACGAAGAAGGGGATGGTCAGCATCGCGACCTTGCTGACGCCGTCGGAGATTTTCAGCATCAATGCTTCGAGCGGAATGCCGATCGAGAGCGCGCCGGCGATCGCAGCCATTGCCAGCGAGTAGGCGATGGGCATGCCGATCAGGAAGCAGAATGCCATTGTCGCGAGCAGGACGAAGATATCCATTGGTGCCTCTCAGGCTTTCGCGCGCCGCGGTTCAGTCGAAGGATGCGGCTTCGGAGCCGTGCTGGATCGGATCGGGCGGCAGCCCCAGGAAGATTCGCTCGATGATGAACAGCAAAAGGCACACGCCGCCGATCGGGATCGGCAGATAGGTGATGCCGACCGACAGGAAGGGAAAATCGGCGATGGTGTTGTGCCAGGTCACCTCGACCAGCCGCTCGCCCCAGATGATCATGAACAGCGCGATCACGGCCATCAGCAGCTGCACCAAGAGATCAAGCAGCCGCCGTCCGAGCGGCGGCAGCTTGCCCGCGAAATAGCCGACGTTCATGTGCAGGTTGAGCCGGTAGGCGGCGGCCGCGCCAATGAAGGTCAGCACGATGGTGAGCAGGATCGCGAGCGGCTCGGGCCACGACGCCGCGCTGTTGAGCACATAGCGGGTGAAGACCGCGTAGGGGATCACGGCGGAAATCAGCACCAGCGCCGTGGTGCCGACCACGACGCAGGCGAGATACAGATAATCCATCGTGCGCCGAAACAGCTCGGCCATGCGAGAACTCCGATTTTGAGCGACGGGCGCGTCCGGAATGTCAGATGGTCTGGATCCGCTTGATCATGTCCTGGTATTTGGGGCCGTATTTGTCCCACACCGGCTTCACCGCCGCCTGGAACGGCGCCTTGTCGGCGATCTCGACGATCTCGCAGCCGGCGGCCTTGGCCTTGTCCATCGCCGCTCGCTCATACTTCTTCCAGAGCTCACGCTCCTCGAACTGCGCTTCGCGGGCGAATGTCGTGATCAGCTTCTGGTCGTCGGCGGACAGCGCGGTCCAGGCGCGCTTGGAGAACAACAGCACCTCGGGGATGATCAGGTGCTCGGTCAGCGAGTAGTATTTCGCCGCCGTGTAGTGGTTGGAGAACACGTAGCTCGGCGGATTGTTCTCGGCGCCGTCGATCACGCCCGTCTGCAGGGACGAAAACACCTGGTCGTAACCCATGGCGATGCCGTTGCCGCCGAGCGCGTTCATCATGTCGATGAAGATCGGGTTGCCGATCACCCGGATCTTCAGGCCCTTCAGGTCCTCGACCACCTTGATCGGATGCTTGGTGTTGTAGATCGAGCGCGCGCCGGCATCCATCCAGCACAGCGCAACCAGGTTGGCATTCGCGTTGGCGGTGATCCTGTCGAGCAACTCCTGGCCGATCGCGCCGTCCATCATCGCTTGCGCATGCGCGGTGTTCTTGAACAGGAAGGGCATGTTGACGACATTGATGTCGTCGACGATGGGGCCGAGTGCGCCGGCCGAGACGCGCAGCATCTGGATCGCGCCGATCTGGGTCTGCTCGATGGTCTCCTTCTCGCCGCCGAGCTGGGCGGAGGGATACATCTGCACCGAGAGGCGCCCGTTGGTCGCGGCGTCGAGCTTCTTGCCGAGGCTCTCGGTCGCCGCAACCGTCGGATAGCCGGCGGGCTGCACGTCGGAGGCCTTGAAGGTGGTCTTGGATTGCGCGGAGGCGGTCGAGACCGGAACGGCGGCCGCGGCCATCGTGGCAAAGCCCGCAGTCAGTTTGATGAAGTCGCGGCGTTTCATGAAATCCTCCCATTGTTGTTCTGGTTGAACTGTCAGGCGCGACGCGTGCGCGCCCAGTGCGTCTGGCCTATTGGTCGAAAAACTCCGGATTGGTGTGCTGGGTCGCGGAGATGTCGAGCAGCAGCCGCGCGAGATGCTTTTCCATGGCAATGCGCGCTGCCGCCGGATCGTGCGCCTCGATCGCGCCAAGGATCGGCTCATGCTCCGCGATCACCTGGCTCATGCGCCCCGACACCGGCAAGGTCAGCCGGCGGTAGCGGTCGACATGAACCTTCACCTGCAGGATCAGCCGCCAGATGCCGGGATAGCCGGCGATCTCGGCGATGGCCGAATGAAAGGCTTCGTCCGCGAGGTGAAAGCCGTCGCGGTCTCCGGCCGCATCTGCTTCGCGCTGGCGCTGCACGATGGCCTGCAGGTTCATGACCTGGCTCGGCGTGGCGCGCTCGGCCGCCATGCCCGCGGTGGTTTCCTCCAGCGCCTTGCGGATGATGATCGCCTCGGGCAGCGCCGCGAGCGGAATCCGCGAGACGAAGATGCCGGACTGCGGGAAGATATCGACCAGTCCTTCATCGGCCAGTTTCAGAATCGCTTCGCGCACCGGCGTCCGGCTGAGGCCATAGGAGAGGGCAATCTCGGCTTCGGAGATCGCTTCCCCTGGCCGGCGCTGCAGCGACACCAGCTCGTCACGCAGCTCGGAATAGATCCGCGAGGACGCCGTCGCCCGCCGCGGCCCTTTCCCGCGGCCGATGGTGGCGGGCGCTTTGCGAAGGGAGCGGGCGGGCGCCCTCTTGCTGGTCATGCGTGCGCGCATCTTCTGTTCTCGCAACTAATATATTAGTATATGAACGGACCAGGCTTGGCAAATGATCAATTGCGCGCGTTGTTGTGCGGCGCGACAAAGGTCCACAAAGAACAAAGGCAAAGGGAGGTGCGCCAGTGACGGATTATCGCAAGCTGTTCGATCTCACCGGCAAGACCGCGGTCGTGCTTGGCGCAGCCTCGGGTATCGGCAAATCCTCGGCGGAGGCACTTGCCGCGCTCGGTGCCCGCGTGCTGTGCGCGGACAGGACGAAGGAGGGCGCTGACGCAACCGCGGCCGCCATTCGCGAGCATGGCGGTTCGGCCGAGGCCATGGCCTGCGACGCGGCAAGCAGCACCGACGTTGCCGCGCTCGCGGGTGCAGCGAAGCAGACGTTCGGCCGCATCGACATCGCGGTGACCACGCCCGGCCTCAACATTCGCAAGACGATCCTCGACTACACCGAGGAGGACCTCGACCGCGTCATCAATCTCAACGTCAAGGGCACGGTGTTCTTCTTCCGGGCTTTCGGCCGCCTCATGGTCGAGCAGAAGGCCGGCAGCCTGATCGCCTGTTCCTCGGTGCGTGCGGTGACCATCGAGCCGGGCCTTGCGGTCTATGGCTCGACCAAGGCGGCCATCGGCCTTCTGGTGCAGGGTTTTGCCTCCGAGGTCGGCCGCTTTGGGGTGCGCGTCAACGCGATTGCACCGAGCATTGTCGAGACCGCGCTCACCGCGCCGTTCAAGCAGCGGCCGGACATCTATCAGCTCTATGCCGGCCACACCGTGTTCAACCGCTGGAGCAGCGCCGACGAGGTCGCCACTGCCGTCGCCTATCTCGCCTCGGATGCTGCGAGCTATGTCAGCGGCACCACGCTGTTCGTCGACGGCGGCTGGACCGCCGTGGATGGGCCGCCGACCGGCTTGACGCAGCTCGCGAAGTGACCGGGGGTCGGTTGTGACCATGTCAGGCGTTGACTTCGCCGGCAACTGCCGCTGATCTCCCGGAATCAAACAAGGTCGGAGCTGGACCGATGCAGGTCGTGGGACTTGATCATGTGCAGCTTGCGATGCCCGCAGGCGGCGAAGCGGCGGCCCGCTCGTTCTATGCCGAGCTGCTCGGGATTCCCGAAGTCAGCAAGCCGGCCAACCTGGCCAAGCGTGGCGGCTGCTGGTTCGAGCGCGGCGCCTTGAAACTCCATCTGGGCGTGGAGCAGGATTTTCGCCCCGCCCGGAAGGCGCATCCGGCGCTGCTTGTTTCGGACCTGCCCGCGCTGATCAAGCGACTGTCTGACGGCGGGTTTCAGGTGGTCGAGGACGAAGCGCTTGCAGGCTATGCGCGTTGCTTCGTCAATGATCCCTTCGGCAATCGCATCGAGCTTATGGAGCCTGTCGCAACTTAGGGCAGGCGCCCATCATGCGGCGCCGGGCCGCCACGCGACGACGCCCTCGGTCCGCGCTCTCACCTCGGGCGAAGCGAGGCAGGTCGCCACCGCCTCGTAGCCGGGCGCGCCGGGATAGGGCGCGACGCGCGTCGGCGGAGAGTGATTGGCGGGGCAAAAGATGATCGCCTCGTCCGGGCCGACGGCAGCAAGGTCCAGGATTGCGGATGATCGCGTCAGCAGGAACAGCCGGCGACCGCCGGAGGCAGCGCGCTGGCGCAAATGCGCGCGCAACGCCTCCTGCGTGGCACGATCGAGCCCCTGTTCGACGAGGTCGACGACCAGCATGGCCGGCCCCTCGGATTCCAGGCCGACGAGCAAGGCAACCAGCGCATCCGATGCGACAGCGCCTTCGTCGACCAGCCAGTCGATGATCTGGTCGACCCGCGCCTTGAGAGCGGGGTCCGCATCGTGCCGCGCGCGCGCTTCAGCTCCACCATCGGCCAGCCGCTCCAGCCCGAGGAAGGCGGCATTGGGCAGCGTCTCGGCCAGACGCTGCGCCAGCCTGGTCTTGCCGCTGCCGAGCGGGCCGATGATGTAGGTGAGCGGCCTGATGTCGCGAAGCTCGAACGGCTCGCCGCCCCACGGCCAGGGAAGCTCGAAACTCACGGTGAGTTCGGGGGACGGCTGCAGCAGGTGCGCCAGCTCGCCGCGCGCCGGCGCCTCGCCGCGGGCAAGGTCGGCCCTGATGCCGCGAACCTTTTCGATCATCCCGACAAGCTCGTGCATCTGGCCCTCGAGCCTTGCCTGGTGCGCGGTCAGCGCCGGCTCGAGCCCGTCGGGTTCGCCGCCCAGCGCCCGAGCGATCTGCGCAAGGCTAAGGCCAAGGCTGCGCAGCGCCACGATTTCGGCAGCCTGTGTCATTTGCGCAGGACCATAGGCGCGCCATCCGGCCGGCGTGCGGCCGGGCGCAACCAGGCCACGCTGCTCATAAAGCCGCAGCGCCTTGACCGAGACCCCGAGCCGCTTGGCCGCCTCGGCCGCACTCAGGAATGGCATCGAAGGTTTCACGGCTCACCTCGCTTTTGCTTGCAAGGGTATCCTTATCGAGGCTGCCCCAGGGGGAGGGTCAACAGGTTCTTTGCAGAACATGGTGATTGAGGCTGACCAGGGTGCGTGCTCAAGAAAAGCCGGCCGCAAGGGCCGGGCTGAACCAAAGTCTGTTGCGCGAGAGGGGAAAACTGGCGGTGGCTGGACCACCTTGGCGAGCGGTTCTCAATCGCACAGGAACCAGGCCGGCCACAAAATCGGTGACGGGGGGCGACGGCACCGCGGTCCGTCTGTCAGCCCCCGGGGCCGTCCGTCATGATGTAGCCCATAAGATCGCCCACGTTGTGCTCCAAATCCCGGATGATGTTTTTTACAACATCTCCGATCGAGATCACGCCTACGACCTTGCCGGCATCCAGCACTGGCAGATGGCGAAAACTGCGCTCAGCCATCATTGCCATGCAGTCTTTTAGCTGATCGTCCGGCTTGACCGTCACCGGGTTGCCCGTCATCACCTGGCCCACCGGCGTCTGCTTCGCATCGAGCCCGGGCAGCAGCACTTTGATCGCGCAGTCACCCTGGGTCACGATACCAACCAGCACGTCGTCGTCGATGACCAGCACCGACCGGACGCGGTTTTCGCGCATCTGGCGCAAGGCTTCGACGACCATATCGCCGGACCGAACATGGATCAGGGCGCCATGCTTCTGGGCCAGAGCGCTTTTTACTGTGCTCATCGATCTCCCCTCGTGGGCCTCGTCGTGCCCAGCCTTGCTGGCCCGCATTGAAGCTTAGTCGAAATATCTTACGTTGTCAGCACCGCGCCGATGTCGCCAGCAAAGCCTGCCACCGATTCCAACAGCGGGATCTTCACCGCCTCGATAGCGTAGCCCTGCAGCACCTTCACCACTTCCCGCTCGAAGCGGCTGCCCTTGTTGCGATGGATGTGCTACGTCTAGGTAAGCCGCGGCTGAGGCAAGCTCTGCTAGAGGAGATCGATGGTGGAATCGTCACCCAGCCGCACGGCACTCGTGACGTCGCTGATGAGAGCGCTGCATTCGCGGTGTGACCCTTCTCCCCTTCTGGATGACCCTTGGGGCGATCGACTCGTACCCCCATCCGAACGTGAAAGAATGAGCCAGCGGATCTTGGCCCGAATGGATTCGGAAGTGCGTGCTCGTACCCTGCAAGCGCCGGATTGTTTCCTGGACAAGTTCCTGTTGGCCAACGCCTCCTTCCCTGGCGTGGTGATCCGCTCCAGGTACGCGGAGGATGCGCTGCGGGAGGCAACAATCAGGGGCATACGTCAGTATGTCCTGATCGGTGCGGGATTCGACAGTTTCGCGCTTCGCCGCCTTGCATTTTCCGACGTGCTGGAAATCTTCGAGATAGACCATCCGGCGACGCAGACCATGAAGACTCGTCGTATCAGCGAATGCGGCATCTCGCTTCCGCAGTCTGTGCACTTCATCGCCGCCGACCTCGCAAAGGAGGATCTCGCAACGGCTTTGGCTCGCTCGTCGTTCCGAAGCGAGGAGGCCGCGTTCTTCTCGTGGCTCGGCGTCACGGTGTACCTGACGCGGGAAGCCAATTTGTCGACCCTGCGTGCCGTGGCGACCTGTGGTGCTCCAGGAAGCGAGATTGTCTTCACTTACGTCGATCAAATCGAGTTCGCCCCTGGTCGATCGCTGTCGACCCATAACGAGAATGCCCAGGCGGTGGCCGCCATAGGCGAACCTTATGTGTCGGGTTTTGATCCCAATGAGATCGCGAATGATCTGATGCGTGTCGGGCTTGAGCTGGTTGAGGATCTGGATGGAAAAGGAATGCGGGACCGCTACGCGGCAGCCAGCGCCACGATCCGCCAACCGCCTGCCAGCCTGCACATCGCGCTGGCGCGCGTGGGGCAGTCACAGCGCCTCGTGCAACCGCCGCAAACTGAGGTGACCTTAATTCCTCATGGCGTCAGAAACCTTGCATGACTTAAGACCGCGAAACCAGCCTTTGATCTCCTCGGACTTCATAGGATCTTTAAGAGCGCCCGCCGAATGGTGAGACGACACGGCATTCGGACACCCGACACACGCCGGCGACTCAAAGGCGCACCAATTCTCCGCGGGAGATTTAGATAACTGCCTGAAGCAGTTAATCCAAGGTGGCTCGGATACGCCCATACGTCCGTCACTCCGCTTAACAGGCTGCGACCGGAACTCTACAGTTTTTCCTGCGAGCGACCGCTGTTGCGGTCTGCTTGCAAGCCATGGCATGCGCGGCAGTCAGGACAAGAGTCCCGCACCTTCGCGATGGCGCGGCGACGTAGATCGATCGGATTCTCTTGGCCGTCAGCCGCCGAGGCCAAGATCTTCTCGGCGAGGCATGCCATCAAGGAAGGTATCCGCTTTGCTTCAGGGATCGTTTCTGCAGCGTCCGCCAGAACACCCCGCAATACGGCGCGAGGATAAGTTTGCGGCCACTCGCTCTTCGTCAGCGCCATCACCTGCTCTCCACAGATAGACTACTTACAAACGAGAATTTGCTGTTGAGCTTCGCTCGGCCGCCTCGCGCTCGAAAAGAGGGCCGTCGAACTCTTCGTTCGACGGCCCAATTCGTTCGGTGTGACTTGGTGGGCGGGGGCTGGCACACCGACGAAACGAAAAACATAATTAGGTCATTGAAAGCCGGACATCTTGACCGTCTCAACGCGCTTCGCAGAGGCGGGTAGTTTCCCTATTTCATTCTCGATCAACCGGCGCAATATGCTGCGCTTGTCCGGATGCGTCTCCTCTTGCAGGAGCTTTTTGTAATGAGCTATGTTCTGGCTGACGATGAAGCTTTCCAAGTCAGTCATTCAAGCCTCGCCTTCCACGCATTCATTCATACGGTATACGGTGCGCGAGGCAGAACAATTTTCAGCGGCCAAATCCTGCAGACGTTGCTCAATCTGGATCATCGCCAATTGAGTGCTCCTTGCAGATTTTGAGCTATACTGAGTATTGATCTAGATCACTTTCAGCATTCATCACGCGATGTAGGGATTTGCTACTCGGCACAATGATGTGACGAGCGGCCCGGTCGATTTGGATCATGGATGTTCCAGAATACCCGCTCAGCCGATCTCCGGTGGTTCGCACCCGTGATCCGGAGGAGATGAGGAATGCGCTGGTTACGGTGTATGGGGCAACCGGGTTTGCGGTCGCTAAACCGGCCGAGTTCGAAGGAGTGGCAAATTACCTATTGTTGTCCAGGATCGGGCTCGGCTTTTGTGGATATGGTGCGAAGACAGTTGTCGAATTTCCTGAGGGCGATTTCGCAAGATTACAAATCGGTCTCAAGGGGAAAGCGGGCCTTATTTTAGGCAGCACGACGACGATCCCCGTGAATGAGCAGCAGGCCGGCATTACGCCGCCGGGACGGCCAACAAGCGTCATGTTTGAACCCGGGTTCGAGCAGCTGATCCTTCGTATAAGAGCCGGGGCGCTGGAGAACGCTTTAACAACACTGCTCGGCGCTAAACCTCGGGGAACGCTGGTGTTCGACCCGACGGCGCCTCCGAAGCATCCCACTGCTCAGCTGTTGCGTGAGCTGATCACGTTCCTAGCGAATCAGCTAAATTCAACGGCAGCGCAGTTGCCCAAACCGATGCTCCTCGAACTTGAGCAAGCGCTAATCGTCACATTTCTCTCGGCTCACCGGCACAACTTCACCGAAGTTTTGGAGAGTGCCGCCACGGAACCAGCGCCGCTCGTGGTCCGTTTGGCGGAAGAATACGTCGAAGCAAATTGGGCTCGCGCTATTACCATTGAGGAGCTGGCATCACAGACGAACACCAGCATCCGCAGCCTCTACGCGGCTTTCAAGAAACACCGCGGATACTCGCCGATGAGATTTGCAAAAACCGTGCGCTTGCGACGTGCAAGGCAAATGCTCCTGGAAGGAAATCCGCGAACTTCCGTCTCTCAAATCGCTTTCAGATGCGGTTTCGGCAATCTGGGCCATTTCGCTCGCGATTTCCGGCAAATGTTCGGTGAACTTCCCTCCGAAGTTTTCGCGCGAGCACAGCGAGCGAGGTAGAGTTCGAGCGCATGCAACCAAAATGGGCCGGCGTCGTTCCGCGTCGCCCGCGCATCTCTGCCGAAATTTCGAGTTGTAATTGCGCGCCCTGGATGTCCCCAACCGCCCTCGGCGGACTCAATCTCGGTAGTCCGCATTGGTTAATCGGACATCCGCCCACCGGCGAAGCCCCACCAATTCTATGAATGTGGAAGTCAGCTAATCTCTTCGGCGCGCCATTTTGGAATATGCGATTGGCGCCAATGGCGGCTGGAACTATTCGCCTAGTTCGGCGTAAGGCGTTGGCTCTCCATTGGGTGAACCACTGCAAAGCGGCCGGCGCCACCAACCGACATCCCACCAGCGGCCCAATTTGAAGCCGACTTCGTCGTAAGTTCCGACGTGTTGAAAGCCCACGGCCTCATGGAGGCCGATGCTCTTTTCGTTAGGTCGCGTGATGCCGGCGTAGGCCGAGTGAAAGCCTTGGCGTTCCAGGATTTCAAACAATCGGGAATAGAGCGCCCGTCCAATCCCGTGTCGATGGACACGAGGCGCCGCATAGATCGCCACATCGACAGACCAGCGGTAGGCCGCCCTATCGCGATGGCGCGACGCATAGGCGTAGGCGACGACTGCGCCAGCCTCCTGAAAGACCAGAAAGGGATGTGTGGACAGCGTGGCGCGGACGCGTTCGCTCATCTCGGTGGCTGTGGGCGGCGTTTCCTCGAACGAGATCGCGGTATCACTCACGTAAGGGGCATAGATGGCGGCGATCGCCGGACCGTCCTGCTCAGTTGCCGTTCTTACACCCGCCATTGCCATTGCCTCCTCAAGGGTCCAATATTATCCACTATGAGAGATAAGATGTCAACGATAGTGGATTCTGAGGCTGCGCTTGCGCGGCGGATCGCCGATGAGCGCGCAGCGCGCAGTTGGTCGCTTGCAGAGTTGGCTCAGCGGTCGGGCGTGTCGCGAGCCATGTTGAGCAAGATCGAACGGTGCGAGGCCAGTCCAACTGCCACGGTCCTCATGCGGATTGCGGCGGCATTCGAAACGACCCTGGCCGGCCTCCTGTCGGAAAAGACTTCGGCTCCGCGATACCTGAGCGCCGACGAGCAACCCATATGGATCGATCCCGCCAGTGGCTATCGCCGCCGCCAGATCTATCTCGGGGCGAGGCTGCCGTTGGAATTGGTCGAGGTCTTGCTTCCGCCTGGTGCAGTTGTCTCTGCACCAGCATCGTCCTACGCGTTGATCCGGCAGGTGCTGTGGGTGTTGGAGGGCAAGGTCATCATCGATGAGGGAGGCGAACCCACCGTGCTCGAGACAGGCGATAGGTTGGAGTTCGGCGCGCCGAGTGATGTTCAGTTCCGCAATGAGAGCGGCCGTCCGTGCCGTTATTTGGTTGCCGTCGTACGCCATGGCGGCAGATCCATAACCTGACTGCAATGTTGAAAAAGGACTTGCAGCGATTTGCCGTTCGCCAGTCGGTCAGTAACAAGGCTGGCGCAATCTGTACTAGACCTCAGTTCCGGGCCATCAGCGTCGATTGCACCGCCTTGAGAGGTGAGCACCCTCTACGGGGTTTCATGTCGAAATGCATGATTTGGCGCGATCCGCAGGCTTGACCTGCACGACGGGCAATTTGCGCATATCGATTGTGCGATTTGCCCGTCGCGCCATTCTGCCGCAGGTTGTCGCATTGCATATTCTGATAATCGGAATTACTGTTTCCTCATTCCACCCCGACACGAGGGGCGTACGCGTCGTCACGAACGTGGGGTGGATTGCGGTGGACGCGGACGTGCCTGTTGACGAGCGGCACGGAGGCGGACGGCAAAATCGTGTGGTCCTGGCGCCCCAAAGGCTCGGCGCTAAGTTGGTGATGATGCGTCGCATCACGCCGATGACGGTGGCAATCGGCAAGGTTCACCGGGGAGAGCGCGCCATAAGCCGTAAACCACTGCGCAGGGAAGGCCGGGCTGATCCCGCCTGTACCTGTGGTGAACGCGCTTTTCGCGCAATTGTTTGCGCGGGCGCCCCGGGTGCATGCGGCCACCCGGTCTTCCCTGCGCCCTCCGATTGCTCGGAGGGTCAACGACCAAGCAAAGCTCGGGCGACATGCGCCGCGAGGATGTGAGCGCGTGTCTCTCCGCCCGGCGAAGGCCGGGACCCATAACCACAGGCCTGAATGAACCGCGAGATGCTGACCCCGAGCGTCATGGCCGGGCTTGTTCAGGACGAGCCCGGGCATGACGGAGGAGAGAGAGAGCCGTGCAAATGCTGCTTCTGATCGCGGATAGACGGGCAGGGCACCTCGCGGTTGCCGAGCGAGCTGAACTCCTGCCTTACGGTACGATCACTTCACCCATCCCGGAACCCACCGCAGCGCGTAACGCATGGCTTGCGCGCAAACTGCCGGAAAAATGCGCTCGGTCCTCCAAAATTTTGATGCTAATGATTCTCAACTATGAACAAGCACGCGCAGCTCAGCATCCGCCATTCCACCTGTCCGCACGACTGTCCGTCGGCCTGCGCCCTCGATGTCGAGGTGATCGACGGCAAGCATATCGGTCGCGTCCGCGGCTCCAAAGTACAGACCTATACGGCCGGGGTCGTCTGCGCCAAGGTCGCCCGCTATGCCGAGCGCATCCATCACCCCGAGCGGCTGGTCTATCCGATGCGCCGCACCGGACCGAAAGGCTCCGGGCAGTTCGCGCGTATCTCCTGGGACGAGGCGCTGGACGAGATCGCAGCACGCTTCAATCAGGCCGAGCGCGAGTTCGGACCGGAATCCGTCTGGCCCTATTATTACGCCGGCACCATGGGCCTGGTGATGCGCGACGGCATCAACCGGCTGACCCATGTGAAGAAATATTCGCGCTTCTATTCGACGATCTGTGCCAACATCGCCCGCGTCGGCTTTGCGATCGGTACCGGCAAGATCGCAGGCGTCGATCCGCGCGAGATGGGCGTCTCCGACCTCGTCGTGATCTGGGGCACCAATCCCGTCAACACCCAGGTCAATGTGATGACGCACGCGGCGCGCGCCAAGAAGGAGCGCGGCGCCCGGATCGCGGCCGTCGATGTCTACAACAACGACACGATGAAGCAGGCGGACATCAAGATCATCCTGCGGCCCGGGACCGACGGCGCCTTTGCCTGCGGCGTGATGCATGTGCTGTTTCGCGAAGGCCTTGCCGATCGCGCCTATCTCGACACATACACCGATTGCCCGGCCGAGCTCGAGGCGCATCTCAAATCCCGCACGCCCGAATGGGCGTCCGCCATTTGCGGCGTGCCGGTCAGCGAGATCGAGGCCTTTGCGCGCGCTGTCGGCGAGACCAAGCGTACATTCTTCCGTCTCGGCTATGGCTTCACCCGCAGCCGCAACGGCGCGGCGCAAATGCACGCCGCCCTGTCGATCCCGGCGGTGACCGGTGCCTGGCAGTATGAAGGCGGCGGCGCGTTCTTCAACAATGCCGCGCTCTGGGGCTTCGACGAATCCATCATCGAAGGCCATGACGCGATCGACCATGGCGTTCGTCTGCTCGATCAATCCAAGATCGGTCGCGTGCTGACCGGAGATGCCGAGGCGCTGCGGGGTGGCGGCCCGGTCAAGGCGATGCTGATCCAGAACACCAATCCGGTGACGGTCGCCCCCGAGCAGGCGCTGGTCCGCAAGGGCTTTGCGCGCGACGATCTGTTCGTCGCGGTGCATGAGCAGTTCATGACCGAGACGGCGCAGATGGCCGACATCGTGCTGCCGGCGACGATGTTCATGGAGCACGACGATCTCTATTATGGCGGTGGCCATCAGCACATCTCGGTCGGGCGCAAGCTGATCGATCCGCCCGGCGAGTGCCGCTCCAACCACGAGGTGTTGCAGGCGTTGGCGCCGCGGCTTGGCGCGAGCCATCCCGGCTTTGAGATGACGCCGCGGCAGCTGATCGATGCCACGCTGAAGAGGAGCGGCCATGGCGACATCGAGAAGCTGGAGGCCGATCTCTGGCGCGACCTGCAGCCGGATTTCCGCACCTCGCATTATCTCGACGGTTTCGCGCACGCCGACGGGAAATTCCACTTCAGGGTCGACTGGGCGCATCCGCCGTTCGGCAAGGTGATGGGCGAGGTCGACAGGATGCCGTCCTTGCCGGATCACTGGGCCATCATCGAGGAGGCGGATGCCACCCATCCCTTCCGGCTCGCCACCAGCCCCTCGCGCAGCTTCCTCAACACGACCTTCAACGAGACGCCGTCATCGCAGGCGCGCGAGGGCAGGGCATCGGTGATGATCCATCCCATGGATGCGGCGAGCCTCGGCATTGCCGACGGCGATGCGGTCACGCTCGGCAATACCCGGGGCGAGACCACACTGGTTGCGAAACTGTTCGACGGCGTGCGCCGCGGCGTGCTGATCGCCGAATCCGTGCACCCGAACCGCGATCACATCGGCGGCCGCGGCATCAACATGCTGACCGGCGCGGAGGCCGTCGCGCCGATCGGCGGCGCTGCGTTCCATGATAACAAGGTGTGGGTGAAGAAGGCCGAGCTCGGCGGCTAGCAATTAGATGGTGATGAGATTTGGTTGAAACGGTAAGAGCCAGGACCTCGGTTCACCTCTCCCCGGCGGGGAGAGGTCACTGCGGCGACTGAATGCAAGTGCCGTCAGACCTGCCGCTCCGGCAGGCGCAAGGTCAGGCCGTCGAGCGCAGGCGTGATCCTGATCTGGCAGGACAGCCGGCTGTTGGGCAGCCGTGCGGAGGCGGTGCTGTCGAGGAGCGTGTCCTCGTCCTCGCTGACCGGGCCGAGCTTCATCAGCCAGGGCTCGTCGACATAGACATGGCAGGTCGCGCAGATGCCGTTGCCGCCGCATTCGGCCGCGATCCCCTTGACGCCGTGGCTGACGGCCGCGCGCATCACCGTCAGGTCGTTGTCGGCATCGATCTTGCGGATCTGATTCCGGCCGTCGATGAAGGTGATCCGGGTCATGCGTCGTCCTATGCGGCGTGCAGCTCCCGCTGGGCCTTGCGCGGCGCGGCGTCGAACCAGCCGACCACCCGCGCGATCAGGCCGGGATCGTCCTCGGTCGGGTTGGCGACAAACGGGTCGGTGTAGCAGCGCGCGCCCGCCGCGGCCGCGAGCTTCGCCACGGCCTCGGTCATGGCCGGCGCGCCCGCGGTGTAGACGATGTCGTCCGGCGACAGATCCGGCAGATAGTCGGTCGGCCGGCCGCTGCGCAACACGGAGGAGACGCTCTGCTGCTCGGACACCACAGGGATGATGGTGACGTTGGGAAACAGCGCGAGCCGGCACAGCGCGGGGTCCATGTAGAAGGATTGCAGCCTGCGGCTTGCGACGATGAAGACCATCTCGCGCTGCGGCCGCTCGGTGATGGCGCCGACCGCAACCGACCACATCGGCGCAAAGCCGGTGCCGCTCGCCACGATCACAACGCGGCCATGGTGGTTGGGCCGGTGGAAGGCATGGCCGTAAGGGCCGGAGAGGCGGACGCGATGGCCGATGCGAATCCGCTCGCGGAGCCCCGACGACACGGTGCCGTCAGGCAGCTGGCGGATGTGGAAATGCAGGTAACGCTCGTCCGGCGCGCCTTCGAGCGGATAGGTCGGGCTATAGCAGCGCGCCGGATAGCCGCGAAACTGCACCTTGCAGAACTGGCCGGGAAGATAGGGGAAGGGTCGCGGCAGCTCGACCGTGACGCCGACGACGTCGGACGCGAGCTGCGCCATGTCGGCGACGCGGGCCATCACCTGGGTCACGTCGGGCGTCGGCTCGAGCTCCAAAGTGAGATCGGAGACCACCCGCGCCTGGCAGGCGTAGATCGTGTCGCCGTTCGGCTCCGTGCCGCCGAACACCCGGCCGTCGACCAGGCGCACCTTGCAGGCGCCGCAGACGCCGCTGCGGCAATCGTGCGGCATCTCGACCCCGCTCATCAGCGCGCCGTCAAGCAAGAGGTCCCCGCAATTGGCGTAGAACGTCTCGTCGTTGAAAGTGACCTTGCAAGCCTTGGGCATTATTCCACCTCGATGCGAATGGGTCGGACGTGCCGCGTATGCCTGATCTGGCTGTGATCAAAGGGTGCGACACGCATGAACACACCGCTCTTGATCGGTATGTCGTATTTGCTGTGGGTATCGAGCCGCCGCGCGACCTCGAGCGCCCAATGTCCGGACGCCCAGCGCGCGGCGCAGCGCACGTCGGCGCGATCGCCGGCGTAATCGCCGGAGACGATCACGCCCGGCACCACGGTGCCGACGGGAATCTGCCGGTCGAGCTCCGGCGTATACGGCACCGTCTCCGCCTCCGTCATGAACCAGCGCGCGCCATCGCTTTCACCGACATCCGGATCGAGATTGATCAGCCCCATCGCGTTTTCCATCGCCGCGACGTCCTTGGGCAGACGCAGCGGCTTGATGAAACCGGCCGGATCGGGCGGCAGGACGAAATTGTTGGTGTAATTGGCCATGCCGGGGTCGGGAGCGAACCCTCCCCGATACGGCGCTTGATTATTGGCCTGCATCGGGGTGGGTTCGAGGGGCGGCCCGAAATGATCGTCGTCCATATAGCCGGCTGCGGCGCTGCTGGTGGCCTTCCACTGCCACACGTCGGCATAGACGCCCTCGGCCATCGTGTAGTGCAGGCCGCGGCCGCTCATGGTCGCCGGCGCATTCGGGATCGGATGCGGGCTTGCATGGAAGGTGCGGTCGCCGGCGAGCGTGACGTCGAGGGTCGTGAACAGCACGGCAAACTTGTCCTCGTTATAGTCATGCTCGTCGCCCTGCTCGTAGCCGTCATGAAGCAGATGCCAGCCGTCGACCTTCTTGATCAGCGGCAGCTGCTTGAGCGAGCGCGTCGGATCCTGCCAGGTGAACAGGAAATAGGCCCAATTGTCGTCGTGCACGGCGCGAATCTCGACCCTCGACTCGCCCTTGCCGTCGAAATTGCCGCCCTCATTGGTCATTACCGAGAACGGCTCGATATTGCGCCACACCGGATCGGAGGTATCGCCGTCGAGCACCGGCGCGTCGGCGCTGGCGATGCGGTGAATATGCAGGGTATCGACGACCAGCCAATCCGTTGCCAGCAAGATCCAGGTCGCGATCATGGCGGCGGCTGCCGCAACCAGAAAAGGATTGGTCTGCAGCGTCACATTGCGCCGGCGCTGCTGCGGACGATCCGAGGGCCTTGTGCCGCCCGGCTGTTGCCGACGCGGCTGCGGTTGCGGCTCGCGCTTGCCGCGGCCATCAGGTGCTGCGGGCTGCAGCGGTGGCACCTTGGTCTCCGCGGCCGACGGGGTGGTCTGTTCGGCGAGCATGGTCAGCAGCTCGACCGCGTCAAGCCGGGCCGGAGGCGGCGGCAGCGGGCCGGGGCTTATGATACGAAGCAGCTGCGCCGTTCCGCCGATGCCGGCATGGACCATGACGTGCAGGCAGACAAAGATCGGAATGGCCCAGCTCGCCAGCCAATGCGCGGTGGTGACGCCGTAGCCGGAGAACAGGCCGAAATAGAGCAGGCCTCCGCTGCCGATCAGCGTCAACATGGCGGTGAAGAATCCCCAGGTCAAAAGCGCGCTGAATGCGCCGAGCCGCGCATGCTTGCGTCCGATCAGGGCCCGCAGCCTGGTCTTGTCGAACTGTACGCGCCGCGTCAGGCCGGAGCGTGTCACGTAGATTGCGTAGGCGATCGCGATCGCGATCAGCGCCACGGCCGCCTTGATGTGCAGGGTCCAGACACTGGCGCGTGGCAAAATGTCGTCGAACAGGTTGATCCAGGTCCGGTCGGGCGTTTCGGTCGCGATGCGCAGCCCGCTCAGGAATGCAGCGATCGTCGCTGCCACCAGCAGCCAGTGCAGGATCACCGTGCCGTAGTCGGTCTTGCGACGTTTCACCAGCGCCTCCCGGCTTCGTGGAGGTGCCGCGCTGCGACGCCGGTGCGTCGGATTGATCTCGCGCACGCGCCAAACGGCCGCTGGCCTGATTCGCTTGCTTGCGGCCTCGCAACACGCTGCGGAAAGCCGTTATTACGCCTATACAAGTACCTGTCCCCCAAGATTGCGGGATCGCCGGAAGCGGCGATGCAAACCTCTCTCCTTGTCATTCGACACGCGGCCAAAGCCTGTCCAGACAGCACTCCCCAGGCTGATGTGGACGATTCGCCGATCGGACGCGTGATGGCTCGTGACTGGCTGATCCCTCGGCTTTACGTCAGATCATGTTGCCAGTTGTGTCGTTCGCGAAGCGCTGCATTGTTGTTCCCCGTTTTTCATTGCGCCGCCAGCTCGTCGCCAAAAGCTGGGACTGGCCGATGTCATCGACCCAACGCCATGAAGGTTTATTTAGCTTCGTGGCGTCATTCGGCCCACACAGCGACCAATACGTGAAGAAGCAAGGTGATAGACGGACGAATGTATGACGCAGATGCGAGAGGAGCCGTGTGCTCCATGTACAAGTGTTTATCGTGGCGTCGAAATTGCCGCGCGCTGGCCGCGACGCTTGTGTCGCCGCGCGGCACTCTCGCAGCCCCGCTGGCGTCGTCCCGTGCGCCACCTTGCGATCGAGATCGCGCCGCGAAATTTGTCGTGCCATTTTCTCTTCACGTCCAATTGTTGCCAGAAAATGGTCGGCATCGGCTGCCAAGAAACTTTCCGATCAGCGATGGCGCATCAGGGGGAGGTGCACGCGATGAGTGTCGTGCAGGAGACTTTGCAAACATCACCGCTATCCGCAGCGGCTCAAGCATCGTCGTCGCCCGTGACGGACGATCCGGTGTCGCGAGGCTTGCGCGAAAGCCGGCGGCGCATGGTCGGCATTGCCGTGTTCAGCGGCGTGATCAACCTGTTGATGCTGTCCGGCTCGCTCTACATGCTGCAGGTCTACGACCGGGTGATTCCGAGCCGCAACGTTGCGACGCTGTTCGGTCTGTCGTCGATGGTGCTGTTTGCCTATCTGATGCAGGGATATTTCGAGGCGCTGCGCTCGCGCATGTTGTGCCGCGTCGCGACCCTGTTCGATGTCGGTCTGCAGGAGGCGATCCATACGGCGCTCGCCACGCTGCCGCTGCGCGGCGCGAAGCCGCTCACGATGCAGCAGCCGTTGCGCGACCTCGACCAGATCCGGGCCTTCATGTCGAGCATGGGGCCGACCGCCTTTCTCGACATGCCCTGGATTCCCGTCTTCCTGCTGGCGTTGTTCATGTTCCATCCGGCGATCGGTCTCACTGCAATGCTCGGGACGGCCTCGATCATCGGCATGACGTTGCTCACCGAGCGGCTGTCGCGCGGTGCGGCCAAAGCCGCAATGGATTCGAGCGCACAGCGCCAGGTGCTGGCCGACGCCACCCAGCGCAATGCCGAGGTGATCCAGGCGCTCGGCATGGCCGACCGTTTCAAGACGCGCTGGTCGCGGGCCAACGAGCGTTATTTGCGCGAGAACATCCGCGCCAGCGACCTGTTCGCCAATCTCGGTTCGGGTGCCAAGGTGCTGCGTTATGTGCTGCAGTCGGGCATGCTGGGAATCGGCGCCTATCTCGTGGTGTCCGACAAGGCCTCGGGCGGGGTGATGGTTGCCTCATCGATCATGATGGGTCGCGCGCTCGCTCCGGTTGAGGTTGCACTCGGCAGCTGGAAGCAACTCGTGGCAGCGCGCCAGGGCATCGCGCGGCTGCGCGAGGTCTGCAAGGCCACCGCAAGGCCTCCGCTGCCGGCAGTGGCGTTGGCGCGCCCCTGTCGCGAACTCTCCGTGCAGGAGCTCACGGTCGCGGCCCCCGGCACCAATACCCCAATCGTGACCAATATCAGTTTCAAGCTTCCTGCCGGAACGGGACTTGCACTCCTCGGCGCCAGTGCTTCGGGCAAGACCTCGCTGTCCAAGGCGCTGGTCGGAATATGGCCGGCCAGGCAGGGGACGGTCCGGCTCGATGGCGCTGCCATCGACCAGTGGCCGAGCGAGGAGCTTGGACGCCACATCGGTTATCTGCCGCAGGATGTCGCTCTGTTCGACGGCACCATTGCCGAGAACATTGCCCGCTTCGACGAGCACGCAACGTCAGAAGCGGTGCTCAGGGCCGCGCAGATCGCGGGCGTGCATGACATCATCCTTCGTCTGCCCGAGGGCTACTCGACCCAGATCGGGCAGGGCGGCATGTCGCTGTCGGCCGGACAGCGGCAGCGCGTGGGGCTGGCGCGGGCCGTGTACGGTGATCCGTTCCTGGTTGTGCTCGACGAGCCCAACGCAAATCTGGACGCCGATGGCGAGAACGCCTTGACGCGCGCCATTCAGATCCTGCGCCGCAACAACAGCATCGTTGTCGTGATATCCCACCGTCCGAGTGCCATCGCCGCGTTGAACATGGCGATGGTCCTCTATGATGGGAAGGTCATTGCCTTCGGCCGGACCGAGGACATCTTCTCCCGCGTCCGCGGCGCGCGCGCGCCTGGTCCTGCAAAGATGCCTCCTCAAGCCGTTCATCCTCAACCCGTTGCGAAGGCGCCGCCTCCTGCAGCCGTCGCCGCGAGCGTTTAGGTATGCGTGATATCGACAAGGACCCACGCTTCGATCGCTCCGCGCAGACATGGGGCAACGAGAGCGATAGCGACAGGGTGGGCCCGCAGGGTTCGGCACTGATCCACGAATTGCAGCGGCTGCGTCAGGCTCTTGATGACGAACGCGGAGGCGGCAACCGCCGGCGCAAGCCTGCTGCCCCCAACGAGCCGCGACGGGCCCAGCCGCCCCGGAAGCCTCAAGCGCCACAGGCCAATCGGGCGCCGCAGGCAAATCGCGGGCAGCAAGCGAAACGGGCGCCGCGCGCCGATGAAGCGCCACAGGTACGACAAGCGAGGCAGGCACGCCCGCGGCCGCAGTCGCCTCAAGCGCCGCAGGGGCACCAAGCTGCTCAGGGACGCCGAGCATCGCAGGTGCATGAGACGCCCCATCCGCTTCCGCAGCCTCGTCAAGCGCCGCATCCGGACCAGGCGTTCCGAGCCAATCGTCCGTCGCGCACCTCTGAGGCGCCGCAGCCGTCTCAAGAACCGCCGCGGAAACCGCAAGCCAGGACCGGCCGGCCGCAACCCAAGCCGGCGCTGGACCAGCCGATTGACGCGTGGCAGCGGCCATCCGCAGCAAAGACGCCGGTCGAGTTGGAGGCGCATCGCGAAAGCCCGATCGAACCATTGGCCGGGCCGCCGCGGCGACAGAGTCCACCAATCGCTCCCGTCGACCCGCTGTTTATGGATCTGGCGGCGCCCGCGCCACAGATGCGCATGCTCGAGGATGCGCATCGATCCGCTGTTACAGAGAACGCGGAGATTGCGCTTCCGGCCAAGATCGAAACGCCAGCGGCCAAATGGATTGGAAAGTGTCGGGACGGTCTCGCGACCGGAGTGGCGTTCCTCATGGATCGCGACGGCGCGGCGCCGCCCGCCGACGGCGACGAGCATAGCCTGATGGTGCGCGTCACATGGGGCTTCGAGCACGAACTGCGCGTCGGTCTTCGCATTCTGATCATCGCCCTGGTGCTGGGCGGCGGCTGGCTCACCTTCGTGCCGATCGCCGGTGCGGTGGTCGTGCCTGGCAGCCTCGTCGTTCAGTCCAACGTCAAACAGATTCAGCATCCGACCGGCGGCGTTGTCGCCGAGATCAAGGCGCAGAACGGCGCACGGGTTGAGGCCGGCGACCTCCTGGTGCGGCTCGATGCGACACAGGCGAAAGCAAACCTCCAGGTGGTAACCAAGCAGCTCGACGAGGTGCGGGCGCGGATGGCGCGGCTGACTGCCGAACGCGACGGCAAACCGCAGATCGCATTCCCGGCAGAGCTCCTGAGGCGGGCGAGCGAAGACGACGTCGTGAGCCTGTTGGCCTCGGAGGAACAGCTCTTCAAGGCGCGCTCAACCACGCGTCAAAATCAAAAGGACCTGCTCACCAGCCAGATCGCACAGCTGACGCAGCAGATATCGGGGCTTGATGCACAGGTGGATTCCAAGGAGAAGGAGCTGGATCTGATCCACGGCGAGCTTACCGGCGTCCAGGACCTCTATGACAAACGCCTGGTGCCACTGACCCGGCTCACCAGCCTGCAGCGCGACGCCGCACGGATCGAAGGCGAGCGCGGGCAACTGGTATCATCGATTGCCGAGACCAAGGGAAAGATCGACACATCCAAGCTGCAGGTCCTGCGCATCGACCAGGACTTTCGCGCCGAAGTCGTGAAGGATCTCAACGAGGCGCAAGGCAAGGAAGCGGAGCTCGTCGAGCGCGGCATCGCGGCGCGGGATCAGCTCGACCGCATCGAAATCCGTGCCCCGACGTCAGGGACGGTCAATCAGCTTGCAATCCACACCATCGGCGGCGTCATCAAGGCCGGCGAAACCATCATGCAGATCGTTCCCGATACCGACGACCTTCAGATCGAGGCGCAGGTCGATCCGAAGGACATCGATCACGTGAAGACGGGCCAGACGGCATTCGTGAAATTGACGGCCTTCAACCAGCGCACCACCCCGCAGCTCAAGGGCAGCGTCACCTATGTGTCCGCTGACACCGGACACGATCAGCAATCAAACAAGTCATTCTACACGGTGAGAATCGTGCTGCCCGAAGAGGAGCGTCGACGGCTCAGCGGACAGCAGCTCGTGCCCGGCATGCCGAGCGAGGTTTCCATGCAGACTGGCAGCCGGACCATGCTCAGCTATCTCTTCGAGCCCATCACCGACCAGTTGCGGCGCGCTTTTGTCGAGCAATGATTGCTTCAAGGGGTCTATCAAGCGAAAGCCTCCTCGCGCGCTTTGAGGCGCGCGAGGATCATCTGCTGGGATCGCGAATGTCGGCGGCCCTTGAGTGGGGCGCTCCAAATCCCGGGATGCTGCGGATCACGGCCTTGACCTGATCCGGCGTGATCAGGCGCGTGCATTCGAATTGACGAGGCGTGTTCTTGTGACGGGGACAATAGAGAAAATCGTAATGGTCAAACCTGATCCGCGGATCGTTCCAGCAACTGTTGCATGCGTTGTAATTGATCACCCGGTAGGGGGTATGGAATTCGTTGATCGGATGGGTGAACCCGGAGATCATCACGACAGGGATGCCTGTGGCCCATGCCAGCCACGATAGCCCGCTCGACAGCCCGACGAAGAACGCGGCGTGTCTGAGGTAGCGTATCCGCTCGGCGAGCGGTTTGTCCCCGGTCGCATCCTCGGCGCCTTGCGGAATGCGATTCCACACCGAGCCGCGACCATGAACCGCTTTTTGGTCGATGCAGACGACCCGATAGCCGGCCCCTTTCAGGAATGCGACCACCGCGGGCCAGCCCTCGGGATTGTTCCAGTATTTGCTCTGGGTGGTGCTCTGCACCGCGATGCAGACATAGGGCTCGGCGATCGGGCGTGAATCATTTGCGACGACTAGCCGCGGCTTCACTTCGGTCGGGTCGACGCCGAGGATATAGCCGGCGGTGCGATGCAGCCCGACCTGGCGAAAGTCGCGCGGCTGGGACATCAGGTCCTTGTCATCGAAGAACAGCCCGAGGCAGTAGGTCGCGTAGTAACGCTCGGCCCTGACCTCCTGATGGGTGAGAAAGGTGATATCAGGATAGGCATCGCGAAAGATCGGAATCAGGTTCTCGCCCATGGCGCAAGTCAGCCGGCAGTCGTGACGATCCCTGAATTTCACTGCATAGGGCAACCATCCAATGGGGTCACCGAGCGTGCCCACCGGAATTTGCACCAGCACCTCGCGATCTCTGGCCGAATAGTCATGGATGAAGGGCGCCTGGCCCGGATGCTCGATCTCGACGCGATAGCGCGTGTAGTAACGCCGCTTGCTGCGGATGCCTCCGGCACGCAGCTCCGTCTCGATCAAGATCAATCCGCTGTCCAGGTCGGTCAATTTGACCTTCCAGGGACGATCGCGTTCCGGCACCGTCACCCTGAAACCGTCATTGAAATCGAACCGAATGCCGTTCGGGCCATGCTGGGTTGGCCACGGCGCCGGCGGTGGATACGGGCGCTTTACCGGCCGCGCGGCCGCGGCGCTCTCCGCGACCCGCCCTGGGGAAGCGCCCGAAGCCGTCCCGCGCATGCTATCCGAGGCGGGCGCGACGGTCATTCATGGCCGTCGCGGCGGCACGTGGCTCACCATCCGCCAACATTGCACGGATGTCCAGCCCGAGCGCCTGCGCCAAGGGCTCCAGGAACTCAGCGTAGCGGCGCCAGCTGCCGATCGAGCGCCGGTAGACCGGCTCGCGCACCTGCATCTGACTGGCCGTTCGCACCGCCCGCTTGGTGTCGTGGAAATCGCGGCAGGCGTCTTCCCATTCGAGTCCGCAATGGCGGAGCGCGCGTCTTGCGGTCCCCTCGAGATCATCGACGAGATCTTCGTAGCGGACGTCGATCATGACATCAGGCGGCAGCACCTTGTGCCAGTGCTCCATCACCTTCTCATAGCCGCGAAAGTAGCGGCCGAGCTCGCCGAGATCGTAGGCAAACGGCTGGCTTCCCGTGAACAGCAACGAGAAACACGAGACGCAGGTGTCGAGCGGATCACGCCGCACATTGATGATGCGGGCGTTCGGCAACGCCAGGTGAATCAGCCCGACAAAGCAGAAGTTGAGCGGCATCTTGTCGACGATCCGCTCAGCCCCGGGCGCACGTGCCCGCGCCTTCGTGGTGTATCTCTCGCCGATCTCGCGGATATGGTCCTGTGACAGCAGCTCGGCCAGCAGCGGATAAGCCGACAGGATGCCCTGGCTCTCGACGCACTCCTTGATGCCTTCCTTGAACGCCTCCAGTTCGCCGGCGCCGAACACCTTCGAATGGCTTGCCAGCACCTGTTCCATCAGCGTCGTCCCGGAGCGGGGCATACCGACAACAAAGATCGGCGACCACGACCTGTCGCCGCCGCCCGACCTTGCCTTGAAATAGTCCGGCGAGAAGATCGTCTTGATATTCTCGAACATCGCCAGCCGTTGCGGCTCATCGTAATCGATGGTGCTGCGCTTCAGGACGTTGCCCTTGCGCAGATGCTGGAACGCCTCCCGATGCCGGCCGAGATCCGCGAGGGCTTTGGCCATGGCAAAATGCGCTGAAATCTGGTTTTCGGTGTCGAGTGTCTCGACCTCATCGAGCAGCTTTTGCAGGCCCGGCAGGCGACGATCGTCCGGCTTGAAGCGCACCAAATTGGCAAGGTTCAAATGGATCGAGGCATCCCGCGGCGCCAGCTCCAGCGCCTGTTCGAAGGCGCGTTCGGCCTCCTCGAACCGGCCCAGTGCCTGGTATGCGACGCCTTGATTGTTGTGTGATCCGAACCTGGTCGGCTTCAGCGCCAGCGCGCGATGGTTCTGCTCGATCGATTCCTCGAGCCGGTCGAGCACGAGATAGGCGTTGCCGAGATTGCCATGGGCATCGGCGTAGTCCGGCTTTATCTGCAGCGCCGTCTTATAGTGCGTGATCGCCCGCTCCATCTGGCCAAGCCGCTGGTAGACGTTGGCCAGATTGTTATGGGTTTCCGCGTGGCGCGGGCTCATTTGCAAGACGGTGAGATAGCACTTGATGGATTCGGAATCCTGACCGGCGGCATACAGCAGGTTGCCAAGCGCGAAATGCGCATCGAGATGATCGGGCCTTCCGGCAATGGCACGCCGCAAATGTCCGATGGCCTCCGACGGCTTGCCGAGCGCCTCCAGCAGCATCGCATATGCGTAATGGATGCCCGGATGGTCAGGCGCCAACGCCAATGCCTTGTGGTAGCAGACCAAGGCTGCGGCGTGGTCTCCGACACCGGCATGGACGGCAGCCAGGCTGCCATGGGCTTCGGCGGCGTTTTCGTCGGCAGCGATGGCCTGGGTGAGGTAGCGCTTGGCATCGTCGGGCCGATTGGTTACGGCACAGATCGAGCCCAAGCCCAGGAGCGAGCCGAAGTGACCCGGTCGCACCTCGAGCACAGACTTGTAGAGCGGCTCCGCATTGGTCAGATCGCCACCGTCCTGCAGTTTCTTTGCGACTTTGAACGCCTGCTCGGTCCAGGCCGGCGGCTTGGCGTTCTCGGGCTTGGCGCTCTCGGGCGTGAGGCTCTCGGGCCTTGCTTGTGCGGGTGTTCTCTGGGCTGATGGGCGCTCGGCCATTGCACGCTGGTTCGACCGCCGCTTCGTCCGGCCGGCCGAGGCGTCCTGCGTAGCCTTTGCAGGCGGGTCGTCCATCTCGAGCGCGTCCATCAGCGGTTTGAGCCGTGAACCATAGAGCTTCGATCGTCCGACGGAGCCGGTGTAGATCGGCTTGCGCACCTGGACCAGGCTTGCCGTGTTGACCGGACGCTCGCTCTTGTGGAACGCCAGACAACGCGCGTCCCACTCCAGGCCGCAGTGGGAAATCAGGCGACGCGCATGTCCTTCCAGGTCGTTGACGAGGTCCTCATATTGCACCTCCAGCATTCGTCCGGGAGGCAGCACGTTGCGCCAATGCTCCATCGTCGCTTCGTAGGCCCGGTAGTAGCGGCCGAGTTCGCCGAGGTCATAGGCATAGGGCTGGTCTTCCGCGAACAATAGGGAATAGCAGGACAAACAGGTGTCGAGGGCGTTGCGCCTGACGTGGATGATCCTGGCTCGCGGCAGCGCCAAATGGATCAGGCCGGCGAACAGGAAATTGGCCGGCAACTTGTCGACGATCCGATCCTCGGTTGCGGCGAGCTTGCGAACGCGCTCGGCATAGGTCTTTCCAAGCATCCGCAGGTCATCGTCGGATATTTTGCCGGGCATATCCGCATACGCACCCGCGCTGCGCTTTGCGACATCGGACAATGCCGCCGCAAAGTCGTTGAGCTCGCCGGCCCCGAAAACCTGGGGATGGCTGGCGAGAATTTGTTCGACCAGGCTCGTGCCCGAGCGCGGCATGCCGACGACGAAGACAGGCACCTCCGAGTCGTGCCCGACATTGGATCTGGCCTCCAGGGCATCACGCGTAAAGTTGTCGCGGATGCGCTGCATCAGCCTGAGCGTGCCGCGCTCGTCGTACGTCATCTGCTGCCGCTTGAGGCGGTTGCCGGCTTCCAGATGGCGAAACGAACGATCGGGATCCTTAAGGTCCGCATAAGCCTTTCCGAGCGTGAAGTGCAGCACCGTCCGCTCGTCGTCGGAAAGCTGGTCCTCGCGGGCATGCAGTTGTTCGAGCCGGACCAGCCGCTGATCGCCGCTCGTGAAGGACTTGACCCCGGCGTAGTTGTGCTGAATGCCGATATTGTCGGGTGCAACATCGATCGCCGCCTCGAAGGCCCGCGAAGCGTCCTCGAGTCGTCCGGCGATCAGCAACGCCGATGCGAGGCGGTTCAGAATCGCCGGATCCCGTGGTTCGGTTACCAGTGCAGCCCGAAAGCAAACGATCGCGCCACCGATGTTTCCCTGGATCTGCAGGGCGTCGCCCAGACCGCGCTGTGCGGCAAGAAATGTCGGCCTGAGGCGAATTGCGTCCTTGTAATGCCCGATGGCTTCTTCGTGGCGGCCGCGCCGCCACAGCACGTTGCCCAAATTGTTGTGCGCTTCGGGGGCATCCGAACGCAACGTGATGCAGCGTTCGTAATGCGCGATCGCCGCGTCGAGATTGTCAAGTTCGGCATACAGGTTGCCGAGATTGTAATGCGCGTCGGCGAGGCGGGGATCGATCGTCAGCGCGCGCTGGTAGCTGCGGATCGCCTGCTCGTGACGGCCTGTTGCATGGAAGCAGCCGCCGACGTTGATGTGCGCGTCCGTCAGGGCAGGATTGGCCGCTAGTGCCTGCATGTAGTGCACGATGGCGTCATCATGCCGACCAAGATGCCGGCAGGCGTCGCCCAAGCTGAGATGGATGGCGGCGGATTTCGGCGCGATCGCGAGCGCCGACTTGTGGTGAGCCAAAGCGGATTCGAATTGCCCCAATCTCTGCAGAGCCAGCCCGAGATTTTGATGGGCTTCGGCATCGTCGGGATTGATCGTCAGTGCGCGTTCGTAATGGAGCAGCGCATCGGCGAAATTGCCACGGCCGCAAAGCACGTTGGCCAGATGAAGTTGGGCCTTTGCATTCCCCTCATCGAGGGCGACAGCTGTTTTGAAGTGAAGATGGGCATTTTCGAGATCGTTGAGACGAATGTAGCTCGTCCCGAGCAGAACGTGGTCAGCAGCTGATTGGCCGGCAACGTCAACCGCCCGGCCGATCAGATCGCGCGCCTCGTCGGCATCGCCAAGCTGGCCGCGAACCACAGCCAGCCCGCAAAGGGCGCGAAAATGCCGGGGCTGATCGGCGAGGATCCGGCGATAGGCCTGTTCGGCAGTCTGCAAGGCGTAGTCGCCGCCCACGGGCTTTGCGGAAGCAATGCGCGGTCGGTCGGCAAGGGATGATTCATTCATGGGCGCGCGCTCTTAGGAGGCGTGTCAAATACGCGAATGGAATGGCTCGGCTGGACGGAAAAATCGGCTAACATCAGCACATGAGAAGGCCGGGGCAACTGGTTGCCCCGGCCTCCTGACATCAAACGACGTCACATATGATGGGCCATCTGCACGAACACATGGTGCATAGCGTCCATCTGCGCACCCGGATCAAGCGCGGCAGGAGCTGCGGCCGCTGCCGGAGCGGCGGCAGCTGCCGCAGCAGCGGCATTCCCCCCGAGGCCGGCCGCTTGAAGCAATGCCGTCAGATCGGCGGCAACCGTTGCGGCGCTCCCGTGTCCTTGGGCGAAGTTCGTCAGGTCGGTCACGAAGGTCGCCGCTTCGGAGGCGAGGGTCGCCGTCGAGCCGGTGGGCGTTGCAGTTCCGGTATGGTTACCACAGCCGTGGCCACAGCCGCCGGTCGTCGTGGTACCCGTTGTCGTCGTGCCGCCGGTATGATTGCCGGTGCCCGTCGTCGTGGTGCCCGTGGTTGACGTTGTGCCCGTATGGTTCCCGGTACTCGTCGTCGTTCCGGTTCCCGTCGAGCCCGTGCCCGTGCTTCCGGTACCCGCGCCCGTCGTCGTGCCCCCGGCGCCCGCCGTTGTGCCACCAGCACCCGTCGAGGTCGTGGACGTGGCAGCCGCGCCGCCGGTCCCATTGGCGATGTTCGGTGTCGCTGTCACGGGGATGGTACCCTGGGCCAGACCATGCACCGAGGTCGCCGTGCTCACGGTTGTCGCCGTTCCGACATAGGTCGCTCCGCCGATGGCAATGTTGTTGCCGCTGACGTCCCTGGCGTCGGCGACAAAGCCTTGGCCGGCAGCGTTGATCTGGGCCATGTCAGCCGCGAGCTTGGCACCGGTGTCGCCGTTGAGGATCCCGTTGAGCCCGTTGATGGCATTGCTGGAATCCGCCTCCAGGGTGCCGCTCAGGAGTTCGTTGTCGAACCTAGCCTGGAAGATCGGGCCTTGCGCGGCATCGAACATCTGACCGAAATGCTCATAGTTCTGGATCTGCGTGACCAGCGCTGCGCTGGCTTTCGCAGTGCCATTCTGGATCGCCGTCAACTGGGCGTTGATGGTGTTGGCCTCGGACAGGAACGCGGCCCAGAAATTGGTCTGTGCCTGATTGTCCTGGAATTTGGTGACCGTTCCAGTCAGGCCGCCCGGCATTTCGGCGAAGCCGCCGGCATGGCCGGCCGCGCCGTTGCCACCCGCCGCAGTGTTCAAGGCCGTATCGTTCTGGACGATGTCGATGATGTCCAGAATATTGTCCGCCGTGCCGCGAATGGCGTGCTGCGAGCCGTTGGCTTCCGCAGCGTCGTAGTTGTTGATCTGTAGGTTGACCTGGTTGAGCACCGTCTGGAGATGGACCGTGGTCAGCGCCTTGGCGTTGGCGGTTTCATTGGCTTCGATCGTGGCCAGCTGGGTGGCGTTGTTCAGGATGTTGGTGATGCCCGACGCGACCGCCTGGAGGTCAGTGGTGATCTGTCCGAGATTGCCGGCGTTGATGCCGCCAGCCGCGATGTCGGCCGCCGCGTTGAACACCGTGCCGACTGCGTGCAGGCTGTTGCCCGCCGTGGCCGCGGCCAGCGACGCCGGATCATCAGCGCCTGCCGGAAGGTTCTGGAATGCGACATCATTGGCGCCAGTCGTCGCCATGAAGGTCACGTTGTTGAGCGCGGCCGCGATGTGGGGGTCGTTGTTGATCTCCTGCAGGATCTCGTTCTGCACGGTATGCAGGGTCTGGTCCGCGGCCGTCAGCGTTGCCGTATTGGTGGTCTGCGCCGCAGCCGTCAACAGCGTAGTGAGCTGGGAGTTGACACTGGTCAGAACCGCGGTGTCGGTGGTGTTCAGGGCGAAGGTCGCGCCGTTGACCGTCACGTGGCCCGGATTGGCAAGCATCGCCGTGATGTCGTTCTGCACCGCGTGAATATCTGTGGTGTAGCTGCCGAGGAAGGGATTCTGATTGCCGCTCCCCGCCTGGCTGAACAGACCGGTGGATATACGCACCGCATCATTGAAGACGACGCCGGTCTGCAACAGGTCCGTCGACTGATTGAGCGCCATCGAGCGCACAAGCAAATTCGATGTGCCGTTCGCCAGCGCTGTCTTGGTGAACAAGGTGGTCGCCATTTAAATCGTCTCCCCGGATTGTCCGTTGTCTGATCGTCCCCCGCTCCCCACGGAAAACGATGATGTAGAAAAGCCAAAGCGCCTTCACCGAGTGGGTGAATGCTGTGCCGCGCCGTGCAGTTGCGATTTGCTATCGGCAATCCGGCTAAAAGAAGGGCCCGCATGGCCTCAACTATGATGATGTTTGGGCAAATATGCTCATGCGACACAGCGCCCAGGTCTCGCCATCTACACGGCGACAATATGGACCATCGGCACAATGTGCTGCCGAAGGGCATCGTGATGGATGTGCAGTACGACGACGGACTAGAAAGACGAAAGCCTACGGCGCACACTCCGAGATTCCGTAGCCCGCGTATTCCCTGGTGATGTTCGGGTCCATGGACTTGGCGAGGGACAGGTCGGCGCTGCCGTCACCGCCGCTGCGTCGCGTCGCAACGCCGCGGCCGAACAGCGACGACACCGAGCGCGGATTCTTCTCGATTGATTGCGAATAATCGCGGATCGCCGCGGCATAGTTGCCGAGCTTGAGATTGACCAGGCCGCGGCTGTCGAGAGCGACAGCAAGGCCGGGATCGAGTTGCAGGGCCATGTTGCACTCCTGCAGCGCCGCCTTGAGCTCGCCGAGCGCGGCGCGTGTCCAGCAGCGATTGTTATACGAATCCGCATCAGCGGCGTTGAGCCTGATGGCGTTGCCGAAATCCTGCGCCGCCAGCGCGTACGCGCCCTTGATGGCGTAAACCTGTCCGCGCTTGTAATACGCGATGCGATCATTGCGATCGGCGGCAATCCGACGGCTCATTTCCTTGATCCGGGGATCATTGGCCAGGTCCTCGGCTGCAGGCGTCTCTGGTGGCCTGGGCGCTTCACAAGACGGCTTGTTCTTCTCGTTGTCGGATTGGTCCTTGCCGCCGTCGAAGGGATGGATAGGCCCGCCACTGAACGAGAACTCCGAGGTCAGTGACGACGACAGCCAGGGAATTTGCTCGCCATTGGTGGCGCTGCTGACGCCGAGCTGGGTGTTGCGCAGTGCTTGTTCGGCATTTATGCCGGGTGCGCGGATCTCCTTGAGCAATTCGGTCACGAACAGGCTGTGATCATTCCGGCTGTTGCTGACGACGGTGCCGACCGCTGTGGAGTAAAGCACCAGCGTCTCACTCGGCGTCACGGCGGGTGCAAGGCCGGCGGAGTAGCGGCGGAAACGCCTTTCGAACGGATTGCGCCTGGACGCATCGAGCAGCGCGATCTTGACCGCGGCGCCGCGGCTGTTCATCTGATCGAGAATGGTCTCCAGATTCAACCCATCATGCGCGACGTCCGCCTCCGCCCAGATCTGGGCGTCGATGGGCAACAGAAAGGTCTGTCGCGTGGTCGTCTGTATGCCAAAGCCGTCGAAGAAGAGGAGGGCGATGGCGCCGCGCTCGATCCGTGCATAAAACCGCTCAAGCGCCTGGCGCATGGCTTCGCCGGACAGGTTGACGCCTTTCTCGACCGCGAAGCCGTCGCGGGTCAGCTCCAAGGCGACATCCCGGGCGTCATTGGCTGCGTCGTTCAGCGCCGAATCATTGTCGGGATAGTTGGCGTTGCCGATAACCAGCGCGACCCTGGCCGGGTGGCCGGCTGCGAAGCAGGCAGTATCCGCCAAGACCGCCAAAATGCCTGTCAGCAATAATGCACAAATAAGCCGCATAAATTGCCCGTCGGCACGTCGAAACCGGCACCCAGGATATCTGCCAATGCCGACAATTCAAATTGAGGAGGCTGCTGGAGGGCCCGCAATGCCCGTCCCGGCCACGATTGCGCCATCATTTCTTGGCGCTTTAGGCATGCTTCCCGGCAGCTGGCAATATCCTTCTCGAGACGGGGGCAGATCGGCGATTTCGCATTCCCTGTCTGTTGTAAAATGGAGCTATTTCATAGGTCTTATGCTGTTTGGCTTGATTGTTCCTGACTGTGCTCCATGTCACGTTCCACGGCATTTTTTTCCTGCTTGTGTTTTTCGCCGGAGCGCATAACCAGCCGTTTTGACATGGGCGGGATGAGTGGCTTAAGTAGCGAGCCAATCGCGCCGGAGACGCTAAGGATGATGCGAGAACACGCTGCTTTGTTGGCCGGTGGTCCAGCGGCGTGCGCGCATCCCAGATCGAGAGAGGGCCTCGCATGACCGCCTATTTCCGGCGTCAGCTCGTAGACTATGTCGAATACCACCGGGACCCCTGGAACTGCTGGGCGCATGTGGTCGGTATTACTTTTCTTTTCCTCGGCGCCACGCTTCCGCTGACCATGTGGACGCTTCCTGTGTTCGGCGGCCATGTCACGGTGGCGATGCTGCTGGCATTGCCGGTGTTGATCTATTGGCTGGTACTCGACCCGGTGCTGGGGCTTGCCATCCTCTGCTCGGCCGTCGCGCTGCTCTCCGTCGCTGCCGCCATTGTCGCGAATGCGAGCGTGCCGGTGATTTGGGCTCTGACCGTGGTGCTGATTGTGATCGGTGTCACGGCGCAGGTCGTCGGTCACAAGATATTCGAACACCGCAAGCCGTCGATGGCCGATCATCCCGCGCACTTCCTGCTCGGGCCGCCATTTGTGATGGCAAAGCTGTTCATCGCGCTTGGTTTCCGGCATGACCTTGCAGTTATCATCGGACCCGTGCCGGCAAGTTATCCGGGCAATCGCTAAGACGAGCCGAAATCTTTCTGCATGACACGCATTCTTGTCACTGGCGGCAGCGGCTTCATCGGCCAGCACCTGGTATCTGAGCTTGTCGCGCGCGGGCACCATGTGCGCGTGCTCGACGTTCGCCTGCCGACCCGCCCGATGGCCGCGGTGGACTACGTCCAAGGCTCCGTGCTCGACCGGTCGCGCGTTCAGGAAACCGTGACCGACGTCGATGAGGTCTATCACCTCGCCGCCCATCCCGGCATGTGGAAGCGCGACCGCGCCGAATTCCATGCGATCAATTTCCAGGGCACCGAGAACGTACTCACGGCCGCGCGCAAGCGCGGCATCGGCCGCTTCCTGCATTGCTCGACCGAATCTATCCTGTTCCGCAGCACCAAGCCGGGCGGAACGCCGGCGGAGGATTCACGGCTTTCGGTCGAGGAGATGCCGGGGCCTTACACGCGCTCCAAGATGCTCGCCGATCAGCTCGCGCTCGATGCCGCCGCATCCGGCTTTCCGCTGATCGTGGGATGTCCGACCATGCCGATCGGCACGCATGACCACAACACGACGCCGCCGACCCAGATGCTCCGGTACTTCCTCGGCGGCGGGCCCCTGCGGTTCTATCTCGACTTCATCGTCAACCTGGTCGACGTGCGGGACGTCGCGCATGGTCTCATTCTGGCAATGGAGAAGGGGCGCCTCGGGAACCGCTACGTGCTGGGCGGCGATTCCGTTCCGCTTGGCCATGTGCTGTCGATGATGGCCGCGATCAGCGGACGCCGTAAGCTGTTTATTCCCATTCCCGGCCGGATAGCGGAATGTGTCGCGTCCGTGATAGAGTTCAATGCCAATCATGTCACCCGCCGCACGCCCGCGGCGACTGTCGAGGGCGTCCGCATCGCAAGGCGGGCCAGCGCGCTGTCGATCGAGAAGGCCAAGCGCGAGCTGGGCTATGCGCCCCGTCCCGTCGAGCCGGTGTTGCGGGAGACGATCGCGCGCATGATGGGCGCGTCTGTTAGCAAGGTTCTGAAGCATGCTTGATGGTCTGGGCAATGTCGGTGGCGCCATCCTGTCCGGCTGGATCGTCACCTGGCCCACCAAATTGCTGGCGCTGATCTGGCTTACCTGGGTGGTGAGCTGGGTCGTCGCGGCGTTCTGGTCCGGCCGCACCAAGACGCATGTGGCGACGTGGGATTCCTGGGTCTACCGCCTGCCGATCCTGATCGGCGCGATTTTCCTGATGCCGCTGACCGCGCGTGTGCTGGGCGCCGAGCCGCTCTACCACGTCGGTGATTTCGGTACCTATGTCCTGGCCTTGGTGACCGTGTGCGGCATCTCGTTCACCTGGTGGGCGCGCATCCATCTCGGGCGTTTCTGGTCGAACGCCATCACCCACAAGGAAGACCACCGCATCATCGACACCGGCCCCTATGGAATGGTGCGGCATCCGATCTATACCGGCCTGATCATCGGAATCCTCGCGACAGGCCTTGCGGTCGGCACCTGGACAGCGATTCTGGGCGCGCTGTTCGTGTCGTTCGGCGAATGGCAGAAGGCGCGGATGGAGGAGGGCTTTCTCTCCGTCGAGCTCGGGCAAGAGGCGTATCGCAATTACAGCCGCCGCGTCCCGATGATCGTGCCGTTCCTGCGGCGTTCGTAACGGGCTGGCGGCTCTATCGTCCCGAAGCAACCGGCTCGGCAACCGGCGCCGGAGCCGGCGCCAGATGCCGCGGTATGACGACGTGCTGGCCCGGCACCAGCGGCGCATTGTCCGGCCCCGGGTTCATTTGCGTAAGTGACCATAGCGGCAGGTGATATTCGGCCGCCAATCCCTGCAGCGTGTCGCCAGGGCGCGCGGCAATCACCATGCCGCTGTCCCACAGCTCGATTGGCTCCTTGGGCGGTACCGCATAGCGCAGCGGAGCGATCTCCTCGCCGATCTTCGCAGGCGTCGCGCTGATCTCGAGGATCTTGGCAATCAGCTGCTGATGCACCGCATCCATCTTGTCGATGGTGATGTGCGAGACCTCGTCGTGCTCCTCGAGATCGTAGCTCGCATAGTGCCCGGGAAAGCCCGCGACCGGCTTGATGTCGCCGCCGCCGAGCACGTTCTTGGACAGGAAGATGTTGATGAAGCGCTCGACATTGGTCGGCACGCTCGGGCTCAAATGGGCGGGATCGATGGTCACGACCAGGCTGACCGGAATGCCCTCGTCCTGCAGCTTCTCCGAGAATTGCAGGGCGCAGCGTCCGCCCATGGAATGACCGATCAGGATGATCGGCTGCGGGTCCTCGCGGTATTTATCGATGGCGCGCGAGGCAATCAGGGGACAGATCGTGAACTCATAGGTGTCGGCCGGCAGTCCGGCGCGCGCGATCTTTTCGGCCAGCCGGTCCATGCCGGTGGAGAAGATTGGGCCAAGTGCGCCGCGGAACAGGTAGACCCGGCCGCGCGGGGCGATCGGAGCCGGATCCGGTGCTGGCATGGCCGCCGCAGTGGCGCCTTTGCTCGGCGCCGGGGCGGGCTCCATGCGATGGATCGCGGTCTGGCGGATCGGTGCGACCGTGCCGGCACGTGCAGATTGCGTGCAGGTGAGGGCGAGCATGGCCGCGGCGGCGATCACGATCGCGCGAGGTCGGGAAAAAACCTGGTTGATCTTCACTGCCCGCCTGTTCGCCGCTGCCGGCGCTTGAATTGAGGCGCGCCAGCCTGGCGCGCGTCTCTTGCATTGCGAACGAATGGGCTGATTTTGAGGCCGGGCGGGGCACCCGGCCCAGGCTCAAGGCCCGGTTATTGAGCGCCAATCAGTACGCCGACGCGCGCCTGGCGCCCGCCGCATGCGTGGCCACGGGCCGGCGCGGTGCGGGCGCAGCCCCCGGACCCGGCTCCACGCCCGGGCCGCCGGCGACGGCTGCATCGATCGCCGCGATCACCTTCTGTTGCATCAGTTCGTTCTTGTCGATGGTGAGATGGCCGACGCCCGGTACGTTCTCGACGTCGACATTTTCCAGCGTGCCCTGGAAATTCCGCGTCTTCTCCACGCGGGTGCCGGCGCCGTTGGCGACATAGAAATTGATGTATTTGCCGACCCGGCCCGAGAGGCTGGTGTGGAACACCGAATCGAGCCCGATGGCGAGCTTGACCGGGACGCCCTGCTGGCTCAGCCGCTCGACCATGTCGGGCAGGCAGGTGGCGCCCGAGGAATGGCCGACCAGGATGATGACCTTGGCGCGACCGCTCCGGTATTCGGCGGCTGCATCGTCCGCGACGGAGGCCCAGAGCATGTGGTTGTGCACGCTCGCGGGGATGCCCTGCGCCTGCAGGCGGGCGGCCATCTGGTCCATGCCAAGGGAGAAGATGTTGAGCACGCCGCGCATCAGATAGACATGCGCGCTTGCGGGCGCCGCTTGCGCCGCCTCGGCGCCGCCAGGGGCGAGCCCGACCGCAAGAAGGAGCGCCGCCGCCGCTGCGGCCTTCAACACGCCACGCCGTGACCTCGCCGGCGACCCAAAGCCGCCGAAACGCGCCGCATCGTCGCTATTCGATGTCATGGATTCCCTCTGCGGATCGCAAATCATTGGTAGGGTATAGGATTCGCACCTTCGCATCCGCAATAGATGAGGCCCGGGCTGCTGCATTTTCTGTCCGGGCGCGGCGATCTTGCAACAGCGCGGGCCGGGTTCCGGCGACACTTCAGGGTTCTCGGGCCAAGCTGTTGAGCCATTGGGGAAATATCCCGTGGTGGTGGGCGCAAGGCCGGGCGCATTGTTGACGCAAGAGTGCCTCCCTTGCGTCCGGCTAGGCTGCCATCGCAAATGGTTGATCAGGCAGCCGCGCGAGGTGATGCGATGAGTGACAATGACAGTGTGATTCTGGACAAGCGCGGACAGGCGCTGTGGATCACCATCAACCGGCCCGACAAGCGCAATGCGCTGAACGCCAGCGTGATCAGCGGCATCGCCAACGGCTATCGCACGGCGCATGAGGATGCGGATGTGCGCGTCATCGTGCTGACGGGTGCGGGCGAGAAGGCGTTCTGCGCCGGTGCTGACCTGCAGAACTCCGGCGCCGCCTTCTCGATGGACTTTGCGAGGCCCAATGTCGATTACGCCGATCTGCTGCGGCTGTCGCAGAATGCAACCAAGCCGGCGATCGCGCGCGTTGGCGGCGTCTGCATGGCCGGCGGCATGGGACTGCTCTGCATGACCGATATGGCGATCGCGGCCGATCACGCGATCTTCGGCCTGCCGGAGGTGAAGGTCGGCGTGTTCCCGATGCAGGTGATGAGCCTGTTGCAGTCGATGGTGCCGCCGCGCCTTGTCAGCGAATGGGCGCTGACCGGCGAGCCATTCGATGCGCGGGCCGCGCAGGCGGCGGGTCTGCTCAATTATATCGTGCCGGCTGCCGAGCTCGACGCCAAGGTCGACTGGCTGATCGGACGCCTCGTCGACAAGTCGCCGACCGCGATCCGCCGCGGCAAATACGCCATGCGCGCGATCGCCTCGATGTCGTTCGATGAGAGCATCGCCTACACCGAAAGCCAGATCGCGCTGCTCGCGATGACGGAAGATGCGAAGGAGGGCCTGAAGGCGTTCGGCGAGAAACGCAAACCGGTGTGGACGGGGAAGTAGCAGGAGACGGGGACGGGACTCTCTCCGTCGCCCCGGCGAAGGCCGGGGCCCATACCGCGGAATCTCTCTGTGGTCATCGGTGGCAGTTGATCTTCGCAATTACTGAGGCCTGTGGTTATGGGTCCCGGCCTTCGCCGGGACGACCGCGTTGAGACGTTTTGCTTCACTTCAACAGCATGCGCCGTCAGCAATGACTTGAGACACAAGCCCTCATTCTCGCGACGCATTCCGCCCGAGTTGTGCCAAGCATCTTGTCCCTCGAAAGCACGAGGGCGCAGGGAAGGCCGGGTGGCCGCTGCACCCGGGGCTCTCGCGCAGAAAAAACTGCGCAAGCGCGAGTCCACAGGTACAGGCGGTGATCACACCGGCCTTCCATGCGCAGTGGTTTTACGGCTTATACGTGATCTTGTGTCTGCAAAATCTGCCAGAATGTGCGAACGGGCGGTTCTAACCAACCGCCCGTCGCTGGATCTGAGCCCGTACGTGCTCAAAGGCCGCAAG